>Ga0224525_1000696_pt1 | contig 14545 bp, 10 predicted proteins | sample CFST100metaG_FD_179874 | JGI IMG/M metagenome (GOLD analysis project Ga0224525, IMG submission 179874) | Peat soil microbial communities from Stordalen Mire, Sweden - C.F.S.T100 | ecosystem: Environmental > Terrestrial > Soil > Wetlands > Peat | place: Sweden: Norrbotten County, Stordalen Mire...
CACTTGGCGCTGGTGGCCATCGGCGAGGGCGAAGCGTTTTATAAAAGCGAGCGCCTGGCTGGCGGCGAAGCGCTGCGGCGGGCCGGATTGCAGCCCATCCAACTGGCGGCCAAGGAGGGTCTGGCGCTGCTGAATGGCACGCAGGCAATGACCGCCGTGGGAGCTTTGGCCGTGGCGCGCGGGCTGCGCGTGGCGCAATTGGCCGATCTGGCGGGCGCGATGAGCCTGGAAGCGCTGATGGGCACGCCGGCCGCCTTCGATCCGCGCATTCAGCAGGCCCGTCCGCACGCCGGGCAGATTCGCTCCGCCGCGCACCTGCTCCGGCTGCTGGCCGGTTCCGAGATTCGCGAGGCGCATCGATCGCATGACGTGCGCGTGCAGGACGCCTATTGCCTGCGCTGCATGCCACAGGTGCATGGCGCGGTCCTTGATGCTCTTGAACATGTACAGGGAATTCTGGAGATTGAGGCCGGATCGGCGACCGACAATCCGCTGGTGTTTCCGCAGAATGCGCTGGGAACGGGAAGCCCGGAAGCGGTTTTGTCAGGTGGAAATTTTCATGGCGCGCCGCTGGCCTATGCCTTTGATTACGCGGCCATTGTGCTGACCGATCTGGCTGGCATCACGGAGCGGCGCATCGACCGGCTGCTCAATATGGACATCAACGAAGGGCTTCCGGCCTTTCTCACGCCCGATCCGGGGCTTTCCTCGGGCTTCCTGATTGCGCAGATTGTGGCAGCGGCGCTGATTAACGAGTGCCAGGTGCTCTCGCATCCCTCGTCGTCGTCCAGCATTCCCACCGATGGCGGCAAGGAGGATCATGTCTCGATGGGCATGACCGGGGCGCTCAAGCTGCGCCAAATTGTGGAGAATGCCGAGCGGGTTTTGGCTATTGAGCTGATGTGCGCGGCGCAGGGGCTGGAATTCCGCCGGCCGCTCCGGTCCAGCCCGGAGATCGAGCGAGCGCATGAGGCGGTACGCGCGCTGGTGCCACACCTCGAAGAGGACCGCGTTCTGGCCCCCGACATCGAAAAGCTGGCCGCCGCCGTGCGAGCCGGAGCCTTCAACGCCTGGTGCGCATAGACTGTTTGGGCGCACCAGCCATGAGGCGTTCGTGGTATCCCACATCTGCCGCAAAGTACGCGGTAGATATGGGGCACCCGGCCCCATAATCCCATAATTTGGGTGCCAGATGTGGGAGAGTACGCTCTCGAACTGCTGGGTGCCCCATCCTTTCCGTGTTCGTTGCGGAAAGGGTGGGAACCCTCGATCCGTTGGACTACTCCGGCCCCTATCGCACGCTACCAGCGCCGTCCACATTCACCACCAAATCATCGCCTTGGGGACTCATTGAACGAATCTGAAGCTTGTCCAGCGTCACTTTGTAGCCGGTAGCGGCAGTGGCTCCGGTCAACGCCTTGCGCAACAGGTCAGCCGCATTGATCTTCATGCTGGAAGGCAGTTGGTGGCTGAGGAAGGGCGTAATCAGGAAGTTCAACTCCTTTTGATCGACGACCTTGTCCAGGCGGGCATCGCGGAAGCCGATGGTTTCGCCATCGCCGAAGGGGGCCAGCGAAACCTCGGGCGCAGTGTTCAAAGAAAAGCCGATGCAGGAGTTGCCCCAGGCCTTGCCCAGTTTGGCGTGGGCCTTGATGACCACCACGACGCGGTTCTGCGCGAAGCTGAGCTGCGCGTCGTCGGCATAAACATAGCAGGGCGTCTGCGCCGTGCCCTTCAGATAATAGCGGCCGTTGGGGCCGCTGAATAGTTGCTGCTTGAGGGTTCGCTGCAAGACATCGCGGCTCACCTTCAGTTCCACGGCGCTTGCGCAAGGCGCTCCCACGGCGGCGATCAGAACGGCAATCGCCACATTTCGCCAAATTGTCTTCATCTATCTATCCTGCCACCAGCGGCGGGCATCGTGCCAGTCCTGGCAACCATGAAGCCTGCCCTGAATTTGCGCTATCTCAGCGTAAGTCGTTCCGCATGAATCTTATAGATTTGAACGGCGAAACAAGCGACTAAAATCAGATAGGCAATTGTTCTAAAATATGTGCAACTTTGCTATTGATTTTTGAATAAAAAATCCGTAAAATAAGATAGTAATGTTTCGTCCGGACCGGCAAGATCCCCGCTTATGGCCTCGGATGCACACACACCACCTCCTGAGGTAACCAAGTCGATGGCAAAGCGTCGTGGAAATCCAAATTGGGGCAAGCCGGAACCCATTGGTCCGGTTATACCCACAGTGACCTCCTTTGAACAAATTGTGAAGGAGTTCAAACTCAGCCCGGATCAGTATATCCGCTCCACCCGTCTGCGGGAGTGGGCGCGCCGGAACAAGAATTCCAAGTACATTCCCGAAGCGCTTCTCGAAGCATGGGGCTTTGAGATCGAATCCGCATTGTAAGGCTTTTCCTTCAGCATCTTCCCACTCAAAGCGCCGCCCACGGGCGGCGTTTTTGCTGCTTGCGCCTGCATAGGCGAGAATAGGAATATCGCCATGCCAGAAAACCCACACTCCTTTGAACCTCCCTTCATTGATGTACCCGATGCCATAGCCGAGATGCGCGCCGGCCACATGGTTATTCTTGTCGACGACGAAAACCGCGAGAATGAGGGCGACCTGACCCTGGCCGCCGAGTTTGTGACGCCGGAGGCCATCAATTTTATGGCCACGCATGGCCGTGGCCTGATCTGCCTGACGCTGACCGAGGAGCGCGCGGATGCTCTGCAACTGTTCCCCATGACGCAGCAGAACACCTCGCGCTTCGGGACGGCGTTTACTGAAACCGTCGAGGCGCGCGAGGGCGTGACCACCGGCATTTCGGCCTTTGACCGGGCGCAGACCATCCGCACGGTGATTGATCCGCGCTCGACCGCGGCGGACCTGGTCCGTCCCGGCCATGTCTTTCCGTTGCGCGCCCGCAAGGGCGGTGTGCTGGTGCGCGCCGGGCAAACCGAGGCCTCGGTCGATCTGGCCCGTCTGGCTGGCCTCAATCCCTCCGGCGTCATCTGCGAAATCATGAAGGACGATGGAACAATGGCCCGCATTCCGGACCTCATCCCCTTCTGCCGGGAGCACGGACTGCGCATTCTGACCGTGGCGGAGCTAATCCGCTACCGGCGGCGGCACGAGCGCTACATTGTGCGTGTGGGCGAAAGCCTCATCCAGACCCGTTACGGCGAGTTCCGCATGATCGCCTATGAGAGCGAGGTTAACGGCGGCGAAAGCCACATCGCCCTCGTGCGCGGTGAGCTGTGCCCCCACTGCCCCGCGCTTTCTGCTTCCGCCGCCAGCCTGCCGGAGAATGCGCCGTCCGGCGAGGCAGAGGCGCAGCCGCCCTGTGAACACGCCGTATTGGTGCGCGTTCACACCCGCTGCACGGCGGGCGACATCTTCGCCGCCGACTGCCACTGCCGCGAGACCCTGGACCAGTCCATGCGCATGATCGCCGAAGCGGGCTGCGGCGTCGTGCTTTATCTGCACAACACCTCGCGCGGCTTTGAAATCGACCACGAGCCAGCGGTCGCTTCCGCATCGGGAGCAGGCATTGGACGGCTGGTTTCACACCAGGAGTTGCGGCAGCGTGAGGGATCGCGGGACCGCGCCGGACGCATCGTCCGCGCCATCGGCCTGGGCAGCCAGATTCTCTCGGATCTGGGCATCCGGCGCATCCGCCTGCTGTCGAACACGCCCATGCACATTCCCGCGCTGGAGGGATTTGGCCTGGAGATTGTCGAACAGGTGGCGATTCCCCTGGCCGAAGCAGATTCAAAATTGGCGTAGAGTCAGTTGAAGATTTGAAGGGTACGAGCTTTGGCCCGTACATAAAACCTACAAAATCACTCCGGGCTTTACAGGCTGCGGAAAAGCCCGATGTTTTGAAAGGGCACGACTTCAGTTGTCTAGTCCCAGGACATCCTTTACACTCCGCTTCTTCGAGATTCCTTATAAATAGCCGTCGTAGTGGCTAGGGAAAGTGGGAAAAGGCCTTTCTTTTTCCAAGGTTGCGCAGCAACCGCCTTTTCCTGGCCTCTGTTGCAGCCATAGGACTTCCGGCCGAAAAGTGTAAAGGATGTCATGAGACTGAACAACTTTAGTCGTGCCGCAAATCGAGCAAAATCAACAGGCCTTTAGGTCCTGAGGAATGTTTTTTCGGACGCTTAACTTGGAAACAGACCTTTTTCGCAGCCTGTTCAGCCCCAGAAGAAATGCCCTGCGCCGGATAGGACTTAATCAGAAATTGCTCTAAGGGCAGCCATATTGTTCCTTGATTAGGAAAACCCGCATTTTTCTTTCCCGCTATAGCTGCTGCAAAGGATATGCACGGCTATTTCTATGTATCTTCCGGACAAGACAGACACCATAATTTGTGTTCTAATCGCTGCTACGGCGAAATTCAGCAGGCATGGGAGACTGGCTGTCATGACGACCGGCGTTCTTCATGCACGTCAGCCTCAGAGCTTGTACGAATTCAGTTGGATATGCGCGCAGGACTGCAATCTGGTGGTCAATGCCAGCACGGGGATCGTGCTGGATGCGAATCCGGCTGCGGAGGCACTGACGGGCTATGCGCGCAAAGAGCTGCTCGGAAGGTCTTTCATCGAACTGACCCCGGCGGCTGAGCGCGAGCAGCTTACGGCTGCATTCCAAACAGGGCAACCGCCCGCAATGCCTTGCATTAATCATCACATCCAGCGCAAGGATGGCGTTTGCGTACCGGTCGCGATCTGGTCGTCCAAACAGTTGCAATTGGCCGATCAAACGGTGCTGATCTACGAATTCCGCGATATTACCGATCAACAGCGGAAAGAGCATCAGCTTTCGGTCAAGAACTGGGCGCTTTCAGCCTTTTCCTCCGCCGCGCTGGCTTTGGGGCGCGCGCAATCCACCGAGGGCCTGCTGCAGTCCATCTGCGAGGCTGTAACAAAAGATTCCATTTATACTCTCGCGTGGATCGGCATTGCCGAAGACGATGCGGAGAAAACGGTCCGGGTTGCCGCGGCGGCAGGCGGCAGCGCTGATTATATCAATGGGCTGCGGGTGCGTTGGTCGGAGGATGATCCCAGCGGAAGAGGTCCGACCGGCGCCTGCATTCGCTCCGGCAAGGTAGAGATCATGAATGATTCCGAAGCGTCGGAGTCATTTTCTCCCTGGCGTGAGCTAGCCAGGCAGGCCGGCATTCGCTCCACCGCGTCCATTCCCCTTTTCCTGGAACAGGGAAGGCGCGGCGCGCTGATGGTTTACTCCGCGCACCCCAACGCCTTCGAGACCGAGGCAATCGAGGTTTTCGAGCATCTTGTCCAGGAGCTTGTTCACGGCATTCACGCGCTGGAACAGAAGAAGCTTTTGCAAGCCGAGCACCTGCGCCTGACAAAAACACAAGTTCAGTTGAGTAATACGCTGTCCGCCATGATTACGCCGATTATTACGGCCATGGAGATGCGCGACCCCTACACCACAGGTCACCAAAGCCGCGTGGCGGAGATTGCCTACGCCATCGGCAAGAAGATGGGATGGCCCGAGGAGCGGCTGCAAGGATTGCGGATGGCGGCTCTGGTCCACGACATCGGAAAAATTGCCATCCCCGCGGAAATTCTGACCAAACCGGGAAAACTCAACGCGGCGGAGTGGGGCATGATCAAGGAACATTCCGAAACGGGCTATACCATTCTGAAGGACATTCCGTTTGTCTGGCCCATTGCCGAAATCGTGCGCCAGCATCACGAAAAGCTGGACGGCTCGGGCTACCCGCAGGGCCTCAAAGCGGATCAGATTCTACCCGAGGCCAAGGTATTGGCGGTGGCGGACATGGTGGAAGCCATGGCCTCCTACCGGCCATACCGTCCGGGAATCCAACTGGATATTGTGTTGCGTGAAATTGAAAAGGAGGCCGGCAAGCTGCTGGATCCAGAAGTGGTCCGCATCTGCGTGGATCTCTTCCGCAACGAGCATTTTGTGATCCCAGCCTGGATTAATGTTGATCCCGCACCCACGGCGTAAACAGAGCAACATGAAAGCGCCCGGAAGATCGCGCGATTCGTAGAGCGGTTCTCCTTTAGGTATAGAGTTTGGGTGCCCCACCCTCGCCGCGTATTTGTTTTTGCGGCTAGGGTGGGATTCCTCTACACCATCAGGAGAAATGCTCTAAAATGCTTCAGCTCCCGGTGGCCAGCATTTCCGGTCCCAGCAGGTCGGCCATTGTCTCGCGCCGCCGGATCAGCCGCGCGCGCCCGCCCGCGACCAGCACCTCGGCGGGACGCAGGCGGGTGTTGTAGTTCGAGCTTTCCGCCATGCCATAGGCTCCCGCGTCGAGAATTGCGACGAGGTCCCCCGGCTCGACCGGCGCAAGCTCGCGGTCGTGAGCAAAAAAGTCGCCCGACTCGCAGATTGGCCCCACCACATCCACCATGCGCGGCCTCCCTTTGCGTGGCGCAACCGGCACAATCTCGTGATACGCCTGATAAAGCGAAGGGCGGATCAGGTCATTCATCGCGGCGTCGGTAATGACGAAGGTCTTTTTGCCGTTGCGCTTGACGTAGAGCACCTTTGCCACCAAGGCCCCGGCTTGAGCCGCCAAAAAGCGCCCCGGTTCAAGGAAGAGGCGGCCGTCAAAGCCCTTTAATGATTTTTCAATCGCCGCGGCGTACTTGCTCACGCTGGCGGCGGCGTCGAAGCCGTTCGCGTGATAATCGATGCCCAGCCCGCCACCCACATCGACGGCCTTCAGCGCGATGCCCGCGCGCTCGAGTTGGCGCAGCAGCTTGCTGACCCGCTCGACAGCCGCGCCAAACGGCTCCGCCGAGCGAATCTGCGAGCCGATGTGGAAGCTGACACCGTAAGGCTCAAGCCAGCGGTTGCCCGCCGCGCTCTTGTAGATTCGCAGAGCCTGCCGGATGTCGATGCCGAATTTGTGCTCACGCAGGCCGGTGGAGATGTAGGGGTGCGTCTCGGCGAAGACGTCGGGATTGACGCGCAGGGCGAAGCGCATCTTCTTCTTGAGCCGGGCGGCGCGCGCGGACAACAGCTCCAACTCCGCCTCGCTTTCGACGTTGATTTGGAGGATTTGAGACTTGAGCGCCAGATCAAACTCCGCCTCGGTTTTGCCCACGCCGGAAAAGACGACCCGCGCGGCGGCCTCGGGCGCGGCGGCCAGCACGCGCTCCAACTCCCCGCCGGAGACAATGTCAAAACCCGCGCCGCGCGCGGCCAGCAGCTTGAGAATGGCCAGCGCCGAGTTGACTTTGACCGAGTAGCAGACCAGATGCTCGCGACCGGCGAAAGCCTGCTGAAAAAGCCCTAGCCGCTCGGCCATCTGATCGGCGGAGTAGACATAGAGCGGCGTTCCATGTCGCCGGGCGAGCGCGGCCAGCGAGACTTTGCCGCAATGCAGCGCGCTGCCCGGCTGCGGATAAATGAATGGGCGGGATGTTGAAGAAGATGGCTGCGTCAAGATGAGCTTCCGTTCAAAAAAAGTCTTTCCCTGAGCCTACCGCATTGCTCCCGTAGGGAGCCATCGAGAATAGCCCAAGGAAAGCGCCGCCCTGGGTAAGCAGCAAAATGAAAGCCCTCCGCCGCGGAAGGGCGGATCGAATACACGCCACGAATTGCTGAATATAGAAGAAAGCGGCTCTCAGCTTTTGAATTGCCGCAGCCACGGGGTCAGCAGCGCCGCGACCTTCCGCGGCTGTTCATAAGCGGCGAAGTGGCCAGCGTCAGCCAGCAGGTGAAACTCGCATCCGCCGGGCGCGGCGCGGAAGGCGTCCATTAGCGCCGGTGTCGCCCCAGGGTCCTCGCCGCCGCAAACGGCCAGCACGGGCGCGGTAATGGTGGCGACGGTGGGCACGGAGTCAGGCCGCGCGGCCAGTCCCGCCTGCACGGCTGCCAGCGCCTCTGCCGTAATCGTCATACGGGCGCGCATTTGGGTGATGATTTCCGGATGGAGCCTGGCAGCGGTCGCTCCCACCAGCCGGTGGGCTGAGCTGTCAAAAAACGCCTCGCGGCCACCGGCGAGCGCTTGCTTGATGGTGGCGATGCGCCGGGGAAGATTGGCGGCAGGCTCAGGTTGCGGCCGGGCGCAGATGAAAGCCAGCCCGCGTATGCGCTCTGGAGCCTGACGCCAAAGTTCCAGCAGCACGTTGCCGCCAATCGAAGAGCCAACCAGAACTGCTTCTTCGACGTGAAGATGGTCGAGCAGCGCGAGAACTTCCTCGCCCAACCGCTTCATGGTCAGTGTGGGAAGGTCGGGAAGAGCCGCCAGACCACCCAACGACAGCCGTCCCAGCTCCGAGCCTCCGTGGCCGCGCAGATCGGGAACAATCGCGCGCACGCCGGGTAGATTTTCCGTCAGTGGCCGCCAAAACTCGCCATCGACCGGCGTCGGATGCTGAAAGACCACGGGCAAGCCCGCTCCGGAATCGCGAAAGACCAGCGTCGCTCCGTCCGATTGGTAAGTAGCTTTCATCACTAACGAGAATAGAACATTTTCACTGTTCCTGTAATGCCAGAGTCGCGCTTTTACAGGGCAAACGCATCACAATTCCAATTTTGCCGCGAGTAGCCTACGGAGGGAGCAGTGGCCTTCAGGCCACTGCTCCCTCCGAAAAAACAAGCAGGAGCAACAGATGTGCCTCTTCATCGACCGATTGCCAAGAAATATAGATGCGTTTGCCCTGCGTGGTGTTCCACCTTTTCCGCAAGGACAAAAGCACGATTCGTAAAAATACGTTCGCTCAGGGCAACAAAACCGGCTCCTCGGGAATGCCGATCCAGCCAGCCAGGTAGGCCACGAAGACCAGCCCACAGGAGAAGAAAAGCCCGATGACCGCGACGATGCGAACCACCGCGACATCCCAACCATAAGCCTGCGCCACGCCGAGGCAAACTCCGGCGATCTGGCGGCCCACAATCGGGCGGACCAGCCGTCTGCCGGCAACGCCCGGTCCAACGGGAATCACCGCACCGCAACTCGAACAAAAGCGCGCGCCCTCCGGCAGCCCGGTTCCACAGCGCTGGCAGAAAACAGCCATTGTTGATTCCTCCTCCAGAAAATTCATCTCTATCAAGATACGACAGCGGGACAGCGGCGGTTCCCGTAGTTCTTGTCGGGCTGTTACCTGCCGCGGTAGGGGCTGCGCAGGCGCTTGCGCGCCGTGTCAGCGCGCGAAGTATTCGGCCCAGCGTCAATGGCCATCTGGTAGTCCCGTACCGCCAACTGGCGCTGGCCATTCACGTCATGGCACTCACCGGCGGACAGCAACGACCGGATTTTCAGCTCCGAGCCAACATTCCGCGTCCAGGCGGCCTGCTCGTAGGCCTGCGCCGCTTCGCCGAAGTGGCGCTGGCCGCGCAAGGCGTCGCCCAGGCCAAAGTAGGTCAGCTCCAACTGCGCCGAAGCAAAATAGCCAGGCCGATTGCTGTCGGCGACAATCTCCCGGTAGGCCGCCACAGCAGCCATGCCCTCGCCGCCATCCTTGCGCAGGTTGGCCTCTTCCAGGCAGAAAAGATAGCCGTGGGGATAGGAGCTTTTGAGGCCGCGCACCACCTTGATCGCCTCGTTGTACTTGGCCTCGCGGCGCAGAAATAGGGCAATCACAACCCGCGCCTCGACATTCGTCATCACGCCGCGCCGCCCGTCGTCGTTCAGCATCTCCAGGCCGCGGCTCTTCGAGCCGGTAATTCCGGCAAAGCCGATCAGGAACTTGAAGGGCAAAGGCAGCGCCCCCACCACGTACTCATAGACCCCCACCACCAGCTTGGCGTCCACATATTCCGGGTCCAGTTGCAGCACGCGCATTTCGTCGTCCTTGGCCTTCATCGCCAGCCGGAATCCGGAGCTGAAACTCCGCTGCACCATGGCGATATAGGCGCATTTCAGGGCGCGCGCCCAGCCGCGGGCATAGAGGGCGTCAACGTCATTGGGATTTCTGCCGACGCGCCAATCGGCCTCGTGGACGGCCTCGTCGGCCAGCGCATAGATGCGGTCGCGGGCCTTCGGATCCTCATCCGCCGTGGCGTGGCGGCCAGAGAGAAAGCCGTCATTGGCGTAGAAGGTCGTGTCCAGCAAATCCATCCGGTAGAGTTCCTGGAAGACCACGGCCTCCAGCAGCAGCGCCGTCGGCTGCGGATCGCCGGGATGCGCGGCATGAAAGCGCTCAAGCCGCCCCACAGCACCCGGATAGTCCTGGTTGTAGAAGTGCTGATAGGCCTCGCGCACCAGCGGGTCGCGGTTCAGCGGATTGGTATGCGCCTCGGAGGCCCAGCCGAAGCCGGCCGCCGACAGCAACAAAAATCCCCATGCCCAAATGCGTGTCCAGTTGCGTGTCCAGTTGCGTGTCCAGTTGCGTGCCCAGCGCGAATAGTTTTTCAATTCGAGTCCCTCCTGTTCGGCCCTGGAGCTTCGCTCCTGGCGGTTCCCTTCCCCAGAATAGAGCGAAACCGGAATCAACGCATTCCATGAAAGCGGCTCACAGGGGAACAAAACACGCGCCCGCCAGCCATTTCCGCCACCCCTTCCCCGCCTCAATCTGCTATCTTCAGGGGTTGCGTCCTTTTCATTTCAGAATAACCGTGCCGCCGCACCCAGAGGATCATTGTTTCCATGCCTGAACCGTCCCGCCGTCCGCCATCGTCCTTCTACCGCTGGGCCGTGCTGGTTTTCGTCAGCCTGGCCATGTTCGGCAACTACTACGTTTACGACTGCATCGCGCCCATCGCCGACCTGCTCAGCAAGCAGCTTGGCTTTTCCGACTCCAGCATCGGACTGCTTCAGGCCATCTATAGCTTCCCGAATCTAATCATGGTGCTGATCGGCGGCTATCTGGTCGACCGCATCGGCGCGCGCAAGGCCATCTTCCTCTTCGGAACGATCTGCCTGCTGGGAGCGATTGTCACCGCTCTTTCCGGCCACCTTGTGCTGATGGCCGTCGGCCGGCTGATCTTCGGCCTCGGCGCCGAGTCGCTCATCGTCGCCGTCACCACCGCCATCGCCAAATGGTTCCGCGGCAAGGAGCTGAGTTTCGCCTTCGGCATCAACCTCACGATTGCCCGGCTCGGCTCCCTGCTGGCGCAGAACTCGCCCACCTGGGCCAAGTTCGCCTACTCCAGTTGGCGCACGCCACTGATGATTTCCATCGGCTTTGCCACCTTCTGCGTGATCGGAGCCGCCATCTATTGGGGGATGGAGGTCTACGCGGAAAAGAACTTTGAGCTTGGCCAGGCCGGAGAAACGGACAAGGTGGTCTTCAGCGACCTCTTCCATTTCGGAGTTTCTTTCTGGTACATCGTGGCGCTGTGCGTGGTCTTTTATTCGGCGATCTTCCCCTTCGAGACCTTCGCCTATAAATTCTTCATGTGGGCGCACGGAACCACGCGCGAGACGGCCGGAATGCTGGTCAGTTCCCTCACCCTATGCACCATGATCGGCACGCCGCTGCTGGGCTTTTTTGTGGACAGAGTCGGCAAGCGCGCCCTGCTGATGATGATCGGCTCGGTGCTGCTGGTCCCGGTCTACCTGATGATGGCTTATACCCACACCCAGGCGGCGCTCTATGCGCCCATGGCGATGATGGGCATCGCCTTTTCGCTGATTCCGGCGGTGATGTGGCCCTCGGTGGCATACATCGTGGACCAGAACAAGCTGGGCACGGCCTATGGGCTGATGACCGTGATTCAGAACATCGGCCTCTTCGGCTTCAACCTCGCCATCGGCTGGACCAACGACCATAGCCACGCCAGCGCCGCCAATCCCGCCGGATACCGCATGGGAATGTGGATCTTCTCCATTCTGGGCCTGCTGGGAATGCTCTTCGCCTTCCTGCTGCGGCAAAGAGAAACCGGCCCGCACGGCCACGGGCTGGAGACCATCACCGTCGGCAACAGTTAAGGTCCGGGCTTACAGGCTGCGGAAAAACTCGATTCTGGCTATGTTCTGTAACAGGACACGACGTCACTCGCGCCGTAGGTCGAACAAAATCATCAGTCTGTAAGTATCCTCCGGCAGAGCCGGAGGCTTTATGGTTAGCGGCCCCTCAAAGCGGCCCGAATTGAATCACTTCATTCCGGCAGTGGTTCATCACTCGCGCCGTAGGCGTAATGGTTATTAGCCCCGCGCTTCAGCGTGGGGTGAGCTGAGCCACCGATCCACACAGAGTTCCGTAGGAACGGCGCCATGGAGTTTCGCAGTCTCCCACATCTGCCGAACAGAACGCGGCAGATATGGGGCGCCCGGCACCCGGCAAAACCCACAGTCCAATCGATTTCTCCCGCATCGTGCGCCGCGTCTGTGTCATCCAACGCGCAGGAGATAAACCCACCATGCCTTCCGTATTCGGACGTGCAGTACAGGTTACCGCCGCGGGCGGAGCCTTTGAGGTTGTTCAGCGTGAATTTCCCGACCCCGGTCCGGGGCATGTGCGCATCCGCGTGCAGGCCTGCGGCGTCTGTCACAGCGACGCCATTACCAAGTTCGGCGCTCTTCCCGGCATTGCCTATCCGCGGGTGCCCGGCCATGAAGTGGCCGGAGTGGTGGATGCCGTGGGGGCCGATGTGCCGCTCTACAAAGTTGGCCAGCGTGTGGGCCTGGGCTGGCACGGCGGCCACTGCAACTATTGCGCGCCCTGCCGCCGCGGCGACTTCATCCTTTGCGAAAACCAGCAGGTCTCTGGCGTCAGCTTCGACGGCGGCTATGCCGACTATGTGATTGCCCCGGCCAACGCCCTGGCGCTGATTCCCAAGGACCTTGCGGATGTGAACGCCGCGCCGCTGATGTGCGCCGGCGTTACCACCTTCAACGCCCTGCGCAACAGCGGAGCGCGCCCCGGCGACACGGTGGCGATTCTGGGCATCGGCGGCCTGGGCCATTTGGCGGTGCAGTTCGCGGCCAAAAGCGGCTACCGCACCGTGGCGATTGCCCGCGGCCAGGACAAAGGCCCGCTGGCCCGCAAACTGGGCGCGCACATCTACATCGACAGCACAGCACAGGACCCGGCAGCCGAGTTGCAAAAACTGGGCGGCGCCGCGGTGATTCTATCCACATTGACCAACGCCGACGCTCTGGCGGTTGCCGTCAAAGGACTCGGCCCCAACGGTAAGCTGATCATCGTCGGCGTGCCGGAAAAGCCGTTTGATGTGGACGCTGTTCCGCTGATCATGGGGAACCGCTCCATTGCCGGATGGGCTTCAGGCACGGGCATGGACTCGGAAGACGCGCTCAACTTCAGCGCGTTGAACGGAATCAAGCCGCTGATCGAGACCTATCCGCTGGACAAGGCTCCTGAGGCCTTCGACCGTATGATGAGCGGCAAGGCGCGCTTCCGCGTGGTGCTCACCACCGGCGCGTAAGTGAGCTGTTCTTGCTATGGGAGCATTCTGCTTTCCCATCCATGCCGCAGGAAAAGCGGCATGGATGGAGCGCCCAGCGGAATAACCAACGCCTTGAAGGGCACGGCTTTAGTTGTCTAGTCCCATGACATCCTTTACACTCCGTTTCTTCGAGATTCCTTATAAATAGCCGTCGTAGTGGCTAGGGAAAGTGGGAAAAGTCCTTTCTTTTTCCAAGGTTGCGCAGCAACCGCCTTTTCCTGGCCTCTATTGCAGCCATAGGACTTCCGGTCGAAAAGTGTAAAGGATGTCATGAGACTGAACAGCTTTAGTCGCGCCGTAAGTAGAACAAAATCATCGGACCTATAAGTATCCTTCGGCAGGACCAGAGGCTCTATGGTTACTGCTCCCTCCAAGGGCCCCGGATTGAATTACTCCATTCCGGCAGTGGTTCATCACTCGCGCCGTAGGCGCAATGGTTATTAGCCCCGCGCTTCAGCGTGGGGTGAGCTGAACCACCAATCCACACAAAGTTCCGTAGGAACGGCGGCATGGAGATTCGTGGTCTCCCACATCTGCCGCACAGAACGCGGCAGATATGGGGCACCCGGCGGCGTCGCTTATCTTCGTTCTGGCGATAGGGAAAAGACCACAGCTCAGCTCAAAGAGTTTGATTATCGAGAGGGTCCAGCGTATGAGGTAGATGCCTGTAAACAGATGTCTGATATGCTGCATCAACAATTTGGTAAATAAAAAAGCCGGGTGCCCCAGGTCCCGCTTTTGGGACCTGGGAATCCACGAATCTCAAGCGGGCGGATAGCGAGCCGCCAGCCCCACCGCAGGTGGTTGCAGAGAATTACCCTCCCGTCTCGCACAATGAGATCAGGAGAAAACAGCATGACCAAAGCCACCCAATCCACCCCCGTCCTGAGCGAAGCGAACGAGTCCAATCCAGTCTCTGCCAACCCCGCCGTCGCGCGCTGCATGAACGCATTGACACGCACCTACGAAGAGGAAAAAATGAAGCGCAAGGGCAACTTCGATGCCACTCTGACGGCGGAAAAGGCCTACCGCAAAGCCATGCCTCCGCTCTCCGGGTACGAGAACATTTGCGATTTCATTGCCTGCGTTGCTCACGCCATGCTGATCGGCGCAATTTTGGACGACAAGGGAACCAAGCTTCTCTACGCCGCACAGGTCGCGCTCTCCACGCTCCACCGC
>Ga0224525_1000697_pt1 | contig 14543 bp, 13 predicted proteins | sample CFST100metaG_FD_179874 | JGI IMG/M metagenome (GOLD analysis project Ga0224525, IMG submission 179874) | Peat soil microbial communities from Stordalen Mire, Sweden - C.F.S.T100 | ecosystem: Environmental > Terrestrial > Soil > Wetlands > Peat | place: Sweden: Norrbotten County, Stordalen Mire...
TCCCACCATTTCCGGCTACGTGAAAAAATCTACCGGAGAAGCCATTGCCGGCGCTACCATCGAAACTTGCCAAGGACTGGTTACTACCGACAGCAGCGGCTATTGGGCGAAAACCGTCAATACCGGTTCTGGATATTGCGCTCGAGTCGCCTCTCTTCCGGAAGCCGGAGCTACTTCGGTTTTAACCACTAACAATAACTGGTGTCATAGCACTGCCAGCAGCTATGAATGGCAAGTTGCCGGAGTTATGGTTGGTAACTGTGCCAATTCAGATGATCCTGTCAGCTGGGACCGAGACAGAGACAGTGATGTTGATTTTACCGTTACCGCTACCGCCGACGCTCCTGCTCCTCCTTGCACGTCTAACGGTTGTGAAGCCAACACCTGTGTCGGCCAAACTTGCAACAACGGCTGCGTCGCTAACGCACCAGGGGCTGATAACGGATCATGCAATAATGGTCTTTCCATTTGTAACGGCCAATCATACACCGGCACTTGCAATAAAACCTGTTCAGGAAATAAAGATTGCAGTTGGAAAGAAGTGGCTCCGTAAGAGAATTATTTAGAGCTTCATTTAAAAAAGAGAACATCAGCGTGTTCTCTTTTTGTTTGTGCAAAAATTCCGTTTGGGTAAGCAGTTGAATGTGTTGACTAAAGCGGCATTTATTGCTAGGGTACAGTGTGAGTCCTTTTACAACCAACAAAAACAGTGTAAGGTCCATATAAATGAATTATGAGGGATTGATTTCAACTGTTAATGATAAAAAAAGAAGGAGGAACCCCAATGCGTTTGATGAAAAGATTCTCCAGTTTGGCAGTTGTTTTATTGGTTATTTTTGCTCTCGCCCAAACAGCGATCGGAGCGGAACTGACCGGCCACCTTTCCATTTTACGGGCTAACCCGATTGACAACGAAGTCGGGAAAAAACCATTGACCAAGTATTTTCTTTTTTCCGGAGGAAAAAGCCGGGAGGTTAATCTTCCGCCGGGAATGGAAGCCAAAGCCCAGACGCTCCAGGGAAAAAAAGTAAAAGTAAAAATGGCGGACACAATTTCCCTGCTTTCATCCTCGTCCATTTCTTCAACTTCTTCAACTATTTCCAAGAGTGTTATAGCAAATCAAATAGAGGAGGTAAAGGAGTCTTCACTTACTGCTGCTGCCGGTTCTCAGAGCACCTGGCTTTCTCCCACAATCAGCAGATGGCTTGTTGTGGAAGTGTATTTTTCGGACGGAACGCGTCCGATTGATCTGGCGTACGTAGCCTCTCTTTTTACCGGAGAAGGTTATCCCTTTACAAAGGATGAGTACAGCGCCTTTACTTATGGCCGCATTGAATTTTCCTGCGATGGTGGGGATATTGTTTCTGGTATAAGCGTCGGAAGCAAGAACAGCTACAGTTTTACGGGTGATTGTCAAAAATTCGCCCAGGACGTTATTAACCTTGTGGTGGCTTCCGGAGTGGATGTTTCCAAGTATAACGGGATAGCTTTGGTGGCCAATGACAGTTTCGGCGGATATACCGTGGGAGGTACAACCTATCTGACTGTGAATGGGCAGCTGACAACATTTAAGGCTGCTTGGCTGACGTCGGTCAATCCGCATATGGTGGCCCACGAAGTGGGGGGTCACGCGGAAAACGGATACGCGCACACTTGCGGACCAGACGGTAATGCGTACAGTGAAAATTGGTGCACTATGGGCGGATATCCCAAATATGATTCAACTTACGGCTATGTACCGATAGGCCACAATGTTTCCTACCGTAACCAGGCAGGTTTCATCCCGTCCGACAAAGTTTTTGTGTCTCAGAACAACACTTCGGAAACTTTGGAGTTGTCTTGTCCTGACCAGACGCCAGAAACGGCGCCAGGTTATCTGTTGGCTCGGATTCCGGCTGGAGTGGATTCCTACGGTGTGGCTCGGTATGTCGATCTCCAGGCTTTTTGTCACGATGGAAACTACAGTGATGTGGCTCTGGCCGAAGGGGTGGCAGTTTTTAAATATAACCTGAACCCCGGCACGGATTGCATGGTCCAACTTTATGATCCAAACCGGGACAGTAACAGTACTTGGAATGATGCCGGGACACCGATTAAACCTGATGATCCGGCTTTGGATCTGTCCCAGGTGATATCGGCTGTCGGAGCGGTTTCTTTCAAATCACTGTCGCGAACTACGACTGGTTTTATGGTGGAAGTAGATAACAATAATCCACCTTCCGGCTCTCTCGTGGTCAATATTTTACCATCAGAAGCCGTTTCTGCCGGAGCGCAATGGAATGTGGATGGAGGTTCGTGGCACAGCAGCGGTGAAACTGTTTCCGGGCTGACTGTCGGTTTGCATACGATTGGAGCAAAAAGCATCTCCGGATGGGTTACTCCAACAGCGGTAACAACCAACATCAGCAATGGACAAACAGCAAATGTCGCCCTGACTTATACTTCTCCTCCTCCGCCCACCGGCTCTCTCGTGGCCAATATTTTACCATCAGAAGCCGTTTCTGCCGGAGCGCAATGGAATGTGGATGGAGGTTCGTGGCACAGCAGCGGTGAAACTGTTTCCGGGCTGACTGTCGGTTTGCATACGGTAGCATTTAATAATATTACCAATTGGACCGCACCGACCGGACAAACTGTGAGTATTACCGACGGAGCCTTAACCAGCGTTACCGCGGCATACTCATCTACGACTTTGCCGATGATCAGCCTTTCCGTTGCTGCTTCGGTAGCGGAAAGACACGGCAATAAGAACGGAGTCATTACAGTCTCCAGGTCAAAGGTGAACGGAAAGTTCGGAAAGGCCGTCGCCGTCTTCTATGCTGTTGGCGGTTCGGCCGCAAATGGCACAGAGTATACGAGGCTTTCCGGAAAAATCATCATTCCGGCCGGAAAGGCGAAAGCAAATATCATTATCCAGCCGAAGAAAAATACTCTTTCCGCGGTGGATAAAATCGTATCTCTCACTCTGCTGCACAATCCCGCCTATGTGGTTGATCCAAATCAATCGGAAGCTGCAGTCACCATTCTGTCTGACCCAGTGGTAACGGTAACAGCTTCTGTTCCTGCGGCGTCAAGATCATCGGGAACTAACGGACAATTCATTTTTACCCGTGAGGCGCCGGATATCAGTTATCCGCTGGTGGTAAAGTTTTTCTTGACCGGAAGTACGGCCCAAAATGGAAAGGACGATCAAAAGTTGTCCGGGCAAATTACTATTCCGGCCGGACAATTCTCAGCGGCACTCAATGTGGTGCCAAAACCCAGTAAAATCGCAAGGGGCGATAAAACGGTGGTGGTTACTCTTAAAAACAATGGGTATAACTACATCATTGGAATTCCCAACAGCGCCACAGTGACGATATCGGATTGATTCTAATCCCAAACATTTGCCGAAGTGTCTCAAGAAAGGAGACGAGACACTTCGGTTTTTTTATTGCTTTTGTTATTTGAGCAGAGTTTAGTCCTGCTCATTTTTTATTTTCATAATAGAGAATGTGGACGTTCTCTTTTCTTGATTTTTATGGTATAATTTTATCAGAAAACAAAAAGCACACACAAAAATGCAAGTTATCAATGATCTTAATTTAAAAAAGCAGGCGGAAGAATTGGGGATAAAGGTTTGGCAAACGCCCGGATTTCTTTTCTTGATTATGGGAGCGGTGACCGCCGCCGTGATGGCTGCCACTTTTTTTATTTCCGAAAATTATGGAGACCCGGGTGTCCTGGTGATTTCCGAAAGCATCGTGGCCATAATTATGCTGATCGCGGGCAATTCCGTGGTCAGGCTGGTCGGCCAGATGGCCAAACTTAACAAGATGAAAAGCGAATTCGTCAGCGTGGCCTCTCATCAGCTCAGAACTCCTCTCTCTGCTATCCGCTGGGAAACCGAGCTTCTGATGACCAAACAAAAATGCGGGCTTGATGAAAAGCAGAAAAAAACCGTGGAAACTATCAATAGCCTGGCTTGCCGGATGACGCGGTTGGTCAATGATCTTCTGGATGTGGCCAGGATCGATCAAAAAAGACTGATGTTGCGCCGGGAAGCGGTGGATTTGGCGAATATAATTGAAAAAGTCATCAAGGACACTTCTCCTCTGGCCAGTGCCAAAAGCATAGAAATAGTTTTTAATATTAACAAGAAAAAGGTCCCGCACATCAACGGAGATCCGGAGAAATTGAAAACAGTCGTGGAAAATTTAGTCAGTAATTCCATAAAATATATCACTAAGCGCGGGAAAATCGATATCAAACTGGCCAGAAAAGATAATAATCTGATTTTTAGCATCAGGGATAACGGCGTGGGAATTCCGGAAGAACAGCACGACCAGGTTTTCGAAAAATTTTTCCGCAGCGATAACGTCGTGAAATACCAAACGGAGGGAACGGGACTGGGCCTTTATATCACTAGGAACGTAATAGAGCAAACCGGCGGAAAGATATGGTTCCAATCGATTGAAAATGTCGGGTCGATTTTTAGTTTTTCTTTGCCCATTAAATAATTTAATTTAATTCTATGAGCAAAAAAACGATACTTATTGTCGAGGACGAAGCCACTCTTCACCAGGCCCTTTCGGAGTTTTTGACAGCGGAGGGTTTTGCTGTCCTCAGCGCTATGGATGGAGAAAAAGCCCTGGAATTGGCTAAAGCCAAAAAACCAGATCTCGTTCTTCTGGATATTATTTTACCGAAAATGGACGGCTACGAAGTGCTGGAGAAATTGAAGAAAAATGTGCCGACCAAAAACATTCCGGTGATCCTGCTTACCAATCTGGAAAGCGCTGAAGACATCCAGAGGGCTTTTGACAAGGGGGCGACCACCTATCTGGTCAAATCGGATTACAAGCTGGAAGATATCATCAAAAAAATAAAAGAGACTTTAGGATAGTTGAAAACAAAAAATGCGAATAGAAAATAAACAACTGAGAGATTTCCTATCGGATAGCGAAATGGTGCCGGCTGGCGATTTGGAGGCAGCCTTCGCGGAAGCGGAAGGGCAGAAGAAAAATTTAGGCAATATCCTTCTGGAGAAAAAATTGATCGATGAGGTCAAGCTGAGAAAACTTTACGCTTACATCTTGGGAGTGCCCTTTGTTGATCTGCAAAAAGAAGTTATTTCTCAGGATATCCTCCAGATCATTCCGGAACCTATTGCCAGGAAATATAAGGTGGTGGCTTTTGAGAAAAATGGGACGGAGCTCAAAGTGGCGATGCTCAATCCGGAAGATATCCAGACGGTGGATTTCATCAGGAAAAAAAGCGGACTGCGGATCATCACTTGCCTTACTACCGAAGAAGGGATCGAATCGGTGCTCAAGCAATATAGCAAGAGTTTGAAAGCGGAATTTGGCGATATCATTGAAAAAAATTCTTCCGAGATTGACGGAGATTCCTCGCCGGAAGACCTGGAAAAAATAGCGCAAGGACTGCCGATCATTCGTATCGTCGATACGCTTATCAAGCACGCCATCCTTCAGGGCGCCAGCGACATCCATATCGAACCGGATGAAAAAGAGGTGCGGGTACGTTATCGCATCGATGGGATGTTGCACGACGCTATGACTCTGCCTAAACAAGTCCGGGACGGAATCATCGCCAGGATAAAAGTGCTTTCCAACCTGAAACTGGATGAACATCGTGTTCCTCAGGACGGCCGCTTTAAGATTGAAAAAGAGGGAATCAAGATATCATTCCGGGTGAGTATCTTGCCTATTTTCGATGGTGAGAAAGTAGTGATGAGGCTTTTGGATGAATCGTCCAAAGGACTGACGTTGGAACGTATGGGGATGATGGGAAAAAGCCTTGAAGCTGTGCATCGGGACATCAAGAGGCCCAACGGTATGATCCTGGTGACCGGGCCGACTGGGAGCGGAAAGACCACCACGCTCTATACCATTATGGATATATTGAACACGGCGGAAGTAAACATCAGCACGGTGGAAGATCCGGTAGAATACCGGATGCCCAGGATCAATCAGACGCAGATATATCCCAAAGTAGGCCTAACTTTTGCGGCCGGTCTCAGATCGCTCTTGCGTCAGGATCCGGACATTATTATGGTGGGAGAAATTCGCGACAACGAAACAATGGAAATGGCGATCCAGGCGGCGATGACGGGGCACTTGGTGCTTTCCACTCTCCACACCAATAGCGCGGCGGCTACTCTGCCAAGACTTCTGGATATGGGAGCGGAACCGTTTTTGGTCGCTTCTACCATTAATGTTATTATCGCCCAAAGATTAGTGCGCAAACTTTGTCCCGATTGCCGCAAGGAATACAAAATTTCGGAAAAGGAGCTGAGTACTTTCAAGGAGAATTATGATATGGATAATATTTTAGAGCATATGAAAAGTAACGAAATACTGAAAGGAAAACTGACGGCCAAGAGCAATTGGGAAGACATAAAGCTATACAAAGCGGCCGGATGCGAACAATGCACCGGCGGCTACCACGGCCGCATCGGTATTTATGAAGTTTTGGAAGTCGATGACGATATCCAAAAGATGATTTCTCAAAAATCACCGGCGGAAGAGATAGAAAACAAAGCCAGGGAAAAAGGAATGACGACGATGGTAGAGGACGGTTTCGCGAAAGCCGTCCAGGGCATAACTTCGCTGGAAGAAATATTGAGAGTAACTAAGGAATAATATGAAAGCATTTTATACTGCTAAAAGTTTTTCCGGAGAAACGAAGAGCGGAGAAGCGGACGTCAAGAATGAAAGGGATCTGGCTGTCCAGTTGAGGGCGGAAGGGTTCATGCTGACTTCCTACAAGGAAATAAAAGACGAAGAAGAAAAACGGGTCAAGATAAAACTATTTGACAGGTTCTTTGGCATTTCTCTCAAAGACAAACTGATGTTTGCCAGAAACTTATCCGTTATGATTTCTTCCGGTTTCCCGCTTTCCCGGGCGGTGAAGAACATCGAAGAACAGACCAAAGACAAGCGATTCAAGAAGATATTAGACGATATCTTTGCCGGTCTTCAGGCCGGGTCCACTTTTGCCGACGGCCTGGCTAAATATCCGGCTATTTTCAATGATCTTTTCGTCAATATGGTGAGAGTGGGCGAGGCGAGCGGAAATTTGGAAGAAGTTCTGGATATCCTGGCCTTGCAGCTGGAAAAGGAACACGAGCTTATGAGCAAGATAAAAGGAGCCATGACTTACCCGGCGGTAATTTTGGTGGCTATGGTGGGCATTGCCATCGTTATGCTTACCTATGTTTTGCCCAAGCTTACGGGAATATTCACGGAAATGAACGTCGATCTGCCCAAATCAACCCAGATTATAATTGCTATATCCGACATATTGAGAAATTACAGCTATCTGGTAGCGGGTGGATTTGTGTTTCTGATAGTTTTTATCAAAATATTTTTTTCCACCCGGTTCGGAAAAAAGTTTCTTAGTTTTTCGATGATCCATATTCCGGTCGTCAGCAATCTGGTCATCAAGATCAATTGCGCCAGATTCGCCAGGATCTACAGTTCGCTTCTCAAAAGCGGAGTGTCGGTGGTGGAGGCTCTGAGGATAGTTTCCCATACGCTTACGAACTATTACTATGAAGCAGCACTATTGGAAGGCATCGAGCAGATACAAAAGGGAGTAAACCTGAGTAAAGTTGTGAAGAAACACGGAAAAATATTTCCCATCCTGGTCTCTCAAATGATAGAAGTGGGAGAAGAAACCGGGAAGACAGAAATGGTCCTTCTGAAGCTGGCCGAATTTTACGAAGACGAAGTAGAACAGCTCACTAAGAATCTTTCTTCCATCATTGAACCGGTACTTATGATTGTTATCGGAACAGCCGTAGGATTTTTCGCGGTTTCTATGATCACGCCGATGTATTCCATCATGGACAATATCAAGTAGTATTTAGTATCTCGTATTTATTATTTTACATAAACACCAGCGTTGAAATTTTTGCTAAATGCTATGTATAAAGTGTTGGTTTAAAATTATGATACAAAATACAAAATACCAGATACGAGATACAAAAAAAGGTTTTACTTTGATCGAAGCGTTGGTTATGCTTTTTATATTTTGCCTGATTACCATAACTTTTTATCAGGTGATATCCGTCGGAACCAAGTATATTATTGACGCTAAAAACCGCTTGGGAGCTGTGTCTTTGGCTGATGAAAAGATGGAAGTAGTGAGAAATCTTGCCTACGATAATATCGGAACCGTGAACGGAGAAGTGGGAGGAAATATTCCCCAGGACGAAAACGTTACCGAGAATGCTCATGCGTATCATGTCTCTACTCTGGTAGAATATATCGACGATCTATTTGACGGGACATATCCCAGCGACGTCGCATTCGAAGATTATAAACGGGTAACCGTAATAGTTTCGTGGAGTGGTGCCGCCGGTCAGGAACAAGTTACTCTTGTTTCCCGATTTGTTCCGCCGGGACTGGAAGTGGCTAATCCTGGTGATGGGATATTATTTGTTAATGTCTACAGCGATCAGCCCGGAGGGACCGGTATCCCCGATGCCACGGTGCATGTCATTAATACCGATACGGGTTTGAATACCGAGAAACAAACGGGCACTGACGCGGGTAATTTGGGAAATACTGTTTTTATGGGAGATAAAGTCACAGATTCCATCCAGAAATATCAGATCGAGGTTACCAAACCAGGATATGAAACGGTTGACACTATGCCACCCGAAGGAACGGCTCAGGTGCCCAAGCCTAAATTCATCAATGCTACGGTAGTGACAGGAACCGGGTCGACCAATGCTACCTATATTGCTCAGAATAAACTGGCTCAGGACCTGACGATAGCTGCCGTAGATCATCTGGGCCAACCGATATCCAACATCAGTTTTCATCTGACCGGAGGAAAAGAATTGGGTAAAGATAACTCAGACAATATTATTTACAATATGGATGAAGATGGAAAAACCGGAGATGACGGGAAAAAAGATCTCGGTTCAGTCAGTCCGGGAAAATTTACCGTTACCCCGACGCTCACCAGTTCAAATTATCAATTTATTGAAGCCAGCACCTCATCTCCTTTTTTCCTGCTATCTGATCAAAGTTTGACATACAGTATGAAACTGGCCGATAAAGGAACTGCCTCACTGGTTGTGACGGTGCTTAATGACGATAGTACCCCCGCTCCTATTTCCGGCGCTCAAGTTGAAGCAAAAAACGGATCGGGATATGACGTAACCCAAACCACAGATGCCAATGGAGTCGTATTTTTTCCGGCTGACGCCGATCCCTTTCCGAGCGGAACATATGATTTGAAAGTAACTGCCAGTGGCTTTCAGGATAACGCCAGCCAGGCGACTGTCAGCAATAATTCTCCGCAGACAAACACTGTCACTATGACATCATCTTAAAAATGAAATTTTCTCTCTCAAAATTTAATTCCGGGTTTACTCTTTTGGAAGCTTTAATGGCCATTGCCATTTTTACTATGGGAATGGCGGGATTCAGTCTGCTTTTCGTGCGTACCTGGCAAAATAATTCCTACGCTTTGGAAATGGGGCAGTCGTCCCTGCAAGTTTCCCAGGGAATAAACACAATGGAGGGATATATCCGCGGGGCGAGACAGGGTGATGACGGGTCGTATCCGATCAAATCGGCCGCGGATAACGATTTGGTCATTTATTCTGATTATGACAGTGATGACATTACGGAACGGCTGCATTTTTATTACAGTAGCGGCACTATTTATATGGGCATAACCGATCCGACCAGCGGATTACCCAAAACATATCCGACGGGAGACCAGCAGACGCAGATCATTGCTACTCATATCGTTAATAACGCGAGTACCCCCGTATTCTATTACTACAACACCAATTATCCGGGTGATACGACAAACAATCCAATGACTACTCCGGCTTCCATATCCGATGTCAGGTTGGTAAAGATTATGTTGCATATCAATATAAATCCCAATCGTCCGCCGGATAATATTCAGATGCAAACTTTCGTAGAGATGAGAAATCTGAATGATTACGACAGGGCGGAATAAAATAAAAACGCTCTGCACAACAAACAATATAGCATGAAAAAAAAATTACAAAATAAGAAAGGTTCGGCTTTAGCTTACGGGTTGGTGGTAATGACAATAACGCTTATAATCCTGGTTTCTATGCTGAAGTTTGTCGTTTCGCAACTGAGCTTCAGCACTAACCGGGTTCAAAGGGAAGAGGCCTTCCAGGTTGCCGAATCTGGAATATATTATTATCGCTGGTATCTGGCTCATGAAACATCAGGAAGAACGGCTCAGCAGGTCGCGGCTTTTTGGCAGAGCGGTACGGCCTACGGCGTGGGAACGCCTTACCAGGATGATTTCAAGGATTCGGATGGCACTTCGATAGGAAGATACAAGATAGAAGTACAGCCGCCAGATCCAAGTTCGACAATCGTTATCGTGAAATCGACCGGATGGACATACAAAGCTCCCGGTATGAAAAGGATAATACAAGCGAGATTTCGCCGTCCTTCCTGGAGTGAATACGCGGTACTAGCTAATGATGTTATGAGATTCGGGCAGGGAACGGATATTTACGGAAAAGTGCATTCCAATGGCGGAATACGCGTAGACGGCGTGGCTCACAATGTCGTTTCCAGTCTTGTTTCTAGCTATCAGGACCCGGATCATACTGGTGGACCGGAATTTGGCGTGCACACCCATGTTAATCCGCCTCCGGGAAGCGGAATAAATAATAATTTTCGGTCGCTGGAGTCCGGAACCGGTCCTGTTCCTACCCGAGCTGATGTTTTTTTGGCCGGCCGTCAATTTCCTGTTTCCGAAGTAAGCTTCAACGGGGTAACTTCCGATTTGGGTCTTATGAAAACTCAAGCAATGAGTCCTAATGGCAACACTGTCAATAACTGCACTTCCACCGGATGCTATTTTGATTCAAGCTACGGAAGACAGATAATCCTCAAAAGTAATGGCAAGATGGATGTCTGTCGAGTGGCCCAGTATGACAGTGCTACTTATGCTATTACGAAATACAGAAGAAATAGCGGTAGTACAGACTGCTCTACGTGTACCGGGCAATGCGCTCCTACTACCTATACTATCCCCAATGACGGAATAATTTTTGTGGAAAATAATGCTTGGGTGGAAGGCACAATCAGCAGTGAAAAAATTTCCATAGCGGCAGCCAATCTGATCGGCGGTAACAGCGCGAATATATATATCGGAAACAATAATTTGTTGTATACTAATTTCGATGGCCGGGATATTATTGGTCTAGTAGCCCAAAATAATGTGACCGTTATTCGCGATAGCCAGGACAATCTGACCATCGATGCAGCTCTTCTGGCTCAATCCGGCCGGGTAGGAAGAGATTCGTATACCGGATATAACAAAACCACCATCACAGTGAACGGTTCTATCGCTACCAATCAACGCTACGGCTTTGCCTATGTGGATTCCAATGGAAATTTTGCCAACGGATATTATAATCGCGTTCTCAATTTTGACAATAATCTGCTTTATTATCCGCCGCCATATTTTCCCACCGGGACAGATTATTCCATAGATCGCTGGGAAGAGCTATAAATCATTCAATCATTAAATCATCGAATCATTTAATCAAGAGCATAATTCAAATGGGCGAATGATTAAATGTTTATATGATTATATGTTAAAATGGTTATATGATTAAATGTTTTTATTATGAATTTTCTTACTAAAAAAATATTTAGTTCTAGCGATAAATTTTTTGCGTTGGATCTGAGCGATCTCTCGGTCAAGATTTTTGAGCTGGAAAGAGGTAGCAAGAAAGATAAGATCAGGAGCTATCGCTCCCAGGATATCCCGGCCGGATATATAGAAGATGATAAGATAATAGATAAGAAAAAGACGGCCCAAATCATCAGGGAAGCAATCGGAAAATCCGGCCCCAAAAAAGTGAACACTAAAAAAGTGATCTGCTCCATCCCCGAATCGAAAGCTTTCCTCCGGATAATCAACATCCCCAAAGTTGATGAAGAAGAAGCGAGAGAAGCGGTCAGATGGGAACTGGAAGCTAATATTCCTCTCACTTCCGACCAGGTTTATTTCGACTGGCAATTTCTGGGTGAAGCGGGAGGAAAACAAAACGTGCTTACCGTAGCAGTTTCTAAAGGCATCATAGACGACCTGGCAGAAGTTTTGAGTATGGCGGGTTTGGAAGTCTACGGACTGGAAGTTGAGTCCATAGCGACTCTGCGAAGCCTTGTTCCCGTCGAATCCCTCGCCAAAGAAATCTTTCTTATCGCAGATATAGGAGCCAGAAGGACCAGTTTCATCATTTCAGAAGGAACTGTCCCTTATTTTACTTCTAGCATCCCTTTTTCTTCAGAAATTATTTCCAATGCCATTGCCGGTCAGCTCAGTGTCGGTATGGTCGAAGCGGAAAAAATAAAAATTGAGCACGGCATCGAGCATTCTTTGGAAAGCAGCTCGGTGTTTCGGGTGGTGGAACCGATGCTTGAAAATTTAGCTTCGGAAATCGACAAGACCATCGATTTTTACCGAAGTATTTCCAAGGAGCACTCGGATGTAAAGAAGATAATTTTATCCGGAGGAGGTTCTAACCTGCGCGGTATTCTTCCCTATCTCACTACCAGGCTTTCGCGCGAAATAACTATGGGTGATCCGTGGATCAATCTCAATCTGGGCAGCGATCTTCCGATAATTGATAAGGAGAATTCTGTGCGCTACACTACGGCAGTAGGGTTAGCGCTAAAGAAAATAGATTATGGAAATAAATATTAATATCATCCCGGATTATAAAAAAGAAGAAATTTCCGAGGCTAATCGCCTGAAAACGGTCGTGCGTCTGGGAATAGCTATGCTGTTTATTTTTTTGTTGTTTCTCGCATATTTATTCAGCCTGAACAAAATTTTAGATATCAATCTCCGGTCTGTTACCCTGAACCAGGCAGCGGAAGGAAATATGGGGCAGTATGACAAGATCAAAAAATTCGACGAAGAATTTGTCGGTATCAATTCTTCTTCTGACCAGATAATGAACCTGAAAAATGATCAGCTGTACTGGTCAAACTTGTTTTCTCTTCTGAATGATAAGATGCCGGAAGGAGTAGCGATAACGGAATTGGTCAACAAAGATTATGCCATATCTTTGTCGGGAAAAGCAGATAATCGTGACAGCCTCATCGCTTTTAAGGACGGGCTGTCGAAAGAAGATTGTTTCGCTGATATTAACTTGCCGCTTTCGGATCTTGTTGAAAAAGACAACATAGTCTTTCAGATGGATTTGCAGATAAAAGAAGAGTGTTTAAAAAAGAAATGAAAAATATCTGGAAAAATCATAAATTAGTCGTTATTTTGGCGGCCTATGTGACAATAGCCGCTGCTCTTGTCCGTTTTTTGGTCGTTCCTTTGGTAGGGGAAATACAGAATAAATCTGATGATATTCAGGAAAAGATAATAGATAGCCAGATCAACCAGTCGCGCCTGAGCAAGATTCCTCAGATGGAAGCTGATTATGGGGTCTTTCAGGAAAAAAAGGAGGCATTAAATGTTATTCTCGATGCCAATGATGAGGTAGGTTTTATCAAAGAATTGGAAGCTATGGCTCAGGAAACGGGCAACACCATAACTTTGCAGGTGGATAATAGTGATAGCAATAATCAAAAAGCTACCACCACCGCTGAAAAGCATAATTTGAGCATAAAGGACAAGCTTTCTTATAGCAATTATATCTCTATGCAGGTAAGCCTCGAAGGGAATTATGCAGGCCTGGTCAATTTTATATATAAACTAGAAAATGACAGCTACTATGTCAATATTATTTCTATGGACTTGAGTAAAGTTACTCAAACAGAGGAAAACAGCACGCCAATCCAGCAGCAGCCTTCCCAGGCAGGGGTATTTTCATCCAACAGTAATAACAGCAACAGTCCTTTTTCTCCGAGTACTCAAGCTCAAACGATAACAAAGGAAAAGGATGTCCTGAAGAGTACATTGAGCGTAGTCGTATATATAAAGCAATGAATATAAATATACCAATAAAAGATCTGATAGCTAAATTTAAATGGAGAAATGTGCGAAGACTTTTTGTCAGCATTCTGGCAAAAAGCATCCGCTGGTTTCCTCTTATCTTGCTTCTCGTTCTCTGTAGTTATGGAGGATATCTTTGGTATAGCTATGTTTATCAAGCTCACTGGAGTGACACGAGGAAACAAAGCTATATCTCCGATAAGGACAAGGGCACCATATTCGACAGAGCAAAATTCGATGCGGTAGTCTCGGAGATGGAACGAAGGAAAAATGATTATGGAAATAATCCGGATAATTTATCCGATATCTTCAAGCTCAAAGAAACAGTGGTCAAACAATAGCAAAATCAATAAATCAAAAAATCAATAAATCAGCAAATCAAAAAACACTTCCAAGAGTGTTTTCTGATTGATGTGCACTACTTGAGCACTAGTTGGAACCAAGTCGTGGGGGAATTGAGGCTTTGGCAAGAATTAAAGCAAGGTTTTAGCGTTGCTTAGCCACAGCGTCAGATTTGGTTTATAAAGTATCTTATGAATCCGAAAGAATTTGCATTCGTC
>Ga0224525_1000700_pt1 | contig 14446 bp, 18 predicted proteins | sample CFST100metaG_FD_179874 | JGI IMG/M metagenome (GOLD analysis project Ga0224525, IMG submission 179874) | Peat soil microbial communities from Stordalen Mire, Sweden - C.F.S.T100 | ecosystem: Environmental > Terrestrial > Soil > Wetlands > Peat | place: Sweden: Norrbotten County, Stordalen Mire...
TTTTGGAGGGCCTCATAATACGAGCCTTTGTCCTTGTTGATCTCCTCTTCGAAGGAAACGTAGCGGGTGATGTCGAAATCGGCCTTGTTGAGAAGCAGGAGCGAGAGCAAGCGCGAGAGGCGGCCGTTCCCGTCGTCGAACGGGTGGACGCAAAGAAAGTCCAGGATAACGCAGGGGATGAGACAAAGCCGGTTGATTTGGCTGTCCCCAATGGCCGATCGATAGGCGACCACGAGGTCTTTCATGGCTTTTGGAGTTTCTTGGGCCGAAGTTGGATCCCAGCGGATCGCCACCGAGCCATCGGAACGGATCTCTTGGATGACATTATCTTCCTTTTTGTATTCGCCCCGTCCGGGAACACGGGCCCTCTCTAGCATCCGACGGTGCAAAGAAAGGATCTCTTCTTCGTTGAACTGAAGGCCAAGGCTACTCTGGTGAACCAAAGCGAGGGCGTCTTGATACCCTTTGATCGCTTCTTCATCATGATTAAGAGGGGCGCTGTCTTCAAGAACTATCGCCCTAAGGCGTTTGTCGGTCGTCACAATGCCTTCGATCGCATTGGACCCCTTAACCGATTGGACGATGGCAATAGCCTTCAAGCCTTCGTAAATGGAGGGGTAGTCTTTCCGAGTTTCGCTCTCTTTGCCTTTCATCGTGAAAACGAGATTGGAAAGAGAAACGAAAAACGGAGGCAAAGGCAGTGACTTTAAAAAGGAGTAATTGAAAATGTGCATAAATTATTGTTTGCTCCCTATATTTTATATTTTTGTATGCAGTATTCAATGATATTAATATATTTTCTGCATATTTTTTATTATATTTAATGCAGTTCTTAAGTTACTCCAGACTATGTAAAGAGAGGAAGCCGACGGCCTCCTCTCTCGCCTTTTCCGTTTCCTTCCCGCGTTTTATCACGAGACTAGCGGCCTATCCCATGAGGCCGCTAGTCTTATCACAAATCCAAAAGCTCCGCAAACGCCGAAGCTCGGAAAGGTTTCGTATGGTGAGGCACCCGTTTCCAAATTCGAACCGTTTATTCAAAAATTGACGTAAAAAGATTATAAAATACGATTAAATCATTATTGCCCTGGCCAATACGCTTCAACAGCATGACTACTTTTTTATTCCCTAGCGAGAAAGAAAATCAAGAAAATAGATGGGAAAATAGAAGATGTTGCCATCTTGGGAAAAACCAGCATTAGAAAAAACGCAGGCCTTCTTGATGAGATAAGGAGAGTCGCTGCTCATAAAGAAAGTCAAAGCGTGATGAATTTTGTAATCCTTCCCCGATTTGATTTCAAGTGGCAAAACCTCGCCTTCTTTTTCGAGGACAAAATCGACTTCTCCGTGTTTCTTGGAATCATAGTAATAAAGACGATCAAATCCGTGAGCAGACAGCAATTCCGCGGCTGAATTTTCAAAAATAGAGCCATAGTTAATATCTTTTTCTTTGGCGAGCAATTTTTGGATTGTTCCCGTTTCAAAAAGATGATAGGTCAGCATCCCAACATCACTTTCAAAAAGTTTTACCAAACTTCGTTTTTCATTCAAACGAAGTGGGATAGTAGGCTCCGTAACGTTGTAGACAGGATAGGCCAACCCGACTTTGGCCAGCCATTGAAAATCATCCTCAAGGTCATAGCGCTCGTTCTTGCCGATGATCGAATTCAATTTGAATCGCTTATTCTTCGCGTTGATTTGGCCGCTTAAGGATTCATAAACAGCCACCAAATGTATGCGGGGGGCCGCTTCAGCATGATTAGTAACATCCCGTTTATGCATCTTATCGATTCTTTCGTGAGCGAGACGGAGTTCCTGAAGGTCCCGCCCTTTAAGATAAGAAGCCACCGCATCCGGATAACCGCCGACGAACAAATATTCGTAAAACAAATCAATCAGTCGCGTATGAGGTATTGGCGGAACCTCTTTACTTTTGAGAAAACACTCTCTTACCTCTTGGATCGCATCTTTGGAAAGTCCATTCGCCCATAGATATTCTTCAAAATCCATGGGATAAAGTCTGATTTCATCAAGATAGCCACCCGGGTGAGACAAATCTAAAAGAGCCGAGCCTTTGGCGAAAGCGGCCGGGTTTTGAGACCAGCCATTTAACGTGATGCCTAAAAGGGAACCAGAGAGAGCAAACCGAAAGCGGCCGTCGGTAACCAAATACTTGGAAAACATCCCCCAGTCAATGCCATTGATCAGCTGAATTTCGTCAAGGAAAATAAGAGTTTTCCCTGAGATAAATGGATGCGGAGAAAAGAAAGAAAGGTTGGTAATGAGCTCCTGGGCAGTTTGGCATTTATTAAAACCCGAAATCACGTCTTCGTGTTCATGAAAATTGAATTCAAAAAAATTATCTCCGAAATGTGTTCTCCCAAATTCTCTTATCGCATAAGACTTTCCAGCCTGACGAACTCCCTCAACTAGGACAACGGTGTTCCGGTTGAGCCATTTTTCAAGATAAGCAGTGATTTTTCTTTCGAGCATAAAGTCATCTCCTAAGATTTTTCCAACCTGTTTTTATCGTTTTTGAAGATTTTTCCAACTTATAAATACGCAAAAAACCGAATCAGTCTTGATGCAAGACTGACTCGGATTTCCAGCAATTGGTGACCCGGACGGGGTTCGAACCCATGGATGTATCCTTGAAAGGGATATGAGTTAACCGCTTCTCCACCGGGCCAAAATAATGGCGCTCACTATAGGGCTCGAACCTACAACCAATCGGTTAACAGCCGATTGCTCTACCATTGAGCTAAGTGAGCGCACCGCTCCAGCTTGGCGCATGACGGCAAGGCCATGGGGGCAGCCATCCTTCGCCAAATCGGTCCGGAATGGCTTCCGCTAGAAGCATTGAGAATTATAGAGTCTTTCTTATCATATGACAAGGAAATTGAGCGAGGGCGAGGGCGAGCGGCGACCCTGAGCGGAAAAAGAAATCCAAACGGGTCAAATGGGATTCCGGCCCTCTTATTTTTGGCCAAGCAGGGCTGCCGCTTCGACCCTGGGTATAAAAAGCAGGCCGATTTTTCAACCGGCCTGCTTTGAGACCATCGTTTCAAACAAAGAAACCAGGATCTCTTGAAAGGGGATAGATTCCACCGACAAGGCCTCTCTCAGGCGAGGAAGGGGCATCCAGCGCGGGAGAAGGAGGCTGAGTCAATGCAAATCTCAGCTCGGATAGACGAGGGTCGTGGCGTCGAGGCTAATGGCGGTTTGCGCCAATAAGCGACCCGTAGCAGAAGAACCAGTATCCATGCTGATATTAGTTTGGGCCAGAACCGTTCCTTTAAGAGACGCTCCAGCACCAATCTCTACCACATCAGAAACGATCCAGAAAATGTTTTTCGCCAAGGCGCCTCCGCTCAGAAGCACATGCATGTTAGCCGCTTCGGTCAGTTTGCCAGAGACTTGGAATATCCAGGTTTCTGTCGCGCTTCCGTTAAGCGTCACATCCGTATTGATGAGGACGTCGTTGTCCCATTTGTAGACGCCTCCAGGGATGGTTTGTCCCGAGAGATCGCCAGCGTAGAGCTCCGTGGCATCAGCAGCGAACCCCATGCCGGTGGTGAAGGCCGTTTCCATCCAGCTGACGGAGTTCGTCAGATAGGTTGGTGTCGGTTCGGCGTAGTTGGCGGCATAAAGCTTGCCGGTGACGTAGGTCGAAGTCGCGAATTGATTGGAAGGATCGGCGACCTGCGAAAAGCCGGTGAAGTAGGAAGCAGCGACCGGGCTCACACCGATATTGCCGGTGATAGCCGTGGCCCCTGTGGTCGATATCCCGGATTCAGCCAAAGCGACAAAGTCGCCGGCGGAACCAAGGTCGATCATCTTTCCGACGGGTGGGACTTTCGTGCCATTGGTCTTGGCCTGATTGAAAGCGGTAGTCGCGGCCGCTAAGGTCGTGACGGCACCATCAACCTCGTCCTGTTTGGCATCCGTTTTGTCGGCGATAAGCTGGGCGGCGGCAATGGCATCGGCATAAGTAGCCAACGCGGCGCTGGTCACCCATTGATCGGTGTTAAAAACATTGGAGCCGTCAACGCTGACAACGACTGAGACTTTGTTGGTATTTGCGGCGCTGATGGCCGCATTCAAAACAGCTTTTTCGACGACTTTTGTTCCGTTCGCTTTGTGAGCGTTGAAGATTGCGGTGGCTGCGGTTAGGGCAGTCACGGCGTCATCGACGTTCGCTTGCGTGGCATCGGCATTGTCAACCACCGCTTGTGCGGTTCCGATGGCGGCCACATAAGTAGCCAACGCGGCGCTGGTCACCCATTTCGCATCAGGAGAGACATCAGTGCCGTCGACGCTGATGGTAACGCTAGTCTTGTTGAGATTGGCCGCTGCGATAACGCTTATTAAAGCCGTTTTATCCATGGCCGGTTGGTTTGTTATTGTGACAACCAAAGTGCCACTGACAGCCGGCGTGCTGACCGAGACGGCTTTGGCCGTGACGTCGCCATCGGAAACCGCGGTCAATAGGCCTGTTAGGCCAATCGTTGCGACGCCGGTTCCGTCAGTGACCGACCAAGTCACCGACTTATCGGTGGCGTTAGAAGGCAAAACAGCGGCTGAAACTTGAAGTGTCCCACGAAGGACATTGATGATCGCGAGTCCGCCCGCTCCCGTCAGGTTGATGCCCGTAACCGGAACATTGGCCGAGGACGTTGACGAGGGGATCGAAGAAGTCGAACCTGGAGTAGAAGTAGAGGTTGGGGCTGACGTCGATGTCGGCGAAGAAGTTGACGTCGATGTTCGTGAAGAGGTCGAAGTTGAAGTCGAAGTTGAAGTCGATGTTGAGGTGGATGTAGAGGTCGAAGAAGTCGCTTTCGACGATGATGATGCGGACGACGATGAAATTTGGTTTCCGCACCCAGTTAATACAGCAAACGTGCCGATTAGGAAGGCAACGCTAATTGTTTTAATGAATGCAAAATTTTTCGAATTTGCCATTAAGAATTCCTCCATTCTTGAATTTGGCTGATGGGCTAGGATTCATAATCGGAACATGCCTCCTCTCTGGTTTATTTGGTGTAAGGTAATGTTTTTTCTTGCTTTTTTTACAAAATTATTATATCATAAAAAATTATTTTTTTCTCATTAATGCTCTGTAAGAGGAGATTTTTAGGCCAAAAACATTTTGGAGTTCCAAGAGGATCCCGGCCTTGAAAAAGCCCATTAAAATGAGGCGGGGTCGGTTGCATGTCTCAAACGCTTAAAGGGCATTAACTCATAATAACGCGATATTATTATCAAAAAGAAATAAAAAAAGATTCCCATGTTTGAGAATCTTTTATTGATATTCAACCTCAAATCATCGTTTTTTTACCCATCCTTGCTCGTTCCTTCCGAATCGTCCCAATTTGCTTATCGCTGCGGGCGTTGCTGCCGTCGGAATTCCGAATCGTGCCCGGTTCAAGCCCTTGCTTTTTTTCAAGAGCGCCAACGGTGCAATCGGATCTCGTCTTTCTTGCAATTTTTTTCATCCTGTCTTCCTCCTTTCATAGGGGTTTGGACTTCGTGTTCCAAAAACCTTTTATTTTTCTTCGGTTTAATTAACTTGCATACCTGGGTGATTAACGACAGAATTAACACCCAAACTGACGTGTGTCTGTGCCAATAAGCGGCCATTGATTCCGCAATTATCGCCTACCGTGATGTCAAGATAGCTAAGAGCGATGCCGGCGAAATGCGAACGCGCCCCCAACGCGATCGTCTCCGCGGAAAGCCAGAAGACATTCTCCGCCCGCGCTCCGCCAGAAAGAACGATGCTCGTGTCGGCCGCTTGTGTGACTCCTCCGGCGATCTGGAAAACCCAAAAATCCGTGGCGTCTCCAGACAAGGTAAGAGTGTCATTGATCAAAACCGTGTTCGACCATTTGTAGATTCCGCCCGTAAGCGTTTGCCCGGAGAGGTTGCCCTCATATAATCCGGTTGCGACAGGTGGGACCAGACCATTCCCTGTCGTATAAGCGGCGCTCATGTCCCCTATAGCCGCCGACAAATTAGCCGGCGTCGGAGCAGTATAGTTGGCGGCGTAAACCTTGCCGGTGACGTAGGTCGAAGCCGCGAATTGATTGGAAGGATCGGCAGCCAACCCAAAGCCAGTGATGGCCGTTGCCGCAATCGGGCTGACGCCGATGTCGCCGGCGATGGCCGTGATCCCTGCGGCCGATATCCCGGTCTCAGCCAAAATCGTATAATGGGCGGCCGTCTTCAAATCGATTTCTTCAAACTGATTGCTGATGGTTATGATTTCTTGGCCCGTTACGTCGGGATAATCGGCGGAGGTCGCCGTCACCGTGACGGTGCCATTCGCGATAGCGGAAAGCTGTCCGCAGCGATCGATGCTGGCCACCCCTGTCCCATCAACGACGGTCCACGCAACTTTTTGATCAGCCGCGTCCGGCTTGACGGCGGCTTTCATCCGAATCGACCCTTTATTGACCTCAATAGTCGAAACAACCGTTTCCCCGTTATGCTCAGAGTCGATTATATTAACCGCCGAAACGGTTATGCTATCCGGCGCGGTTGCATTCACTAACGTGGCGTTAGCGAAGAAACCACCGCTTTCAGCCAAAACCGTGACGCCCAAAACCAGCGTCATTATTCCTGCCATCACAGCCCAACCGATTTTTTGTTTTTTTATCGAAATCATGAATTGACTCCTAAAGTATGGTAGCATATATTTCCACTGATTTTCTCTATTCTTCGTCCTAAGCCTTAGATAAATTCTTTACAATTTATTGTTCAGGGTTTTTCTTCCTCGTTTTTTTTGAAAAAACGAGTTGGCTTGGCAAGCCAGCGGGAAAAGCTCTTTGACCATCCTATTATCATGATAAGGAAAATAATCTTCGAAAAGCGTTTGAAATCTTGCTCTCATGGCTTTTCAGGAAAAATTTTGACTTGGGTTAAAGACCTAATGAAGCAAAACGAGGCGGGCCGGATTTGCTCTCAAGAGTCCTATTTTGGATCAAAAAGATTCTTTTCAAGGATTATTCCCGATTGTTGAGTATCCGGCCTTCTTTTTTTCGAAAAAGTATAAAAAAAGCGGCTCGTGATCGATCCGCTCCCCAGGATTCCGAACCACCCGCGAACGTAATTAATGCGACAAAGAAGAAAATCCTTTTCTCGAAGGCTTCAGAAAATAACCGATGAAACCAAAAAAATTACTTTTTGGCGCGAAGTTTTTTGTCGATGGAAGAAAGCAAATCCCCCACGGTCTTAAACCCAGAAAGCTCGTCGGTGGAGAATTGGATGCCATATTTGTCTTCGAGATCAAGGCACATTTCGACGACATCAAGGCTGTCGAGCCCCAAGTCCTTCAGCGTTTTGCTGTCGTCCACGTGATCGACATGGATGCGTTCCGCAAACACTTTTCTGATCTCATCCATTTTGGTGACGCTCATGTTCAATGACCTCGGGCCTTATTATAAAGGAGGGAGTACTTTGATGCAATGAACCCCTCTTAATGGAAAGGGCCCCGTGCGAGGCCCTTTCTTTTCTACCCTCTAATTTAAGATACGAAAGCGTAGGGCTTTGAAGAGGCGCGGCCGAGGACAAGGGAGCTCTCGCTTGAGAACTCCAATTGGATTTGATGACCCACATCCGTGGCCGCATCTTGGAAGCTGACGCTGAGAACGCCCCAGATGATCCCAAAGATCCCAATGACGAGAAGCATTCCCAATAATTGGCCTTTTAATTCCGACATGCTATTTCACCTCCTTTCTTCAATCGAGGTATCCGATGACCGTCGAACGCACGACCCTGATGGTCATTTCCGAGTTTTGGAGAATCAGCGGATCGTAAGCGCGTGAGAGCTCAAATTCCAGAATCTCCCCGATTTGCGGATTGCCCTTGGTCACTTGAAGAATGGTGGCTTTAGCTTCGCTTTCGACGAAACTGACGATTTCAGGGGTGATGGATCCCTCGATCGCGATTTTCTTCCCGGCGGTGATGGCGCAAGCATCCAAAAGGCTATGCAAAACCTGAAGGCTGCAGAGATCCCCCGCAAAAGCCATCATCTCCACGAGGAAGAACAGCGACAAAAGAAAACCGAGCTTATAAGCCATTGACGAGATCTCCGATCACGATCACGATGCCGATGACGATCAAACCCATCGTGACGCCGCTGTCGATAAGAGGCAAAAAGCAAAGACCTTCCAGACGGGATTTGGTTTTGGCGAGAAGGTCTTTCCGCTTTTGGGAAGCCAAGGAAGCGAAGATGGTTTGAAACTGGCGGATATAAGGCTCACCGCCCCCTTCTTCCGCCATTTTATAGATGGAAATCATCACTTGGCGGATCTCCAACGAAGGGAAAATCTCAGCAAAAGCCAAATAAGGGGTGACGGTTTTGTCGGCGTCGATGCCTTGAAGAAGTTTTTCCATTTTCTCGCTCATCGCGGGGCTCGCAAAGCGTTTGGTTTCGCTAAGCGCCGGGTAGACGGGAAAGCCGTTCTCGATGAAAATGGAAAAATAAGCAAAGAGATGGACGAACTCGGCCTCGAATTTTTCCTTTTGGGCTTTGAGGAGGCGATGGCCTCTCCCCAGGAAAAAATAATCGGCGAGAACGATCACGAGCCCAAAGCCGCCGATGGAAATGAGCGATTGGCTTCTTTGGTAAGCGAAAAAAGACAAAATCACCAAAAAGAGATCAAGCGAACCCAAGAAAAAAAGCTCTTTTTTCGGATGGAGGTTGGCTTCCTTCATTTTTTGAAGAAAGGAAGGTTCAGTCCTTGGAAGTCTTTTTTTGCGGCCGGCCATGGCTTAGGACCCTCCCCAAAACGATTTTCTCGCCGGTGGCTTCATAGGCATATAGACCAAAGGAAACCAAGGCGAAGATGAAATACAAAGCGGCGACGCCAAGGAAGATGGGCGAAGCGGTCAGTTTGCCATAAAAATTGGACAAGCCAAAACGCAGGAAAGCCAAAATCAATAGGCTCATGGCCCACAAACTCGCGAATTGAGAAAAACACAAAAGCTGGATTTTGTCTTTTTCGTTTCCGCTTTCCTCAATCAAGGTCGTTTCCATAAGGAGGGGCTCTGCCATCTTGAGGACATCGCCCCCTTGATCTTCGTAGAGGCGGAAAATCGAAACGAACATCTTATAGAAATCCTCTTCGAAATAGGTGCCGAGATAGTCCAGTTTTTCTTCTAAGGAGAAAGAGACTAATCCTCCCATGATTTCCTTTTCTTCCCCAGCCGTTCCCAGGGATGCCGATTGATAGGCTTCGTCGCCGGAATGGCTGACGGAGAGAGTGATGATGAAGGAGTGGACAAACCGGTAGCATTCGTGGCGTTTTCTGATTTTGGCTTTGGCGCCGGAAATCTGGGGGGAGAGCACCAAGAAAAACGTTAAAGCGAAGGCCAGCAAAACCCCGGCCGCGATCATGAGGCTTTCGGTGACAAGAAAGGCCAAACCGCCAAAAATCAAGGCCATAAGGGACGATCCCATGATCCTTTTCATGATGTTGCCTTTCGATAGAGAGAGTTCATTTTTCCGGTCTTCTCTTGGAGCTCGGCGATATCTCGGATATAGCGATTAATCGAACCATCGCTTGCTGTTTTCTTCTCCAAATAAACGTAATACCGAAGGTGATGGGCGATGTCGTCCAAAAGTTCTTCCTTGAAGAGACGTTCGCTCCCTAACATCGCCAAGCGAGCCATTCGCTCCGGCATGGCGGAAAGGTCCTGGGCGTGAATCGTCGTGATGATGGGATGCCCCGACATGGCGCTGATGAGGGCATCGAGCATTTCAGCGCCCCTCGCCTCGGCCACCAGAATGTAATCGGGGTTGTTCCTTAAAGCATTGCGGATCAAAGAGGAAAAAGTCGCGCTGGGAATCGCTTCGTTCACGAGCCAGGTGGTCAAATCGATGGCGGGGTTGGCCAAGAGATCCAACTCTTCGACGTTGTCGATGACGATGATCCGGGTGGAAGGGGGCATATGGGCCAAGAGCCATTTTTCAAGCTCGGTTTTCCCGGACGAGGTTTTGCCTCCGATGACCAGGGATTCTCCTTTTTGGAGGAGCGCAAGAAGAATCTCCCGGCTGTCCCCACCGAAAAAAGAGGGATCCTCGTCCAAGCGGCATTTCTCGCTCACGAGGCGAAGGGAGAAAGAATAGGTTTTGGCTTTGTGGCTTCTTGCCAAGGAAGAATAAACGGCATTGAGTCGGTATTTCCCGAAGCTGACATCCAAAATGGGATAAGAATAGGAGAATTGCTTTTCGGTGAAGTTGGCGATCTGACGCAAGAAATCCCCCACCTCTTCTTTAGCGACCTCGCTTGAGGATTTCTCCCTTCCTTTGGCATTGGTGGCGAAATAAAGGCCGGCGCCGTTATACGAAATGTCGGTGAGCCCCTCTTCCGAGAGCACAGGAGCCAAAAAAGAATTTTCCAGGTACATCGAGGGATCACCCGCCATAAGCGTCTCCGTTGACGATGGCAAAAGATTTTCGGTCGGCATAGGTCATTAACGGCGAGAGACTCGATAAGGAAATGGTGACTTTCGTGGGCCACATCTTCAGGGTCCTGTTTTTAACCAAATAATTCCCGAAAACGCAGCTGAAGGAATAGGAGGATCCTAATAAATAATCCGGCAAATCGTGTGAGAAACGCGTTCCCACCAATTCAATAACGAGCTCTTCGACGAAATAAGGCGAGGGAGCTTTTTCGTTGCGATAGGCGGTCGCCACTCCCTCTTGCATAAAGACGACATCGATCCCCGCGAAGGTTCGAGCGAGGCCTCCGTAAGAATACGAAAATTGGAAAAGCGAGGTCGCAAAGACAAAAAGGGTGGCCCATAAAAGCATGTTGGCCATCAATCCACCTCCTTAACGCACCACTCGCTGACGGTTTGAGAGCCAAGGAAATTAAGGCTTTTGAAGACCGAAAAATCATATTCGATGGAATCCAGGTTCTGATTTCCGCAGTTGGCGAAGAGAATCGAGAAATCATAAGTTTTAGGTTCGCCGTTTTTGACGGGTGGGAGATAAAAATTCTTCGTTAGGAAATCATGCGGCCCCTTTTGGCTGGCCTTTTTCATGATTCGCTCGTCCATGGACACCGAAACCTCATCTTTCAAAACCAAGTGACCCCAGGAGCCGTTATTCTCGGGGATGAAAGAAAGAGGAATTTCAAACCATTCCGTTTTCTCGTCGTGTTTTTTCTCTCCCACTTGAAAATCGCTGAGGTGATTTTTTATTTTCAACGTGATGGCGGAGGCTTCAAAGAAAAGATAACTCCCATCGCAGAACCTGTTCCTCAACTTCATGTTTTTCAAGGGAAGGACCCCACGCGAGGGATTGTCGAATTGGGCCAAGAATCCCTCATGGAAAATCGTGTAGGGATAATTGCCTGGGCTTCCGTCAAAACTTTCCCGCCATTCGGTGGGATAAGGGCGGGCTAACGGCGCAGAGCTCGGCAGCTTCCAAGCCATGGGATGAACGAAATTGATCTTGACGGAAACGTTAATCGGCGCATAAGCCGGGTCCGGGATCGCTTGAATATCAAGGGTGTTGGCATTGGGGCTATCGACCAAGAATTTTTCTTTTCCCGGGAAGAAGCATTCAATCGTCAGAGAATCCTTGTCTTGGAGGCCCTTGACCGGGGCCGAATACAAAATCTTGGAATTTAGGAAGGGGAGGCCATGGCTATCTTGGGTCATCGCATGGGCCGTGACCAAAAAAGAGGTTTTCGCGCTGTAGTTTTTGGGAAGGTAAGTCAAGGAGAAAGAATAATTTTTGTCCACTCCTTGGGGCGTGGCGAAAAGAACGGCTTGGAAATTCCCGGCCTTCGGAAGATCTCCGGTGGAAAGAGCGTTGCCCCCTAAAAAAGGCGAAACCAAAACAAGGCTGAAGAGCCCTAAAAGATTTTTCTTCATCATTCCATTTTCAGAACGCTTTATCGGCCTTGGCAAGAACGTCGTGGCATCGTCGGGAAAAACCGCGGAAATCCATGAATTCCAGCCACCAAAAGGCATAATGGCGGCCCACTTCGAGATACTCGCACACGAAGATCCTTTTCTCGTAATTAGGCAGGGTCCGATAAAATTCTCGAACCATGATCAAGAACTTGGCTCCGGCGATATCCTCGTGGCGATAAAGAAAGTCGCTATTGAGGTCGTATATGTGATAATCGGGGCTATACCCGACCTCAATAAGGGCTTGACGGTAAACGGCGCCGACTAATAAAGCATGATCCCGCATGGATAAGGCCGGAAATTTAATGGTAACCCGCTCCTCCATGCCCTTTTCCTCCTCCACTTCTAATATAGTTGTTTTCATGATCGATGGACCCATTTTATTTGGCTTGCGGGCAAAAAGCAAAAGACTCATCGAAACAAACCTAAAAGAATGTTTTTTTATCTTGTTAAAGAGCAAGGTCAAAGCGGTTATAATAAGGCAATGATTCTCTTGATAGGAGCCTCCGCCAGCGGAAAAACCGAAGTCAGCAAACTCCTGCGCAAAGAGTATGGGATCGTAAAAGTCGTGACCCATACGACCCGCGCTCCGCGAGTGAATGAGAAAAACGGGGTGGATTATTATTTCGTGACCAAAGAAGAATTCTTGGCCTTGCAAGCCAAGAATTTTTTCGTCGAAACCGCTATTTACAACGGAAATTTCTATGGTTGCTCCAAACGCGAGGTCTCCGATGACAAATGCCTTATCGTAGAGCCCAATGGCCTTCGTTCGTTCTTGGCCTTGGGCGACCAATCGATTGTGACGTTTCTCTTAAGCGCGACGGAGAAAACCCGTCGGGAGCGAATGCTTTTGCGGGGCGATGATCCGGAAGAAGTCGATAAGCGTTTGGGGGTGGATCGCACCGATTTCGATCCCATCCGAATCGCCCCCACCGATTTCACGATCGAAACCGATGAAAAATCCTTGAGCGAAATCACCAACGATATTTATCTGAAATACGTCTTCTCGCTGAAATCACGTGGCATCTCGCCGAATATAATCGTCCAATGACGTCACGAAATTAATAGCGTCTTTGGCGCAGGCTTTGGTGGGGACGGCAATCTTTTTGGGATAGCCCGAAAAATGGAACAAACCCCGCGGAACGAGATAGGAACCGGCGGGGACCGCTCCCGAAGCCGCCAAAACGACCCCCAAGGAACCCTTCCAAGCCTTGTGGGAGAAGAAATACATGAAGCCATTGCCCAGCCGCTTGATCAGCGGAGCATAGGAATGGAGAATGTTCGTTTTGGTGATTCCGGGATGGGTGAGATAACTCGAAAGGCCTTTTTGGGTTGCCACGAATGACGAAATCATCACGCCTCGTTTGCTGACGGCATAAGCCGTGGCCCTTGAAAAATCATTGGCCTTCAAAAATAGCCCGTAATCGTGTTTTTGGGGACGGCGGTTGAAAAGGGAATTCACGAAAATAAAACGGGCTTTGCGATGGTTTTCAGATAAAGTTTTCAAAAGAGCATAGGTTCCGACGGCATTGGTCATGAAGGTCAGGGAGGGAACCGTTCCGTATTCCGCTTCCTTGGTCGGGAAATATACGCCGGCATTCAAAACGATGGCGGCGAAATCGATCGCCTTGATTTCATCCCCCAGTTTTTGGATCGAGGCCAAATTTCCCTGGTCATAATAAACGAAATCGATTAGGGCTTCTGGAACTTCTTTTTTTATTTCCTGCAGAACCTTCTGAGCCTTCTCGGGATTCCGGCAGGCGATATAAACATGTGCCCCTTTATAGGCGAGTCCCAGCGCGGCTTCGTAGCCGATGCCGCTCGTGCCCCCCGTGATAAGGATATTGGCTCCCTTGAGATCGGGGATCGTGCGGTCAATCCATTTTTTTTGTGCCTTTTCCATCCGTTTTTCCTTGGCTTTACAACTTCCAACGACTGAGGATAGTTTACTATTTGTCCGCCCAACACGGAACCTCGGAATCAAATCTTCTCGAAATGAGGCGGCTTCGGATAACTCCCGCTCTCAGACAAAGTTTTTGCAATCAAAAAGGCGCCTCCGTGAGAAGGCGCTTCGTTTTGTGAGGTCAGTCGCTACTCTTCGTCGGCATCGCCGCCGAGCTGAGGCTTGTAGTCCTTAAGCTCAATGGCGTAGTTGTGCGGAACGGGTTCCTTTTTCACCAGGTTGTCCTTGCCGCAGACGAGTGCGAGGAGCTCTTTAGCTCTTCGCAAGGAGAGTGGGCTCTTCACCTTGAAGACGGCTGGGATTTCCTTATAGATGTTCTTGGCTCCGGCATCTTTGACCGGAAGCGGGGAATCAACGAAGTCTTTCGGATCAAGGGCGAAGTAGAGCTTTAAGCCCTTGCCCGCGACGGTGAGCTTCATATAGGTCTTCGTATGGAGACGGAAGGTATCGCCGCTGTTGGAGAGACGGCTCTTTAAGCCATAACTCAGGGCTTCGCTCTTCAGCTCGTTGTAGTTATTCTGCAGTTTCTGATCGGCGGCCAATAGACGGGTCGGG
>Ga0224525_1000701_pt1 | contig 14405 bp, 15 predicted proteins | sample CFST100metaG_FD_179874 | JGI IMG/M metagenome (GOLD analysis project Ga0224525, IMG submission 179874) | Peat soil microbial communities from Stordalen Mire, Sweden - C.F.S.T100 | ecosystem: Environmental > Terrestrial > Soil > Wetlands > Peat | place: Sweden: Norrbotten County, Stordalen Mire...
CTTTATTATCTGTAGCTGTTTTAAAAGTAATTGCTGATGCTATTAAAGCAATACTGTTTTTACTTTGCCAGTCTGGCGAAAATTGTCCATATTTTTCATCGCCTAAAATTGGGCAATTCATTTGTTGCATTTGAATTCTTATTTGATGAAATCTGCCAGTTTTGGGCAAAATTTTAAGCAAAGAATATTTTTCATTTGACCGGATAACCTCGTAAGATAATTCTGCGGTTCTGGTTTTTGTTGCTTTTTTAATTTCTTCCAAAAGTTCTGCGTCTGTTTTATTTGTAAATCCTTCTGCAAAAAAAGAAATTTTATTTACTTGTTCTTTTATAGTTCCCTTCTCTTCTTTTGGCTTTCCAATAACAATTGCGTGATAAGTTTTTTGTATTGTATGATTGCGAAATTGTTCAGATAATCTTGAAGCCCCTTTTGAAGTTTTCCCAAACAAAACAATTCCCATAACCGGTTTATCCAATCTATGGACTAATCCAAGAAATATATTTCCTGGCTTTTTATATTTTTCTCGAAGATAATCTTTCACCATGTCCATCAAATTTTCATCTCCTGTCCTATCCCCCTGCGTCAAAACTCCAGCTGGTTTTACCACTGCAATTATATGATTATCTTCGTAGAGTACTTTTATTGACATATTATTATTTTTATTGTAGCATAACTTATTCCAAAAAGGAACTTCTGCTAGCAATCCCGCTGCAGAATTGCAACTTGAAAAGGAAGATATTATGTTTGTAATAATCGCCAGACGTGGCTATGATTGCTGTGTATTCGGCTATTGTAGCGATCCAGCCAAAGCTGAAGAATATTTAACAAAGAACGACTACTACAAGGTTTGTGACAGATGGGCAGATGGCGAAGGTACTATATGTGACATCCAAGAAGTTTTTCCGCTAGAAAAGGAGGAAAAATGAACGTCTGTAAATGGTATTTAACATACCGTTCTTGCCAAAATGGTAAACACCGTGCCCACACTATCCGGCTCGAAGCTAAAGATGAGCGGGGCGCCTGGCTTGAAGCTTGGCATATCTTCAGAAATAAAACTGAGGAAAATCCCAAAAATCCTTATCTTTGTTGCAAAATATCTATGCGATAATCATAACAAAAGGCTTGTACTTCGGTACGGCCTCTTTTTTTACCCTTCGGCTCCGCTCAAGGAAGGCTTTAAAATTTCTTTGATTCTGTCGGCTTCGGTTTCTACTACTGGGCCAAAATATTCTCCGTTGTGGGCGTGAACTCCTTTTGCCCCGTAAATTGGTTTTTTCTGGTCTAAATGCAAACTAAAGTTGTAGTTGTCACCCTGTTGAGTTAAATATAAATGAAATCTTGGATAATTATCCCTACTAAATTTTCTAACCAAATTATATTTTCCATTACCACCAGCATCTATTATAAGATAGCCAAGTCGTCTCGATAAATCAGAAATACTAATTTTGTTTTTTATAGAAAAATCCATAATTAAATTTAGCCATGCTTAAACTCTATTACATCGCCGTCTTTTACAATATATTCTTTTCCTTCTGTGCGCAATTTTCCTTGTTCTCTTGCTTTGGGATATCCTCCTGCATTTAATAAATCTTCCCAAAATACAACTTCCGCTTTAACAAATTTATTTTCGAAATCACTATGAATTGCCGAGCCGGCTTTTGGCGCGGTATCGCCTTTTTTTATTGTCCAAGCTCGTGTTTCATCTTCTCCAGTTGTCAAAAAAGTAATTAAATATAAAAGCTCATAAGATTTTTTAACCAAAACATCTGTTTCAGATAATTCTGGCAAACCCAATTCAACCCTTTCTTCTTTTGATAATCCTTCTGATTCGTATTCAGAAATTACGTCTACAATCAAATAATTTTTTAAGACATTTTTTATTTCACCACTAATTTCATCTTCTTTGCCGTTTAATAAATATAATCTTGGTTTAAAAGTTAAAAGCTGATAGTTATTTAAAATTTCTTTTTCGTCATTTGTCCAAGTTTGATCAATTAAAACTTTTTCTTGAGTTAAAAAATCTTTTGCCTTTTTCAAAACAGCCATTTCTTTCACTGCTTCTTTTTTATTTTGTCGCACTTCCCCATCTAAACTATCAATTCTTTTATTTATGGTTTCCAAATCTTTCAAAATTAATTCTACGTCTAAAATTTCTTTTTCTTTTAATGGGTCTATATTAAGCTGGGTGTTTATAATATCTGTATTATTAAATGCCCGCAAAACATATAAAATTGCGTCTGTTTCTCTTATATTTGCCAAAAATTTATTTCCCAATCCTTCTCCCTCGCTGGCGCCTTTTACCAGCCCGGCAATATCCACAAAATCCACTGTGGCATAAATTTTCTTTTTTGACTTTGACAATTCAGCCAATTTATCAACTCTTTCATCGGGAACCAAAACAACCCCAACGTTAGGGTCTATTGTAGCAAATGGATAATTTGCAATTAATACTTGCTTTTTGGTTAAAGTTTTAAATAATGTTGACTTCCCCACATTAGGCAACCCAACAATTCCTATTGATAGTTTGATGCTCGACATAGTTAAAGTAGTTTATGGGCACAAAGCCCGTTATTGACAACCCAAAGTGATCGCCAGTGACATTACTAATAATATCCTTTACTATCCGCTTTTTTCCCTCATAATTCAAGCCCCCTTGCAGTGCCCGGCCTGCCTTTTTGGCAAGAGCTATTATTTGCTCTTTTGCCGGTAATAGTGGCTTATTAGAGCATTCTGCTACTATCTGCGCCTTTGCAATCTGACTTTCCAACAAAGCAACTTCCCGCCTGATAGGATCTACATATTTCTTGTACTGGTCGATTGAAAAGACTCCCTCTCCATAACCTTTTGCGTAGCGATCTTCTTTATCTTTTATCTTAGCAAGCTCTTTTCTAGCCGATTCAATATCAATTTTTTGATTATAATCTATCGCATTTCCACTTATGTTATGCTCACTAAGATATTGTTTAGCATATTTCTCTAACAATGCTGGAGTTTTCAGAATTACTACGGCTTTCTTCCAAATCATTTCATCCGTTATTCTTGCATTAAACCCTCCTCTCAAGCAGGTACGTGGCAACGGATAGTGCTTTACGCGGTTTGTACACCTATAATATAAATGCTTTCCATGCATTGGCCCCTCACCCGCTCTCCTCTCCCCACAAGTACACCATATTTTACCAGCAAAAAGATATTTATTCTTTATATTCCTTGAACACTGTTCAAAATTCTTTTTTAGCTGTTGCTGAACTTTTTCAAATAAATCTTTTTCTAGAATTTCAGGAGTTTTAATGATAATCCATTCTTCCTCCGGCTTCACTTTTCTGTTGTTCTATTTTTATGTCTTTAACTTCTGTCTCGTTCATGGGTGGATTGTTATTAACTATTTTCGATTTCCTCCTCATCGTCTCCCAGCTCTTCTCCTGCCTCTAGGGCTGGAATTGATTCCATTGATTTACCAATCAATCCTCTTAAATTACTATGCATCCCAATTGTAATGGTCGCTATTTTTTCAATTTGTTTTTCTTGCTTTCCCCACCTCGCCAAGGTAACTTTTTTCTCTTTATCTAAATCCTCTTTCATGCCACTAAACACTTCGACCATCGCTTCTACTTTTTGCCTAAATTCAGGCCCAGTCAGATATCTAAATAACAGCTCTACTTTTTCATCCTTACCCTCAGCAGATAGTTTTGCAAAGGCTACTTGAGTTAACGTATTTCTGAGAGCTGTCGCTAAGCCATGTAATGATGCACGGTTTGCTATCCATACCCCATTTCTTAAACCAACGTTTTCAACATCTTTTGGAAGAACATCACTAATAATTACAGCTACATCAGCTTTGGCATCTCTTTGGTCTTCTTTTAACTTTGCAATCCATCCTTCGCTCCAATTTTTAGTATGTTTTGACTCCCAAAGAATACAACCGCAAAAATTCTCTGCTTTTGAAATAACTTTTTGCAATACATCTGCCCCATTCACTCCCTTAGGAACGGGTATAATTTCGTCGTAAATAAAATGCTCCCTGAGGAAATTCTCTATATCGAGTTCTTGTACTTCTCCTTGGAGTTGTTGAGAGCCTTGTTCAAGTTTACGAGACAATTCATCTTTTGCCTTAGTTGCATCCGCTAATTTTTTATTTAACTGAGCAATAATATATTGTTGTTCCTCTGTAGCCTTTTTAGAAGCTTCTTCCTCGATGGATTTTCTGGCCTCATCTAATTCTCTTTGTTTTACTAATTCAAAATCTTTCTTTTCTTGTTCCAGTCGATTCTTTTCTTTGCGTATCTCCAACTCATTCTCACTGGCTTGTTTTAGTTTTTCATCCTTCTCCGCCAGTTGTTCTTCTAATAGCTTCTTTTCGGATTTATTAGCCTCAGATGCTTTCATAAATGCCTCCTCCTCAATTTTTTTTCGCTCCTTTTCAATTTGGTCAATCTTTTCGGTTTCGAAACCCCTCTTCTCCTCTTCAAATTTTTGTTTTTCAATTTTAAATTTTAAGGCGTCTGTATTAGCCTCGGAAAGTTTTTTATCTTTATCTTTGAGCTGTTCTTCAAGCATTTTAAACTCGGCTTCTTTGCTTTTCTCTGCCTCAGATATAGCTTTCTTCCATAAGACAACCTTTTCGGCATCAATCTTATCGGCCACCTTTTTATTTATCTCTATATCAGTCGATTTCATCTTTTCATTCAATTGCAGCTCCCTTACCTCTAATTCCCCTTTTTGCTTTTTTATTTCTTCTTCCTTATTTTTTTGCTCAACAGAAAAATCTTTTCTTATTTTTTCTTCAATCTGGTGCGCTAAAACATCATCAATAGAAATTGATTCACCACATTTAGGACACTTAATTTTTTGATTATTGTCGCTCATATATAATTTTCATAATAATTTGCTAAATTCCACTACTTCACAGACTATTTACCAGCAAATATTTACATTTGCTTTGATTTGTTTCTTCAAATAATCCTTCACATCATATATTCCTCCCACTTGATCGATTAATCCATTGTTTTTTGCCATTTGACCAAGCATTGAAGATCCATCAGCCAACTTTGTTACTTTAGCTATATCCAAATGTCTATTTTCGGAAACGTATTTAATAAAATTATTATACAGCACTTTTACATCTCTCATAAAAAGGTCTCCCTCTTCTTGGGTTAATACTTTGTCCGGGTTACCTGCATCTTTGAACTTACCTTCACTTAATTCGTAGAATGTCAGCCCATCAGTTGTATTTTTGTCAGAATTGCCCAAATAAGACATTGTGACTCCAATACTCCCAACATCTGAATTCGCAGAAGCAATAATGTATTTGGCGCCAGATGCAGAAAGATAAGCGGCTGAGTCACCTCTTTCCCTAATCAATGCAACTGTGGGCTTTTTTGAGTGTTTCAGGGCTTCTGCTATCTCCCATCCTCCAACTGGCGAACCACCACCAGAATCAACTTCAAGCAATATAGCCTTTATTGAATTATTATTGTTTGCCTTATCTATCGCGGCAGTTATCTCTTCTGCTGAAGCAACATCCTTACTTGATTGACCGGTGTTGTCGCTTGCAGAATTCTTATATGTATAAAGTGATCCATAAAGCTTAACCCCTTGAACATTACAATTATTACCAGATAAAATATTGCGATTTTGACTAAGCCAAAAACCTACTACAATTAAAATTATCACCCCAACCAAAGCAAAATAAACTTTCTTATTTTTCATCACTTTTATTATCTTTTTATTCATAAGTTTATTTTTTAAATTTTACCTAACAGTTTATTCTGGTTCCACAAGAATTCGCACAAAACGTTCTGGACGAATAAACTCTTTACGAACGGCTTCCAAATCTTTGAGCGAAAGGTTGGATATAATTTTAAGTCTTTTCTTGTTTTCAACTTCAACTTCTTTAACCGGTTTGCCCAATATTATTTTATCCCGTATAAGATCTTCGTAGGATTCAAAACTACTATTCTCAAAATTATCAATTTCGAAACTGTCGACTATCCCCTCCCTCAATTCATCAAATCGACGCTTATCAGAAATGGGTCTTGCAAGTACTTGCCATATCAATTTTTCGACCTGTACGGATTTTGATGGATTAATTTCAGCATATACATAGAATCCATCACCTAAACCAGTAATTGTAGAGTAACTGCTTCTGATTACATATGCCAACCCTCTTTTCTCTCTAATCTCATGCCATAATATAGAATTAGAGTAACTGGCCCCACCGATTAACTTACAAAATAAAGAAAAGGCCTCTTGTTTTCTCATGTCTAAGTCACTGGGAATTTTACATTTCAAAAGTAATGTGGATTTCTCACGTTTCGGTCGTTTAATAGTCACATCCCTCTTTAGGGGAAGATCGTTTGCTTCGTCCGGCCATTGCGTAAGAGACACCTTCTTGGCATTTAAAGGGACGCGTTTACTTATCTCTTTAACAAAATCACGATGATTCACGTTCCCAACTGCGATTGCCACAGTGTTCGAGGGTATGTGCCATTTATTTCTCTGCTCTATGAGATCAGCCTGATGAATCCTGGCTAAACCCGCTGAAGTACCAATCCCCAGGTGACGTAACGGATTTTTTTTGTATAAACATTTATCTGCAGCGCAATGTGCAGCCAATCCATCAGACTCATTTTTTCTTGCAGCTTCCAATAAAATCAAACTTTTTTCTTTTTTCAATTCAGCCGAAGGTAATAACGAATTGAAATAAATGTCGCAAAGATATTCGCAGGCAAGTGGAAGTTTCCTGTCTATTGCTGATGCCTCGTATGTTGTTTCTAGCGTACCAGTTCCTGCGTTATCGTCCATAAAATTTCTTGCCGCAAATGATAACAAATCATTCGCTGTACGTCTTTTCGTACCCTTAAATGCCATATGCTCAAATATATGGAAAAGACCCGGTTTGTCAGATGGATCATATGCGTGCCCAACTCGAGCAACTAGTTCAACAAAGACACTTTTCTTATGTGGCACATAACATGTGACAATACGAAGCCCATCTTTTCTTATTGTTTCATTAATTTTCATTTTAATTGATTCAATATTTCAGATTTTATTTCTTCAGCGATCTCGGCCGTAAAGCCATGTATCCTTAATTGATCAGCCCCCATAATATCGAGTATTACATCACTGAAACCAATAAGAGGACGCCTTACTTTAACCGTTGATATCTTTGAATATGGCGTAGTAGTTTCCTTACCAGCATAAAATAAAGGGTCTCTAATTATGACGCCGAAATCTGTTAACGTTATAGTAGATGGGAACAAAACATTTTTAGCTGATAATCTTGATGTAGTATAAGTTTTATGTAATTTATTCATAAATTTGTTTTTTAAAAAATACTATTTTTTATTTATAACCTCGTTAAGTATTCTAAATATCTCAACCATTACAAAGGTATCTTGCTTGCAATAGTCCAAAAGTAACTGCAGTTTTTTAGCTCGTTCGTTTGGCTCCTTTCCTTCATTAACAATATCTTGCCACCAAACAAAGCCTACTGCGTTTCCAGTATAGGGCAAATCATCATAAGTCATTTCCGGCAATAATACATTCATTACTCTTTCAATAGAAGCTTTTCCTCTGAAATCCTTATGAACATAATGTTGTTGTGAAAAAATATCCATTAAATCCTGCATTTGTCCACAAATCCTATTCATAACCGGCGTATATTGAGGCAACCTTTCGCCAATCTCTTTTGTAACACCTTTTTCGAATTTATCATTCCAAGCAATAACCGTTCCAACTGGGTCAATATATTCTTCCAATTTTTTAGCAACGGTCAGAGATGGATCCACATTTTCTTGTTGCAGATATTCTAAGTGTCTCAATTCCCCACCCTTTTTATCTATAACGTGCAAAGAAAATTGTATTGGAATTCTTTGATATGGTTTGTATCCTTTATACTCTGGAATTGCGGGAGCAAAAGTTTCATAATCGAAAAAATATAATGGATACGTGTATTTATCTAAAATATTAGAAATCTCTTTTATATTAATTATTTCCTCATTAGTTTTGTGCGTATGAATTTGATTTTGTTGCGTAGTTGTTAAATCTGACGCATCTTCAATTTCGTGCAAAAGATACGTTTTATTTTTTACCAACGCAACAAGCTTATCTGGACTTAATCCAATGCGCGATAAATCGTGCACAGAGTATTCTGGTACTTCCGGGTGAGATCTTTTAAATGTCGCACAATGACGGCTTCTCCCATAAAAATTACACTTGCAACCGTCTACGGGCTCTTTTGCCTGATTCAGATATTCTTTAGCTTTTTCCATTTGCTCAGCCGTAAGTTCTTTCTTTTCAGATACTTTTTCCGTGCAATCTTCAACAATAAACAGCTTTTCAATATCCAACTCTTCACCTCTAACATATTCATTATTTAAGTGAACAATATATTTGCTCCCAATATCAACGCCGGCTCTCTCCAACACAATTGTTTGAAAAGCTAAATCAGAGATATGGTCTCGGGGCTTATCATTCTCTTTTAGAGAGTTTGCACCTTTTACTTCGTATAAATCATATTTGCCAGTTTCCTTATTAAAAACTAAAAAATCACAGCGGATTATATATCCATCTGCGACAAATGTTGGCTGGTAAATAGCAGACACCTTTTTAGCCATCAATAAATCAGTTTCCTTTCTGGATTCGGTATCCCTCGTTTTAACTTCAACAAATCCTGCAAATATCTTAAGCCCTCTCGCATAATCTTCGGCAATATTACCTTGATTCATGACATTAATATCTGTCTCGGACAATTTAAATTCTTCCAGCTCCGGCATATGTAACCTAAACCAAGCATCCTTCGGACACGTTAGATATTCAAGAAACCTAGATTTAGATATTGGCTTCACAAAATTATTTTTTAATTTGTCGCACAATAAGAATTAAACTTAGAATATTGTGGATATTAGCCGATGATTTTGGAAACCCTGAGAGCTTCAAATTTTACCGGCTTCTGACTTTATTTTATCTCAGATTGGTTGTCTTTTGCAGGCGTTAGCTTATTAAGTCCAGTATCATCCAATAATTTTTCAATACTTGGGGCAAAATATTTTGGGAGAATTATATCTTTAAAATCACCAAAATCCTTAGTTGGATAATCATGCCAAAATTGAAACATATTATTAGCGATGGAAAAAAGTTGAATACCTAAAGTTGTCGGCAAAATTTTTGTATATGGTAGTTCTTGTTCTGTGTCTCCTATTTTATGAGAGTTTATCTCATATTCGTGTAATAAGCCCTTCCGATAGAGTGCTTCTAAATCACAATCAATTTTTAACCCACCTTTGAGGAGTTCCACGGATGCAAAATATATGCTTAGTCGGTTTAGGTCCATACTCATACCTACATTCAAGATTCTCTTGGTCTCATCGGAAATTACGAGTTTATTGAGAGAGCGATAAATTACATAGTGCAGGCGCAGTTGAGCAGAAGAAAGGGATTTAATTAAATCAACAAAATAAACACCGGAATCGTCTTTTCCGTCGGCCGAACGAGAGGAAGCAAGTATTCCTCCAAAATATTCTGCACAGATTCCTTCATCGGTAAAAGCTCCATTCCAGAAAACATCACGGGAAACCCTCAAGTTAGCAGATGCGCCGTCTTCTATATCGGAGATTTTTCTTTTAGCAACCTCGACAATTTTATCTTTTCCGATTTGATAAATTTTATTTAAATCTTCTCCGATAGTATCTAAAGTCGGCCCTAATACTTTTTTTAAAGCCCACTCTCCCGGTACGGATACTTCTATTTTTTTATTATCATCTGGTGTCATTTTTATGTTTAGTTATATTTTTTTAAAAAATCTAGATTTTGTTTTATGTCTGACGATGATTTCGCAAACCTTGATTGGATAGTTGTTATGATGTTATGAGTTTTAAAAATTATATAGAATTACCAGCACCTTCTAGTTTTTCTATGAAGAAGCTTTTGATTATTGCTTTTTCATTTCCATTGTTTCTAAATCCCACTGTTCCATATTCTAGGTTAATGGGAAATGTTATTGAACGAATTGCTTGTTCAACTATAATGCCCCTAGTTACACCTTCGGGTAACTTTGGGGGTGTAAAAGGTATTGAACCAACTGGAATTTTCCAAACTCGGTCAATAACTAGATTATTACTTTGGTCGTAAATTCTTATTCTAATTGATCCTTTGTCGCATTGAAAACATCCCCTATACCATTCATCAAGACTTAAATTTTCTTCAAAGGTTAAATTAACCTCTTCTGGTTTTTGCCAGTGCCATAAACCGTTTACTCTTATGTGAGGTTTTATACTGCCTTCGAAAATCTGCAACATGACGAGATTCGAGAGATTGGTCGCCCTTAGAATGACTCCTATAGAGGTATCTAAAATTTTGAAATTAAAATTAACAACATAATCACTCCACGTTAGACATTTTGAATAAATAAACCCAGAATAAGAGTCCGTTATAATATAAGCGTTATGAACCCTATCGTACTGAAATACTCCTTCGCCAATCCAGTCCTCCTTATGGCCCGGATTTTTTAAAGAAACGAAGTAGAAATCTTTTTCTCTTGTTTTAAAATAAATAATTATAACCGTGGCAACAAAAGTTATTAGTATATTAAGAAATAATGATAACTCAGAAGCAGATGCTGAAGCTGAATAATCCTGCTGAGCTCCTGGCTTGATTAGTATATAGCTAATAAAATATCCGAGTATTGCAAAAATGCACGTTACGGCCTCGTTCTTATTTCTCCTTATAAAGTATTTTAGCGTCTCCATTTTTATTTTTTATGTTGATTTAACGGTTCGTGTTTTTCGTGAATTATTTCATCGGTACCATATTTTTTAACGATTTCGTGATATTCGTTTGTTTCTCTATTTATCATCCGTGATTTTTCTACACCATCAGGCAATCTTTTATCTCCACTTGGGAACCATCCGCCTAGCGATTCCGATAAAAATTTCCTGAAGCCTGGTCTTCTGTGCCGCATTCTGATTGGACCCAATTTCATAATGAAATGCGCAGGCTCTGTAAAAAGCCGGAATTGATTGGATGTTTTCTTTTTACAAAAAAAGCAAAATCCAGTTTTAAATAATTTATAAAGTATTTTTTGATGTCCGCATATTGGACAAAAACAACCTGATTGTTTATCTTTGCTGGGCATATGTTAAACTGTCGCACAATAAGAATTATCTCATTTGTTAAGAAGTTGCTGTATCTGCTTTTCTTGCTCAATTATAACTTGTTGATTTTTTATATTTTGATTTAATAGTTCCTTGTTCGTGTTTTGGGCAGAATCAAAAGATTCTGTTTTTTGCGAATATTCTTTATATGTTGCCGAATTAAAATGAAAAGAATCAACAACTAATGTGGCAACCATGACAATGAGAGTAATAACAAAAACAAATCCAACAGAAAAAAGTATCCAGAAAAAACGATCTAGTTTTTTGTTGATGGTTTCTATGGGATCATCAGGAAATTTAATTTGTGGATCTTGTTTTCCCATATTTATTGATTGGGATTATTTGTATATATTCCCCTAACTATATAGACATTCCCTTCTATATCAACTTCAAAATCATTATTTATAAAGCGAGACAGATCGATGCCACTGAATAAAACCCCTGGTCCAAAGGTAACTCCTGGTCCAAAGGTAACTCCTCCTACACGAACAGTAGCTTTAGGCGTAATAACACCAGTCGTAGGATTCCTATCAAATATTTGATTAAAATTTATTCTTGCCATTTTCTTAAAAAATCTATTTTATAAAACCTTCTTTTTTTACTTTTTCTATAAAATATTTTAAAGTTGTCAGATTGTATATGTTTGGTATAATGCTATATGCTTCTTGTAGCTTATTTTTAGCACTTAACCAACCCTTTCCATCAGTTATCCAAATAAATTCAAATTCTGGATATTTGTTTATTTTAGGAGCAATATCGCTATAAGCTCTGGCGACTTCGTTTAACTTTGAACCTCCTCCATTATAAAAATTAGTTTCAATTAGATAGGTTTTTGCTTTAGTTTGAATGACGAAGTCGAACCTTTTAATGTCTCCACCGAGACTTGTGAGATTTTTGAAAGTAGTGTGTTTTATTTCTTTTGAAAATGGAATGTGGTTATTTTTAAATATATCAGCTATGGTTTTTTCCATTTCTTTTCCTCCTCTATTTTTTCTTGCATTTGTATCGAGGCCAACTTCGATACCAAAAACATAATCCACTAGATTAGTAATTTTTTTGTCATGGAATATTTCTTCTAATCCAGTCTCTTTCAAAAAAGTATAAATGTGTTTAGGGTTTTCATAATAGCTTTTTAGCGATATAAGTTTACCGGAACTATCAAGAACAAATTTTTTGTGTCCTTCTCGTACAGCGATAAGTATTTCAAGTACGTCAAACGTCTTCGGATTTTCTTTAAATAGTTTTTCTATAGACGTTTTAAGATTTTCTTTTCCAATTAAGTAATTAAGTTGGTTTAGTTTTATAGAAATTTTATCAACATAATTTTTTATTTTTTCATAATCAACAAATGAACTTAATGTTGAGTTAGTTTTACTTAATTGACTGATAAACTCTTCAAAATCATTTTTCATAATTATATTAAATAGTCTTTATGTTATTTCTTTTTAATTCTTCGAATCTTTTTTTTGATAAATCCAAATACTCTTTTTCACTATCAATTCCAACAAATTTTCTATCGTTCATAGCTGCGGCGATGCCAGTTGTGGAACTACCGGTAAATGGGTCTAATACAACATCTCCTTTATTCGTACTCGCCAAGATAATTCTGAGAAGTAAGTCTAATGGTTTTTGAGTCGGGTGTTTTCCAAATATTTTTTCTTCTTTTTTTGGCGTTCCTATCGACCATATGCTCTCTGAATCCGGTATATGCCACACACTTCTCATTTGCTTTCCTTCATTTTTGAAAAAATCATTCGGCCATTCTTTATTTTTCATCCAATCATAATTAAAAGTATGTTTTGCTTTTTTATCTTTGCGCGCCCAAATTATTGTTTCATGGCTTGCGGTAAAAAATCTACAGCTCAAATTTGGCGATGCGTTCGGTTTGAACCATGAGATATCATTAAGAATATGATAGCCAAGAGCTTGCAAGGCGTACCCACATTGGTAAATTGAGTGATATGTTCCACTAACCCATAAGGTTCCGCCTGGCTTCAAAACTCGTCTGCATGCTTCAAGCCAATTATAATGAAAAGCATAGTCATCATTAAATCCTTTGCTTTTGTCCCAATCTCCTTTGTTTACGCTTACCATTTTACCAGCATGAACAGAAAAACCCCCATTTGAAAGATTATATGGAGGATCGGCAAAAATCATATCTACAGAATTTGGCTGAAGGTCCTTTAAAAGACTTAGGCTATCTCCGTTATACAAAACAAAATTTCCCTGATGAAAATATGGCGTTTGCTTAACATCAGCCAACACCTTTTTATTAGTATTAACATTTAGATTAATTAACGTGCCTGTTGACGCATCTCTAACTCCTAAATCGTCTAAAATCTTAGTAGAAATAATTTCTTTTTGTATTTTATAGATTTTATTCCCTAATTTTTTAGATTTTTTCAGAGGCCATTTTTTGGCGACAACGCCACTTTTCGTTTTACTCAAACTAACATTTCCATGAAGTTTTTGTTTGGCTGAATTTAAAGATTTTTGATTTTTAATTTTTACTTTTGCCATAATTTTGTTAGTTTGTTTACATCTTTTTTTGAATATATACAAAGTATACCAGTTTGTATATATCAGTCCTATATAAGCCTATTCTCTTTAAAGCTATACAGACTTTTACCTTTAGCTATTATAACATGATCCAAAACATCTACGCCCATTATTTTACCGGCCTCAATTATTCTTTTTGTGACAGTTATGTCGTCTTCTGATGGCTCATTGTCTCCCGATGGATGATTGTGTGCTAAAATTACTGAGCAGGCGTTTTGTTTTAAGGCTTCCTGAAAAATTTCTCTTGGATGTATTAAACTTGCATTTAATGTGCCGATAAACATTGGTTTTTTAAAAAGCAATTCGTTTCTGGCGTTTAGATATAGCGTCATAAAATGCTCTCTTGTTTTCTCACGCAAATAAACAACTTGAGCTAAAACATCTTCAACTGAACTTATTTTTGGCAGACTTTCATCTCTTTCGTCTAATGCCCTTTTCACCAATTCTTGACTGGCTAAAATTGTACAAGCCTTTGCTGAATTTATTCCTTTTATTTTTGTTAAATCTTCGTATTTTAATTGTAAGAAATTTTTTATTGGAAATTTTACTAAAATTTGTTCAGCTAGCTCAATTACATTTTTACCCTCCACGCCAGTGCCAAGTAAAATTGCCAAAAGTTCTTTATCTTTCAAATTTTCAGGCCCTTTTGCTACTAATTTTTCCCTGGGCCGTTCAATTTTAGGCAAATCCTTTATT
>Ga0224525_1000702_pt1 | contig 14391 bp, 9 predicted proteins | sample CFST100metaG_FD_179874 | JGI IMG/M metagenome (GOLD analysis project Ga0224525, IMG submission 179874) | Peat soil microbial communities from Stordalen Mire, Sweden - C.F.S.T100 | ecosystem: Environmental > Terrestrial > Soil > Wetlands > Peat | place: Sweden: Norrbotten County, Stordalen Mire...
TTTCTATCGCGGCCCTCACCGCGTTGGAAGGCTCCGGAAAAACAGCCATAATTGCATCGCCTATGTACTTATCGATCTCTCCGGAATTGTCCACTACGGGCTTGCTCATCAGATAAAAATATGTGTTAAGGAACCTTGTGAGTTCTATGGGGTCGAGTTCCTCCGTGATAGTGGTAAAATCCCTTATGTCCGAAAAAAGTATCGCCGCGCATTTTCGTTTTGGTTTGAACTCGAGCGGGTTTCCTCCGGCGTATATCTCGTTCAGAATTGAATTCCGCATATAGGTCTTTATTATCTCATCCCTTTTATTGACCTCTTCAAGGGTCTTTTCAAGTTCTTTTTTGGCCTCCAGATTCTGTCTAAATTTTTCCTCGGTCATCTGCAGATTTTTTTCAAGATAGACCACCATCTGCCTGTTGGTCATCTTTTCGCCTATATAAAAACGCTTTTTATAATTTATCTTAAAGACGCAGTAAGGCGCGTCGTATATCTCTCCCTCGTAGAAAACAGGAGCATTCCCTATGCGGTAATCCCTTACGACCGCCATGGCATCGGCATCAGGCCTGCCGCAAAAATCAAATTCCTTTCCCAGGCAGTTCGCGTTCTCTTTCATGGGTTTTAATTTCACCCACCGCGCCGTCAATTTTTTGTCTATATAAAAACCGGTGTCATCGTAATAATATCCCTCAGGTTCTATCCCGTAGCATCCTTGTGCTATGACACCAAGCGGCATGGAACATATCACATGGTTCGCATTGCGTACATAATCAAAATCGCCCTTGAACCTCATGACGGACGACAGTATCCCGAGATGATAGTTGCATTCCCCGCCCATTGAGTACATATTTCTCAATTTGGGGTCCCTGGGAGAACTCTTAAAGATTATTTCACCGTTCTTTGCGCGTACTATCTCATAATCACACCACTTTTCATGGCCCATAACATACTTCGGCATGTTCGCGTATATGCTGTCTATCGTCATGATTTTGAACATGACCTTGAAAAAAACCGGGGCGCTCTGTCCGTAAGCTTCCTCTCCGACATTTAGCCAGTCGCGGTGCGTAAAATTTTTCACCGCCCTGTGACAATTATAAAAAAGCCTGAATGCTTCCTTATTTGTGAGCCAGTTTTTGGGGTTTTTAAGGTAATCCATATCAAAATTCAGGCCTGCCAGCAGCTGGGCCTCGGGTATCTTCTGCTTTTCAATGAAATAATCAGCAACCCGCATGCCGCTCACGCAGGATATCTTCATTTCTTTATCTGTTATATTGGCTTCTTTTTTCACGCTCAAATGTTTTCCTCAACACGGATTATTAATACACGGATTTTTTATTCCTTAATATCGGCAGTTATTATATCACTTTTTTTGTTTTTATGTTAATATTTATACATAGGGTTCCTAAAAAAAATGTTTTTGATCAAAAAACGCGTTTATATATCCGGACCGGCGGAATAAACAAAGGATAAAAAATGAAACAGACCGTAAAAAAAGCATTCCGGAAAGATCCGGCGCCTGCTGCCGAAATTTTTTTATATTTACCGAAAAAAAACATTATACTCCTTGCAGCAACTGTTTTTGCAACACTGACAGCGGAAGGCGGTATATGCCTTTTTAATTTGAAAATGCAGTACGCCGCCATTGCTGTATTTGCGGCGGCTTTTGCCGGATTTTTAGCTATATTATATATGTCTGCGTATTCGGTTGAATCAATGCCTTTATTTACCTACAAAAAAGAAAAAAAGAGTTACACCCTTATAAAATCAGTAATGCTTGTTATTTTTGCCATACTCGCTTCTTTTTTCATGCATAACCGCCTTCCTATCCTTGGAATTACAGCGTATCTGGCCTCATTTTTGCAGCTTATGTTCATCTTCAGGTATTCCGGTACTGCCATAACTTTACAGGAAACCCCTTCACTGAATACAATGCCGGAGTTCAGGCAGACCGCCGGGATCCACGGGCATGATGAGACCGGGCCAAGGCTGTGCCTTTTTGCCGCGCTCGTTATTTTTGTTGTTTTTATTTATTTTTGCCTTAAGGAGCTGCAGCATTACTCGCTGAATGCAGCTTTTCTCTGCTTTACCGCCGCCTCAGCCGCGCTTTTTCTTGCGCGCAAAATATCCGGAAAACTCGGGTCCGCATCCGGATATAAATTTTCACCGGCTGTTGATTACATATTTCTCGCGCTGATAGTATGTGCTGCATTTTATTTAAGGGCTGTCAGGATCGCTGACATCCCTCCCGGAGCCAGTATGGAGGAGGCGCTTGCTATCCATATTGTAAATATCATAAACAGCGGGGCTCAGGTGCCGGTATTTCTACACGACGTTTTATTCCAGGTCAGTTCATTTTATTACTACATCCTTGCCATCTATACAAAATTTTTCGCGCTTTCCATTACAAATATAAGGATGCTCTCCGTTGCCGGCGGCTCACTGGGTGTTATATTCATATACCTGCTCGGCAGGGAGCTTTACGGCCGCAGGACCGGATTGCTCGCCTCGCTTTTTATGGCTGTTTCCTGCGTACATCTTATTTACAGCACTGTGGCCTGGCTGTGGATATTCGTTCCGCTCTTCGCGTCGGCCGCATTCTATTTTTATCTGGTCGGCGAACGCAAGGGTAAAACCATATATTTCGTTATGAGCGGGCTTATGCTGGGAATAGGCCTCTATTATTATAACGCCGCGAAATTGGCTCCATTTGTCCTTGCTGCCTACTGGATAGCCCTGTTCATAAAAAAAGACACCCGGCCTTTCATCGTCAATAACTTCCGCTCCCTGTCCGCGGTCGTTATAATGGCTGTTGTCATATTTCTTCCGGTCTTGCAGTACGCTGTTGCGCATCCGGATTTATATTTTGCCGGGATAAAAACCCAGAGCGTCTTCCGGGGGCATGAACAGGAATTTTTTTCCCCGAACTTTCAGCTTTCCTTTTCAAAACACATCCTCGACGTGTTTCTCATGTTTACCACCAAATCCAGCAAATATGGCTATTTCAATTATCCGCTCAAACCTTTGCTTGATCCGCTCTCATCCTTTTTTCTGCTGACCGGCCTCGCTGTCATACTCGGCGGAATAAGGAAAAAGAACAACATATTCATGCTCATATTTCTCGCTGCCGCGATATATCCGGCGGTCATGTCATTTCATGGCGAAGATCCAAATACCCAGAGGGCCATCCTTGTCATTCCCGCCGTCATCCTGGCCGCTGCCGCGGGTTTTGATGCCTTGCTTTCCTTCCTGGAAAAATCCTGCGGGAAAGCTTCCGCTATTGCCGTACCGGTCATCGTCGCGACTGCCATGCTCTTCATCTCATTTGACAATCTTGATACATTTTTTAATTTTTATCCCAAAGACAGGGATGTACAGACAAGCTACCTGATAGAACAAAAAATTTCCTCAGATGAAGCCGTAAAAGCCCCGGACAAAATGAAGTATTTCTCGATTTTTTACAGGAATATGCTTTATTTTGGACCGCTGATATCCGTCGCGCACAATGACAATCTTGTATATAACGATATTTCCAGACTTGAACTTCATAATTTTTATAATAATAAAAAAATGGACGTACTTATAATGGGTGAAGGTATATATAATGACTACATCAATATATTCAGGGAATATTTTCCCAACACCGTCATAAAAAGAAAATGGAACCTCCTGTACCGCGGATCCGACCCGGCAAGGCATTACGTTTTCAGGGATAGAGAGGAACCCGCGCTTTTCTACTCCGAAGCTGAGATACCATACTCAGACATCAAAAACCTTTATACCCTGCGCGCGCGGATAGATAAAACAGACGGCCCCGCGCAGGAAGCACTGCTGGAAAGCGCTTCCATATCCACCGCAGGGATAAAGAGTATTTCACTGAGTTCTCTTATTGATATACCATATTTCGCTGAATACAGGTTCTCTTGCGATGGCGGATTTGCAACATTCACTATTGACGGAAAACAGGTCAAAAACACTCTAAGATTATATAAGGGACTGCACCGGTTCAGAGCCGAACTTTCAAATTTTAACGGCCCTGAGACATCTTTAAAATGGGAAATACCGGGCAAACAAAGCACTTCGGTCATACCGATAAACTATTTCATAAACTCCGGTAAGATATTCGGGCTCCACAGCGAATACAGGGACAAAGGCGTCCTAATCAGTGAACAGCTGGATCCGGCGCTTTCTTTCCGCTTATATGACTCGGAACACCGCATGCCCGGCCATTTTGATTTCGACGCGATATGGACCGGGAATATCACGCTCCCCGAAAACGGCGCATACTCTTTCACGGTTAAAACACCTTTTCCCGCCGTGATATACATTGACGGCTCGAAAGTTTTTGAAAGGACCGAAGATCTGGAAAACGCGCCAACAACGCTGAAACTTTCAGCAGGAAAACACGCCATAAAAGTTCTGTGCGGGTTCCGCAACATGACTCACGGGCATTATGATCCGAGGGTTATCCAGCTCCTGTATAAAAGATCCGGCGAAAATTTATACCGCCAGGTCCCCTACAGCATGCTGTCATACTGAAAGGCATATCAACACCGGGGACGGATCTTAAGGTAAATGGCTATTTTTACAATGAGATGGCACTGACTATCAGTCAAGTTAATTCATCGAGCTTAAACGTTTTCTGAAAAATAAGCCATAAAAAGTCCGATTATAAATACAGTAAATATACCCCGTGAAAAAATAAACGGTACATTTGAAATTCCGCTTATTATCAGAGCCGAGCATGACGCGGCGGTAGTTATACCGAGATATATGCCAAATACATCATTGCCGGTTATCAACCACGCAATAATAACAAACGTGAAGAAAAACATAAAAATTACCGCAACGAGGCCAAAAAATCCGGACTCAACTGCAATTTGAAGAAACATATTATGTATATGTTGAAGATACGCCTTATCAGTAACTGTATTATCCATATATACGGATATTCTATTTTTAAGATTACCAGCGCCTATTCCTGCGAAATTTTCGGATAATAATTTGCACCCCGCCTGAAAATATTTCAGCCTGTTTGTAGCTGATTTGTTGGACGCGGTTCCTTTCTCCATGGATGAAGTTATCCTGTACGATAGAGCTTCAAATGCCTTATTGCCATAAACGCAGTACATAAAACTGGCTGATATAAAAAATGAACACGCCAGTATAACGACAAAACCGCGCGTAAAATTTTTACCGGCCATACCTTTTATGAAAATAAAAAAAGCCACAATTATAATAGAAAAAATCAGCACTGTCCATCCGGTTCTGGAAAATGGAAAAACCAGTATGGCTGTAATCCCAAGTGCGGCCGAAAGCGACGACACAAAAAATAAAACAGTATTTTTCCTGTAAAAAATCATTGTGAAAAAAGCGGCAGGCAGCACTATATTTAGATACTCCGGAAAAGCCGTTACCCCTATGATGCTTCCTATCCTGTATATTTTCATGCCTCCGCTTCCCATCATAAAATCAACGTTTTCCCTGTGGAAAATAAACTCTCTTAAGGAAAGCATCACCACAGCAAGTATACCCGAAGTTATAAAAAGCATCCCTACTTTTATATCCGATTTTTTATGAAAAAACATAACAATATAAAAATATACAGCAAAAATTTCACAACCTTTTATTATGCTTTTTATTATTGTTTCCTTTTCCGGCATAAAAAATAGCGGTATCATGTAGCACACCATAAAGGCAAACGAGATGGATACTCCCGGGTATGTTTTTTTCATGTCCCAGCCGTATATCAAAAGGTGTATAATTGCTCCCGCAACAATAACTATCAGCATGGCTTCATTTGAATACACCGTCATGCCGCATTGTATATCCGCCCTGCTGTCAAATACTACAAGCATAAACATCATGCACATACCGCATACCGGAGAAATTATTGATATCAACAACACGGATAGCAGCACTATATAATACGCATTTGCGCCTGCCGCCATAATACAGCACAGGCATATAACGGAGACTATAAATGAAATATCCGCCAATTTTTTCCCGCCAGCTTCAGGATATGCATATGTTTTTTCGCCGAATATCTTAGCCGCTGCGGCATTAATAATACCGGAAATGGCTTTATCCGCTTTTAAAATATATTCCACGATTTTTCCAATCAAACCCTTCTTATATGACATTCGTCACTATCCCGTATATTTTTCTGTCACCAAAAATACCTATTTCGAACCTATCGCCTCTGCTTACTATATTTTTCCGGTATTTTACAGGCTTTAATTCTAAAAATACGTCATCACCTTTTATTTTTGTAACTGTAACTTCCCCGTACTTGTTCATAAACACGTCACCTTCAGCGGCTTTGAACTTATATTCATGGCCCAGTTTAACTGCAAACTCTATTTTGCCTGAAAATGACTGTGTGGAATAAAGCTCGCTCGCGTAGTGAACTGAAAAAAACACCGTTGCTGTAAATATCAATATAGCCACTGCTACTCTTATTTTTTTCATGATTAAATCATTTTTCCCTTTTATAATATTTTTTGTGCCATAGAGTTAGACTATAGGCCGAATATACTCAAAATATTAGATAAATGTATACCCAAAATTTTTTTTCTCGCAGTAAATCTGCTTTGTTTATATCAAAAAGGATTATACTCTTAAAAATATTCACGTCAAATATTATATTTTTTCCTTTTTCTAAGAACAAGAACGCTGGCGAATGGTATTCGACCCTATGCCGCCCAATATGCTGCTATATGTAACCTCATTGCAAAAAAATCATGCAACATTTTGCCCGTATCTCATGTCTAATTATTATGGACGGTTCCCATAATAACCGCCTTTTTACCGTTGATATTTTGTGTTTTATATAATAAAATCATTTATATTAACATTGCGGGGTGGTTATTGAAGAAGCTTATGTTATTGGCATTAATATCGGTCCTGTTTCCATGTTTGGCTTTTTCCGGAACAGAGCTTGTGGGTACGACAAGTTCAAACTTCATAAAGATACCTCCGTTTGCCAGGGCCGCAGGCATGGGCGAGGCTTTTACCGCCGTGGCCGACGGAACTTGCGGCATTTACTATAACCCGGCCGGGATCACCTCCGTGCTTGGTTATGAGGCCCAATTTTCCCACATATCATGGTTCCAGAACATCAATTATGAATTTTTATCACTTGTGACGCCTTTTCCCGTTACTGATGTCGGCAAATTAGGGCTGGCATTTGCGTGGTTCCAGATAGACCCTCTCACAAGGACAACAGCACTTCCTTCATACGCCCCCTCAGATCTTGAGACCGTTGATTATTCTTCTTTTAACGAAAAATTCTCGCCGTATGATTATTCGGTTATCCTTGCGTACGCGCTTGATATCAAAGAAAATTTTTCCGGCGGAGTTTCCATAAAAATGATATCGCAGAACATAGATAAATACAGCGGGGCTAACGTTACGGCCGACATAGGCTTTATATACAAAGCGTTCTTTGCCGGAACTTATTCAAGGCTGGCCGTCGACATGACGAACCTCGGTTCCGATCTTAAGATGCACGACATATCTTTTGAACCTCCAAAAGTCTTCAAAGCCGGACTTTCAAACCAGCTCCCCATGTGGAACGGCACCATGCTGATAGCGGCGCAGGCGCTGGTGCAGGCCGATTATGACCCGTTATATTCCCTGGGTTTTGAATACTGGATATTTGACATGGTGGCCCTGCGCTTCGGTTATAAGCTGGGAGCGTTCACGCAGCCTACCTACGGCGCAGGATTCCGCTACAACGGAATGGAAATTGATTACGCTTATGTGAAATACGATGAACTTGGCGATACCCACAGGGTATCCCTGCTATACAGCTGGGGGACGCCTCCGGTAAAACTAAAAGCCTACCCCTATGTCTTCTCTCCGAACAACGACAGGTTCATTGATTACACATATCTCACACCCGTCATAAAATGCCCTGAAAAACTGAAATCCATGAAAGTCAATATATATACAGGCGACAGCAAAACACTTCTTGGCTCTATACCGGTTGCGGATAAAACATTAAGAAGAATATCATGGAACGGGTCCGTAAATGAAACCATACTGCCGGACGGAGTTTATCAGGCTTCAATCACTGCGGAATACAACAATGGTTCTTCGGAATCCAACCGCGTCCCGGTTGAGATAGACAACACTCCTCCCTCCATGACAATTGACGCGGACCCAAAACTTTTAAAACCAGGGCAGAACGATTCCCTTATAGTTCCTGCCACATTCACCTTTTTTGCAAAGGACAAAAATAAGGTTGCGAAGTGGCAGTTCGCCATATGGGACTATAATAAAAAACTATTCTTCTCAACAGGCGGCAGCGGAGAACCTCCCCTTTCCTATATATGGGACGGCAAAGGCGTGGACAACCAGTATATTAAGACCGGCGAATTATATTACTACAGTCTTATCACGTACGATTCCGTCGGGAACAAAGCGCAGACAAAACCGGAAGCGGTTGTCATACTGTTAAAAGAGATAAAACTGTCATTCTCGTCAGACGCGCTTTTTGACCTCGGCCAGGCCGACGTTAAAATATCGGCCTACTCCGTATTAAAGACCATTAAGGACACCATAAACCAGTACCCTGATTCCGATATACAGGTAAACGGTTATACCGACAACATACAGCCCAAAGGCATCAAGTACAAGGACAACACCGAGCTCTCCAAGGCGCGCGCCGAAGCCGTTAAATTTTTCATGGTAAATCTGCTTGGCTATGATGAATCAAGGATAAAGACCGAAGGCTTTGGAGAACTTTATCCTATAGCGGATAACTTGACCGAGGAAGGACGTCTGAAGAACAGAAGGGTCGAGATAGTCATTAAATCCACTTACTATAAATAATTAATTCATAATTTTACAGGTTTCTATAAAGTTCAACATGTGCCTTCGCAATGCTTTCCCATCCAGGAAGGTCTGGTTTTTCCATTTTCACAGGCGTTTTGAACTCAATCGCCTTTTTCAACCTTTCCTTATCACCACACATAATGTAATAGGCATTGTCTTCCTTTATGTATCCCTTTTTACGCGCGTGATAAGCCACCGTATACGCTCCCTGGGACGCAGCAGCCAGGAACGTGCCGTGCCTGTCAGTGACGCCGCCCTTAAAAGGAAAAACGCACGCGTCAGCCGCCAGCAGATGTTTTGCCACATCCTTTTTGGCAAGGTGCCCAGTAAAAAATATCTTAATACCTTTTTCATCCGCTTTTTTCATGAAATGCGCCTGGTATTGATCCTGTGAGTCTATCTGTCCGACGTGAACCCAGACGTGCTTTTCCGGATCATAAATGTCAATTATATCCTCATACCCTTTTACATTGTTGATAAACCCGAATGTCATGATGAGCTTCATGCCGTCGCCTTTTATGTATCTTTTTCTTATGGCCACGCGCTCAGCATTGGAAAGCGAAACCCTTTCTATGTTCGAAGCTATTGGTATGAACGCTATTTTCTTGTTTTTAATGAAAACTTTGATGTAAAACGGAAGGTTGTTATAATTCTCCTTTTCAACAAAAATACACGCGTCTGCGAACGCCATACTCACCATCATCCTTACTTTTCCAAGAAATTTAAGAAGGTTGATAGGCTCGTGCATCGTCTCAACAACCTTAATGCCAGGAGTATTTCTTTTTATAAGGAAAGGCAGAATGTTGGTGGAAAGGTTCTTTTTATATTCAATGTTTGGGTACTGGATGTGAACGATGTCAGGTCTGTCTTCCATGATATGAGTGAGGACGTCCGCGATGGCAGTGGCCTTCCAGCTTTTTACGCACGGTTTAACCTTTACACCGCGGCCCGAGGCTACTATTCCCAGATATGATGAAGTCACAATTTCAACATCAATTCCCAACCTATTGAGCCTATCTGCAAGATTCCCGGTATAATCCCCTATGCCGCACCGGACAGGCGGGTACCCGCCAGATACCAACACAACTTTCATCTTTTTTTCAGTCATTTTTTATTGTCTTTTGTTATAGAGGCATATATGAAACCAGCGGTTACGGCCGCATCAAAAATAATCTTAAATATAATAAAGAACGCTTTCCTATATTTTACAGCTTTATAAATCCCAGCCGGTATTGACCTGAAAATGGAATATTTTAGGAGAAAAACCACGGTCTTAAACCCCTTATACGTGTGTATCTGACCCTTGCCGAACCACATTGCGTTCCTGAGAACATCCAAAAAATCTGCTGGGTTATAGTGGTGACAGGCCGCCCCCCGTACCACAAGCGACATCTGCCCAACTTTATCCGCAATCTGATCCTCTCCGTTCGCCCTTTCAGCGTAATGACCACCGGCTTTTAAAAAGACATCCCTTCTTATTGCTCTAAATGTCGTTGATGAAGGCCCTATATCAACGGCGCTCCTTCTGTCATAAGGCAAGTTGTGCGCGATGGACCAACACTGCGACCATATATTCAAAGGGTTAGCCACGAACTCGTCGTTCCAGTTTGTTCCGACAACAATCCCTTTTTCTATGGGGTCAGTAAGCTTTTCGAACATGTTCCCATCTATGTACATATCCCCGTCGATGAGTATCAGTATGTCGCCTTTGGCAGCGGCCGCTGCTTTGTTGCGGGCTGCACCCGCACCTTCGTGGTTCTGTTCTATCAGCGTCACTTCTGGGATTGCCCGCAATATGGCCACTGCATTATCCGTTGACCCATCATCCACAGCTATTATCTCTCCGGCTTTTATCGTTTGGGACAGCACCGAACTCACACACTGGCTTATATACCGTCCCTCATTAAAAACAGGTATTATTACAGTTATATTCACGCGCCCATCCTCCCTGCTTCTTTTTTAAATATGTTCTTCAGTATCTCATAGTCGTTCCCGTTAAAATAGCCCGCAAGTACCGTGCCTGCAAGGAAAACAAGTATGCCGGCGGCGCTTAATAGCATGTAATTCATTTTTCCAGCGAAGAACAACATAAAGGCAGCCTGCGGGACCATGGCTATAATGACTTTCAGCAGGTCGTATTGATAAGTGGTTTTCCCTATATGCCTGTTGACCAGGTACAGCCCTGCCACCAGAACAAAGACATTACAGAGTATATTTATGACGCTCGTAGCAATAAAACTGAACCGCGGTATGAATACCAGATTCAGGCCAATATTAATTATTATGTTTATTCCGTAAACATAAGTCACAAGTTTTGTCATCCTAGCGGCGTTAAGGGCATATGTCGGTATGGCATTCACAGAAATAAGAAATATGGACCAGATAAGTATGGCGAGCGCCGGGGATGCCTCTGAAAAACCCGGGCCTAGCACAAGTCGCGTATAATCCGCATTAAAAACGGTCACCATAAGCGCAAATGGCGCTACAAGGCACATCATATACTTAACGCTTATATTCAGAACCCTTAAAGCCTTTTCTTTCGACTCCGTATAGATGATATTTGAAAGCCTCGGGTAGGTAGGTGACATTATCATTACCACCACGGTGTTCAATATGGTAATTATCTTTGTGGCTGCGGAATAATAACCTACCTCAGCCGCACTTTTCATCTTGTATAATATAAGGACATCCACCCTTTCATACACATAATTAAAAAGCCCCATAACGGCGAAAGGCACACACATTTTTAGAAGGTTAAAAAATATTTCCCTGTCAAATTCAAACACTGGTACCACCGCGTTTTTGACGCAGAGTAAAGCCGATATGACTACAAATATTAAATTGGACGCACCAAGCATGAATATTATGCCGTTAATGTCCATCTTAAAATAGATTCCGGTAAATATAAATACAGCGTTAAAAAATGATGCAAGCCCGTTGGCCAGCCCTGATAAATGCATTTTTTCATAACTGTTGAGCGTAGCCAGGAATGGATTTGAAAGGTATAGAAGGGTGAAACAGATAGAAGCAAGAATTAAGCTTTCCTTCACTCCGGTGTTCAACTCAAAAAATATGGCGTATATGTTGATCAGTATTATGGAAACCGCTATCTGCGCCAACTGCAACAGGATTGCGTTTCCAAAAAGTTTTCTGTTCTTTTCCCCGGCTGCCTTCATCTCCCTTACCAGGAGACTTGAAAGCCCGAAATCCGTTATAAAACTAAAAAGCGCTATCAACGATACAATATATGAATAGATTCCCTGCTTATCCGCTCCAAGGTACCTTATGAGAGCTATGCTGGCAATCGCGCCGAATATTTTTCCACAAAAAAGCGTTAGCAGCTGACTTATCAGATTTTTAGCCAGTATTTTTGAATTACCGATATTTAATCCTCCGTAATTTTTTTAATTATAAAATTATCCTTTTCACACTGGCTTATATGTTTTAAAAACTCCAGTTTTTCTTCGTATTGTTATCTTTTTACCGGTTTTTTATCGGATTTTTTTGAGGCTTTTTGCTGATATGACCTGGCCAACTGGTTTATCTTCTCCGCCGTTTCATCGCTCATGGAATGTTCCATGCCGCAGGCTTCGCCCTTTGCCTTTTCGTCATCTATCTTGAGGGCTATTGTAAGAAATTCAAAGATCGCCTGGTTCTTTTTTACTATTTTCCCTGCTATCTCTTTTCCTTTTTCCGTCAGCGATATAAAACCGTAACGCTCATGTGTTATAAGCTCGTTCTTTTTTAGCAGGTTCACGGCCGCGACCACGCTTGCTTTCTTTACGTTCAGGCGCCTGCCGATATCAGAAACCCTTGCCACCTTGTTCTTTGCCTCAAGCTGGTATATTGTTTTTATATAATCTTCCATGGCCGCTGAAAGATCATTCGATTCCCGCATTGAACACCGCCCTTATTATTCATGTTATATTTAACTAACAATTATTTTAATACTCGGACAAAAAATGTCAATAGTATTCGGGGAGCACTTCGAAAAATCATTTATTTTTTTCTTGACTTTCCAAATAACAATTTAATCCTGCGTTTTATTCTTTTCCGGCACGCAATACCAGGCATATATTTGCTACCAGAATAAAAGTACACCTGGCGGACTTGTCTTTTAGCCGTTTCAGATCCACGGTAAAATTTTGGATAGCCCCCTGTGCAACTCCTGTGACAAAAACTTCTTGGATCGGTTATTATGACGGCATAAACCGCAGGCTTATTTTCGCCGGACACGGCTGATAAAAATATCGACGCCGCACCCTGCCGGAGAATAACTGCCGCACAACATCAGCATCTTCATTTTATGCGTCCTTATTTTTTATGTGCTCAAGATAGTACTCTATAGTTTCCTTGAGCCCGCGTTCAAGGTCGTATGCGGTCTCAAACCCGATCTTTTCCTTTGCTTTTTGGTTAAGCGAGCTTCTGCGCACGTAACCTTCCGGCTTGGAAGTGTCATACACCGGTCTGATTTTCATGCCTGACTGCCTTATGACCGCCTCAACTACCTCGCTTATCTTGTATTCCCTGTCGTTGCCGAGATTTATCGGGTCAGCTTCCGGGTATTTTTCAGCGGCAAGCATCATACCGCGTACCGCGTCTTTTACATATAAAAGCGCCCTTGTCTGATTGCCGCTTCCCCATACCTGGATCGTTCCATCTGCTGAATTATATACCTTATTGATAAGCGCCGCGACCACGTGAGAGTGTTTCGGGTCGAATTTATCACGCGGCCCGTAAGCGTTGTAAGGCCTGACCACGGCAACCCTTATTCCCTTATATTTTTTGAGGAATCTGGCGGATAGCTCAAGAGAACGCTTTGCCCATCCATATCCCTCATTGGTCTCTTCCGGGTCGGACCTGAAACCCTCAGTCTCGGGCGTCGGCACTATGGCGTCGTGCGGGTAGACGCAGGCGGAACTCACGAACAGCGCCTCCTTTATCCCGTTTTCCAGTATACTTTTTGTTACCGTGGAAAGCATAAGGAGGTTGTCTGCGTAGACTTCCGCCATGTATTTCATATTATATTCTATACCGCCCACTCTGGCAGCGAGGTGCATTATCATATCCTGGCCCTCAAAATTTTTCGCGGTCTGTTTATAATCAAAAAGATCGGTCTTTAAAAACCTGATTTTATCTTTAAGCGCGCTTTGTGCTATATGTCCTTCGCTTGTTCCGGCAGATGTGACTATTGCCCCGGCCGCGCATAACGCCTCACAGAGGTGTGAGCCTATGAAGCCTCCTCCGCCAGTAACCGTTACTTTTTTATTTTTCCAAAATTCGGACATTGATCTCCTCCATCATCTGAGCGCGGCATCGAACGCCGCTTCTATTTTTTTTATGTCATCTTTTTCAATGTACTGGTGGCAGCCTATATAGAAACCTCCGGCCCCGATATATTCGGCCTCTGGAAGCCTTCCTTCATACTCGGTTTTCATGTAGGCGTAAGCCGGCTGGTGCAGCGGTATGCATCCAAACATGGGCCTGCTTTCAACTCCGTTTTCAGCAAGCTTTTTGCGAAGCTCGCGCCTGCTTATTCCGGAGTCCTTTTTAATT
>Ga0224525_1000703_pt1 | contig 14389 bp, 11 predicted proteins | sample CFST100metaG_FD_179874 | JGI IMG/M metagenome (GOLD analysis project Ga0224525, IMG submission 179874) | Peat soil microbial communities from Stordalen Mire, Sweden - C.F.S.T100 | ecosystem: Environmental > Terrestrial > Soil > Wetlands > Peat | place: Sweden: Norrbotten County, Stordalen Mire...
GCCAGGATCAAACTCTCAAAAAGTTAGATCTAGTTCATAATTATCTGGTTATTGTTAAATTCCTTAATTAAAAGGAACTGACGTTAGTGTTTGTTGTACATCTGTTTAGTTTTCAAAGATCAGTCGGCGGGAATTTTGCTTCCGCAAATTGGGTTCTGCCCAAATTCCGCGCGCTTGATTAATATAGACTTCTGGGTATTGGCTGTCAACTCTTTTTTTTGAAAGAATTTAGGCTTCCTGCACTGGGGGTGAAGAATCGCTTCTTAAGCCCTTTATCAACCCGCTTCGACCCACGGCCGAAGGGTTGACGCAAGGAGTATTCTAACCGCTAATCTTAGCGTGTCAAGCGGTTGGCTCAAAAAGCATGAAAATATGATAATCGTCGAAATAAAATTACAATTGTAATAATTTTATGCGACCCTTCTTCTCGCGTGCGCGGGCGTATTCCCGCAAAATGAATAGAGAAAAAGCCCCCGTTTTCGCGAGGGCTTTTCCCGTCATGAAAAAAACTCAGATATCGGCCTTCCAAAGACCATGCTTGGTGCAATGGGCTTCGACCTCCAGAACGACCTCATCTTCGGCGATGAGAAAGACCACTTCCGGCCTTTGGCCCGGATGGAGGGTTTTGCGTTGGGCTCCTTGGTCGGTCAGAAGATAGATCCAGTCAATGTAATGCTCCTTCTCCATGGGGTGAAGGACGCTTCCGACTTGGACATAGGCCTTCCCGCTTTCCTCATGAACGAGGGGGACGTGCTTCTCCTGACCTTCGCTTTCTAAACCGTGGGTCAAAAGCTCATTGAGCGGCCGACCATTGCACTCGAGAGTGCCCGCCCCCTCCTGAATGACGCCAACGATGGCCCCGCTGTCGCTCGTAAAGAATTTTGCCATGCTTTCCCCTCCTTATTTTAAAGTATTGTAGCACGAGCCCCCAAAGGCGAACCGGAAATCCTTCTCCTCAAAAAGGCCCCGCCGAAGCGAGGCCTTGGGTTCTTGATTCTCAGCGGCGGTTCTTGGCGATGAGCAGGACGTAAAGAATGTTGACGAAAAGGGTGATGAAATCGCAATACAGGCTGAAGGCGCAGAAGAGGGCGATATTCCGGTTGGTCACGCCTTTCTCCACCATCTGCCCCATTCGATTGGCATCGTATCCGGTGATGAGCATCGCGATGACGATGATCACGATTGAGACGATGTAATCAAAAAGGAAGAGGCTCTGATCGGCGGCTGCCCAGGCCCCGCTGCCCAAAAGGAGCAAATAATAAACGAAGAAGAACAGGCTGACGAGGATCAGCCCAACCATAAGGGCGAAAGCCACAAAGGCAAAGGGCGAAAGATCGACGGGGCTGAAATAGCCGATGAGGAACATGATGCCAAAGCATAAGGCCGTAAGACCGAACGCCTCGCCGATCGTGACAAAGTCAACGCCAGCCAAAAAAATCAGAGAAATCGCAAAACCTAAGAAGACGGCATAAAGAACGAAGCCAATCCAGGGGGCTTTGCCGGTGCGAGCGGATATGATGGAGATGACGAAACTATCGATCCAAGCGGCGATGATCGAGGCGATTCCCACGCCGAGAACGACCGTCGTGCCCAAATCCGTAAGGGAATAACTGCCATCGCTGAGGGCGGGATTAAGAACGACGAAACCCGCAAAACCCAAAGCGGCGGCCGCCGTAATGAGAAGGCCAATGAACATATAACCAAAAACCACGGCCAGAAATTTGGTCGAGACTTTCTTATTCGCGGTTATGATCGATGACATTTCCATGAATGTGCCTCCAATAAAAACAAGATTCCCATTATAAACGCTTTAAAAGGCGTTTTTATTTGACAATCCCCTCGATGAGACCCCGAAAGGAGACGGGATCGAGAGAAGCGCCGCCGACAAGAGCCCCATCGATATCGGGCGCTGACATATATTCGGCGATGTTTTCGGGTTTGACGCTGCCGCCATAGAGGAGCCGCATGTCGACCGCGGCGTCCCCAAAGCTTTCGCGCAGCGTGCGCCGAATGAAGCCAATCGTATCTTCGGCGATTTCCTTCGAAGCGGATTTGCCGGTTCCGATGGCCCAGATCGGCTCATAAGCCACCACGACTTTGCGGGCCTCCGCCGGCATGAGCCCCCTAAGCCCGGTGCGGAGTTGCTCCGCCACGAACTTCTTGGTTTCGCCCTTATTGAACGTCTCCAGCGACTCGCCGCAGCAATAAACCGGAACCATATTGGCGGCCAACAGGGCTTTGATCTTCCCATTGCAGGCTTCGGAGGTCTCGCCATTAAAGGCGCGCCGCTCCGAGTGACCGATGATGCACCAGTCGATGCCTAAGGCCTGAAGCATCGCGACCGAGACTTCGCCCGTGAAGGCGCCGCGGTCGTGCTCATTGACGTTCTGGGCCGCGACGAGGCATTTGGGATTGATGTTCTCTTTGACGGCTTGGAGGCAGATGAAGCTCGGCGCGACGCCGACATCGAGACCATGGGCGACCGCGAAATCGATGACGTCCCCGGCGGCCAAGGCGAAAACCTCAGCCTCCGCGGGCGTTTTATTCATTTTCCAGTTGCCAAGAAGAAGTTTCTTTCGCATGGGCCAACCTTATAGAAGGACGTCGACGCCAGGGAGATGGCCATCGTTCTCGATCATCTCGAGCGAGGCGCCGCCGCCGGTGGAAACATGGGAGAAATCCTTCATATAGCCGAATTCTTTGACGGCCGAAGCACTGTCGCCCCCGCCGCAAACCGTGAAGGCATGGCCTTTGATCGCCCGGACGCCATCGCAGATGGCCTTAGTTCCGGCTTGGAACTCCGGCTGCTCAAAGACGCCCATCGGCCCATTCCAGAATAAGAGGTGAGCCTTGGCGATTTCGTTCTTGAAGAGTACGGCGGTTTCCGGTCCGATATCCACGCCTTCGAAGCCATCGGGGATGTCGCCCTTGATGGTCTGGATGACGCGATCCGGCTTCGGATCGAAGCTATTGGTGATGATGCTGTCAACCGGGAGAATGATCTTCCCCTTGGCGTCATCGAGGCATTTCTTGGCATAGGCCAATTGATCGTCTTCGACCGGCGAATTGCCGACTTTGATGCCTAAGGCCTTTTGGAAAGTATAGGCCATGGCCCCGCCGATCAGAATCTCATCGCATTTGGTGAGAAGCGTATCAATGACTTTGATCTTATCGGAGACTTTAAGTCCGCCGAGAACGGCGATATAAGGACGATCCTGATCGGTCGGGCGGACGCAGCGGGTGAGATTCTCGACCTCCCGGATCATGAGATAGCCTTCGGCGACCGGCTTTCCTTGCGCTTTCATAAGAGTGGGAACGCCAACGGTCGAAGCGTGAGCCCGATGGGCGCTTCCGAAAGCATCCATCACGAAGACATCGGCAAGCGAGGCCCATTCAGCGGCTAGAGCGGGGTCATTTTTTTCCTCGCCCTTTTCGTAGCGGGTGTTTTGGACGAGGAGCACTTCCCCGTTCTGAAGAGCATCGACGGCGGTTTTGAGATCCGGTCCGCTGGTCGCAGGCGAGAAATGAACTTTGTTATGCGGGATGAATTTTTGGAGAACGGCCGCGACCGGGGCCATATCATTGGCTTGCTTCATGGCCGCGATCTTCGTCGGATCGGGTTCTTTCCAATCGATTTTGCCCAGATGCGACATCAGGATCACCCGCGCCCCGTCTTTGAGCAGATGACGGAGAGTGGGAAGAGCCGCCTGAATGCGGTTGGTATCCCTGATGACGCCATTGGTCTGCGGAACGTTGAAATCCACGCGGACGTAGACGCGTTTGCCTTCGAGTTGCGGCTTGGTCAAATCCCTGATGGTTAGCATTTGTGAATATTTGCTCCTTGCGTTCATATAATACCACTAAAAAAACGGCCTTCCATAAAACTGTGAAAGAGGTGTTTCTTCTTAAGAAGAGGTCGCGTTTTTTTGCCTAAAAAAGCCCGCTTTTTAAGGCGGGCTGGAGGAAAAAATCCCTTAATTTGTTGAATTGTCCGTGTTGACGGCGGTGTAGCCCGCCAAATCCGGAATCACGACGGTGACATCCGCCCCCGTCAGAACATTCAAAGTGCTTTGGTGTTTGAGGGCAAAGGAAACGGCTTTGGCGGCGTCGGCCGAAGAAAGCGTCACGTCGGTGCCAGTGAAGGCGACTTGATCCCCCAAGGTCCCGGCAAAGGAAACATCGACGTCGGTGGTCACGCTCTTGAGGCCACCCTCGGTATAGACGATGCCCGCCGATAAAGAGGCGATGGTGAGATCGGAGAAGAAAGCCATGACATCTTGCGGCAAACTCGTCACCGAAGTCTGAGCCTCCTGATCGTAAATCCCGAGCGCGATGGACATAATGTCGTCCTTCGTGAGGGAGATCGAAAGACCATAGGATCCATCGGTATATTGAACGGCTTTGAAATAAGTCGAGAATTCATTGACCGCCACTTCCATTTGGGTTCCGAAATCTTGGAGCGAGGAAATGGCATCAGTGCCCAGAATCGGAAGCGAGGAACCGTCGAGGAAGGTTCCGAGGCTATATTTTCCGCCAGCGATGGAGCCGATGCTCGCGCTTTCATTGGAAGTCACTTCCCCCAGGATGCCATTGATCAAACTGACCAAGGCGGCATTGGAGGCGTCGAGATAGATCTGATCTTGGGAGATATAAGCCGCCGCGGTCACTCCGCTCTGGCTTTGCGTGGCAGTGATTTTCGCGCTGCCGGGTTGTGTGACCTCAAGGTCATAGGCGATATCCCCTGAAGCCGTCAGGGAAGCGTTGATATCGGCGACATTGGTGGCCGTGAGCCCTTCGGCCAATAAGGAAGCCGAGAAATTGCTTACGGAGGCGCTGGCTTTGATGGAAGTGAGCGTATAAGAACTCGGCGCGACGGCATTTTGGACCGTATCTATAGGAGAAGTTATTTCATTGATCCCGTAGGTCGTGGCGGCCACGGAGAAATTCGCGTCCGAGACCGTAAGGCCCATCTTATCGTTATCGGAAGTGCCGGCCACGGCTTGGTTCAAAGCCTCGGCTCCGGTTGAGACGGCGATGGAACTGCCCCCCGAGGGAATGAGCGTGGAGGAGGAACCCCCACCGCAGGCAGCCAAAGGAATGGCGCTGGCCAAGACGGCGAGATAAATTGCTTTCTTCATAATATAACCCCTACTTTCTGCTTCTATTTTCGTTTGCTTTGCCCCCCATGTCAATAAAGAGCGGGGGCGGGGGCGGCAACCCTGGGCAGTCCCCGTCTTTACATGAGAAGGCACGGAACCATCGCAAGAATCTTTCATCGGGATAAGAAAAGGCCCTCCCATCGAAGCGGGAGGGCCTTTGGTTAATCCTAGCGAGGACTATTTAACGCCAAGGACCTTGGCATAGACTCTGGCAAGACGGAGGTACTGGCAGGTGAAGCTGTATTCGTTATCGTACCAGGACACGACTTTGACGTATTGCTGGCCTTCGGGGTCCGTGAAGAGCAAGGTCTGGGTGGCATCGAAGATCGAGCCTTCGGTGCGGCCAAGGATATCGCTCGAGACAATCTGGTCTTCGGTGTAACCAAGGACGTCCTTAAGGGAGCCTTCGCTGGCTTCCTTCATGGCGGAATTGATGTCATCGGGGGTCACGACCTTGTTGAGAAGGAGGGACAAATCGACCATGGATCCATCAATGACCGGGACGCGGATCGAAACGCCCTGCATGCGGTTCTTGAGCTCCGGGACGACGAGGTTGATGGCCTTGGCGGCTCCGGTGGTCGTCGGAACGATGTTGGCGGCGGCGGCGCGGCCGCGGCGGAAATCGCCTTTGGCGAGATCAAGCGTGGTCTGATCGTTGGTATAGGCGTGGATGGTGGTCATAAAGCCGCCCTTGACGCCGAATTTGTCGACTAAGACTCTCATGACCGGAGCCAGGCAGTTGGTGGTGCAGCTGGCCCCCGAAATGACCTTCATGTCCTTGGTCAGCTTATCGCTGTTGACGCCATAGACGAAGGTCGGGGTATCCTTATCGGAAGGAGCGCTGATGATGACGCCTTTGGCGCCATTGGTGACATGAATCATGGCATCCGCGGCGCCCTTGAAGCGTCCGGTGCACTCGAGGACGATGTCAACCTTGTAATCGCCCCATTTGAGGCCAGCCGGATCTTTCTGACCGAGAACCGGGATCTTGACGCCGTCATAGATGAGGTTGTTGACGGTGATGTTGCCGGCGGCATCCTTGACGACTTCCGAACCGATCTTGTCTTGGTTCCAGCCACGATGGGTGGTGTCATATTTGAGAAGATAGGCCAAAGTGTCGGCGTCAACGAGATCGTTGATCGCGACGACTTCGAAACCCCCTTCGTCATAAGCTCTCCGAAACGCGAGACGGCCAATGCGTCCAAATCCGTTGATGGCTAGTTTAATTGACATGCTATGATGTCCTCCTTGATTTTTTAAACCGCATAACGATTATACAAACGCGGCTTGGAATATGGAAGAAGGTCGCGCAATCTTTACCGATATCGGGATTGCTCTTCAGAGCAACTGCTCCAAAGGCACGACCCCGCGGAAGAGCTCTTCGAGGGTGACCCCCAATCCCATCGCGATCTTTTGGAGAACCTTGAACGTGGGATTCCGCTGACCTCTCTCGAGGTCGGAGAGATAACTCTTGGCGACTCCGGCTTGAAGCGCGAGCTGAAGCTGCGAAAGATGGCGTTCCTTTCGGAGGTAGGCGATTCTTTTGCCTAACTGGAAGAGGGCGGATAAAGAACTATCGGGAGCTATCATGACGGGCCTTTCTCATCTCTTCGCCCAAGGAGCGGAAGAGATGGTTGACGTTGCTTTTGGAGATTTCGGTGTTGAGCTCTTCGGAAAGCATTTTGGCTAATTCCCCATAAGAGGCATCGGGGTTTTTGACCCGCAGTTCGAGCAAAGCCTTGAACTTGGGATTATCGATATGGTCCCAGCCCACGAACTTGACGTAACCCGCGATCTCCTCCGTTTGCCGCTCCCCGGCCTTCTCGGTCCTCCCGTAATTGGCGGTGTCGAGATTCTGGAGGCGGTTCCCGATGTTGGCGAAATCCCGGGAGATCCGGACATCCTCGAACTGAAGGCAGCTTTCCTTGGCCCCAATGAGGACCAGGAAATCCGCGATCTCATCGCTCCGCTTGAGGTAGACGACGAATTTGCTGCGGCGCTTCACGAGTTTGGCCGAGAAGGGATGAGGGTCGTTTTTGCCAAAGAGCTTCACGAGCCATTTGGCGTAGGTCTCATCGGATAAGGCGATTTCGAAATGGTAGTTGCTGCTGGCGGGATCGGTGACCGATCCGGAAGCGAGGAAGGCCCCGGCCAAATAGGCCGCCCGCTGTTCGGGGGAGGCCACCAAGGTCTTGGGCATCTCGCTCGGAGCGAAAAAATCCACTCCCAGATCGCTCAAGATATCGGAAGCTTCTTTATCGACGATGACGTGGTAGACGATGCGTTTGAGAAAGCCGGCCGAACGGGTGTAAGCGAAGCGGACCTCAACCCCATATAGGTCATGGAGATCCTGGTAAACGGCTTTGGCGATGGAAGCGGATTCGGAGGCCAGCTCGAGCCCCTCTTTGCCTTTGTTGAGACGGAGATAGCCATTGATGCGGACAAACGAAGAAAGAAGAGACCGCTTGGCCTCATCGCTCCGAGCAAAGCGGGCGGCTTCCTCCTTCGCCGTCTGAGCGAAAGAAACGCTTTTCACTCGCGATCGTCCTCCTTATAGCGGGCGATCTCCCGGTGATAGACCGTGCAGTCATAGTCGTTTTTGTAGTGATCGAAAAGGGCTTGGGCCACAAAGACCGAGCGATGCTGACCCCCGCTGCAGCCGATGTCGAGGATGACGAAAGTCCGCCCCTCTTTCTCGGCGTGGGAGAGATAATCGTCGAGAAGGGTGATGAGCTTGCCCATGAACCCTTGGGTATGGGCGTCTTTGTTGAGGTAATCGATGACGGGCTTGTCAAGGCCGGTCAGGTGCGAAAGGGTCGGGACCCAATAAGGATTGATGAGACCCCGGGAATCGATGACGATCTCGGCATCGCGCGGAAGCCCGTACTTATAGCCAAACGAGGAAATGATGAGATTGAGGTTGTGGGCCCGCTTCTCCATGAGGGCGGAGGCTTTGATTCTTAAGACTTTCTCCGTAAGGCCCGTGGTATCGATATAGACATCGAAGAGCGGAAGATCCTGCTCCATGATCTTGGCATCCGCCAAAAGCGCTTCGTTGAGCGAATAGCCCTTAGGCTGGAGCGGATGGATGTGGCGGGTCAGCCGGTAGCGGGTCAAGAGGACATCGACCGAGCAATCAAGGCCCCACACGGAGGCGGTGATCTCCGCGTCGCTTTTGACGAAATTGACGGCATCCCGAAAATTCGGGAGATCCACGAAAAGGGCGACTTTGCCATATTGCCCCTTCTCCCGCTTGAAAACCGAAAGAAGCGATTGGATCATCGAAGCCGGGATGTCCTCGGTCACGTAATAGCCATGTTCCTCGCAAACGCTGGCGACCGTGGTTTTGCCCGCCCCGGAAACCCCGGAAACGAGAAGAAGCTCGATTTTGTTATCGTCAGGCATGGTGGTCTCCTTTCAAGGATCTCAGATAAGACACCACGCCAGAGGAGGCAATGGCCCCATCGGAGGCCGCCGTCACGACCTGACGCAGCTTTTTCTTCACGATATCCCCCGCCGCGAACAAGCCTTTGACGCTGCTCATCATGTCATCGTCCACGAGCAGGAAACCATGATCCTCTTTGACCTGAAGGGGGCTTAGAAAGGCCGACGCGCTTTTCTCCCCATAGAGCGGGAATATCACATCCACCGCCGCTTCCTTGGAGACGCCTTTCTCCGAATAGACGATCTTCTCAACGTGGGAGGACCCCAGGATTTCCTCGATTTTGGCTGAGACGATCATGTCGACGGAAGGTTCTTTTTTAAGGGAGGCCACCAAAAGCGGGCTTCCTTGGTATTCCGCCTCGGGGGTGAGGACATAGAGTTTTTTGACGAGATGGCTGAGGTAAAGGGCTTCTTCGAGAGCCGGGTCCCCCGTTCCATAAAGAGCCGCGATCTTATTCTTATACATCGGCCCATCGCAGGTCGCACAGTAACTGACGCCTTTGCCGAAGAACGCTTTCTCGCCTTTGAGGGTGGGGATGTTGGCTAGGCCGGTGGCGACCACCACCGCTGAGGCCAAATACGTCTCATCGTCGGCCAATATTTTGAAAAGGCCGTTTTCTTGCGTGAGGGATTTGACGTCCCCATAGTCGGGCTCCAAGCCTTCCGCAGAGGTGCTTCTTAACAAAGACTGGGCCAATTCAAGCCCTGAAACAGCGGGGAGCCCAGGATAGTTCCCAATCTCGGAGACGGTCAGAATCTTGCCGCCGGGGGCGCCTTTTTCGAGCCATGTCAAGGAAACGCCCGCTCTTTTGAGGTAGAGGGCGGCCGTGATCCCGGCGGGACCGGCTCCGATAATGAGGGCTTCAGTTTCTTTCATGGTTTGGCCAACAAAGTTCTTTTCTTACATAAATGATAACGCGGACCGCCCCTTATCGGAAGCGAGGCGCCTAGGAACTGAGGCAAAAAACCAAGAATCAAAGGCTGGTGCTTTGGGCCAGCTGGTCGGCTTTGGCAGCCTCATGAGTGGATAAAACGAGAGTCAGGCCGATGGCGGCGGCCCATAAACCGAAGATGGCCGCGAGGACAAAGCCATAGGAAAGGCTATAAGTCACGGTGCCGATATCGAGGGTGTAACCCAAGGTCGTCCAATCTTTGCCCAAGAGGAACATCAGGGAACCCGCTATCGCCGCTGAGGCTCCAACCCAAATGGCGATCATCGATTGCCTCTCTTTCTTCAACTCCACAAGAAGGAAGGAGACCCCAAAAAGAACGAAGGCCGCCACCAACAGAAAATAGGCCGCGAGCAGCGCGGGGGCCTTCCCGCCGAAAAGAAGCTCAAAGCCCCCGAAAACCTCGGTTTTGTAACCGGCGTAAGCGGGATTGCCCGAAGAAGCGGTAAGGCTCGACATGACGGGGAAAATAAGGCCAATCCCCATCAAGATCGCCGCGACGAGGGCAAAGGGAAAGGCTTTCCGCTTGGCCAGATAAAAATCATGAAGATGAAGCGCCATGATGATGGCTAACCCAATGGCGATATAAACAAGGGAATTGCAAATGCTCCAGGCATTATCGGCCCCCATGTTGAATTGGGCGTTCCGCATCGGCTCCATGATGACTCGGACAAGGCCATACCATAAGAAGTAGAAGCCGGCCAAATCGCCTTTGACGAGATATTTCTTAAGGCCTTTGCCCACGGCGAAGACGATCACGAAATAGCCGATGAGGGAAAGAAGGCCTTCCACGAGGAAAAGCGGGATGTTGATTGATCCGGCGGAAAGATTTCCCCCTCCGGAATTGCAGTTCATTTGCTGGGCGATCCAGCTCGGAAGCCAAGACCAGCCTTGGCTCAGCGAGGCGACTTTGCCATAGACCTCGCAGTTGAAGAAGTTGCCCCACCGACCCACGGCCTGGGCCAATAAAATCGAAGGGACGCAGACATCCATCGCCCAACGGATATTGATGTATTTGCGGCGGATTTTGAGGAAGAGAAAACCGGCCACGATGCCAGCGAAGGCACCTCCCAAAATCGTGAGGCCCCCATCCCAAACCGCGAACATCTGCCAGAAGCTCTGGGAAGCGAACTCCCGCTGATAATTGCCGACGACATACCAAATCCGCGCCCCGATGACGCCAGCCGGAAAGACCACGAGGACGAGGTTATCGAGGATGCCATGTTTATGGAATTCCTTATAGAATTCGTGGTCGCAGACCCAATAGGAGACGCAAACCCCGAAGAGCATGATGATGCCGTAAAAAGCGATATGAAGCCCTTGATAGCCCCCCATGTCGAAGGCGGTCGTCCATCGGAATCCATTCGTCGTGAATTCAAAGCCATTGAGCAAAGGATAATAAAGATAAGGCGCGAGGCCTTCCATCGCCATGAGGAAGAAAATCGCGAAGAAAGGGATGGATCCGAATAAAAGAAAGGCAAAAAGGCGCTTTTGGGCCACTTCCAGCTTCTTTTTCCAATAATGGATGCCAAAAGCGCTCCAAAGGAAGGCGCCCGACAAAGCAAAGAAGAAGGAGCCCGCCAAAGCCAAAGCGAGAGAAGCCCGCCAAGAAATGGGCGACCCCGCAAAAAGCCCGCTCGCATAAGAGGTTTCGCTCTGCCATTCCGGATGGGCCAAAAAAAGGCCGAGAACCAGAAGAGCCAAACCGAGAGCCACTGCTCCGATCGAGGAGAAATAATAGATCAATTCTTTCTTATTCAGATGGTCGGATAAGGGGTCTTTGATGAACTTGCGGACCCCAGAAACCAAAAAACCCAGCCCCCCAAGAAAGGTCAGAGCCCCCAAGAGCAAAGGAATGATCGCGGAACTATTCATTGCCACTTACTATACTATTCCATCTGCCCTTTGTCTTTGGCAGCCTTAAGAACCGGTTTGAGGTAATGCCCGGTATAGCTCTTTTCGCTGGCGGCGACTTCTTCGGGCGTTCCTTCGGCGACGATGCTGCCCCCGCGATAACCCCCATCGGGTCCGAGATCGATGATCCAGTCAGCGACCTTGATCATCTCGAGGTTATGCTCGATCACGATGACCGTGTCGCCGTGATTGACGATGTCCTGCAAGACCTTGATAAGGCGCTTGACGTCATCCGTGTGAAGGCCCGTCGTGGGTTCGTCGAGGATATAAACGGTTTTGCCGGTGGGTCGCCGCTGAAGCTCGAACGCCAGTTTGATGCGCTGGGCCTCTCCGCCCGACAAGGTCGTGGCGGGCTGTCCTAATTTGATATAGCCAAGGCCCACATCAAAAAGCGTCTTGATCTTATGGACGATCTGGGCCCGATTCTCGAAGAAATGGACCGCCTCTTCCACTCGCATGTCGAGGACGTCGTAAATATTCTTGCCCCGGTAGTAGCAAGCCAACGTCTCTTGGTTATAGCGCATGCCGTCGCATTCGTCGCATTTGACGTAAACGTCCGGCAAGAAGTTCATTGGAACCCAAACGACGCCGGCGCCTTGGCATTTTTCGCACCGGCCGCCCGGGACGTTGAAGGAGAAGCGGCCTTTGTCGAAGCCTTTCTCTTTGGCTTCCGGGGTTTCGGCGAAAAGCGCCCGGATATCATCGAATACTTTGGTATAGGTCGCGGGGTTGCTCCGGGGGGTCCGCCCGATCGGCTCCTGAGTCACATTGACGACTTTGTCGACATATTGAAGGCCCGTGATAGAAGAGTATTTGCCAGGAGTGGCCTCGGATTTATTGATTTTTTGCTCGAGGATCTGGGATAGGGTGCTGTTGATGAGCGAGGATTTGCCGGAGCCCGAGACGCCGGTGACGAGGATGAGTTCTCCCAGCGGAAACGTCACATCGAGGTTTTTGAGGTTATGGCATTGGCAGCCCTTGAGGACGAGTTTGTGGCCATTGCCTTTTCTCCGCTTGGAGGGAACGGCGATGAATTTGCGGCCCGAAAGGTAATCCCCGGTGAGGGATTCCGGGCATTTCTCGAGATCTTCCACCGATCCGGTGGCCACGACGCGGCCGCCATGGACGCCCGCCCCGGGGCCCAAATCAACGAGAAAATCAGCGTTTCGCATCGTCTCTTCGTCGTGCTCCACCACAATCAAGGTGTTTCCGAGGTCACGCATTTCTTTAAGGGTGGCGATTAGTTTGGCGTTGTCGCGCTGATGCAAGCCAATCGAGGGTTCGTCCAAAACGTAAAGAACGCCGGAAAGGCGGGAACCGATTTGGGTGGCCAAGCGAATCCGCTGAGCCTCGCCTCCCGAAAGGGACATGGCCAAACGGTCCAATGTCAGGTAATCGAGTCCGACGTCAATCAAGAACTGGCCCCGATTGTGGATTTCCCTCAAAACGAGATCGGCGATCTGAAGGTCATTGGGCGAAAGTTTCTTCCTCATGTCGGCGACCCATTCCAAGAGCTTGTCGATCGTGAGCTGGGTCGATTCATAGATGTTGAGGCCATTGACGTGAACCGAAAGCGCCGCTTCGCTAAGTCTGGCCCCATGGCAGGTTTCGCAGATGGTGTCGCGCATGTAGGACTCATAGTAATCGAGCATCCATTTGCTTGTGGTTTCGTTATAAAGGCGCTCGATGCGAGTCTTGACCCCCTCGATGCAGCCATGTTTATGAAGTTGATTGCCCCCGCTCGTGGTGATGACGTGATCCATCGGCCGATCAGATCCGAAGAGAATGAGATGCCGCTGCTCGGCGGTGAGATCTTTCCAGGGCACATCATAAGGAATGCCGTATTGATCCATGAGATAGCAGAAATCCTGCCATTCGATGTTGGCCGTTCCGACGATGTTTTTGTAATAACGGATGGCGCCTTGGTTGATGGTCTTATCCGGATTGGGGACGAGAAGATCCTCCGCCACGGCTCGGGAGATGCCTAAACCTTTGCAGGAAGGGCAATAGCCCAAAGGGGCGTTGAAGGAAAATAAGCGCGGCTCGATCTTCGGGACCGAAAAACCGCAGATGGGGCAAGTATGGTTGGAACTGAGGAGTTTTTCGCCCTGATCGGAGAAAACCGAAAGATAGCCTCTCCCCCAATCCAAGGCCAATTCGACGTCCTCGCTCACTCGGCTTCTTAGCGCCTCCTTCATGACCAGGCGATCGACGACGATATCGATGTCGTGGCGTTTGTTTTTGTCGAGATCCCCTGCTTCGACGAGGAGTTTGAACTCCCCATCCACCCTTAATCTTTCAAAGCCTTGGGCCTTGATCTTGTCCAAGGTGTCCTTGTGGCTGCCTTTTTCGTGGCGGACCACCGGGGCCAAGATCTGAATCTTCGATCCCAGCGGATATTTTAGGACCATCTCCGTCATGGCGGCGGGGCTGAAAGCCACGATCGGGATGTGATGCGTGGGGCAATAGGGCACGCCGATGCGGCCATAAAGAAGACGCAGGAAATCGTAGATCTCCGTGACGGTCCCGACGGTGGAACGCGGATTATGGGAAGTCGTTTTCTGATCGATTGAAATGGCGGGCGAAAGACCTTCGATGCTATCGACGTCGGGTTTATCGACCCCGCCTAAAAATTGGCGGGCATAGGGGCTTAAGGATTCAACGTAACGCCGCTGTCCTTCCGCGTAGATCGTGTCGAAGGCCAAAGTGGATTTCCCGCTTCCGCTCAGACCCGTGAAAACCGTCAAAGTGTCCTTGGGAATCGAAACATTCACGTTTTTGAGGTTATTCTCCCTCGCTCCCGTGACGACGATATATCTTTTGGCGTCAATGAGATTATTCATGTAAGTAGCGGGTTCATTATAACCAAATATATCGCCCGGGGGGTAGGAAAGGGCTTGCACTAGAATATTAACGAAGAAC
>Ga0224525_1000704_pt1 | contig 14384 bp, 6 predicted proteins | sample CFST100metaG_FD_179874 | JGI IMG/M metagenome (GOLD analysis project Ga0224525, IMG submission 179874) | Peat soil microbial communities from Stordalen Mire, Sweden - C.F.S.T100 | ecosystem: Environmental > Terrestrial > Soil > Wetlands > Peat | place: Sweden: Norrbotten County, Stordalen Mire...
CAGATGCCCCAGTAAGTATGGTAGTTCCTGGGTTAGCTGAAATGCTGACGCTAACAGCTACTGGAGTGTTCACAGTAACTGCAGTGGTAGCAGTATTTGTACAACCATTGCCATCGGTAACAGAAAGAGTATAGGTTCCTGCCATTGGCAAAGTGGCTGTAGCAGATACAAGTGGACTTTGAGTCCCGTTGCTGAATGAATTAGGCCCTGTCCATGAATAAGTTGACATAGCTGCAGGTCCACCTGTAAGACTTAATGCACTTCCAAGGCAAGCAGGACCGCTGTTTGAAGCAGTGGCAGTTGGTTTAGCATTGACAGTAACAGCAACAGAATTTGAAGCTGTACAACCATAAATATTTTGTGCTGTAACTGTGTATGTAGTACTAACACTTGGAGTGACTCCTGTTGGGTTTTGTAAAGAGGAAGTAAATCCAACTGGATTAGCTGTCCATGAATATGTCGGAGGATTTAACGAAGTCCCCGTAACTGAAATATCATCAACATAAAGCACATCCTCGTCTAAATCAGAATAACAGTTAAATCCGAAGTAAAATGTACCTGAGGAAAGGGGCGTATAAGTCGTTGTTCCCTGAGCCCAGGTAGTATTTGTTAAATTGGAACCACCATTGTTATCCCACAATGTAGTAGATTGACCAACAACAGTTGCTGCAGTTCCAACGGTTACTTTGAGCTTTTCCGGGTAAGTTGCACTGTAAACTTCATACCAGAAGGTTATAGTATAAGTTGTACCAGCAGTTAATGTTAATGGCTTTGTGATACCCCATGCATTTGCAGCATATGAACTATTGTAAGTATATGACATCGATTTACTGCCATTATGATAAGTTGATGAAGTTGCCCACTGATTTCCTGAGCCAGCATTTATAAATGTCCAGCCAGTTGGAGGCCATGTTTCAAAACCTTCTGTATAATTTACAATATTATCTGCATTTGAAGTAGCAGATGAATTTAAATTTGTGGGACTACCCGCACAAACAGGGTTTGCAGTTGCAGACGCTGTAACTGCAGTTGGTATTGAATTTACAGTAACATTTGTCGTACTTGCTGTTGAAGAACAACCATTTGCTGTTGCAGTGAATGAATAAACACCTGAAGCTGCAGTTGTAGCATTTGTAATGCTTGGACTCTGGCTTGTCGATGTAAAACTGTTAGGGCCTGTCCAGCTATAGGAAGTACCAATATCTGTTGTTCCTGTAAGGTTGAGAGTATTCCCGGCGCAAATAGGACTGTTGCTTGAAGCTGTTGCTGTAGGTAATTGGTATACCGTAAATGTTGCAGCACTGGTTGCCGTACCTCCGCCTGTCGTTACACTTACTGTACCTGTTGTACCCGAACTTACAACTACTACCATTACAGTTCCGGTATTAGATGTAATTGAACTGACTGCGGTCCCGCCAATTTTTACATTAGCTGCAGTGGCTCCTGATAAATTCGTACCATTAATAGTAAGTGAAGAACCAACACATCCGTTTGGTGAACCTAAGCTGGTGATTGTGGGTGTTGGAATGGCAGTTTCTGTAACACTAAAATCATCAAGCCCAAGGTAACCATAAGGTGCAGATGTACTATTTACATGAACAATAAAATAATATGTACCAGTGGATGCCGGATAAAATGTTCTTGTAGCAGTTGTATAAGTAACTGAAGGAGAGCCACTGGTTACAAGTGCTGATCCTAAAATAGTGGAACCTGTTCCTGTTTGAGATGTATTATATCTTGCATCAACAGTCCATCCGGAATAACTATCCCCTGCATATTTAAAACTGAAGTCATATGAATATCCCACTCTTAGGTCAAATGCAGGCGAAATTAAATATTTATCTGTACTACTTGGTGAATAGTAACATCCAATATAGTTTGGCGAAGAAGAAGGATCATTGTAACTGGAACTTGCAGCATTTAAAGAAGCCCAAGGAGTTCCGCTTCCTGACTCTGTTTTCCAGCAAGTAGGAACTATAGATGTACCTATGCTGCTCATTGCATCAAAGTTCTCTGTCCACGGGAAAGTAGTAACGGAATTACATAATGTAGTAAAATTATAAGCATATGTCCATGAACTATAATCACCGCTACCACAATTTGAACGTACATATAATGAATATGTTGTAGCTGAAGTAAGACCTGAAACACTAGCACTAACTATGCCAGTTCCAGTACTACCCGAGGTTGTAAGTCCAGTTGCACCACTTCCTGCAGCACCACTTGTGCGAACCTCGTACTGGTAACCATTTGCAGGTGCTGGCGATGCAGCTGTCCATGAAATCGTAGCTGTAGTTGTTGTTACTGCTGAAGAAGTCACAGCAGTTGGATTGAAGCAAGTGGGTATTGCTTCTACTTTAAAATCATCAAATCCAATTCCATAAGAGCTGTATCCTCCAGAGGTTGTTCCTTGAGCAATAATATAAACGGTTGTATTCGAATTGTAAGAAGCAGGAATATCTGCAGTGTAATTATACCATCCAGCTGAGGCTACCGTAGGAGCTACAGTTGTCAACGGGAAAATTTCCAAAATTTGTGTGGCTCCCGTTAAGCTTTGAGTAGTATTTACATGAAAGCGAATTCTATCAGATGAAAGGTTTAATGCACTTCTATATATCCAAACATTAATTCTGCCTCCACTTGCTGAAGATGTCATATTTATTGGCTGGGAATAAATCAATGCATCTGATGTATTATAAACTTTACCCATAAAATATGTACCTGCATGAGCACTAGGTACGCCATCATTACTTGTTGCTGGGGCCCAGTTGTTGGTTCCTGAAACTAATGCTGTCGTCCAGCAAGTAGGAAGTGATGCTGATTCAAAACCTTGAGAAGCCGTTGGAATATTTTCATTACTGCAAGCAGTAGTAAATGAATAAGAAGAAGTCCAGGCACTATAACCTCCAGCACCGCAGTTTGAGCGGACATATACGGAATAAGTAGTTGTAGCAGTTAAGCTTGAAATATTAGCACTAACAATACCTGCTCCAGTTGTACCAGAAGTTGTAAGCCCTGTTGCTCCACTCCCTGCTGCACCACTCGTACGTACTTCATATTGGTAACCATTTGCTGGTGCCGGACTAGGAGCCGTCCATGATATAGTAGCTGTAGTTGCAGTAACAGCTGATGATGTCACTGCTGTTGGAGTTATACAGGAAGGCGTTAAATCCATACTAAAATCATCTAAACTTAAATACCATGGAGCACTGGTAGAGGTAACTTTAATTGCAAAATAATATGTACCAGTAGTAGGAGCTACAAATGTATTTAAAACTTTAGCATATGTTTTTGTTGTGGTTGTCCCACTTGTCACAAATGAACTTCCAAGTTGGGTTGCGCCAGTAGATACTTGATTTGTGTTGTAAAATATATCACCAGTCCAGCCTGCATAGGTATCTCCGGCCCACCAAAAGGAAAAATCATACGATGTTCCTGTAGTCAAAGCAAACCCTGGAGTCCAGATGTATTCATTGGTGGCTGAATAAGCTTCTCTTAAAAATTGTGTGCCTGTGCGGGCATCAGCATCGTAAGTCGAGTTTGAATTATTTGTTGTTACCCATTGACCGTTTTCCTTATACCAGCAATTTGGAAATGCAGGTATGGTAACTCCTTCAAATCCTTCAGTCCATGGGAAAGATGAAATTGCAGCACACGGAGTAGTAGCATTTGCAGTTGCACCTGTTGTAGAATAATATGAGTATGCATCTACCGACCAGACTTTATAATAATAAGTTGTATTAGCAGTAAGGCTGGTATGGTTATATGATGCCAATGGTCCGCGGTAGATAACTGTTCCGCCTCCGGTAATTGGATCGGATACATTATATGCGGTGCCATTAATAGGAGTACCGAATGTGGATGTACTGTTTGTGGCAATAATTACATCGTTACCTCCAGCATTCTTTGTGTAAGCAAGGTTAATCTGTGAACTGCTGGCAGGTGTTGCTGTAAAAGCAGTTGGTGCAGCAATATTAGTTGTTGCATTGGCTGTAAGCCCAAGAGAATAATTTGCTCCGTCATATGAAAATGCTTTATAATAATAAGCTGTGGCAGCAGTTAAACCTGTGTGATTGTATGGTGAACTTGTTCCGTTATATAATAATGTCCCACCAGCAAATGCACTGCCCGGTGTTGGAGGTGTACCAGAAGGAGTAGTAAAAGTTCCAGTAGCATTCCAAACTATAACCACATTATTTGCACTTGGGTTTGTAGTAAAAGCTAAGTTGATTTGTTGAGTATTAGCAACTGTGGCTGTAAAACCTCCCGGGTTAATTACAGTTTTTGCAATCCCTGCAAATTCATCGGCGCCAATATCAGGAGTACCTGTTCTGGTATCGCCATCATAATCTGTTGTTATAGATATTGGTGATGAAACAGTTACCCCGCCACTTTCTGCGTAGGTTGCCACACCCGTATTAATATGAAGGTAAGTTGCGTTTGCTCCTGTGGTACTAACCCATGTTGGATTTTCAGTAACAGATAAATTATCTCTGGTCGAGACTCTTGATTGGTATGCAACTAAGGTTTGATCAGAATTTGTACCATCATAAAAAATTAAATTTGTTGCTGAAGGTGTGCCTGCGTAAAATAAGTTATTATTTGATGTGGAGGCATAATTTGTTAATGCAGTTCCCGATCTTTGATAAGCAATGGTTTTACCAGTACCGTTCGGGGTAGAGTTATTCACAAATATATTGTCTCGTAAGTCTACAGTAGTAGGAGATGTGCTGGCATATATAGCCGCTGTTCCAAAATTAGTTCCACTACTTGTTGCATTTAAATAAACAGTGTTATAAAATGCATTTACAGTTGTTCCTCCAGTGATATTAATACCAATCAATGGATTTGCGGCATTTGCAGTGGTGGTTCGTAAATCACCTATAATATTATTATAAAGATTCAGAGTCGTTCCAGATGAAATATAAATACCAGAAACGACAGATGATGATCCAACTGCACTTAAATCGTATACTTTATTTTTAAAAATATTTATTGTAGCACCAGAGGCAGTATATATTGCATAAATAGTTGCTGCTCCAGTTGAACTATTTGCAAAAGAAAATCCATAAATAGTATTGCCTGACCAACTTTTTACAGAAGATGACGTAGTGTTTAAGTAAATACCGTATATCCCAGAACTTGTACTAGTACTGCTTCCAGAAATTGTTTGATTATAAATAGTATTGTCAGTAATCGTTTCGAGTGTTGGTGATGAAAGATCGTAAATACTATAAATCGATGCTGAAAGTGTACCACCATTCAATGGGAAACTATTTCCAAAAATTATATTAGTATTTGTTGTCAATAAAGTTGTGCCAGCACGCAAGCAATATATAGAACCACCTTGATTGTTAATAACATTATTTGAAATAGTATTATTATTCATATTTGTATTAGTAGATCCACCTGACTGATATATGCCTTGTAAAGTGCAAGAACTGGAAGTTCCTGAAGCACCAATTGTTGAACCAGTAACTGTGTTGCTAGACATTGTAGAAGTTGCTGGAGTTGCACTATTAAGAATGCCAGTAAATGTTCCAGTTGTTGCAGTTGTGTAAGAACAACCTGTAATAACATTATTATTAATAGTTATGGTATTTGAAGCAGCAGTGCTACCAATAGCATTTTCAATTCCTGTCAATGCACTAGTAGTTGCACCTGATTTTACAGTTACTGTATTGTAGCTAATTGTAGCATTTGCACTTGTGCCAGCCTGTGCATATATACCGCGAAGGGTTGTTGCATGGTTTACACCAGAACCATTATTATTATTAATGGTATTATAAGAAATATTAATACTCCATTGGTTATTAGCCCGGATACCAGCTGCCGGATTTGCTGCGGCACCTCCACCATAGTTTAAAATGGTATTAGCAGTTGCTAAAGAGGCACCACCAATATCATTCCCCAAATCACCTAAGAATGTAGTTGCAGTGGGTGAAGGCCCAACCCCTGTTACTGCTGCATAACCAGATAATCCAATTCCATAATTACCACCATTGATAGCATTGCTGTAGAATTTATTTCCTGAATTAGTTCCGTTTGTAGCTAGTGTACCACCATTTGTTGGCGTTAATACTGTAGTAGCCGCAGAAGCAGTTGCATTAATTACTAAAATACCAACTGAACCATCAATCATAGGTGAAGTTCCAGAGGCATTGTTTATTCTTTGCATATTGATAATACAGTTTTTTATTGTATTATAATTACATCCATCGCCAGCCGATCGTTTAAATAACGCAACACCAAACTCCATGGTTGCAGGATTGGTCGCATTACCATCTGTAAGTGTAAGACCATCAATAGTAACGTAGTCTGCACCCAAAAGTTTGAGAATACCATCTGGTGCTGCACTTCCAGGAGTTGCAGTACCAACACCAGCATTAAGTGTTACTGTACCCCCTGTTGTATTAACCGTAATAGTATTTGTTGCACTTAATACAGGATCAAGTGAGGCACTACCAATTGTAAAACCTGTTGCAGGAGCAGTTTCAGAACCAGCATTAAGAGTTAAAGTTACAGGTCCACTCATCGAAGTAACAGCATTTAAAGCCGATAATGCATTTGCAAATGAAGTGTAGCTCGCCGCAAGATTTGGTGTTGTGTTAGTCGGGTTTGTAACTGTAACGCTAATCTGCCCAAACGATAATCCACTCACCATTAAGGCAAAAATGATTAATAGTAATCTTTTCATAAAATTGAAATTTAATTTATAAGTATATTTATTTGTTTCCTATACAGATTTTCTAAAAGTTAACAAAGATAATAAAAACTGTATTTCCATTTATTAGGGGAATTACGTAGACTCAGACAAAAGGTGGACATCCGAAATTCAATATGATTTGTTGGACTTAAGAAAATAATCGTCCAAATTTAAGTCTTAACAAGTTAATTTATGTTAGCTCCCGATTAAATTCAAATTAAATCAGGATTAAGAGGTAAATGGATTTAGGCATTTTAACGAAAATTTAACAAATTATTTTATTCACAATTGATTTATATTCTGTTAATAAGTGATTCAGTGAGTTATAAAAGCAAAAAAGTCCCTCAGAAGGAGGGACTTTTTTGCAGATTTTAATATGCTTTATAAATTCGGCAATTTAAAAGGATTGCTTGTAAAATGCAATGGGTTAATGGTTGCTTCCGGATCAGCAGGAGGCGACATCATAACCATTGATATTTCCTTGTCAACCTGTATCATTTCAATACGCGGTTGAACATATTTGCGTTTTTGTTCCGGTTTATTTTTTTTAATTGGTTTCATAAATTTATATCCCGTTATTATTTATTTTCCGATTAATACTTTTTCTGTTATAACATCAGCTCCGGTTTGAACTTTTACTATGTAAATACCTTTTGCAGTATTTAACGATATTTTGTTCAACCCTTTCACTGCTTTGCTGCTTGCTATTTTTTCACCAACAGTGTTGTAAACTTCAACAGTACATTCACTTGCTGTATTCAGATAAATATTATTTTCAGCAGCGTACAAAGATATATTATTTTTTGATTCAGCAAATATACCTGTTATCATATTTCCAAAATGCAGTTTAAAACGGCTTGGGTCATTTATCACACCTGATGTGAATGTATATGATGAATTCTGACGCAAATCCTGTATAACACTCAACTGAACATCTTCCAGGTAAACAGATACAGAAGGATCGAAATCGCTAAGATTTGTTGCATCAAATGTGAATGTTCCGGCTACATTGGTTGAAAAGCCCATAGGAATTACGCGTTCTTCGCTTGCTGCCAGTTCAGGCTGACCATTAATAGCTACTACTGCATTGTCACTTGTTAATGAATACAGTTGTGGAATATCATCAACAGCAAACATTTTTTCTGAATCGAAGTTTTCAAAAACATCCTGTGCATCCTGGTAAAATCCTACAACAGTTTCATCAGTGTTTGTGCCATCGCTTACATTCATTCTGAATACATTAGTTTCTGTTGTTGTTTTATAGAATGCCTGTGAGCTGTGAAGGCGAACGCCATGATTAAATTGCAAGCTGCCAGTTGTGCTTGATTTTGCCCGAACCCAGAATGCCTGCATGGCAGGAACTACCTGTTGCGCTCCGTTTGTACCAACGCCCCCGGTTGTCCAGTTGTAAACGCCAAAGTTGCCGCCAGTCCTGTACCATACTGAAGTTTCAAGATTTGACACAGTAACTCCTGTTGTTGACGCTGCTGCTGATCCATCCCATGTTCCCAGGTCAATTGCGGAAGGGAAAGGATTGCATACAAGATTATATCCCTGGAAAGAACCTGTAGCATTATAGGTAAGGTTTGAATTTGAAACTGCTCCTGTATTTAATGTACCTGTAAAGGCTGCGCTTATTGGGTTTGTATAATCTTTTACTGAATAACCTCTTAAGGTTGGAGTAGATGGATCAAGGCTGACAGCTCCGTTTGCAATTTGGGAATATGCCTGTCCCGGCTCATCCCAGTACCAAAGATGTGTATCATTACCTGCTGATGTTGATATTGTTCCAAAACTTGAAGCGTTAACAGCTGTTGATACTGGTAATCCTATATAATACCAACGGTTCTGCAACAGCGATTTTTCAACTCTTGCGGTTCCTAAACCAGATATTCCGTTATCGATAAAAGAGCCTTCGCTCTTTATAATTAAACAAGCTGCCCCGTTAAGTGTTGTTGCATTAAAATTGACAGTAACTGTTTTATTAGCATCTATCTGAAATGTAGCTCCATTATCAATGGTAAGCGAATTGCAGGTAATACTGGAATTCGTCATTGTTAATGCAGAAGTTCCTGTAACTGTAAAATGATTAATAGTGGCAGGTAAATAAGTGCCTGTTACCTGTGCGCCTGTTGCATTAAAAATATAATCAGCAGTACTTGCGTAGTTTGATGTTGCTCCGCTTGTTGTATTGCATCCGTCTAATCCGCCTGCATGAGCTGTTTTAAATGCACCTCCGCCCTGGAGGTCAATATGGCCTGAGCCACTTATTACAAAGCCTGCAGCATCCAAGACCCTATTATTGGGAATAGTTAATGTGCCTAAGGATGTAAGTGCAACATTGCCTGATAAGGTTACATAACCTGCGGCATTTATATCAATGTTATGCGCTGAGGTTAATAGAGTACCTGTCGATTGGTTAGATGCTGCATTGAAAACATAATTTGCGGCAGGATCAAAGGTTTTTGTGGTAGTTGTAATAGATCCATTTATTCCTGAAGTATTAGCAGTTTTTAATGTAGCACCGCTTGAAAGGGTAAATGCTCCAGTACCTCCTAAAACACTTGTACCAATATCAACTGTGCTTGTTCCTCCAACAATTATAGTTGAGTTTGCAGCAACTGTTATTGAACCAGTTCCAGTGGTTGTTATTGTTTGTGTTGTTGATCCATTTAAGTTCACAGTTCCTGCAGAAGCTGGAGTGAATGTCAGCGTTGCGCCATTTGCAACAGATATATTTCCTTTTATGGAATGACCAGGAGTACCAGTAACATTAATATTAAAAGTACCTAATGTAATAGTTAAATTGTCGCAAACAAATGCACTTCCGCCTGTTCCAGATTGAGAAGAGGCAATGTTATACTCAAAGTTTGCATAGGTTCTTCCTGAAAGTGAAGGTGCCGCAGCTTGTTGTAATTTAAATAGACTTCCGGTCTGAAAAACAACTTTTGAATTTGGTGCAGCGAACCCAAATGGATTACTACCTGCAGATGAAATAAAAGTTGATCCATTAGCAAAGACAATAGCATTGGTTGTTCCGGCAGCTGTAAACACATTTCCAGTACATGAAGCTCCTTGAGTAAATATTGCCCCATTGTTAAAAGTTATGCCACTTGCATCCGCTGCATCCAATTTATGTGCAGCACCTGAAAATGTCATATTCCCTGATATGCTACCTGTACTACCAGTTAATAATGTAATTGTCATAGCATTAGCGCCAGTATTATTAAGATTTGATCCAGTTGCCACAGACAATGCATTTGCGCCTCCTCCAATAGTAAGTATATTACTTGCAGCGCCCGATTGTAAATTAACAGTAGTGCTTGCAGATACTTGCAATTTTCCAATTGTTTGAGTTGGAACAGCAGTTACCGTTACGGTAGTTCCACTATTAAAAATAAGGATGTCGGTTGTTGCTGGTGTTGTTCTGGTTGGAGTCCAGTTTGTGGTTGTTGTCCATGCTGAATTTCCTCCGCTCCATGTATAGGTCGTTTGTCCCCATCCACTCTGTCCAATAAAAACGAAAAATGCCACTGCAAGCAACATCCTCGTACAATTCGTAAATTTTCTCTTTTTCATAATTCAAACTTTTTATGTAATATAATGTGTTAATTGATTTGCAAAACTTCTACAAAAATAATAAAAAATATTTAGATAAAACGCAAAAAAGGCCATTATGAATCCACTGTTTTAACGGTCGTTAACAATTAAACATATAAATGTATGATTGAATGGGAGTTTTGAAAATATTCATTGTTGAAAAAGAGAAAATTTAATGAAATCTTAATGTTTAAAACCATAACATCCATTAGTCCCATTTCGAGATGGTTTGTGTTTTTCCTCAAGTTCAGTATGACAAACCTCTTCAATGCGACAACAATATTGGGGTCAGGCTTAGGAGATCATAGTAAAATTCGTATGACTTCAGAAATGTATTGATCGTCTCGAAGCCCGACACCTGTAGGTTCCATTTCGATACAATTTGTAATCTTCGGCAAGCGCAGGATGACAAACCTTTTCAATTTGACAGTACATCTTAAGCAGAAATCTTATCGTTAGCAAGAAACAATAAAAAACCCGGAACCTTTAGTATTCCGGGCATGTAATGCAATTAATTCGCAAACAGTTTTATGAAGCTGGCGCAATGGTATTGTTATCTGCGGGTGGCAGGTGCCTGCTGCCTGAGTCCACATTAATACGGGCATCAAAATAAAGCCTGTAAAAATCAGGATTTGAAACCTGGAATTTTTTCATCAGTTTGTCAAGCTTATCATTCAATAAACAGTCGATTTTTTTTAGCAGCTTGGCAAGTTCATCGGTAGCACCTTTCCGCTCAACAATGGCTGTCCTGGGAGCAGGCAGCAATCTGCTGAACGAATCTAAACTGTTTTTGAAACTGGTCATTACATCCTTGTCAACTCCATAATCCGGCAACTGATCAGAAACCTGCAGAGCTTCATTGTAAACAGCAAGGCATATAGCGTCAAATTCTGTTCCGCGCATTCGGTCGAGCGTGCTTGGTTTAATATCTACCTTGCCTTTCAACTCAAGATCGCCTGTGTCGGTTGCATAGGCATGAACGGCGCCGGCCACTTCGAGCATAATATTCCTTAGTGACTGCTTTTCGGCTTTCTTGTCGTTTGTTACTCCTTTAATGTTTATTCCCTGCTTGCCAAGGACAGTGTTGGTTTTTTCCAGCAAACTTTCAAAATCGTTGAAAGTATTTTCAAATGCGGTAAATCCTGTCCATAGCGGACGGTTGTCGTTGCATGCTTTCTGAACCGAAAGTTCCATTGACAGTTTGGTATTTTGTGACTTTTTCATTTTAAGGTCCTCCTTTGATTTTTAGTTTATAAATTGAGAGAATTGGTTGAACCAATGTACACCAAAATTGTGCCAAAATATTGATATAATAATTCTTCTGAAACTGCGTTATAATCTACTTCTGCAGCCTTTTTTAGATTTTACTTTCGTCCCCCTGAAAATTATATCGCTACAGTTTATTGTATGTTCCCGATAGCAAAAAAAACTTCTTCGTTACTAGACCTTCCTCCTCAATTTTACGAGCTGCCGAATTGATTGTATGAGTGTCCGACTCGATTGAAACGATCGCAGCCCCAATTGTAAGAGTCGCCGCTTCAATTGTAAGAGTCGCTGCTTCAATTATAATAGTCATAGCCCCGATTATAATGGTTGCCGCTTCGATTGTAAGAGCTGCCGCCTCAATTGTAATGGAAACCACCTCAATTGCAAGAGCCGCCACCTCGATTGAAACGATCCCTGCCCCAATTGTAAGAGTCGCTGCTTCATTTATAATAGTCACAGCCCCGATTATAATGGTTGCCGCTTCGATTGTAATAGCTGCCGCCTCAATTGTAATGGACACCGCCTCAATTGCAAGAGCCGCCACCTCGATTGAAATAGTTGCTGCCCCGATTGCAAGAATCGCTGCTTCGATTGTAATTTATTGCTACCTCGATTGTAAGAGCCGCCGCCTCAATTGTAATGGACATCGCCTCAATTGCAAGAGCCGCCACCTCGATTGAAATGGTTGCCGCCCCGATTGCAAGAGTCTCTACAACGATTGTAATATATTTCTGCCTCGATTGTAAGAGCCGCCGCCCCGATTGCAAGAGCCACCGGTTTAATTGTAATAATCGCCGCCCCAGTTGCAAAAGCCGCAGCATCAATTATAATGACCACCACATCAATTGTAATAGCCACCACCTCGAACTTTAAACTTTTTAACTTTCAACTTTCAACTTTCAACTTTCTAACATTGAACATTGAACTTTTCACCAAACACTAACCACGAACTACAAACTACGAACTACAAACTACAAACTACGAACTACAAACTACGAACTACAAACTACAAACTACGAACAAAGAATTACAAACATCATTTCAAATTCTCTTCGTACTTTTGAAAAAAAATCATTTGAAATTGTCATCAGAAGATCGGCTTATCTTATCAGGGACAAAATTAAATCCCGGTAAAGATGATATTGAGCAAATAGCTGAATTGATCCCACTGGTGAAGGATTGGGAATACCTTGCCGAACAGGCCATTCACAATGGGGTAGGACCGGTTGTTTACAAGAACTTTTCTTCAACTGATTTAGCAGTCAGCATTCCAGCAGATATTTTATCTAAATTAAAACAGTCGTATTACCGCTCACTGAGCAGGAATATGATGTTGTACGATCACTTCAGAAATGTTATAAATGCAATAAGCACTGAAGGAATTGAAGTGATAGCGCTGAAAGGAATCTACCTTGCGGAAGCAGTTTATAATGACATTGGACTGCGCCAGATGACCGACATCGATCTGCTGGTTAAAAAAGAAGATGCTGAAAAATGCCGGAATATTTTAATGGTTATAGGTTATGCAGATACCAGCCTTGATGTTTCCGAGCGGATGAAAGAGTTGGTTTATCATAAGCATTTGCCTCCACTGGTGAAGGACGGTGTATCAGTTGAACTGCATACGCATATTCACGTTGAGTACCCTGATGTAGCTGTAAATATTCATGATTATTGGAAGCGTTCAGAAATAACAAACCTGGCAGGAGTGCAGGTAAATATTTTGTCGAACGAAGATCTGCTTCAGCATCTTTGCCTTCATGTGGATGAACACTTCGACGATGGAAAACCTCAGTTAAATTCATATCTGGATATTGCATCGGTTGTTGAATTATTTCCTCTCAACTGGCAAGCGTTTGCTGACTCATGTAACCAATATAATTGCACCAACCGAATTTTCAGGCAATTGTTTTTAGCACACAACTATTTTAATGCGCAGATACCCGGAGAAATTCTTTCTCTCTCCAAATCTTATGTTGACAATAGAATTGAACGATTGTTTATACATTATTTGCAACACCATCGGAAAAATGTTCCCCTCGGAATAACCAACAGAAATATTGAATTATTAAAAAACAGAAAAGGATTTAAAAATAAAATCCTTTATGTTTTGCATGATATGTTTCCTGCCAGATCGTATATGTACGGGCGTTACAAAATAAATAGAAAATATTTCCTGGTATGGTTCTACATTTACAGACTAATGACGGGTATATACAAACTGATAATGGAACTTTTCCGCCTGCTTACACCTTCGGCAAAATCAAAAACCTGATTTCAATAATTTGCAAATTGAATATTGAGTGTTGAAAATTGGATATTCCGAATTAGCTAAATAATTATTTATAGCTTTATCTGCAACTAATTAGAAACTGTTTTGAATTCTATAAAAATTATTGTTAACGAATATTTTTAATGCCACTACTCCGATAGCTATCGGAACAAAGGCTCAAAGTTTCACAAAGTTTTACTTCTGTTTTTCAATTCTTTGTGCTTCTTAGTGTCTTGGTGTCTTTGTGGCTAAAATTTATATATTGAAATTAATACAGTTTCTTATTCTTGCTTTGTTCAAACATCTGATAGTAGCGGCCTTTTAATTCCATCAGTTCATTATGACCTCCTGTTCTACATTATCTCATATTAATTCTTCTGTCTCCCCCTCTTTGCATTAGAGAGGGGGATTAAGGGGGTGAGTCAACATCCACAAATAACTAATGAATGTTATTGATTTGAGAATTGAACATTGAGTGTTGGAAATTGGATATTCCAAATTTGCTATGTAAATATTAATAGCTTTATCTGCAACTAATTA
>Ga0224525_1000705_pt1 | contig 14370 bp, 13 predicted proteins | sample CFST100metaG_FD_179874 | JGI IMG/M metagenome (GOLD analysis project Ga0224525, IMG submission 179874) | Peat soil microbial communities from Stordalen Mire, Sweden - C.F.S.T100 | ecosystem: Environmental > Terrestrial > Soil > Wetlands > Peat | place: Sweden: Norrbotten County, Stordalen Mire...
TTACCATCGTTAAGAAATGATCCTTCCTGCTGCTTGAATAATGTATAATCCGTGCAATATTTTCTTTTCCGGTTCCACTTTCGCCCGTAATTAGCACATTGGTATCAGGATATTTGGCTGCTGTAATAGCCAGGTCCAGAACGTTTAAAATCTGAGGGCTTACTCCAATAAATTGCCGATCAATACTTTCCTCCAGACTTTTAGAAATCAAGGAATTCTTTTCTTCCATTTGCTTATATCGCTGCTGGAGATAAAGAAATTTTTGAGTACGCTCAATGGCTAACTGTATGTCGATTTGTCTGAAAGGTTTTCGAAGGTAATCAAGAGCACCCAGGCGTATTGCTTTTATCACATCTGTCATGTCGCCATGGGCAGAAACAATGATAACTTCAAGGTCTGGATAAATCACTTTTACATCCCTTAAGATATCTAATCCATTTACCCCCGGCAATTTTACGTCGAGGATCAATAAATCAATTTCCTGGTTTTTTAAAGTAGTTAATCCCTCATTGCCCGTGTTGGCCTGGAAGACTTCAAAACCGATATTTTTTAAAAAAGCAGCAAGCTCTTCCGTGAAATAACGTTCATCATCAAGAATCAGGACATTCAGCCGGGCCTTGGATAAAAGACTTTTATTTTCATTTGATTCGAAGAATGTTACCATATTGTGTTTACGCTATGGTTTTTAGGAATACGATTCAATCTTGTGAATGGCTTGCATTTTCAATAGGTAATATGATGCGCGTTTTTGTCCCTGAAGAAAAGACACTGGTCACTTCAATGTTCCCATTCATTTCTTTGATAATACCAAATGAAATTGAAAGACCAAGACCGGTTCCTTTTCCGGGCTCTTTAGTCGAATAGAATGGAAGCATAATTTTGTGCAATTCATCGGGTTTAATTCCAACTCCATTGTCTACTATTTCAATAAAAATATTATGCTCATCTTCCGAAGTTTTGATTTTAATTATCTTATGAAACTCCTGATCAGAAATTGCCTCTTTTTCCTCCAGGGCATCTTTGGCGTTCAACAGTAAATTCAAAATTACCTGTTCAAATTTATAGGTGTTTCCAACAACTTTTGAATTTTTTTCATTCAGGATGTTAACCAATTCGATGTTTTTCAGTCTGAATTGCTCTGCAACCACCGACTCTGCATTGATAATACTTTCATTAACATCAAATAAAGTAAGTATATAATCCTGTTGTTCTCTTGAAAAATCCCGGATATGATCAATGATTTTCTCAATCCTGAGAAGGCTTTCAAAAATTTTTTCAGACCGGTTATGAAGAGAGGCTTCATCGATCTTTTTTTTCAGACTGAGCTCATAAAGTATGTTTTCAAAACTTAAAGACATGATATTTAAAGGTTGATTGATCTCATGGGCAATACCGGCAGCCATCTCTCCTAAACCTGCCATTCGTTCGTTATGAATCAATTGCTGTTCCATTTTTTTTCGTTGCGAAATATCACGAATTATGGCCATAAGAGCGCTTGGCCTCCCATCATTATCGCGTATTAAAGTCAGGCTGATTTCGCTCATAAATTCTGTCTGATTTGCTTTATGTAAAACGAATTCTTCATTTTGGGCGAGACCATCGTTTAAGGTTTTTTTGATTACCTCCTGGATTCTTTCATGTTCATCATTGGGGAACAAGTCCATAATGTTTTTTCCGATAAACTCTTGCTTTTCAGAGATTCCAAAAATTCCGGATGTAATGTTTGATATTTCCTTAATCCTGCCTTCAATGTCCATGATGATAATACCTTCAGGCGACGCATTCAGGAGCAACCGATACATGTTTCCTGAATCAAGAATTTTTTGTTTTTGTCTGTCTAATTCTAAAAATATTTTAATTTTACTAAGAAGGATGTTTTTTCTAAAAGGTTTAAGAATAAAATCAATAATCCCGGAATCATAGCATTTTTCCAATGAAAGCTCGTCGTGATGATAGGCAGTGACAAATATTATTGGTACGATATCCCGGGTTTTATCATCATGGATAATGGTTGCCAGTTCTATCCCATCCATCTCAGGCATATGTATATCAATTAAAGCAAGTGCCAATTTTTTATCAATAATCTTCATTAAAGCTTCCTTCCCGGAACCTGCCTTAATTATATTTACTTCCAAATGTTTGATGATTCCTTCGATATAGGCAATATTATAATCCACATCATCAACTACAAGAATATTAGGTCTCCCTTCAGGCTCCATGATGTTTAGTGTTAAAATTGTCTATCTTTTCATTTTTTAAGATGCTTTTTCAATAGTACCGTCAATGAGGCTTTATTGAAAGGTTTTGGAATATAATCATTGCATCCTGCACCTATTGCCGTTTCTCTGTCGCCAGCTAATCCAAAGGCTGTTTGTGCAATAATAATCACGTCTTTGTTGAATTGCCGGATTTGACGGGTAGCTTCATATCCATTCATTTCGGGCATTTTAATATCCATCAGAATTAAATCAATATCAGGGTTATTGTGGCAAGCTTCAACAGCTTCAACACCAGTTCTTACTGTTATTATTTCTTTACAAAATATATTGACTACCATATCAATTAGCATTACCGATGTTTCGTCGTCTTCGGCAATTAATATTTTCAGATTTTTAATTTGATTCTCTTCTTCATCAGCCGAAATAGTATCTTTAATGACATTTTTTTCTTTCTGTTCAGCATTGCAAGGAATTGTGAAATAAAATATTGAACCTTTTCCAGGCTCGCTTTCTAACCAAATTTTGCCGTCAAGCATTTCCACATAAGCTTTCGCAATGGATAATCCCAATCCTGCTCCTTCATAATTTCTGGTAAGCAATTCACTGCCTTGCCTGAACCTTCTAAAAATGATTTCCTTTTGTTCCTGGCCAATGCCCGCACCTGTATCTTTCACAAAAAATTCAAGGTATTTACCCTTTTTTTCACATCCAATTTCAATAGAGCCTGCATGGGTAAATTTAATGGCATTTTTAACAAGGTTGGTAAGAATGGCATAGATTTTCTCGCGGTCTGTTTTAATGATGGCTTCTTTTGCCGGCAACGAATTTTTAAAGAAAAGCTGAATTCCTTTTAGCTCAATCTCTGGTTTAAAGAAGGCATATATGAATTCGATTTGCTCATTTACATTCGTCTCTGAAATAGAAATTTCCATTTGTCCCGACTCTACTTTTGAGATATTAACTATATCGTTAATAATATTGAGCATACGATGGCCGCTTTTCTCGATGATGCTGATATACTCTTGCTGCTCCTCGCCTGTTAACTTCGGCTCTTTGAGCAGTTCGGCAAAACCCAGAATGCCGTTCATGGGTGTTCGGATCTCATGGCTCATATTGGCAAGAAAAGCTGATTTTAACCGGTCGCTTTCTTCGGCGTGTGCTTTGGCTGCTATAAGTTCTTCCTCTGCCTGCTTGCGTTCGGTGATGTCATGCATTATACCTGTTACTTTTATTGGATTACCATTCTCATCTCTGACTAATTCAGCAATTGAGCTTATTGCTCTCTTTTCGGAGGAGTTGAACGGAATAATATCAAATGTAATATTATAGGGCTTGTTTTTTTCAATAAGGTCAATAAGTGCTTGGTTAACCCTATCTCTATCAATAACGCATTTCATAACTTCTTCGGCTGTGAAAACAGCAGTTTCTAAATTAAAGCGATACATTTTTTTCGCTTCATCAGAACCCCAGAAGGCATCATTTTTTATATCATATTCCCAACTACCAAAATGACCAACCTCCTGTGCTTTCCTATAGTGTTCCTCGCTCTCCCTTAATGCCTCCACCATCTGCATTCGCTCGGTGAAATCTGTGAGAGTCCCTTCAATTCTAATGACTTTGCCATTCTCGTCTTTAATCAAATGAGAATTAACCATCACGACGGTCTTTTCACCACTCATTGTCTTGGCATCTACAAGATAATTCCTGATGTATCCCTTGTCCATCAATTTGTCTATATATTCCAACCTTTGCTGAGGATTTTGCCAGAAATCGGTAATTCTGACTTCTTTTAAATCATGGTTAGAATCAATGCCTTGAATCTTCTTAAAAGAAGTATTATGTTCCAGTAACATCCCATCCATCGTGCAACTATAAAATCCTTCATCCAGATTGGTTATGATATCATTAAACCTTTTTTCGCTCGCCCTCAAATCCTCCTCTGACTGTTTGCGCTCGGTGATGTCTCATCCGTAAAGATTAATGTAACCCTCTTCAATAAATGGAACGGCGTAGAATGAATAGATAAATTCGTGATAACCCAGTTCAAATTCAATATTTGTTCCTTTAATAAAGATAGGATCTATAATATCCTTAATCCTGGGAGGAATGATTTCATTTATTATTAATTGCCAATCAGGTAATAGTTTTATGCCGGCTTCGTTGATGTAAAGCAGCTTTCCATTTTCGGCAACACGCAATATAGGCCCAGGGTTCTGGGAAGGTAATTTTGCTATAAGTATTCGTTCTTTTTCAATTCTGTCGATTTGCACATTTTGTAATTTGATATTTCTTAAAAGTGCTTGCCTTTCTATTGAATAAAGAATAGATTTTTCAAGAAGATCGGAATTCAAACTTTGTTTAGTGATATAATCCTGCGCACCTTCCATAATAAGCTTTAATGGCAACTCTTTGTCTTTAATGCCAGTAATGAGTATAATAGGCGTTTCTTTGCTGCAATCAATTACTTTTTGAAATGTTTGCCGCCCTATACTGTCAGGTAGGTTAAGGTCGAGCAAAATAATATCAAAGTTGTTTTTTTGAATTTGTTCACAACCTTCTTTTAATGTTAACACTGAAATAAGATTGGATTTAAAGAGACTTATATCCTTCAGCATTTCCCTGATTAACCTTGCATCTGGAGGATTGTCCTCGATTAAAAGAAGGGAGATGGTTCTCATTTTTTTTAATAATTTTTAGTAGGGAGCTCCACTACAGTAAGCCAAAAATCTTCAATGGATTTAATCACTTCTATAAATTTATCGAAGTTCAGGGGTTTCGTGATATAACAGTTTGCATGCAGATTGTAGGTTTTCAGAATATCTTCTTCTGCTTTTGAAATGGTCAATACAACAACAGGTATTCTTTTCAGGTCTTCATCTGCTTTTACTTCTGCAAGAACTTCACAGCCATCCTTTTTCGGTAAGTTAAGATCAAGAATGATCAGGTCAGGCCTGGGAGCATCCTTATAATCATTTTTTTTAAATAGAAAATCAATTGCCGCCATACCATCATTTACAATATAAAGCTGGTTTTTTATTTTACTTTCTTTTAATGCTTCTTTTGCAAGCCGGGCATCGCCGGAATTGTCTTCGACCAAAAGAATGTCAATGATTTTAAAATTTTTCATGGTGATTATTTAGATTGCTAAAGATTTGTGATTTATATTTATTTACTATCTGAATCCAATAATTACCGGTTCATAATGCCTTTACTTTTTTAAAGTAAAATAAAAAGTTGTTCCTTCGTTTTCCTTTGATTCAAACCATATTTTACCTCCATGCCTTTCGATGATACGTTTACAGATGGATAGTCCTATGCCTGTGCCGGGATATTCTTCTTTTGAATGTAAGCGTTGAAAAATAATGAATACCCTGTCGTGAAATTGCATATCAATTCCAATACCATTATCCCTGACCGCAAATTCGTAAAAATCTTTTTTCTTTTTACAGGAAATATGTATTTTGGGCATTTCAGATTTCTTTTTGAATTTTATAGCATTCTCAATCAGATTTTGAAAAACCTGTATAATCTGTGATTCATCCACTTTCAACTCGGGAAGATCGTCGTTTGTAATTAAAGCGTTATTTTCAATTATAAGTAGCTGCAGGTTCGAAATGGTCTGTCCAAGTATCTGTGATATATCAATTTTTACAAAATCTTTCCCCTGAGAAGTTGTTCTTGAATAATCAAGCAGATCGTTAATTAGTTTCTGCATGCGGTTTGCACCGTCTACAGCATACTGAATGAAGTCATTTGCATCCTGATCTAATTTATCTTTATATCTTCTTTCGAGTAATCGAGTATAACTTGAAATCATGCGTAACGGTTCCTGCAAATCATGCGAAGCAATATAGGCGAATTGTTCCAATTCTTTGTTGGCAATTATTAGCTCTGCTGCCCGTTTTTCTTTCTCTTTGTTTTGAAAGGCAAGCTCTTTGTTGGCAATTATTAGTTCTGCTGCCCGCTTTTCTTTCTCTTTGTTTTGAAAGGCAAGCTCTTTGTTGGCAATTATTAGTTCTGCTGCCCGTTTTTCTTTCTCTTCGTTTTGAAAGGCAAGCTCTTTGTTGGCAATTATTAATTCTTGTTCCGCCTGCTTGCGGTCGAAGCCCATGCCCATTATGGGAAGCTGACTTATAGGTGTTTTTGTAGGTGTTTTTTCTTTTACCGGTCCTGCGGATTTCAACTTCCTGGTGCTCATGGGAAAAGATTTTTGGGAATTTAAAGTTGTTATAATAGGCAATGTCTGGTAAAATTAATAAAAAAATAAAAAGTTGTATACAAATTTAACAAAAAAATACAATTGCAAAAAAAATATTTTTATATCCCTTACTTTACCAAAACTATTTCCTTGACTTTGAAGGTGTGAGAAAAAAGATCCCGTCCCAAAAGTACAGGCAACCTCTTCCTTGTTGTCTAATCGTTTATTGGAATAAAAAATATACCAGTCGCCGTATAAGCAGCCTTGGCTGGTGCCATCGAACGAAGGGAAATTGTGCCAGGCGTAGCTGCGTTGCAGTGACGAGACCCGCCCGGCCTTGAGGGTATATATAAAAAAGAAGAAACCGCCCTTTTGGGACGGCCTCATTTCTTGCTCCCCAGACTGCTCAAAGTTGCAACTATTTGCATACTTTCCAAATATTATAACACATTGATATTGTTCTTTTTATTAATACGGGACAAACAATTCATCAATGAGATTAGTGGAAGTTTACATCTATATTACACCTCATGATCTGTATACTGGCGAGGATTATTATATTCCAAGAACTTAAAAATCATCAACGCTTTATGAAATCGTAAAATTGCAACTTAATGACCATATTTTTTGAAGGAACCAGGATCTTCGCCTGGGACATATAATTCAAACCTGGCAATAGATAGTAGGTAGCTGAAAATTCAGCATTTATGCCTTTAAAAGTCGTTGAAATAGTCGCATATGTTATGGTATAGGATCGAGTATCAATCCACCATTTCAGTTTGTCTCCTTTTGTGAGAATACTGGACCCCGAAACCAATAATTGTCCTCTTGCATCAGGGGCAGTGATGTTTGCCTTCGAAAAAAAAGAATGTCTTGTGCTGTCATCTTCAAGAGCATATTTTTCAAGGAAAATACGGAGGTCATTCATAAAAGCAATAATTTTAGACTTTTGATTCTCAGCTATCTGTCGGATAATAACAGTCGAGGGAAGTGGAGCCTCCTGATTGCTGATTACTTTTCGGATCTGGTTTCCATTTGGTTTGTAGGAAACTTCCTCGACGAGTACCTGCATTACCTTGTCATCTCTTGTGACTACTGTCTTGACCTCCCAGGAATATTTTTTTCTGGACGCTTCACTGGTTTTCCATACATGTGAAAATTTTTGATCTATCTCACTGGCATTAAGCAGGATTTTTTGCAACTGAACAATCAGCGGAAAAAAGAGCAATAGCATCAGGCTTGCAGAATATGCAACGGCTTTTCTGTTCATCTCCTTCCAAATTAACCATTTACCTTATCGTCAACAAAAATAACCAATTCTATGAAATCTAAATAACAAACCTCCTGTTACAATTTTTTCCATTTGTTTTACATATTTCAAAACATCTGGAACTTGACAGAATCTCATATCACTCTAAACTTTCGTGAATCATTATCTGGCCAAAAGTATTTGTAACCATTATATCCATCGTCATCTGGGAAAAGTGGAAGATAAAATTCTTTATTTTTTTGTATCAACCTTGACCTATGCGACCTGTGAAAATTCTCATTCCCAAACCACCATGGATATTCTATCCTATCAGCATAATAGAGCACCATGCTATTGTTGTACCCCCTATCTATCCATTCCCTTATCATAGCATTCGTGTATGCCTTTAAGGCATTCTCGTATCCTACCCACATCTTCACAGCTGGATGGTTTTTCCACCTGGAATCAGGAACTCCACCAGAAACGATGTTCAATATCTGCATCGCTTCCACTCTTTGTTTTCCCAGTCTCTTATAATCAAGCACCCTAGCTGACTCTTGAAAGCTAGGGTACGGTAAAAATGTCTGCATCTTTTATGAAAAAGTTCAATTATATCTATATCTGGAAAAAACGCTTGCCTTGACCAGTTTTCGCCGATGCAATCTGACCACCTCGCCCGATTGATATTGAAGAGAGTAGGGTGGTCAACCAAAACCGGCGGCAGGTGGTCAGATGATCCGTTTTATGCACTACCCCAATAATTTAACTGATTTTACGATAGCCCTTATCATGACTGAATTGTGGCATTGCACCAAGTGAAAATTAATTTACTATCGAAAAGGTTCCTTTTGCCTTCTTTTTCTGGCCGGGTTTTGAAAGAGTTTCAAAAGTCACTTCGTACACATAGGTCTCAGGTTTGCAGGTCCTGCTCTTATAGATTCCGTTCCATCCTTCTTTAAGGTCATCCGTAGCGAATAGCAAAGTACCCCATCGGTCATAAATTTCCATATGGAAAACGGTAATATTCATACTCACCGGCCGGAACACATCATTAAGGCCGTCGTTATCGGGGGTGAAGGCATTCGGGAAAAAAAGCACATACGGACAGTCTTCAATATTGATCGTATCTCCTCCGGTACACCCGTTCACGGTCACCTGCACCCAATAGGTTCCGGGTCCGGTGACTGTGAATTTTGGTGAGATGCTGCCGTCCTGCCACAGATATCCTGAGGCCACTGAAGTCGTCGCATCCAGGGTTTTCGTGTCACCCCGGCATAATGAGGTGTCGGCTCCCAGGTTTACATTGATCTTCGGGCGGACTGTGAGATCTGTATGCATAACGCTGTCGCAGCCTTCTGTGGATGTCAGAGTGTCGGTGTACTGTCCGGCAGCTGTCTGCCAGGCTCCTCCTGCAAAATACTTGTCACCGTAGCAGATGGTCGTGTCAACAGTGGTGCTGACGGAGGAAATAATACTAACCCGCACAGTATCGGTGGATACGCATCCATATACTGTTACAGCCCGTAGCCAGTATGTTCCGGAATCCGAAACGGTGATTTGCTTTGTCGTTTCTCCTGTCGACCAGAGAAAGGTTTGAAAGGTGTTTACAGGATCGAGCACAAGGCTTTTTCCCTGGCAGATGTTTTTATGTCTGCCAAGATCGATTACCGGGTCATCGAAAACGAAAACAGGTCTGCAAAAGGAGCTTTCACCCGGCAAGCTTTCATCCACACGAAGTAGGATATTATAGATCCCCGGCCCATTGTAAACGATCGGTCCCGGCTGACGGATTGTAGAAGAAACAGGAGTTGCGGTGGTAAATGGAAGGAAGTAGAGGCTCGAAATTGTTGAATTCCCGCTGTTCACATAGAATGAAAAGATAGTATCTCCAATGCGGATCAGTTCTGAAATACCGTATGGCAGATTTGGATGACCGTTATCAGGCGGCCCGATAGAACCATCTGATATCATCTGGTTATATAAGATATGTATCAATGCGACGGATGAATCGGCCAGGTTTGTCACGTTTCCGTTGATGCTATTGCAATCTCCTAACACGCTTATATCAACCGGCCTGTGGAATTCGGGAGTAAATCCTCCCCCTATCCATGTAGGATTGTTCATGAAGGACGACCCGAAGATTAACACACTTACAGAGCTGACATCCACGCGTGAATTGCAAATGAAAAGGTATTTCTGCCCGTTGTTGTTCACTGCCTTTATCCCCATAGGAGCGCTAAGCTGGTAATCAAAATCACCCATATTCGTAAAGATGGGGATTTTCATGAGAGAGGAATCAAACTTCAGGCGAAAGAGCTTGCTGTTTAAAGAATCAGCCAGGAATCCTATCCATTCATTGTTTTCCCTTACAATGGCCAGCCCGGAACCCGTTCCCAGCCCGGGACAGGGAATGGATGAAAGATCCGGGATACTGGTCAGCCCGTTATTGAAAACGATCCTGCTGAGGGAGTTTTTCTGGGCAATGAATCCAACCCATGTTCCACTGATATAGTCTTTATTGATCTGTATCCCGTTTATGCTTTTGGGCAAGACGACAGAAGGGAAAACAGGAGTGGCCGAGCCAGGAGGTTTCAGCAGTGAGGCCCCGAAATTCAACCTTACCAGTGACTGGTTTCCGGAATTGGTGATAAAGCAGTAAAAATTCCCCTGGTCTTCAACAAGGGTTATGAATCTGGGCTTGCTGAATGCGTTGTCGACATTTCCGAAGTTGTTCCCGACAGGCCAGTAATTTGTGTTAGCCGAGCAAAAATTCCAGAAAAACGTCGTTCCACTGGAGACATTTGAGACGGTGAAAGGCGTGTTGGCGCAGATGCTGTCAGGGGCATCGAAGTAAGCAGGAGGAGAGTCGCTCTGGGCGCAGGCTCCCCGGCTGAAAATAATGATTATACTTATAATTAAACCTGATAGAAACCGTTGATGCATTTCATTGTCAGCTTAACTGAACTAAAAACTCAGGTTTTAGCTTTATAATCTCAGTCTTATCCATTCATATTAGGTGTAGGACACGTTCCAGATAAGCAAAAATAGCAAAAAAATGCAACTGCGTGAGGATGATTGGAAAAAACGCTTGCCTTTACCAGTCTTCGCCGGTGCAACCTGACCACCTCACCCGATTGATATTGAAGAGAGTAGGGTGGTCAACCAAAACCGGCGGCAGGTGGTCAGATGATCCGTTTTATGCAATGTTGGCACCGTTGCCCTTACCATCTTCCAATCGCAGCCCTCGATTCTTAGGTTGTCGGATGAAAGGTCAAGAATAGCTGGGATTTCCAGAGATGCCCTCAAGGAATATTTCCTGAAACCTTTGGTGTTTGACCGTTTTAAGAGTGGGAATATTAACAAATCCTTTGATTTATCAACAATTTAAGGAGTTTTAGAAAGAAATATTTTGACAGCTGCTTCAAATGCCTTATCTTTGCAAGGATTTTTATTAATAGTATTAACTTAAACACTAAAAAAATGAACAAAGCACAATTAATCGAAGCAATAGCTAAAGATGCAAAATTGACCAAAGTAGAAGCCAAAAGAGCACTGGAAGCAATGATAACCGTTACAACAAAAGCTTTAGGCAAAGGCGATAGAGTTGCCTTAATCGGTTTCGGTTCTTTTTCCGTTTCCAAAAGAGCTGCCCGTATGGGACGCAATCCCCAGACAGGTAAAGCAATCAAAATTGCCGCCAAAAAAGTTGTAAAGTTTAAAGCTGGCGCAGAACTAACCAAAAAAGTCAAGTAAGACTTTGCCCTTTGTTAAATAAAGATGCCGCCCCAAAATGGCGGCATTTTTATTTCTTTTGGTCAAAGCGTTTCTGATATCGGTATTTTGTCATAATTTCGACAAAGCAAGAAGGCAGGGGAAGATTGACAACTATCCGTTATTGCCAGTTCGTATTCACAGGTTGAATAAAATCAAAAAAAAATGAAAACAACACTATTGTTATTCTTGGCAATTACGTTCTCGGTCGGGCTTGCCACCGCACAAAAAATTAATGAATTGGCAGTGCCTGCGCATGTAAAAGCAAAATTTCATTCACTATATCCCGCCATAAAGGATGTCAATTGGAGAAAGCAGAAGAGTGGCAATTATGAAGCGGAATTTAAAATGAACAGTTCTGACTTGGGGGTAACGATGGATTCCGTTGGCAATGTAAAGGAAACCGAAATGGAAATGAAGGTTCCCGAATTATCAAAAGCAGCAAAAGCAATTTTTGATTATATCGCCAATAATTATCCTGACTATAAAATCACCGAAACATCACAAATTACTTATGCCGATGGCAAGCCGATGTATGAAGTTGAAATCACCAAAGGAAAAGACAAGTTTGATTTGCTGTTTGACAGCTCATTCAAGTTCGTTAAAAAAGGTCATTTTTAATAGCTTCGGCGTAAAAGGAAATTCGCAAATCGTTGGTCTTAATAATGAAACAACCTATGCCGACCAAAGTAGTAGACCTTACCCATCTCCTTAACGAGAAAATGACGGTTTACCCCGATACCGCCCCGCCAACATTTGAAGTCACAAATACAGTCGACAAAGACGGGTACACGGAACATAGAATATCAATGTTGTCACACACGGGAACCCATATCGATGCCCCCCGCCATGTATTGCAGAACGGAAAATCACTTGACAAGTTCCAAATGGACAAGTTCATCGGCAGCGCAATCATAATACCTTGTCAGGACAGGAAAGAAATCAGCTTGGAATACCTTCAAACGTTCGAGGATAAAATAGCAAGGGTCGATTTCATTCTGTTCTTTACAAGCTGGCAGAACAGGTGGAATACGAACAGCTACTTTGACGACTGTCCCATCCCAACAAGGGAAGTGGCAATGTGGCTCACAGGATTCAACCTAAAAGGCGTTGGTGTCGATGCCTTCTCCCTTGACAAAATCAACTCGGCACTTGCAGTAAATAAGGAAAACCTGCCAAACCATCATATTCTACTGGGGAAAGAGATACTCCTGATAGAGAACCTGACTAATTTGGATAAACTTCCTGACCGTACTTTTTCGTTTCAATGTTTCCCGCTGAAAGTTGAAAATGCTGATGGTTCGCCAGTCAGGGCGATTGCAATAATTGACGAATAACTGACTGGATGGAAGCATAAACAGGATTTTGCTGGGTTGGATATACAAGTATGTTAACTGAAATAAAAGGGGGGAATAAAATGAATGTAGATGTAGAATATCTGGAATTTATGTGGTCGATGCGACACTTCTTAATAACGTGCGGTGACATAGAAGGGAAATCAAATATAATATCAGTCAGTTTTTGTATGCCCGTATCAAAGGAGCCCCCACTTATAGCTTGTGCCATCGGGAAAAATGCTTGTTCGTCTGAACTAATTAAGAACAGTAAAGAATTTATTGTCAATGTTCCGCCTGCTGAGCTAAAACCGAAAATATATTATTATGGGTTCCATTCGGGGTATCAAGTGGATAAATTTAAAGAAACGGGATTAACGCCCCTACCAGCGCGTAAAGTAAAAGCCCCTGTTATTGACGGGTGCGTGGCTTATATGGAATGTAAAGTCATACAGGAAATAGAAACAGGAGATAAAAACCTGTTTATAGGTGAAGTGGTGGAAGCATATGCAGACGAAACTCTTGCAAAGGGAGAAAGGAACATCGAATATGCACAAGGTGATTTCCCACGGAAAGTATATGGGACAAGATTTAGGAAACCTTAGTCCACATTAGCTTATGGTGTGCTTGCGGTTCGCTCAATTAACAGCCAGCCACAATATCAGGGGGTATTTCAGATTGCGAACGTTCTAAGGGTTCCAGTGACGGAGATCATCAATGTTGACTACACACCAAAGAGGAAACCTAAATAATCTGCATTATTCGGGCAGGATTAAGGGGAAAGTCCTAAGGAGAATATTTTCTTAAAAATCACCAGAAATTTATCATTTATTAGCCATTTTATAGGATTCACAGACCTTAGTAACACTTAATGACAATATCGCTTTATTACTGCATCTGCCGACGCGTCCCCATAATATTTAGCTTTGTATAAATCCAACAATCCACTGTCGTTCTGTTCTAATATCAGTTTTACCACCCCTCTGTTGAAATGGGCCGATGTATACTTATGATCAAGCTCTATGGCCTTTAAAAAGTCAGTAACTGCTCCATGGTAGTCCGCGAGGTGACATTTTGTTAAACCACGATTGTAATAAGCTGTTGAATCCTTTGGGTTAATCTCAATGACCTTAGTAAATTCAGCGATTAATCCACTATAGTCTTGGATTCTACCCTTTGCTGCTCCACAGTTGACGTATGCTTTTGTGAAATCTGGGTTAAGCTCTATAGCCATAGAAAAATCGGCAATGGCTCCAGTGTAGTCTTGTAGGGACGCCTTCGATAATCCCATGTTATTATAAGCTTCCGCGAGTTCAGGATTTAGTTCCAAAGCTCGTCTATAATCAGCGATTGCTCCAACGAAGTCTTTCTGATCATCGTCCAAGTATCGCAGGAGGTATTGTATTTAAGTAAACTAATAATTATCAGTAAACCTTTGATTTTGGGTAATTATTGTTATATTTAACAGCTGATTTAATTTTCCGGGGTACATCAAGAGAAATGTTGGCAATTCTAAAGCAAGGGAAATAAGTAAACGCTCATGTTACAGGGTGAGCTCCCTTATTTGCGATGAACGTACTTGACAGGTAGATATAAGTT
>Ga0224525_1000706_pt1 | contig 14369 bp, 12 predicted proteins | sample CFST100metaG_FD_179874 | JGI IMG/M metagenome (GOLD analysis project Ga0224525, IMG submission 179874) | Peat soil microbial communities from Stordalen Mire, Sweden - C.F.S.T100 | ecosystem: Environmental > Terrestrial > Soil > Wetlands > Peat | place: Sweden: Norrbotten County, Stordalen Mire...
GGGCCTCGGGGCGGGTTGTGTGGCCTTCTTAGGCGGCCGACTCGTTTCGGGCATTGACGTGATTTTGGACTTAAGCGGCTTCGATGAGGAGGCTAAAAACGCTGACCTCATCGTCACTGGCGAAGGTTCTTTTGACACTCAAAGCTTGATGGGAAAAGGGATCGATGGGCTCTTGAAGCGAAAACCCAAAGCCACAAAATTGATCGTGATCGCCGGAAGGATCTTGATGACAAAACAAGACTATGAAAAGGCGGGGATCTACGCCGCCTACGCCACGGCCCCGGAAGGCGTGATGGATTTCTCGGCGATTAAGAAAAGCGCTCCTAAATGCTTATATTCGACATCGTTGACGGCCTTTGCCCGTTTAAAAGCGCATATATAATAGATATCGTTTTTTTGATATTATTTGTAAATATATTAATATTTTGATATATTACTCTTGTGAATAATGCAAACGAAAAAGTAATCGTGATCATTGGCGATATCAAGAATTCACGACAAATCCCGGATTATCAAGAAACCGCCATAAATCTTAAGCATGAATTGTCCGTTATCAATCATAAAGAAAATGCTGTTTTGTCGGATTTCGTTTTGACACAGGGCGATGAAATCGAAGGTGTTCTTCAATCTGCCGATGGGCTTTTCTATCTTATCGAGAGGATTAATCGATCCATTCCAAAACAAAGCATCCGATTTTCGATTTCAGTCGGTTCGTTAAGCACGGATTTGAACCGAAATTCTCCTTTGGATAGTTTTGGAATCCCTTGGAATATCGCACGTGATTCTTTATTGACTCTAGAACAAAAAGAAAGAGCAGGAGATGATGACTCCAATATCATCTTGAATTGGGAAACCTTTTCAAAACGCGATGAGATATTGAGGGATTCGTCCAATCAATTGGTCATTGACGCCTGCCGGATCAGAGCCCATTGGACTCAAGACCAGGAGTGGCTGTTCTCTGCTGTTCTTGTCGGAACTCGCTTTAGCGAATCGGTAAAGCAAACCGAAATCATAAATCTCGCCCATGATTCTAATAGGAAAGGAAAGAAAATCTACCAGTCGAATCTGAGTCGGACGATCAAAAAAACTTCTTATTTTGATTATGTGCATTCACTCACTCTCGCCGAACGTATAATAAATTTAGAAGCGAAAGGATGAGTTTATGTTGGCAGCGTATTATCTTTGGGCGGTTTTTTATTTTTTGGTTGATCTGGCCGCTTTTTTATTAGAAAACTTCAAAAATCTGGGCAAAACCACCAAATCGGCAAGTCTCTTTGGCTAGTTCCTCTTCTGTCCTTCTTTCTGCTGATTTTTTCATTCGTCGGTTGGTGCTTTATGGCTTTGGACCTAGGATCAATCAACGGAAATCTTTGGATTTGGTTCGCCTGCTTCGTTCCTTTTTTCGGTTTTTCGGCCCTTCCGTTCCTTTCGGCGAAGACGAGGGATTCGAAGTGGGCCAAGGTCATTCCCCATCTCGTTCCTTTTGTCTCGTTTCTTCCCCTTTTGCTCACGAAAGAGGGGATTGGGCAGGTCGGGCTGGCCTTTCAGCCCTGGACTTCAAACGAAACGTTAATCTTGATGCTGAAAGTGTTGGCTTCCCTCATGGCATTGGGAAAGCCTTTCAGTGATGTCGTCTCGTGAATTCTATCGATTTCAAAAGCTCCAGTGAAGGGGAAAACTTTTCGTGAATCGAGCGATGGCGAAGCCCACACCGGTTTATGGATCGGGGTCCTTGAAAGAATCGTCAGCTATCTTCTCGTCATCGCCGGCCAGGCCGCGATCGTTGCGCTGATTTTCGGCGGAAAATCCTTTATCCGAGTGATTAACAAAGAAGCGGACTTGCCGCCAGCCGAATATCTCATTATCGGAACGCTATTAAGCGCTCTGATGTTGCTTCTCGCTCTCGCTCAGTTTGGCTGGCTCGCCCCCTTGCTGGCCAGGTGATGGCGATTTTTCATTTCCTCTTTTGGGGCGAAACATAGGAACGAAACTCCGAAAAAGGAATCGTTTCTTCGCTTGCCAACGCGCCATTTCGATAAATCTGAATCCGCATTTTTTCAAGTTCCGTATCGTATTCGAAGTAAATCCCCAACTGATATCCGGCGACGAATTCGGGATCGCATCCCATCCCATAAACGGATCCTTCGATGGGTTCCGTCATGGCCTCAAGTCGCTTTTGGTCGCTCTTTATCGCCGCTTTCTTGGAACCGGCCTTTTTCATTTCAAGACAGAGCAGATTATCCAAAGCTTTTTCTCCACGGCTATGCACCAGCAAATCGCATTGAACCGCGATGAACTCTCCTCCGCTGTGAATCGATTTGATCTTGTTTCTTCCCATTCGATTGTATTCGGTGTCGACGTGATACCCTCGAAATCGGGTTTCTTTGAGGTAATGGTCCATGTGCTTCCCTAAAGCAGCGCAAACGCATCTTTCTGAGACGTTGTCATGGATCAGGGAAATATCTTCGCTGAGCAAATCGCGGGTCGCGCTATAAAGAACATCGAGCCAAACGTTTTCATCTTCGATTCTCATCATTATTCTCCGAAAGCAAATTAGCGGCCGATCGCGCGGCGGTATTCCCCGACCCAAGAGGAATCGGGATTCTCAAGTTTCTGGATAAAGGACCCGAAATTCGAGCTGGGGCAGACGAGAGGCTCCGTTCCGATCAATAGAAGCCGCTGCTTCATCTGGCCGTAATTGTCGAGGTTCAGGGCTTCGGCGATCGCGCTCAGCTGATAGGCGTGGGCCTGATAGATATCTTTGACCGCCGGCCAGCTGTGTTGGATGATCGGGGTCAACAAGGTCTTGTCCGAGGTGTCAATTTTGATCATCCCGACATGAAGCAGCATCAGCTGCATCGTGCAGGGGTTGGTATGAACCTGGGGATAAAGGGAGGCGGAAGCGCCCAAAATCTCCGCCAGGCCTTTTGTCACCGCATCGTAGGCGTAATGCCTCGGATTATCCACGTCGAACATCGCGAAGATGGCGTCGAAGTAATAATCCGACAAGGCATCCTGGAATAGGGCCGGGATGTTATAGGCCCCGGAGGCGTTTCGGGTTTCGAGGAGATAGGATTCCGAAAAAGCCCCCAGCTGCAAAAGCCTCACGATATAGCGCTCCTCCTCGTTGCCTTCGCAGATTAGGAGGATATGCGGCTTGGCTCTATTTCCGCTTCGCATGGCTCCGCTCCGTGGCAATGGATAATAGCGTCCCGATGAGCTGCGGTGAGGGCAAGGCCCCGAACTCGCCATGGAGATAGCGCTCGATGGCATCCTCAGACCCCCCGTCACTCCCGAGAACACTGCTTAAGGGATAAAGCTTCGGGCCCCGCTCCCCCTTGGCGAAGAACCAGATCTGGTCGGGCCGGAAGAGCGTCTTGGTGTCGAGAAGGGTGATGTCCTGGGTCGAGAAAAGGAGCTGCCCTTTGACGTTGGCGAGGTTATTGAACAAAGCCACGATGGCCCGAGTCAGTTTGAAGTGCAGGCTGCTGTCGAGCTCATCGACGATCAAGGTCGTCCCGTCTTGAAGGGCCTCGATGATCGAACTCGAAAGGGCCTCGAGCTTCTTCGTGCCGAGGGAATCGTACTTCTCCGAGGAGAGGCTTCTCCCGCGGGTCGTGGTGGCTAGGCGCGAGGCGTCCAAAGGCGCATAGCGGAAGCCTTGGATATCGACGTCCGCGGCCTTGAGAAAGGCCACGATCTTCTCCCGCATGACGGGATCTTTGGCCATCTTCTCCGCGGTTTTCGCAAGCGTGAGATCCGAGGAGGCGACGATCTCGAGGCTATGAGAGAGAGCCGTCAGGATCCGCTTGGCTTTGAGGGCCGGGGAAGATCCTTTGGCTTTAGCGGAAAAAGGATAGAGAAGCTTGTTGCTGGAGGAGCGCAGGCGCGCGACCTCCTCGGGCGCCTTGGCCTCGTAGATCCCATGGAGGAAATCCCGCCGATAAAGGACCTCGGCCGGGCCTTTTGTCGAGAGACGGGAAAGCTCTTCGCTCAAGAAACGATGGCTTGAGCTTTCGTAAGAAAAGGCAAAGCGGTAGGCCTCTTCCTGAGACAGGAACTCCACGGTGAGCTCCGTCGGCTCATGCGCAAGGAAAACGTTCGCCACATCGGCGAGGTTTTTGCCCTCTAGGGCGTCTTGGAGGAAATCAAAGGCCTTGATGAGGCAGCTCTTGCCCACGTTATTGGGGCCATAGAGGCAAACGGCTTTCAGCACCTTGTAATCCCCGACCGCGGAGGCGTTCGAGGAAAACCTTCCCTCCTTCCCCTCCGCGAGGAAAGAAAGCGTGACGCGGCTTTTGAAAACCAGGAAGTTGGAAACGGAGAGGCTGAGAAGCATGTGCTTCCATTATAGCCTAAGGCCGCCGGTTAGGGGTTGAGGGCCGTGGCCGCGAGGGCCTTCCTGAGGAAATGAAGATAGGATCCGAGGCAGGAGGAGGGGATATAGGACTTGGCGTCCTCCGCCACGTCGACCATCCTGAGCCTCAGGAGCTTGGCGAGCGTCTCAAGAGCCAAGGCCGGGGTCAAGGCGGGGTCGCTCCCGAAATCCTGGCGGGAAAGATAGGATTTCTTCTTGGCGGGCTTCTTGCCGGAGAGGACCGCCGATATTTCCTCGGGGCCCACCGGTTTCTTCCAGTCCCCGACTAGGGAGAGGATCGCGTTTTCTCTAGGCGAAAGGGCTTCGGTGATGGGGATGAAGCCATCTTTCTCGTAAAAAGGAAAGCACGGGAAAGAGGCGAAATCCTCGCCATAGACAGCCAAGACGAGGGCGTAGGCGTATAAGGCCTCCTCCATCGAGTTCTCTACGGCTTCGGGGCGGGCCGCCAGATAATTCCGGAGCGGATCGGTGAAGCCGATCTGGCCGGTCAAAAGAAGATAAAACCACAGGCTCCGGGCAAACACCAGTTTCGCGAAGCCTCCGGCGCCGATTTTCTTCGTGAGATAAAGGCGGGAGGCCCTTACGAGGGCATAGATCAGGCCTTTGTCTTCCGGGAAAGCCGAGGCCAGGCCATCGAGTTTCTCCTCATCGTCGCTTTTGAGATACAGGAGCGCCAGATCGTTCCGCGCCCCCAAATGGTCTTCTTGGTCGAGGGTGAGGAGCCGCTCCCCCTCCGCGACCGCGCCTTCGTCCTCGCCTTGGTCGGCTTCCTCTTCGACGAGGGCTTTTTCGAGGCGGAGATAGGCCCGGGCCGGAAGGAGGCCGTAGAGATGGCCGCCCGCCTGCGAAAGATCAATTCCCTCCTTCGAGGCAAGGGCTTCGCTTTCCTGACTTTCCAAGGCGAGATATCGGGTCAAAACCGCCCCCCGGTCGGGGTTAAACGAGGCGAGTTCGCGAGCCACATCGATATCGTCGGGGGCCAACGGGGCCATCTGGCTGAGGATCGCCTTCCGGCGCGGGGCCTCCGTCTCGAAGGACAGCTCCTCATAAAGGCGGTCGAGCTTGGCCCCCACCGCGTTTTTGTTCTGGGCCAGGATCACGCCGAGACGATACTCATCGACGGCGTCTTGGGTCCGGGCGATGTGGTTATCGGCGAAATACGCGTCCATGCGCATCTGAATCCGTTCTTCATAAGTCATAGTGATTTGTTCCTTTCACAAGATAGGCGATTAGGCGGCTAAACGAAAGGGCGAGGGGATTTGAAGCTCCGCTCGTTTCCATGAATTATCCCACTCAGCGATCATCGTTTTCCCGAAGAAGAAAGACCAGGTAATAAGGCATCGTCAAAACAGAGTTTTCGAAACCGATATTGTAATTGCCAAGTTTTATCGCCTTGCGAACATGGTACCGCTCATAGGAGGCTAAAACGGCTTTAAGGGATTTGGCGTTTCCCGTTTCCGATTTAACTTCGAGAAGAACGCTGTTGCCTTTATAGCGGATGACGAAATCAATTTCCAAGCCGCTTTCTTTATGAAAATAGTATAGTTTTCGACCTATTTTCGATAAAGCATCAGCAACGAGGTTCTCGTAGATGGCTCCTTTGTAGATTCCGAGATTCCCATTGAGGATGTCGCTGGCTGTTCCATTTTCGAATCGTGAGACCAGCAAGCCGATGTCGGCCAGATAAACCTTGAATTCATTGTCGATGGAATTTCCATCCAACGGCAGCTCAGGAATCAAGAGATTATGGCAAGGCACGGCTAAGCCGCTGTCGAAAAGAAACTCCAAAGCATCTCTTTTCTCAGGATTTTTGCAGGAGCATTTCACCATCGAGTATTGAAATTTTTTGTATTCTTTGGCCAATTGGCGAGGCAAGGAATCAAAACTTGCGCGAATCCGAGCGACTTCGGAAGCGGAGAAATAAGTTGTTCCATCTGCTTTTTTGTGGCGCCCGAAATCATCAGACAAGGATTCGGAAAGGGAAACCTCGTATTTTCTTACGGCATTCATATCGTGGGTTTTAATAAAAATAACCACCGCCTCGGGAAATCCACCAACGCAAAGATACTGCCGAAAGAGTTCCATGATTCGTTCATGAATAGCCAACGGGATCGGTCTCTGTCGATCCAATGAATCCGCCAAAACAGCGATCGTTTCGTTGCCTACTCCATTGGCCCAAAGGAATTCCTCAAAATCGAGAGAATGCAGGACTAGCTTTTCCTCGGACCCCACTGGGACGGATCGGCTCGTCCCTTTGACATAGCCGTTCACTCCAAGAAAAGAACCCGTCCCGATAAGGTCAAAGCGGCCATCCGCATAAAAATATTTGAGACTTGACCTCGCCTCTGGGCATTCTTGAATTTCATCAAAAATGAGCAGAGTTTTATTCGGGGTGGCCTTGGAATCAGGGATCAGGGCGGTGATAGACAGCATCAGCGTATCAACATCAAGGGATTCTTTGAAGATCCGCCCATATTCCGGATGCTTCATAAAATCAAGGTAGATGACCGAGTCGTAATTCTGTTCTCCGAAATATCTGACAATAAAAGTTTTCCCAACTTGGCGGCATCCTGAAATGAGAAGAGGTTTTCTCTTTTCTTTTTTCTTCCAAGCGAGCAAATAATCGTATATTTTTCTTTTCAGCATCGATGGATTCTCCAGGTTTATTTTAGGCCTATTGGCCACTTTTACAAGCGACTTTTGTTAATAAATGGCCACTTTTACAAGCGACTTTTTTAGGTTAATGGGCATTTTTCCAAGCGACTTTTGACCCCATCCCGGGTCCCTTGACAAAGCGGGGCCTAAGTTTCGGAGGCCTTGTTTCGAAATCCCGCGAGCCCGCGCGCGACAGAAGCGAGGCTCTTGCGCTATAGTATTCTTATGAGTTTCGTCCCTTTGCATCTCTATAGCGGCTTCTCGTATCTTCAAAGCGGGCTCGTCTGCGAAAAGATCCCTGTGCTGGCCAAGAAACTGGGCTACGAATCCGTCGGGCTTTGCGATTGCGGGACCCTCTCGGGTTACGCCCCCTTCACCCACGCCTGCGGCTATGCGGGCATCAAGCCCGTCTATGGTATGGACGCCATCACGAGCGAGGGCGTTTTCTCGCTTTTCGTCCAAAGTGAGCAAGGCTATCGGAATCTCCTGAAGCTGACGTTATTGGCGAGCGAAGGGAAACTGACGCTCCCCGATCTCAAAAAGGCCACCGCCGGCCTGACTTATGTGCTGCCGCTCGAGAGTTATCCTTTCAAAGCGGACTTGGTGTCTCATCCCGAGATGGCCGCCCCGAGATTGGCGGCGCTCCTCCAGGGCTTGCCGGAAGTGTATCTTGGCATCCCCTATTTCCCCGAGGACCCGGAGCTCTTGAAAGGCCTGAGGGCTTTCGCCGCCGCCCATTCCTACAAGACCGTGGCCTTCCCCAAGATCATCTACGAAAAGCCCGCCGACGCCATCGTCCTGGCCATCGTCTCGGCGATTCAGCATCATGAGACGCTGGAGAAGAAAGAAGAGGAAGGAACGGCTTATTGGCTTTCCGTCGAGGAGGCCATCAAATCCTTCACCGAAGAGGAGCGCAATGCCAGCGAGGCGATCGCCAAAAGCGCTGCTTTCTCCTTCATCGAGAAACGGGGCTCGCTCCTTCATTTCGCCAATGACGAAGGGCTGTCTTCCGAAGACTATTTGCGGAAGCTGACCTTGGCGGGCCTTAAGAAAAGGCAACCCACAGAGCCCCCAGATTATCTCGAGCGGATCGACTACGAGCTCTCGGTCATCGACAAGATGGGCTACGCCGATTATTTCCTCATCGTCTCCGATTACGTCAACTGGGCCAAGGACCATGGGGTCTCGGTGGGCCCGGGGCGCGGCTCGGGGGCCGGGTCGCTCGTCTCCTATTGCCTCGGGATCGTCGAGGCGGACCCGATCCGCTTCAACCTCCTTTTCGAGCGCTTCCTCAATCCGGAGCGCCAATCGATGCCGGATATCGACGTCGACTTCTCGGACATCAACCGCGAGAAGGTCGTCCAACACCTTCAGGACAAATACGGAAAAGAGCGGGTGGGCCACGTCCTGACGACCCAGACGATCGGGGCCAAGGAGGCTTTGCGGGACATCGCCCGGGTTTATGGCTACGAGCCCCGGGAGGTCGATATCATCATCGACACCATCGTCGACGATGCCCTGTCCCTCCGCGAAGACTACAAGAAGAGCCCCCAGTTCAAAAAGCTCATCGACAGCGACAAATACTATCTCAGCATCGTCTCCCTGGCCTCCAAGATCGAGGGGCTGCCCCGCCAGGCCGGGCTCCACGCCGCCGGCATCGTCCTCAACGACGAGCCGCTCCCGGACGTCCTGCCGGTCTCCGACAGCCAAGGCGTGGGCTATGTGGCCTGCCTCGAGAAGGATTACCTCGAGGAGCAAGGCTTCCTCAAAATGGATTTATTGGGCCTCAAGAACCTCACCACCATCGACACCTGCTTGGCCCTCATCGAGGCGAGCGAAGGCACAAAGCTGACCTACGCCGATCTGCCTTACGAGGACCCGAAGGCCATCGCCCTCATCAAAGAAGGGCGGACCATGGGCCTATTCCAGCTCGAGTCCTCCGGCATGAAGCGGGCGATACGGGAGGTCCAACCCTCCTCGTTCGAGGACGTCGCGGCCTTGCTGGCGCTTTTCCGCCCCGGGCCGATGGAATCCATCCCCTCCTACGCCCGGCGGAAAAACGGCTTGGAGAAAGTCGCCTATCTCTCCCCTGAGCTCGAGCCGATCCTCAAGAACACCTACGGCATCATCGTCTACCAGGAGCAGATCATGCAGATCGCCCGCGCCATGGCGGGCTTCTCCTATGGCCAGGCGGATCTGTTCCGGCGGGCCATCTCCAAGAAGAACGCCGAGAAGCTGGCCGCCCTCAAAGACAGCTTCCTCCAAGGCTGCCTCGCCAACGGCAAAGACAGGGCCGTGGCCGAGAAGGTCTATGCCTTGATCTACAAGTTCGCCGATTATGGCTTCAACCGCTCGCACGCCGTCTCCTACGCCGTCCTCACCTGCGAGATGGCTTATCTCAAGAGCCGCTTCCCGCGGGAGTTCTATTGCGCGATCCTCGACGGGATGTCCCCGAGCGAAGCGAAATTCAAGGACGTCCTGAGCGAGATCAAGGCCCTCGGCTTAAGGATGGCGGTCCCCGACGCCAACCGCTCGACGCGGGGCTTTCGGGTCGACGGCGAGGCCATCCGCTTCCCCTTGGACGCCATCAAGAGCCTGCAAAGCAATTTCCTCAACGCCCTCCTCGATGAGCGGAAGGAAAACGGCCCCTACCAGGATCTCTTCGACTTCGCCGCCCGGGCCAAGCACGGCGGGCTCACCCTGCCGGCCCTCGTCCGGCTCATCGACGCCGGGGCCCTCGATGGCCTCTGCCCGTCCCGGGCTTCCTTGAGGGCCACCGCCCCGGCCGCCATGAGCTACGCCGAGATGATGTTCGGGGAATCGGGCCAGGAAGCCCTATTGGCCATCGGCATCGAAAAGCCGGCGATGGTGATAAACAGCGACGATCCCCGGATCAATCTGGCCGCCGAATACGAAGCCCTGGGCCTCATGGTCTCCGGCTCGCCCCTCTCCTTCTACGCCGCCCGGCTCAAGGAAATGAAAATCACGCCTTTGGGCGAGGTCCCGGATTTGACGGGGGAGGTCGAGACCGCCGGCATCGTCAAATCGATCCGGGCGATCACGACCAAGAAAGGCTCGCAGATGGCTTTTTTGGAGCTCTACGACGAGGTGAGCGAGCTGAGTTTCATCCTCTTCAGCGAAGCCTATACGGCTTGCTACAGCGTCCTCAAAGCGGATGCCATCGTGGTCGTCAAGTGTCATAAGGATAATCGGAAAGAGGGCTCCTATCTCGTGGATGGGGCGACCTCTCTGGGAGAATGAAGATGGCCAAGAAAATCATCGTCATCGATGGCAACAGCCTGCTGTTCCGGGCCTATTACGCGACCGCCTATGGCGAAAATCCGATGATCATGCGGACCAAGTCCGGGATCCCCACCAACGCCATCTTCGCCTTCGCCAACATGCTCGCCAAGATCCTCCAGTCCTTCACCGACGGGGAGGCCATCTTCGTGGGCTTCGACGCCGACAAGGACACCTTCCGCAAACAAGCGTTCGCGGCCTATAAGGCCAACCGGAAGCCTGCCCCCGTCGATCTTAAGGCCCAGTTCCCGATTTCGCGGGAGCTCCTCAAGTCCCTCGACATCATGGCCTATGAGGAGCACGGGATCGAAGCCGACGATATCTGCGGCACCGTCAGCAAGCTGGCCTCCGCGGCGGGGTATGAGGTCACCGTCTACACCTCCGACAAGGATTACCTCCAGCTCATCGACGCGCATATTTCGATCTCCCTCCTCAAGGTCGGGCTTTCCGATATGGACGTCGTCACCTTGGGCAACATGAAGGAGAAATTCGGCTTCTCGCCCCTCCAGATCATCGATTACAAAGGGCTCCGGGGCGACGATTCCGACAACCTCCCGGGCATCCCGGGGATCGGCGAGAAGACGGCGGTGAAGCTTCTCTCCGAATACGGGGGCTTCGAAGCGATCGTCAAGGCCGCCCCGGCGATGGGGACCAAGGTGGGCGGGGCCATCGTCGCCAACGAGGCCCAGGGCCGCCAGTGCTACGAGCTCGCCCGGATCAAGACCGACGCCCCGCTGCCCTTCGCGCTCGAGGATCTCACCTACCATGGCTATGATTTCGCCTCGGTCAACGCCTTCGCCCAGAAGTATGAGCTCAAGCAGTTCCTGTCGCGTCTGCCCGCCGCCCTCAAAAAAGGCGGGGACAGCCCCGCGACTTTCGTTCAGACCGAGGTGGCGTCCTTCGCGGGGATCGAAATGCTTTCTCCGCTCGGGCTCTCGCTCGATCTCGATTACGGGGATTACCACGACGCCCCGATCCGGGGGCTCGCCCTCCGCTCTGACGGAAAAGTCTATTACGAAAAGGGCGAGGGGATCGCGAAGGATGAGGCTTTGAAAAAGATCCTCGCCGACCCGGCCCTTGAAAAGGACGTCTATGACGGCAAAGCCGCGATCTACGCCCTCCATGAGGCTGGGATCCCGCTACTAGGGATCGCGAACGACCTTCTTTTGGCGGCCTATCTCCTCGACAGCTCCGTCACGAGCGACCCCCGCCTCGTCTATTCCTCTTTCGGGGTCGACGTCGCCTCCGACGAGGAGGGGAATCTCCTCGACCCCAGCCGGCCGCTCATGACGGGCAAGATGGCGTATTACGCGGCCGCGCTGGCCCCCAAAGCCAAGAACGCCCTGGAATCCGTCGACGCCTACAAGCTCTACCGCGAGGTCGAGATGCCCCTCATGGGCGTCCTCGCGGCGATGGAGATCGAGGGCTTCCCGCTTCATAAGGCGAAGCTCGAGGAATACGGGAAGGTCTTCTCGGCCAAGAAAGACGAGGCCCAGAAAGCGATCTTCGCCCTCTCGAAAGAGCCCTTCAACCTCAACTCCCCGAAGCAGATCGCCGACGAGCTCTTCGTCAAAATGGGGCTCAAGGATCCGCGGGGCGGCTCCACCTCGATCGAGGCCCTCGGGGACATCCAGGCGGAAAGCCCGATCATCGCCAAGATCCTGGAATATCGGAAATACGCCAAACTGATGGGCACTTACGTCGAGGGGCTCGTCCCCCACATCAAACCCGATGGCAAGATCCATTCCTATTTCAATCAGGCCCAGACCTCGACGGGGCGTCTCTCCTCGAGCTCCCCGAACCTCCAGAACATCAGCACCCGCGACGACGAGAGCCGCCAGATCCGAAACGCCTTCTATTACGACGACCCCAAAGTGAGCCTCCTTTCGCTGGACTATGGGCAGATCGAGCTCCGGATTTTGGCCGCCCTCTCGCACTGCCAGGCCTACATCGAGGTCTTCAACGGCGACCGCGACGTCCATAGCGAGACCGCCAAGAAGATCTTCCATGCCGAGGAGGTCACGCCTTTAATGCGCCGCAAGGCCAAGGCCGTGAACTTCGCGATTATCTACGGCACCACCGTCTATGGCCTGGCCCAGCAGATCGGGGGCACCGAGAAGGAAGCCCAGGAGATCATCAAGGCCTTTTACCTGTCCTATCCGGAGGTCGGAGCCTATCTGAACGCCACGATCAAAGACGCCGAGACCAAAGGCTACGTCACCACGATGTTCGGGCGGCGCCGCTATCTCAGGGAGGTCAACGACCCCAACTACGCCCGGCGGGAGGCCGCCCGGCGGGCCGCCCTCAACGCCCCGGTCCAGGGCTCGGCGGCCGATCTCATCAAGATCGCGATGGTCAAGATCGACGAATATCTCGCGAAGAATCACTCCCAAGCCAAGTTGGTGCTCCAGATCCACGACGAGCTGCTCTTCGAGGTCCCGGATGCGGAAATGAAGGGCCTCGTGCCCGCCCTCTCATCGATCATGACCGGATGCGTCAAACTCCCGGTCAAGCTCACGGTCGAGGCCGGGATCGGGAAAACCTGGTTCGACGCGAAGGACTGAAACCATGCCAGAACTCCCAGAAGTCGAGACCATCGCCCGGATCCTGAACCCCCTCGTCCAAGGAAAGACGATCGCCTCCATCCGCGTCCTCCGCCCCAAGAACATCCGCACGGGGGCCGCGGGGTTCGTCGCTTCCTTGACCGGCGAGCGGTTTTTGGCGGTCACCCGGAAAGGCAAGTTCCTCTTATTTCACCTCACCCACGGCAAAGTCGTCGTGAGCCATCTCCGGATGGAAGGGAAATACTACGAGGCCAAGGCGGGCTGCACGCCCGCCAAGCACGATGTCCTCATCTACGATTTCAGCGATGGGAGCGCCCTCCGCTACAACGACGTCCGGAAGTTCGGGGTGCTGCTCCTCAAAAGCGAAGAAGACGCCCTTTCGACGCCGCCCGTGGCGGATCTGGGCCCCGAGCCCTGGGATCTGACCCCCGAGGCGCTTTATAAAGGCCTCCGCCTCAAGAAGAAAGAGCCGATCAAGGGGGCCCTGCTCGACCAGCGCCTCGTTTCGGGGCTGGGCAACATCTATGCCGACGAGGTCCTTTTCGCCGCCCAGATCAACCCCAAGACCCCAGCCCGGGAGATCACGCTGAAAGAGTGCGGGGCTCTCCTCAAAGAAGCCCGGAGGATCCTGGAGCTCGCGATCGCGGAAGGGGGGTCCACGATCCGCTCCTACCACGCCAAGGAGGGCATCGACGGCGAGATGCAGCATAACCTTCTAGCCTACGGGCGGGGCAATCGGCCCTGCCGCCGCTGCGGCTTCCCCTTGAGGAAGATCGCCTTGGGCGGGCGGGGCACCGTCTACTGCCCGTCTTGCCAGCCCCTTCAGGGACACCCCCTCATCGTCGGGGTCACCGGGCCCATCGCCTCGGGCAAAAGCGCCGTCGCGTCCTATCTGGCGAAGAAGGGCTATGCGGTGATCGACGCCGATCGTCTCGTCCGCTCCCTCTACGGAAAAGAAGCGGTCAAAAAAGCCGTGGCCGTCCTTTTCGGCCCGAAGGCCCTGAAAAACGGGAAGGTCGACAAGAGCTATCTTTTGGGCCTCGTCTCGAAGTCACCTAAAGACAAGAAAGCCCTCGAGGGATTGCTCCATCCCCTGGTGTTCGCGGACATCGAAAAGAAAATCGCGGCCACGAAGGCCCGGCGCCTCGTTTTGGACGTGCCCCTCCTAATGGGGAGCCCGCTCGAGAAGGAATGCGATCTCATCATCGCGATTCTGGCCTCCGAAAAAGCCCAGGAGGCGCGGCTTGCCGCCCGGGGCGCCGATCCGAAAAAGAGCTTGGCCCTGAACCAAGGCTGGCCCCGCGGGGCGGCCAAAAAAGCCGCCGGGATCGTGCTCGACGGCTCGGGCGACCTCCCGGCGCTCGAAAAGCAGCTCGACGCCTACAAATTCCTTTGATCCTTTATTTCAAAAACGTATCGAGGCCGGCCGGAACGACGGTCTCTTCTTGGATATGGGAGCTGATCAATTCGGC
>Ga0224525_1000714_pt1 | contig 14210 bp, 9 predicted proteins | sample CFST100metaG_FD_179874 | JGI IMG/M metagenome (GOLD analysis project Ga0224525, IMG submission 179874) | Peat soil microbial communities from Stordalen Mire, Sweden - C.F.S.T100 | ecosystem: Environmental > Terrestrial > Soil > Wetlands > Peat | place: Sweden: Norrbotten County, Stordalen Mire...
TTACCACTGAAAATGACAAATCCCGAATCATTGAAGCCGTGAAAATAGGAATGCAGGCCTACCTTTTTAAACCCGTCCAAAAAAACGTACTCGCGCAAAAATTAACCGAACTTGCCGCGACCTTCCGATTTCAGCCGCCCACCATTGCATAATGGTAAAAATAAAAAAAACTGCTCTCGTCACGGGCGCCGCGAAACGCTTAGGGCGCGCCATAGCGCTTTCCCTTGCCGAAAACGGTTTTTCCATCATTGTCCATTATCACACTTCAAGAAATGAAGCCATTGATCTCTGCGAAGAGATCGCTCATAAAAACGTTGAAGCGTGGCCGGTTAAGGCCGACCTCGGAAACCTGCGGGCGCCGGATGCGCTGATGAACGCTTCGATGGGCTTTCCGGGCTCGTTATCCGTACTTGTCAATAATGCGTCCATATTCCCCGCCGATACCCTTGCCGACATGACCGCCGGCGATTTCGAACGAACCATGCGCATCAATGCCTGGGCGCCGCTGAGTTTGTCGCGCGCATTTGCCCGTAAAGTCAAAAAAGGTTCAATTGTAAACATTCTCGACGCGAGGCTGCCTGCATTCGATCGCTCGCACGCGGCTTACAGCCTCTCAAAATCGGTTTTAATGAACGCCACCCCGATGTGCGCGCTGGAATTCGCCCCGGGCATCAGAGTCAACGCCGTGGCGCCCGGCCTGATACTCCCGCCGCCCGGAAAAGATATTTCATATATTGAAAATTTAAAAAAAAGAGTCCCTTTGCGCTCGTACGGCGCCCCGCGGGACATCGCCGACGCGGTCATGTTTTTGGTAAAGAGTCGCTATTGTACCGGGGAAATACTGTATATTGACGGCGGTCGGCGCCACGCCGGATATTGCTTTGGCGATAGACGGTAATAATTGTTTTTTAGGATACGTCTTCCGTTGCAATCAAACATTTCGAAACGCGCCGTTGCGGCGGGAGCGCGCAGCCATGAACCTTTGAGGGAAATTCTCCCTTTGCGCACGACAATGCCTTGACAATCATGAGCCAGTGGAGCGCGCCCTGAAACCGGAATGACGGCGGTGGCGACATTGGGATCCTTGAATTTGTACAACATTAACGGTGTCGGCGCCGGAATGGGCGTTCTGGGCTGGTCCTGGTTTTCCGGCATGGTCTCCCATCGCAGGGCATAAACCACGGAAGGATCCTTTGCGGGGGTGGAGGTGAAATTGAAAAAGGACCCGGCAAGGCTTATTATTCCCGTACTTTTAAGCCAATGAACTACCATGCCCGTATGTTGCGGCGCTTCCAGACTTACCGGCCAGAGGCTTGTCCCAATAATCAACTTAGGCTTTAATGTTGCTTCGTCAAGCTCCCAGACGCCCGTGCCGTATTGAACATGATAATACGATTGGGTACAACTGCCATTTGGTTCAAGGACTATCGGTCCGAAAGTGATATTCAGCACAAGGGTGCCTGTGCCGCCGAAGTCCCAGCGATAAGCCCAGTTGCTGGTTTGATATATTTTCCACTGCGCATTTTCCCATCGGGCATTATAGAGTTGGGTGTATCCGCCGGCGTCGAATTTGTGGTAGGTAATGATAAGCCGGTTATGCGAATCAAAGCCGATGGCGCCCCGGTTAATAAGCCCTCCATGCTGCGGAATGGAATCCACCCGTACGCCCTTGGTGGAAGCGGTTATGGGCAAAGTGAGTTTGGCGCCTGAAACGGTCTCCCAGTTGACAAGGTCCTTGCTCCGTATGTAACTCACGTCATGGGTGGTCGCGGCATCGGGAGTTTCCCGCCACATCCAATACACATGGTAATAGCCGTCGGGGCCTGTAATCGGTCCGCCCATATAAGCGTTTCTCAGGCCCTGCCCGTCAAAAAGAGGTTGGTCGAACAGCCGCGACCATTTTTTCGACGCCATTGTCCACTTGTCGAATATTTGATTGCCGTTTCCGCTTGAACCGTCGCGGTACATAAATACTAGTTCCTGGGAAGGCCCGTTAAAAAAAACAGGGTACGTGACGCTTGTTTCCTGTAAACCCACCATTGCGGCGGCCTTAAAACTGTCGATGGCCAAAGGCGCCGTGGAACGGAAATACACAAGCGGCGCCGCATGCATATTGCCGCTGACGTGGATAGAGCCCAGGCTATCGAGGGCCATGGCGATATAGTTGTGGCTGTCCCATCCTATGGTCGAGGGAAGATTGACATATCGTATTGATTTCGACTGCGAGGTCAGAAGCGCCACGGTCATGCGCCGCGCGCTGTCGTAATAGGCCACGTATTGGCTGTCGCCCCGTTCTACAAAAGAGAAATCGACCGGGTGGCCCGACCATACATTCGATATTTTAAGGGAATCCTGAAGCTGAAGCCGCCGGAGACTTTCAGGGAACGCAGCGAACGCGATACTGTGCACAAGTAACAGTATCATCACGTGCATGGATTTCAAACGCATCCAAGAGTCCTTTTCTGAATATCAAGGCCGAATCGAAATGACGCGCAGGCCATACTCGTGAGCGCAAGCCGATAGCTTACCATAATATATTCCTCGGCCGCAATCGTTAACCGGTAGTATCATTTCTCTTCCGGATTCCACGGTCCAGCGGCGGATAAGCCGTCCCTGCATGGTATACAGTTCGAACTTCGGATTGACGCCCGCCGCATCGGCAGGGATTGAAATGGATATCAAGACGCCGCGCTGAAACAGACGCACACTCCGGATCCCTTGCGCGGCGGTGTATGCGGTTGGGCGTATTTCGGTGGGAATGGCGTTTGACGGCGCCACTGACCTCACGGTGTCCGAGCCTGAGCACAGACCCGCGGCCGAGGCCGTGACAACGATCGTGCCGGGTGTGTTATACTGCGTTTGGAGATAGACGGTTGCGATGCCCGCGACGGCGGCCGTCGGATTTCCGTCGCCGTTGATGATCCTGCCCGGCCCGTTTACCGTAAAGGTCACCTGGTTGACGGCCGTGGGCACGACCGTCCCGTTCGCATCAACGATCGAAGCGTAGGCTATGGCAAGGTCCGCCCCGTCCGCCGCAAGCGGCATGGCGGCCGTATCTAGTTTCAATGACACGCAACTCGCCGCCGCCGGCGTTTTCACCTGATGCGTGGCTTTGACTACCCCGCCGATCAGGCCCTCGGCGAGTAGCGTTCCGCTTACGAAGGAGGGAAGCGTAAAAGTAAACGGAGGATGTTCTATGTTTGCCGGCCCGTCGGGTGACTTAGTCGCGATGACCGTGGAATTCTGCGTAAGTCTTACCTGTGCGCAGTTACTAAAGACCCGCACGGTCAGCGGCGATGATGAAGTATAAAAATTGGCTATATACACCATGGGCCCTGAACCAACGCCGGGGACTACGACGGATGGGTCGCGCTGGCTCTGGAAGAAATAATACCCGAACTTGGGGATGCGGAACACGTCCACGATACCGCCGCCGCAGAGCGAATTGTGATAGGAGTCGAATCCGAACGTTTCGTTATACACCCACAATGCGTCAACCGAAAGCCACGAAAGCGCGTGGTCCAGATTCATGGCGTCGGCCTGGTTGCCGGCGAGCTGGAGCATCCCGGCCTCTCCGATGGCCCGAGGTTGATTGCTCGACGCGCCGCCATAGGTGAACCCGCCGTATTCCCAATGCCCGTATTCCGAAATCGCCTGTGGTTTGCTTACGTAGTTGTTTCGTCCGCACTGCTGCACCGCCGCCTGGAAAATATCCATTTTTAATAACGGCGCGCCGCAGCTGCCCGGGGCGTCCTGGCCGCAGGTATACATCTGGTCGCCGGGATATTCCGCATGGGCTATTGCCTGGGCTGTATCGCACCAGACCGCCGTCGGCGCACTTTCATTCATCACGCTTTCCCACATGACCACACATGGATGGTTGCGATAATAGCGGATCATGGTGCGGAGGTCACGTTTTAAATTATTCACGAAGGTAGGGTTGGAATAACCGGCGGTCCACTGCCAGCCGACAAGACTTGCCTCCACCGTGATGCCGAGTTTGTCGCAGGCGTCCAGAAACGCCGGGTGTTGGAGATAGTGGGAGAGCCGCACGAAATTAATACCCGCCTCCTTCAGGCGCAGCGCGTCGCGGTACTGGCCCGAAACCGGAACCGCGCAACCGATCGCGCCGTAATCCTGATGTCGGTTGACGCCCGCGGCAACGAGTTTCACGCCGTTGATCTGCAATCCATTGGTCCGAGAAAACGCTATTCTGCGGACGCCGATAACGGTCATCACCTGGTCTGCGGCCCTCGTATTGTCGTATACCTGGGAGCGGACCGTGTAGAGATTGGGCGAGGAAGGACTCCACAGCTTGGGGTTGGCGACTGTTAAGTTCTGCAAAAAAGAATAGCTCGCTCCGGCTGCAATGCTCTGGGTCATGGAACCGGTTTGCGCAACCGTTCCGTCGGCATCAAGGATCGCGGTGGACGAAACGCAGGTTCTGGACGATCCGGATTCATTGATGACATGGGTCTTTACCCGTACGATCGCCGACGACGTCGATACCGCGGAATCGGTGACGAACACGCCGCCGCCTGCCGGTATATTCGCGTAGACGGCGTCGGTTATATGGAGCGAATCGGTCACGTGTATATTGACATATCGGTACAATCCGCCGTAATAATAGAAATCGCGTTTTTCCGCGCCCGGAGAAAAGTCCGGGCTTGCGGCGTTGTTGAGCCTCATGGCTATGACGTTGGTTTGATTGAACAGCAGGTCGCCGGTAATATCGACGGTAAACGGGTTATATCCGCCCTGATACGTCAATTTACTCGTGCCGTTGATCCAGACCTGGGTGGTCTGCATGCCCGCCTCCACTTCGAGGAAAACCTTTTTGCCCCTCCACGAAGTGTCGGGCGTAAACGATTTGCGGTACCAGTAATATCCCTGGTAATAGTCCCAACTGCCGTGGGTTATCGCAGACTCGACCCGAGCCGTGTGCGGCAGGCATACAGGGGTCCACGAACCGTCGCTGAAACTTGTCGCCTGCGCTCCGGAGGCATCGCCGAGGTAAAACTTCCAGTTGTCGGTAAACCGCAGATCCTTGCGCGGAAAGGTCTGTGCGAAAATACCGCTCAACATCGCGACAAAAATGAAGAGAAAGATACCTGAGGTAACTGTTGAACGATTACATGAATGATTTTTAGCAATAATATTCATTATTATCCTCTTTTTAAAAGCAAACCCACAAGGTGGATAAGAAACTGTAGGTCTAAATTATCTACGCGGTTTACATAGATAATTCAAACACAGTTTCTAAAGAAAACAAAAGTCACGATTGGACCGGGATCAAATCAATCTCACAATATATACAACGATCCGGAATGTTTAGCCATTACTTTTTCTATCCCTATGAAACTTTACCGAACCAGAAATTCACCGCTGCATTTCATACCCCTCCCGCTGGTGGAATTCTTCAGATGAACGGTCTTGGGTTTCAGCCTAAGCGTTAACTGGGGCAAAATCAGCAACCTACCCATAAGGTCGAACTCGTGAAGCACGGTATGGTTTTCGGCATTCGCGAAAACGGCCCTTTTAAAATCATAGACGCTCTTATCATTGACCGAAGACGGAGTAAAAACGCTCGACGGCGTCCATGAAGCGGCCCATTTGATCTGCATTGCGCCTGTTGACGTTATAGTAATCGGCAGAAACACATATTGGGAATTCGCGTTTCCTACTCCGTTCCACCGATCTCCCATATACATAAATCCGTTCGTGTACCCGGGTATTTGAAAAATGTTACACGGTTGGGAATTGAAGGTCGTATGATTGGTGTCGCCGACGCACGGGTCGCTTTTACTTGTGTAAGGCCCCATCACGCTAGTCGCGGTATAATACGTTGCCTTATTGGGCGTCCATCCGGAACATAAGCTCGTCAATAAATAATACGTTCCGTTGATTTTCAGCATTCCCGGACCCTCGCAATGCGCCTGTATATCGACATCGTTGGCGGTAACATTGAGGTAATCGGACGTCAATTCAACGATCCTGATGGTGACGTTCGTCGGATCGGCGGCATAGATGATATACACTTTCCCGTTGTCGTCGCAGTACATTCCCATATCGCGCGATTGGTGACCATTGGGCAAAAAGTGGTCAACGAGCGTATAAGGGCCTTTGATGCTGTCGCTTGACGCAACGCCAAGGTGCGCCAGGCCATAACCGCCATTGTCATAATGGAACCACAAAACATACTTTTTTGTAACGGCGTTGAAAACGACTTTCGGCCGTTCGAGAACCGCGATTGCCCCCTTGGCCATGGCCAAGCCCTCGTTTTTCCAATTATAAAGATCGCCGGAGGAATAACACGCCACGCCGCCGGGGCTCCCCCTGTGCTCGCCGAACCAATAATATTTTTTTGATTGAGTTGAATAAATAATATTCCCGGCATGGCAATCGATGTGCTTGCCGTCGTCGGCGAGCCATACGCCGCCGGGAGTAATGGAAGTGAAATTCGTTGATTGCGACGATGCCGTGGAAAAGGCGAGCGTAGCCATGAAAATACTTTTCCAGCCCATGGTCTCCCCTTATCGTTGAATGGCGATTCTTTGAAGCGAAAAACCATTTTCCGCGACAATATATACTCCGGCGGAAATGCGGGATTTCCCGGAAAAAACGGTAGCGCCTGATAGGGCCAACTTCCTGCCGAAAACGTCGTACACCGCGCCCATGTCTTTACATGACGCGCCATTCCCCTTTTCACGGACCGTTTGACGAAGATATCGTATTCCGTCGCCCGTCTTATACGTCGCGGTGACTTCCACGTCCGAATCCGGCATGGTCAGCTGCGCTGAAGGACTGAGGGAATCATCGACGGCCGGATTGCCGGCATTCATGACCCACTTGTCGAATATTTGGCCGTTGGGCGGCAATTTCGCGGTAATTGACGCCTTCGTTCCCGCCACATAGGGACCGCCGCCGATGCCGCCGTTAACCATCAGCGTATGCGCCGCCGCGTTGCTCCAGGTATGAACGCGGATCCAATCGATACGGTATTCAACCGGAAATGCCGTGCCCGACGGGTCGCCTCCGTTCACGCCGCCGATCGCCTGATTGACAAGCATATATCCCGGACGCCGGAAAGGATTGGCGCCGCCGGAGCCCGTTCCGTCCGCATTTGACAATGGGTAGTGATTAATAAGAACGCCGTCGAGCGACAAATCGATTTTCAAGGAGTCCCACTCCCAGGTCCAAACATGAAACTGCGCGGCCCACGGAGCGCCGCCGAGGGCGGCGACGGTCCTCGTTGGCGAAGTCCAACGTTGGTTGCCGTCCATCACGTTGAAAAGGCATTTACCTTGATAAAACTCCATCATATCTATTTCCCCGCCCTTCGGCCACCCGCCGGTATTGGGCAACCACCACCACGCGGGCCAGCTTCCCTGCCGCACATCGATTTTGGCCCGCATTTCAAACCTTCCATAGAGCCAGGATTTCTTGTTCATTGACCGGCGACTAGCCGAAGTATACGTATGCCCGTTCCAATTGTCCCGTAGCGCCTGGATAAGGAGGCAGCCGTTATCGATGCGGGAGTTTTCGGGGCGGTTGGTGTAGTATTGCAATTCGCTGTTACGCACATACCCGTTTTCATAACCCCACACCGACGTATCGATAGCCGGGCCGTTGAATTCGTCGCTCCATTCGAATTTCCATCCGCCGGCCGCTGCGCCATGCGCCGGCCGAACGGATAGAAATGAAATAAGGAGCAAAATCCCGCCCGCAAGATACCAGAGTATCCCGGGAAGATAGCCGCTCGCCTTTTTAGAACTATGGTTCATTCCTTCGTCCTCGCGCCCCATGCGACATTACGGTTAGTTGAGGGCATTTACGCGCGTCATCAAGCGTTGACCTCCGTTGTCCCATACCGCGTAATACAAACCGGCTCCCATCGTCCCCCTGCCGATAACCGGCTGCACGCCCTTGGCTACCCGCATTGAATACAAGGTTTTGCCCCGGCAGTCGATAACGCTCAAACAGCCTGTTTGCAAAGGACAACTGAAGGCGTAACCCTTAACGGTCGAAACGACCCGCAACGCAAAAGCGCCGGGGCGATTTCCGCTCGTTGTTCGCGGAGCAACTTCAACGGAACCCTCGATATACGACTCCGACACCGGCGATGTTGTCAGCGTCAGGGTGGCTGTTGAAAGGCCCGTATACGCGGCGGTGACGGTCATGGTTGAAGGCGTGGTGGTCGTTCTCAGCATCGCTCCCGCCCTGCCTGCCTGGGCGGGGACGGCGGCGGAAGAAGCGCCGCCGAAAATCGTACCCGATCCCGCGGGCGAAACGCTGAAAGTCACGTTGCCCGTTGCCGTGGAAATCTGGCGACCGGCGTCGTCACGCAGTGTGGCGGTCAGCAGAAAAACGTCCGACCCGGTCGCGCTCAGACTCGACGTATCGCTTACAAACTCTATCTTCGTAGCGGTTCCGGCAACCGGGAAGTCCATGGCCTGCCCCGTCCACATTTTTCTGAACTTGTAGAAAACGGTTTTCGGCAAAGTCAACCGGTCCACGATCCCTTCGTTGCCGTTCGTATTGGCGCCCGAATTGTAATCCTTGAAACACCAGAAGTGACCGCCCGCCAACTGTCCGGTGGTATTCATAGTGTAATTCATGCACGTCCATTCCCTTTGATAATAGCTGGTGGCAGATGTGTCGAGATCCACCGAACTGCCGCGTACTTGCAGCCGGTAGAAGTCGTCGCTGCTTTCGGTGTTGATCCAGCGGCGGGAAACGCTGGAACCCGTGGTCGTGTAGTTGAGTCCCTCGACGTCGGGAACCGTGACAGCCCCATTAAAGGGTTGTATATTCGCCGTGGCGGTGAATCGCGTCGAGTCGAACCGGTGCGCCGTGTTGTTCAGCGTGGTCATATTCGTTGTGAAGTTGTCGCCCGTTTTCGGCTCGTTATACAATCCCCACAGGTAGATACAGGGGTGGTTCCTTCCCGCCATTACCATTTCCTTTACACAACTGTCCATTCGCGCCCAACACGCCGCGGTCGGCGTCATGCCCCATCCCCAGCTCGGTTGTTCAACGTAGACCAACATCCCCTGCCGGTCGCATGCGTCATAAAAAGCCCGGGCGCGGGGATAGTGCGAGCATCGAACGCTGTTGCAACCCAGATTCTTCAGTTGCTTGACCTCCTGCCAGTACCGGGAATCGGGCACGGCGTTTTCGATCCACCCTTCGAACTGATGGACGCACATTCCCCGTATCTCCAGGCGGGACCCGTTGAGGTACATCCCCTGGGCCGCATTCCAGGTAATCCAGCGTATGCCGCACGGTTCCACGACGCTGTCAACCACTACCCCTCCCACGCTGACCAGCGTTTGCGCCGAATACATAGTCGGACTCGACGGCGACCAAAGCGCGGGCGTGAAAGGACTTGTTGTCAAGTCAATCGTATCAAGCGTAGCGGCGGGAATCGACAGTGTGGAGGATTGCGTCGCGACGCTCGCGTGCGCGGCATTAAAAAGCGTAACTGCCACCGTGACGTTTTGGGCGGACCGGGAGTCGTTTTTAACCGGCGTAACGGCGCGGATTTGAGCGGAGGAAACGGAAACGTTGACCGTTTGAATGTGCTGACTGTAAACCGGAACATAAACGCTGTCCTTGAAATGGAGCCACACCGAACGGTAGATCCCCGAATAGAGATAAAAATCCGGCGCGCTGCCCGTGCCTCCCGGAGGAATGTCGGCGCTCTTCTGGTTATTGAGCATGACCGCCATCACGTTGCTTGCTCCCCGAACGATCTTATTTGATATATCGTAATAAAACGGAGTATAGCCGCTGTTGTCATGCGCGCCGGCCTGCGTGCCGTTTACGTAAACGGTCGCGGTCTGCATGGCCCCTTCAAACTCGATGAATACTTTTTTCGCGCTCGCCGGAACGGTAAACGTCTTACGGTACCAGCAGTTGCCCTGATAAAAGGCGGTTTCCGCCGTGTAATTGGGCGCGTCGTACGACGCTGAATGCGGCACGTTCACGTTTTGCCACGTGGCGTCGCTCGTACCCGGCTGTTGCGCGTTGGCCGGATTGCCCGCAATGAATTTCCAGTTCAGGTTGAATCCCGCCTTTCGCTTGAGCGCCTGGGATTGGGCTGGAAACGCGTACCAAAAACACATTAAAACTACGAGAACGTTGCATGTTGAGAATTTAAAGAGCATACTTCCGCGATCCTTTCCTGGTCGATTATTTGACATTTACGAGAGCGTTCGGTGATTTCTGGTTCATATAGCACAATTTTATCCAGTCCGCCGTACGGGCGACCGTCGCGATGCACACTTCATCGACGGCGCCGTGAAATGCGTTGTAACCGCTGATCCTGAAAAAGCCCTTTTGATACAATGATATTGACGTCGAGGACGTTGCCGGTCCCGCGGAACCATTGACATACGCCTTTACCGTCGCCCCGTCGTATACTCCCGTCACGTAGCACCATTGCCCCGGCCTTACGCCGCCGCAGCCGCCATAGCGCCGCGCCCCGTCGAATATCCCGAAATTAAGATACCCGGTTGAATCGGTGAAAAGAGCCCAGGAACCGGCAATGACGTTCCACTGATATTTATAGGCAACGTCGCAGTAGCTTTTTAATGTGTCAAGATTTATCCATGCGGAAACGGTGATCTGCCGGCCAGGGGCGTTTTTTAATGAATCGACCTCGATATAATCGTTCGTGTCAACGAAATCATGGCCGTAACCTATGATCCCGGTGCGGCCCGTCGATCGGACCATGTCGGCGCCGTCGTTTCCGATGCCCGTGGCGTCCTTATAAACGCCCGCGGCGCCGACGCCCGGCATTTCCTCGGAAAGGTGCCAGACCCCGCAATAACCGTTTGCGCCGGTGAACACCATGCCGGTTGACAATGAGGCCACCTTGCTTTTTGCGGAATCGGTTGTCGGGCCGATCGAAACGCCCCAAAACATCATGAAGTATTGCGCGCTGTCGTTACCGTATACCGTGTCAACCTTCACCCATACATCAGCCTGCCGGCCCGCATCGTCCCAACGTTCGACTTCGAAGGCCATAGCCGTTCCATCTGCTTTTGTAAATCGTACGTCGTTGCCGCCGGGTTGCGCCAGGCCGAAATTGAAATTGTCCGAGGTCAACCGCACCAATACCGGAAAGTTCTCGTTGTTCCCCGCAATGCCCGCCCCGGACGCCGAGGTATTGAGAACAACCCTGGCCATGCCCATGCCTGCCCGGCCGGCAAGAACGGTTTGCACGCTGTCGGGCAAGAGCGCCACCCGGCCGAAAATTGTCTCCGTGTTTGAAGGGTCTCCTGTTGACGAATAGCATATTGCGCCGTAGGTAGCCGCCGGAACGGAATCCAGGACGACCCGGCCGTTATTGAGCGCGCTATCGTCGATGCATACCCATACGCTGGTGCCGGGCGCATACACATATCCGCCGCTTAAGTCCATAAAATAGGGGAGCCTGACGATAAGCGTCGCGGCTGCGCGCAGCGTGTCGGTTCCCAGGTCAAGAGGAGCGCCGCTTGTGCTTGTGGCAACGTCCTGGACCACGCACCTTTGACCCGAAGTAAGCTGAATGGCCTCAAGCGAGTATGTGCCCGGACCGATCCCGCGGAAAGAATAACGGCCATCTGTTCCCGTTGTGTCAATCAATGAATCCGGAAGCTTTTGACCGTTTACAGGAGAGTATGAGGAAGGAAGGAGTTCCACGCGGGTATGCGTTGCCGGTCCGCCGCCGCGGGTAAGAATAAGGCCCGCCACCGCGGTGTTCTCCGTTTCCGACGCGCCGCCCGCAACCTGCCTTGAACAATGAACATGGAGCGCCGATGCCAGCGCGAAAGTCAGGATACTGATGCCGAATAATGAGCGTTTCATGCGATTACCCCGTCAGGAATCGATCTTTGTCAAGGGAAAAAACTGGATATTCAATTGGTAGACGCGGTCATCGTCCGCGTCCTCGCGCGCGATATCCATCAATTCCTTGCGCAACCGGATGATTTTTTCCTGCATCCTTGTGAAACCGCGGCCCGAGATGTTCATCGTGACCGTTGAAATGTCCCGTACTTTGGCGGGGCATGATTCCAGCGCGGCCATCGCCTGTTTCATCATCTCCATCTGGAATTTTATCACCTCCACGGAACGTACATTCGGTCCGGAGGTTATCATGGGCGATGACTGAACATAGTGACCGTTTTCACTAAGGCGAATGAGGCCGAGTTTTTCCAGAAGCTTCATGGAGAGCCGCGCTTGTTGACCGGACAGGCGCGGCCGCAGGCTGCCGCCGACATCGCTATAACTACTATTCCCCGGATAAAATTTGTAATACCCCAACACGGCGCGCACCGCGGAATGATGCCATTTTGAATAATAGCTGTAGTGGCCTTTTTCAATTTTCTGATGGGTCGCGGCGCTCTTGGCCCTGAGCAGCTTCAGATAGTACTCATCGCGTTGCCGGAAAGTCTTTGCATTTGTAAATGCTATGAGTTCCTTGAAATAGCGCTCTTCTTTTTTCTTCAAGGCAAACGCCTTTGCCAGGCCCGGCAGGGCTTCGGGCTGGAGGCTCAATTTTCTTGCAAGAACAAGCTGAAGGAAGTTGGGGGAATTCGACCCGCATAGTTTGGCGAAGGAACGGTAACTTAGCTTAGGCGCACTTCCATTGACCGCCTCAAAGCAATCCTTGAGGTATTCACGATAATCGAGATAATTGAAAATGACCGGATTCGGCATAGATTAGGATAAATATAAATAAATATTGGATAAATGTATAATTTTTTAAATATTTTTTTACTGTATTAATTTAATGTGATATAAACGACAAACTGTTTTTTCTGAAATAACTATCGTAACTTATTGATATTGTTTATAATATAGATTTTAAAAGTTGACAATGCAAATACTGTCGATTCTGATAGTTTAGGTGAACTGAATAATTTATTTCCTATTTTTAGCATGATTAGCCTTTTTCGAATTGCTTCTCGATTCCAGGCTTTTTGACCTCACCCCCTACCCCACTATCCCACAGGAGAAGGGGAAAATATAAATGTAACATTATTTTAAAAGCGCTCAATGAAAGCCCCGATACTTATAAAAATCAGGTGCAGGGAAACGCTTGACCAGCGCACCGTGTCGCTCAAAGCCGGCGACGCCCTCATCGCCCCCCTGGTGATCGACCTTTCGGGTGCGGGCGTTTCTTTTTCAAATGTCAAATTCGAATTCGACCTTGCGGCCAAAGGCAGCCCAAGCCTCATCAACGCGCCGGGCGCCGGATTGGGAAATAAGATTTCCTATCCTTTAAAATTCAGACCTCATGCCGAAGTTGGCGGCAACATAATAGCGACATCTCCCGCCTCTCATGTTTTAGGTTGAAAGACTTGCGCTCTTTGGTTGTTTGCAATATATTTTTTGAATGTTCTCACCGGTATTTCAAGTTGCTTAAATGATTTTACATGAGCGGTAAATAAATCATTTTTTTTATCCCTTATCCTCAAAGGAGAAGCGTTGTATGTTTCGTTCAACAATTCAAAAAATTTTGTTTTTGTTGGGAGTTTCGGGGTTGTTTTTCAGCGGCAGTTTCGCGCAAACTGCGACGATGCCGAATGCCAGTTTTGCCACTTTTATCGCGGCAACCGACAGCTTCCCCGGATGGTATTTTGATAAAGACGTCACGGGTGGGACCAAATATACCGTTACCCAGGAAGTAGACAGCGCTCACAGCGCGCCCGGAGCTTTGAAAATGATGCTCAAAGACTCGACCGACACCTCGTTTAACCTCGGTATTACCAACTGGATAACCTTGCTTCCGGCAAAAAAAATCTTTACTATTACCGCTTGGGTTAAGTACGTCAATATGCCAAGGTATTATAATGCAATGTTCTATGTGCAGCAGGCGACCCAACTGCCCAGCTATGCATGGATTGATCGTAAATGGGGGACTATTTGGGGAAATAGTCCCGGGAACAGCGCATGGACGCAGATATCGGTGAGTGATACTTCCAAGGACAGCGCGAATGTTTTTAAATTCGGCATTACCCTTTGGAAATATGGCACACTGTGGGTAGACGACATTGCAATAACCTACCAAAACATTCCCCAAGCGGTCAACTATTCCGTGGAACCCGCTCGACAGGGAAGCATCGTCAACAACCGGATTTCATTTTCACACAAAATGCCCTATTCCTTTGAAGCGTGTTCCATTGACGGTAAAGCAATCATGAGTCAATCGGGCATAGCCT
>Ga0224525_1000723_pt1 | contig 13957 bp, 12 predicted proteins | sample CFST100metaG_FD_179874 | JGI IMG/M metagenome (GOLD analysis project Ga0224525, IMG submission 179874) | Peat soil microbial communities from Stordalen Mire, Sweden - C.F.S.T100 | ecosystem: Environmental > Terrestrial > Soil > Wetlands > Peat | place: Sweden: Norrbotten County, Stordalen Mire...
ATAACTCAAGAGGAAATAGAAAAAGCGGTTAGATCAATCAATAACCGCCCTAGGAAAAGACATGGTTATTTAACGCCTTATGAGGTATTCCATAATAGAAAAATTTAGCTTTGGGATAGAATTAAAGTAACTATGCCTTTTATTCCACCTGCAAAGCTGCAGTCTCTTTATAGCTCGCTTTTAAAAATGCCAAAAGCGCTATCAGCGCTATCAAAGCATTAACAAGCATTCCCACAAACATTGAACTGTGGTCCGATGAGAAGTTCACGACGTTTATAAAAACAAGAAAAAACACGTTATATATCTGGCTCTGAATACTCATAGTGGTTGCGCGATGCGAGGAAGGAACGGCGTTATGAATAATACCACCTATAAATATATCATAAAATCCGGCAAAAAAGGTAAGAAGCGCGATAGAGAAAAGAACCAAAGCGGCAATCTGCGTGCCAAAAAATAGCGAGACAATAAAATCAATAAGAAGGTATGCTATCATAATACCTCTCCAATCGATCTTGGATTTTATTTTCTGATAGAAATGGGCGCCGAGGAAACCGAATATGTTTATAAAAACATAGATAACTCCGAAATAAATAAGCGGGATTTTCGACACCTGCATTACCGGCTGGTAATAATTCAAGAGAATGTCATAGATTGCATTCACAACAGAAAAGATGACGACAATAGTCCAAATGGTTTTATGCTCAAGTAGATAATTTAGGCCTTCTTTTATCTGATTAAAAGATTTGCTGATGCTTTTCTCGCGCGTAGGTTCCTTGAACCAGAAGGTTATCAAAAAGCATGCGAAATTCGCGATTGCTGAGAATAAGAACGGCAATCTGGGATCTACATAATAAAGATATCCGCCGGCGGCAGAACCTATGATTCTGCCCACAAAAGAATATTTTACTATCTTTGCCTGGACTTCTTCATATTGTTTTTCCCTGCCCAAAGAAAGCAAGGTGTCATAGGTGAATGCGCTCAATATTCCGGAAGAAAATGCGGTTCCTATGCCATTGAAGCAGAAACCGAGAAAAAACATCCAAAAAGAATTGGAAAGAAAAAAGGTGACATTGAGGAGCGTAAAGGCCAAACTGCTCAAAATCAAAATAGACTTCCGCGAATATTTGTCTGCCCAGATACTGGAAGGAATATCAAGCAGGAGCGTTGTGATATATGACCCTCCCACAATCAGTCCGACTTGAGTAAGACTCATGCCGCGACTTAAAAGAAAAATCACAAAAACAGGCTGCGCGAACCACGTCCTATCGACGAAGATCATCAGACAGATTTTATTTATATTCCCCTCCAGATTTTTTTGCTCGGTTTTGTTCATGATTTTATCATTTCCGCATTTAAAGCTCCTCAATTTACACATTTTTCATCCTACAACAAAACCTGAAGATTGTAAAATGTTCGGCATTAAATTCTATTCTGAAGTGCGATTTTGTCATCTTGAACTTGTTTCAGGATCTTCGTTATGTTTCTTTATGCTTTATTTATTGCACAATACCTAATATTACGCTCTCTAACTGCCGCGAAACAGTTATATTTATTTCAGGATATAAAAGCATAATCATATCATAACGAAGATTCCGGATCAGAATCCGGAATGACAAAGTGAAAGCACAATAATAAAATAAATTACTCCATACAAGATAAAATTGCATCACCCAAGCTGACGATAGCATTCATTTTCTGAGAAATACTTTCCGTATCTCTTGGATCCAAGGCTACTTTATTGAAAAAGTTAGTATAATGCGGCTTCAATTCCCGTTCGAAAGAGACTACCATAATATTTCCCCTAAATAACAAGTTAAACGATCCCGCAACTTTCCTGGCCTCGATCAATTTTTCCTGGGCATCTGGTGTAAGTGTTTCTAAAATATCAGCTCCAACCGACTGCGGATCACCATTATATGCTATATGAAACAACTTATTAAAATCATTGGATTCCGTAGTAAATCCCGATTGCAACTTCGTTAACAGACTCTGCGGTTTCAACATAAAATCGCAAGCGGCTTTTCGCGGCAAACGGAACATATAGATTGTTTCGGTATGATTTTCCGCGGTACGCCCATTGCCTACGGTATAGTGAAATTGAGCCATCCAAAAAGGAGCTCTATCATATACTCCCCAAAATTGATTGAGTAGGATTTGACCATCGTCTCCTTTCTTAAAAACTTCAGGATAAGATTTTGCCAGCAATCCCCACTGTCCATCCAGATGATTGGGACTATAAAGCCATCCATACTCCTCGGCAATTAGTAAATAAGCCAGTTGTTTTTCAAGCAACTTTATCTTGGAATAATAAAAAATTGGCAAAATTATTGGGAATAATATTATTTCGCAACCACTGATATCATCTTCCGTTCTTATCGTGCCATTATTTACACCGATGCTTAGGACATATAAAAAAAATACAAAAGACACTAAAGCCAACAAAAACAATAATAACATAATATTTGTAATTCTTTTCGGATACTGCTGATAATATCTGAATTTCTTAATAAGTTCATTATCAGCCCGCTCAAAACTTCGAATCTTTTCCGCCGCCAACTCAGAAAACACCGGATCCCAGTATTTTTGGTTATTTGAATCATTTATATCATTATCAACAGTCATATCGTTATTTATTGTTTCATCTGATAAGGTTTGTTCCATAAGCATTTAACGTTTACTATCTTCTATAATTAGTAGCATTTTATGAGTTTTGGTTATCTTTCACACAACGAATATACATATATGCATCAACATCAGCGCCCCCTCCAACGTAATTATCTGGAAAATTATTATCATAGCTGAAAAACTGTGCCGAAGTGCCATCGTCATTATATAATTCGCTCGACCAGTATTCACGATCCTGCTTCGGAATATAATTCGCATAGAGACAAATAAATTCACTTTTGGTTGGCAACCTTCCGCCAACCGTTTTACAAGCATCTCTGGCAGGATAATTAGAAAAATCTACGTTGTTATCAGCCGCTAAAACTCCGCCATTGCATTGAGGGCTTACACAAACAGTCTTGGTTTTTTCCCATTGCAATGATTGGCTTATATCAACAGAATAAATTCCAATCCCTTGGCACACATCATAAATCCATGAGCCTGCATTAAGTTTCCCCGGTCCCAACGGATCATATCCGCTTGCAATTTCTTCACCGTCTTTATATCCATCCATATCAGTATCGGCTTTGAGCGGATCAGTGTGCCATTTATACATCTCATCATAATCCGAAAGTCCATCACCATCCGTATCTTTTTTATAAGGATCAGTTCCCAATACCTTCTCCTGTACGTCCCTAAATCCATCACCATCACTGTCTTTCAACTGCTCCTGCATAAAAGATGCGGACTTGTTCTGGCCTGTTAGACCATTTGGGAACTGTTTATATATCGCCACCGCAGCAAAAGCCATACCCACAACAAGGATTATTATTCCGATGACCAGACCGAGCGCGCCGATTTTTATAAATTTTTTGACATTTTTTACATCCTGCGGATTTATTTCTGCGCTGCTGATCGCTTTAAGATTCTTGAACATCGCATACCCGAACATAAGCATCCATAATCCAAAAATAAAGCTGACGATTTGATACAAGATTCCCAAAGTAAGATTGTTCTTCGATATCGTCGCAAACGGCACAAGTATGATAAGATAGAAAATAGTGAAAGCGAGCATTTTCAATATGACGGCTTTTTTTCTGTGCTTTATTATCCCGTAAGAATAAGCCATACTTTCAACAATCGCCTTGCCATCAACGACCAGAGATAAAAACAGAAAATTATGCCAGGCGTTGAGGAGAATAGAAATGGGAATAAGAGCGAGAGTAAAAATAATCACGAGAATCCCAAGCGCCCAATTCGTTATATTCATAACGGATCTGGTCACATCAGAATTATTGTTTGAACCAACCGTAAAAATTGTTATCAATATGGCATAAAGCACTCCGATAAGAACGATAGGTAAAATAGCCGTAAAAGAAACCGCTGCATACGCCAGTGAGGCCTTAAAATATGAAAAAATCTTGGAAAATGATTTTTTGATCGCATCCCTCACTCTAATATCTTTGTCTCCCACGATTTCCAGAAGGGCGATGTTGTCAGCCAAAAATAAAATCAATATGAAAATAAAAGCCGGAATACCAAGCGAAAGAGCGGCAATCCAACTTTTGAGAAAAGCGACAATGGCAACAAAAATTATAAGTGCTACAAAAAAAAGTGCGAATACCAAAATGGTGAGTACCGCAAACTTCGCAATCCTTTCTCCAAGCATCTTCCAAGAAATCTTCATCAAGTCTTTCACGCCCAAAAAATTTTCAGAAAAACGACTGTCTTCTTCCTGATTCTGATTTTCGGGAATATTATTTCCTCCATTATCGGGATTAGAAACCGACGGCATCGGCACTTCTCGATCATCCGGCAGATTATTTTCGTTGTCATTTATAAAACCGTTCCCATCTTCAAACCCGGCAGAATTTTCCATAGTTTTTGTTAGTTTTTTTTAAGTATTAATTTAACACGTTTAGCTCATACCTGCCGAACTATACCATTTAAAATGATACCCATCATTTTTGTCATTCCGAGCCTGTCGAGGAATCCCTATCTTACAATAGGACTGCACGATATGGGTAAGACTTAATGTAATGAAGGGATTCTTCGGAGTACCTCAGAATGACAAAATGTAAGTTTTATTGCGGGAGATAAAAAATTTGTGTTTAAGCATGTAAGTCTTAACAGAATTTTGAAAAATAAAATAACTACTTCCCTGCCGTCAGTGGATCCCTGCCCATGTCGACCTCCTCCTTGTCAGAAAGCCCGTCGCCGTCGGTGTCGAATTTGTACCGGTCAGTACCTAATTTGATTTCTTCGGGATCTTTCAATCCATCACGATCACTATCAAGCTGACCGCCAACATTATTGGGGTCATATCCTGCCGCCACTTCTTCGCCATCTTTATATCCATCTCCGTCAGTGTCGGCCTTATTCGGATCGGTGCCCCATTTTCTAACCTCGTCATAGTCTGAAAGCCCGTCGCCGTCAGTGTCAGCCTTATTGATATCGGTTCCCAGTTGTTTTTCCTCAACATCAGTAAGTCCGTCGCCGTCACTATCAATAGCCTGCGCTTCTGTCTTCTTGATCTCCGGTGCCGCTTTCTTGTCCGCTTTCCTGATCGAACAGCCAGAGAAAGAAAAAACCACCAGGATCAGTAGCAAAGAAACGGATATTTTCTTAATGATAATCATTTCTATAAAAAATTAGGTTTAAGACTTTATGAGTGCAATGTTTGTTTAATAAAATATATTATAAACGTAGCACTTTGCTCCCTACACACCCCGCACACATTATGGCTGCGCCATAATTGCACCACCCCTCTCAAGAGGGGAATCTACACAAGTATAACAAAAGTAATGACGTTATAGGTTATTTGTTATGAGTTGTAAGTTATTTAATCTCCATTCCTCTCAGTGCCGCGATTCTTTCTTCAATCGGCGGATGAGTCATAAAAAGTTTGCTGATTGCGTTTCCGCCTTTGAAAGGATTCACAATATATAGATGAGCTGTCGCGCGGTTGGCAACTTCAAGCGGTTCCTGATCGGCGGAAATTTTTTCAAGCGCGCTGGCAAGGCCGTCGGGATAGCGCGTCAGAAGTGCTCCGTCAGCATCAGCAAGGAATTCTCGTTTGCGGGAAATTGCCAGTTGGATAAGCATGGCGAAAAGCGGTGCTAATATGGAAAGAATGATCGCAACAATCATGATAATATTGCCACCTTCTCTGTTTTCATTGTCGCGCCGTCCCCCGCCCCACCATAAAAAATTACGGAAATAATCCGCAAGAAGCGCAACGATTCCAACCAGAACCACAACGACCGTCGAGAGCAAAATGTCGCGATTGCCGATATGGGAAAGCTCGTGTGCGATTACGCCTTCGAGTTCACTACGATCAAGTTTTTGCAATATGCCGGAAGTCACCGCCACCACAGCGTGCTGCGCATCGCGGCCAGTCGCAAAAGCGTTAGGCGCGGAATCGTCAATTATATAAATTTTGGGAACAGGAAGCCCGGCAGTGATGCAAAGATTTTCTACCAGACGATAGAGTTCTTTATTGTCCTCGAATTCCACCAAGTGCGCATTGCTCATCGCGAGCACCAGTTTGTCGGAATACCAATAGCTTCCCACGCTCATAAGTATGCTGAAAATCACGGCGAACCAAAGAATCGCGCTTGAACCCATGGCCTGCGAAAAAACCCAGCCGACGCAAATCACAAAAACCAGAAATATCGAAATTAGGATATATGTCTTTTGGGTGTTGCTATCGGCCTCAGTATAAAGTGTTGCCATATATAAAAATTAAAAATTACAGGTGAACTTCGCCCAACTGCCACTGCCCATAAAAGTATTGAAACCGAACAGAACCATAATCAAGTTTATGATGACCCACGAAATGAAAATTATTATGAATCCTTGAATGATCCTGCCGAATCTCTGTTTTGCTTCAGCAATGAGGCTGACGTTGCCGGCTGTAGTCACATAGATTATGCCGCCGACTATAAGAGCCAAAAGAGTCACCAGTGCCACAATCTCCATCAAGAAATTGATTATATTGGAAAGAAGAACGACCAAAGAACAGACTCCGCAAGATTTACTTTCATCGACACCGGGCGTTTTCGGATCATCCGCCAGCCTTCCGCACGGAACAAGTCCGCCGCAAATATTGGTTCCTGCCTTGCAGCTTGCCGTAATTCCACCGTCATTACTGACACAAGTGTCATAAGTGCAAGTATTCCCATCGGCGTTACAAGGTTTATTGTCAACATGATACTTGCACGTTGCTTTACCGCCTATCGCCGTACATGTCCCCGGTCCAACCAGACATTTGCCAGCACCGGGATCACTGCAACCGGCGTCACTATGCTCATATTTGCAAGTCGGACTCCCATCTTCCACTACGCATTTTCCCGGCTTAGCTTCACATGGACCCGGATTATCACACGCTGGCAGATTGGAACCGGTACACGGCTTATCGGTATAAGTAACTTTTAAATAAGCATACGCACTTACGGCATCGCCACAATCATTGTTAGATATAATATGAACAGTGTACATTCCCTTTTCCAGAAAAAGATCCGTGACATCCTCGTAAGGATGCGTTTGCAGGCAGCCGGTACCGACGCTTGGTATCATACCCTTTTTCCCCGACGGAGAAGTGGTGTTGATCTGCCCCGAGTCGTCAAAAGTAGCGCCAAGGAGTTCAACTTTCTCGACCCGAGCGCCATCTATTTTTACATCAGTAAAATTATCGCAGGCATCAGTATCTTTCGTCCCTGTACAACTTGCCGTCATGGTAACAGTTTCCGCAAAAGCGTTCTGGACGAAAAACATACCAAGGGTAAAAACTGCCACTGCAAAAATCAGAGAATATTTTATTTTTCTTTTCAGCATAAAACAAACGGGATAAGCTTATCTTAAAACTAATTCTAGAATTCAACTTTCGGAGCTTCCTTCTGCGCCGCTTCCTCTATCTCAAAAAAATCTCTTTTGGTAACGTTTAGCATCCCAGCCACGATACTGTCCGGAAAAACCTGAATCTTGGTATTAAGATCGCGGACGTTACCGTTATAAAATCTGCGGGAAGCCTGAATTTTGTTTTCAGTGTCGGAAAGTTCTCTTTGGAGTTCCAAAAAGTTTTCATTGGCTTTGAGCTCCGGATAGTTTTCCGCAACCGCAAACAATGTCTTGAGAGTTCCGGAAAGTGCATTTTCTGCTGCACCTTTTTCTGCCGCGCTTCCTGCGTTCATTGCAGCCGAGCGCGCCTCGGTGACTTTTTCAAAAACTCCGCTTTCATGTGCGGCATAACCTTTCACAGTATTAACCAAGTTCGGAATCAGATCATAGCGCCTCTTGAGCTGAACATCGATGTCGCTCCACGCTTCATCGGTACGCACTTTGAGCCTGATAAGCCCGTTATAAATTGCGATAAACCACGCTGCGACAATGGCAATAACTGCCACCAGAATCAATAAAATCGTGTCCATTTTTTTTCTTTTAATAATAAAGTTTATAATAAAGGCTTTTAAAGCCGCCAATTGATACAGACTTGTCTATTTTCTACATTATATCACTATGAGTTTTTAAATAAAGGTCAATATATTACATCAAAATTTACCACAGGGAACAAAAATTTTTGTTCCCTACAAAATACAGCAACGTTATGATTAAAACACACGCAACGGACCACCTTCAAGAATCTTCTCCACTTCTTCATATCCGGTCGGGAAAGCGAAATTATATCGTGCAGGCAGGGCAAAAACATATTTTGCATTTCTTCCCAGCTCGCTCGGGTTTATCGGTGCCGCACCGATATGGAATTTATCCTGCTGCATATCGTTCCATTGCTGTATAGTGAAAATCATTATGGGAATATCCTGTCTCGGATTCTGCGCAGTCCAATCCGGATGGCGAATCAGAATCTTCGGTCCTTCCGCAGCTTTCACTTCTCCATCAGTACCTTGCGCATCCCCTTCCCACTTATCATTCACAATCGAATAACCTGCCCAGCTTGGCGGTAAAGTGAATTCAAATCCATAGTCAGTGTTTGTGTATTTTATCATATCAAGCGAAGGGACAGTCTGAGAGCTTGGCAATGAATTTGCAACCGGGCTAGTGTTTTCCGGTTTTGGCTGAGGTTTTTTGCTTGTAACGAAATAAGCTGCTACGCCGATTATCATCAGCAATGCTACGCCCAAAATTATCGTTCGATTTTGTAATTTCATATATTTTATTTAATTGTTATCGAATCCGAATTCCATAGTCTATAGAATTATTCTATACCATTGCAAGAGCTTTGTCATTATATAATTTGCTCTCACCTACCTGTACCCACCACGGTATATTTTACTATTCCGAATGGATTAGAATCATTTCCCCTTGAAAGGGATGGCGCGAGATAGCGTTAAGCTATCTGCGTGCGGGGTGTGTTGCATCTTGTAGAGACGCAAGATTTTGCGTCTTTTGTATGCAGGATAATATAGTTTTCGCCTATTACCATACGCATAATTATGCGTCTCTACCAATACAAAATGCTGCACATCCCTTGCTATATCATATATTCGCTATGACATGAGCTCTCATATTCCTCCGAAGAGAGGGATTAAGATGACGATACTCAAATTATCCCGCTGCAACATAAAAACCGGACTTACAATTCCGGTTTTTATTATTTATAAACATTTTCAGAAACTACATTCCCATACCCATACCACCGCCCATGCCGCCATGGCCGTGATCATGCTCTTTCTTTTCAGGAAGATCAGTGACTGCAACTTCGGTTGTAAGCAACATCGCGGAAACGGAAATTGCGTTTTCGAGCGCTGTGCGGGTGACTTTCACAGGATCAATGATTCCGGCGGCAACCATATCGTTTTCAGTTTTATTAGTGATTGCATTGTATCCAGAATTTTTCGCTTTATCATTTTTTACGAAGTTGGCAATGACCGCACCTTCTTCTTTTCCGGCATTCTTGACGATCTGGCGAAGCGGCTCTTCCAGAGCACGCAATAAGATTTTGACTCCGGCACTAATTTCATCCTCAAAAGAAATATTTTGTATATCGATCTTACCTTCAGACTTAATAATGCTTTCCATACTAATCTTACCTTCCTTAAAAAATTTCTTCTCGACAGCGACTCCGGCTTTCACCAGTGCGGTTCCTCCACCCGCAACTATTCCTTCCTCGACTGCAGCCTTGGTAGCGGCAAGCGCGTCTTCCACTTTGTGTTTTTTATAAGTGAGTTCCGATTCGGTGGCAGCACCGACTTTCAGAACCGCGACTCCGCCGGCAAGTTTCGCAAGACGCTCCTGAAGTTTTTCCTTATCGAAATCGGATTTGGTATTTTCGATTTGTTTTCGGATCTGTTCGATTCGCGACTCGATATCTTTCTTGGTTCCACGCCCGTCCACGATCGTCGTATTGTCTTTGGTCGCGATGACTTTCTTTGCGCTTCCCAACATCTCGATAGTCGCATTTTCAAGCTTGATTCCGGTTTCCTCGGAAACAACTTTTCCGCCGGTCACCGCCGCGATATCCGCAAGCATTTCTTTTCTTCTGTCTCCAAAACCCGGAGCCTTGATCGCAAGTGCATTGATAACCCCACGCAGTTTGTTCAAGATCAAGGTGGTAAGAGCTTCGCCATCGATATCTTCGGCGATGATCACAATGTCTTTCTTGCCGGCCTGTGCCACCGCTTCAAGAATCGGCAAAATCTCGCTGAGCGCGGAAATCTTTTTATCAGTTATCAGAATGTATGGCTCGCTCAACTCCGCTTTCATCTTTTCTGGGTCAGTGATCATATACGGAGAAACATAGCCTTTATCAAATTCCATTCCTTCCACCACTTCGCTTGATAGCCCGAAAGTCTGGGATTCCTCGACCGTAATCACGCCATCCTTGCCGACTTTTTCCATCACTTCAGCGATGATGCTTCCGATTTCCTTGTCCTCTGCGGAAATGGTCGCTACCTGCGCGATTTCCTCACGGCTTTTGATTTTCTTGGAACTGGCCTTGAGTTCAGCAATCACCTCTTTTCCCGCGCTCTCGATTCCAAGACGGATCCCAACCGGGTTCACGCCCATCGCCACATACTTAAGCCCCTCACCGATGATTGCCTGAGTCAGGATCGTGGAAGTCGTAGTTCCGTCTCCTGCGATATCATTGGTCTTGGAAGCTACCTCTTTCAAAAGCTGCGCTCCCATATTCTCGAATTTATCTTCAAGCTCGATTTCTTTCACGATAGTCACACCATCATTAGTGATGATCGGCGCGCCATATCCTTTGTCCAAAATCGCATTCCTGCCTTTCGGACCAATTGTAACTTTGACTGCATCAGCAACTTTGTCGATTCCGCGCTTGATCGATTGCCTGGCGTCCTCACTGAATTTTACATCTTTTGCCATATTGATTTTTGATAGATTTATTAAAATTTTATATTTCCTTAATTCAACACACCCCTTTAATTCCCCTCTCGAGAGGGGACTTATACGAAAAATCAAGGCAAGATACAATAATTTATTTTTAAATTTGCATTATGCATTGAATTCCCCTCTTGAGAGGGGTGGCGCAAGATAGCGTCAGCTATCTGTGTGCGGGGTGTGTTGCATCGCGCTACGAATTACCCCACGATCGCCAAAACGTCTTCATCTGAAACGACAAGATATTCTTTGCCATCGATTTTGATTTCGCTCGGGCTGTATTTTGAAAAAATGACCATGTCGCCGACTTTGATATCCATCTGGCTTCGCTGTCCATTTTTCAAAAGCTTGCCCGGTCCGACTGCCAACACTTTTCCCTGCTCAGGCTTTTCCTGGTTCACTGTGTCAGGAATAATGATCCCGCTTTTGGTTTTCTCTTCCGATGAAACCGCTTCGAGAATGATCTTGTTACTAAGAGGTTTTAGTTTCATATCTGATTCCTTTCTTCTAGCGCTTCTGTGGCGCCGCTTATTAAATTATTGATTATTGAAATTTTTAGCACTCCTTATGCTCGAGTGCTAGTTTCATTATATATTCGCAGGAGAAATTGTCAATAAAGAAGAGGTCTGACCTTTCAGATGTTCAAAAAGGTCAGTCCTCGACTGATCAGAAGATTAAACAGTAGTTCAAGGAATTAAAAAAAGCTAACGAGGTCCGACCTTTTTGAACATCTGAAAGGTCGCACCTCTTGCGCGTTGAACCTGTTACTCTACGAAAGAATCTACTTATTCAACCCCGAATCTTTCTGCCCCGCAAATTCTAACAAACCCAGATTTTCCATCCGCCGATTAAATTCGGGAATGATAAGATATTCATGCGAATCGGGATGGAATTCCAGCTGAGTGTCATCAATAGTGATTCTTCCGCCAGCTTTGTCATAAAGCGAATCTTTGCAGATTCTCCGGCTTTCAATCTTTAAAAAAACATCCTCTAAAACATCTCCGAATATTCCCCAAAGCGGAAATTCCATAAGTTTTGAAGCCGAAAGCAGAATCTTATTTTTTCTGAGAGTACGGACGCTCTTGAGCTCGCCTGGTTTGTGATTAATGACATATTTTCGAAGCCAATCGTTTTGCAATTGGAATTTACGAAAGATACTTTCATCCTCTGCATATACATTCACCAGGTGTACATAACTTTCAGCGTTATAAATACTTTCGAAAGGAATTTGCAGGGATTTATCGGTTATATAGTGATTGAGACAGATGCGGTCCTTGGTTTTCTTGCCATAACGGCGTACACCGAGGATAAAAGTAAGCGCCGTCATAAGAGTACGCACTGTCCATATCCTGCCATATTTAGCCACGACTATTATATCTACATCTGAATCGTCTTTGCTATTCTCTAGTGCAAGCGAACCTGAAACAAATATTCCGCGCACGAAAGGTACGATGATCAATATCTTAAAAACCCGTCTGAGCTTTTTCCATTTCTGATCCGCCAGTTTTTTCCGCCAAAGCCTTTTCTCCACGATATCTTCGCGCCCGCAGAGAAAATAGAATCCGAATTTTTGCGAAATTTTTTCTTGCAGGAGTTCGCTCTCGCTCAAAACCGCAAATAAATCTCCGACCTCGAATTTATCTTTTTCAAAATCTTTCGCACAAATCAAATGCCGCCAAATCTCGAATCCGGTCAGAGGATAGTCAAGGATATCGTAATAAGATAAAGTAGCGATGATTGTTTTCTCAATAAGAGTCATTTTGAGTATTAGGTATTTTTATACCGTAATTTTAGCACATAATTATATGTTATGTCATTGCAAATCTTGTAGGGATGCAAAATTTTGCGCTCTAGAGACACAGCAATCCCGATACCATAATTCATTTTGCTCCTTCGGTGTGTCATTCCGGACTCCGATCCGGAATCTTCTAAATATTTCATTTGACTTTATTTATTGCACCATACTTTTAGGACTTACGCGTTTGAACAGATGAACTTTCTTTCCTGCATCAATAACTTCCTTTTGTCATTCTGAGGTACTCCGAAGAATCCCTTCATTACATCAAGTCTTATCCATGTCGTATATTTCTATCGTATTAAGAGGGATTCCTCGACTCGCCACGCTGTAGCTATGATGAAGCGGGCAAGTTCGGAATGACGAAATGTAAGTTTTATTCTAAATAGTATAGCTTAGCAGATGTAAGCCAGATGCGTAAGTCCTAACTCTATATCACGCCTTCCAACTACCGCGAAATAATCCTGTTTGTTTCAGGATATAAAGCATATGCGTTTTATACAAAAGATTCCGGCTCGAGGCCGGAATGACAGAATATAGATTTTATCGCTGGAAAAAATTATTTGTTATAAATTATCAGTTGTAAGTCATCTACAGAACCTCCTTCAGATATTTCCCTGTATAGCTCCTCTTGCACTTCATTATATCTTTCGGCGTGCCTTCGAAAAGGACTTCTCCGCCGAGGTCGCCGCCGTCAGGACCGAGGTCAATGATCCAGTCGGCGCATTTGATGACTTCCATGTTGTGCTCGATCACCAACACAGTGTTCTGACGATCGGCGAGCTTGTTGAGAACGGCCAGAAGTTTTTTGGTATCGTCAAAATGGAGTCCAACCGTCGGTTCGTCAAGAATATACATTGTCTTTCCTTCTTTCACGGGACGCGCGAGTTCAGTCGCCAGTTTGATCCTTTGCGCCTCCCCTCCCGAAAGCGTGGTTGCGCTTTGCCCGAGGCGCATATAACCGAGCCCGACATCGCTGAGTATGGAAAGCTTATGGAAAAGCGCCGGCACGTCGCTGAAAAATTTCATCGCGCTGTCAACGCTCATATCCAAAACCGTGGCAATATTCACGCCTTTGTATTCCACCTCCAGCGTCTCGCCGTTATATCTTTTTCCATGGCACTGCTCGCACTCCACATAAGCGTCCGGCAGAAAATACATTTCCAATTTCGTCGCCCCGTCGCCCTTGCAGTTCTC
>Ga0224525_1000727_pt1 | contig 13921 bp, 9 predicted proteins | sample CFST100metaG_FD_179874 | JGI IMG/M metagenome (GOLD analysis project Ga0224525, IMG submission 179874) | Peat soil microbial communities from Stordalen Mire, Sweden - C.F.S.T100 | ecosystem: Environmental > Terrestrial > Soil > Wetlands > Peat | place: Sweden: Norrbotten County, Stordalen Mire...
TAAAAATGAGAAACCGGAAAATCCTAAATTTGTTGCATTTAAATTCTTAAAACCATTGAGCCCCCATAACCATCAACATCATCACGAAACAGCGGCCTCGAACCTGAACAGGGCGTTTATCCTGGGCATTGCGCTTAATGCGCTCTATGTGGTCATTGAATTGATGGCGGGTTTTTATTATGATTCGCTGGCGCTGATCTCCGATGCCGGTCATAACCTAAGCGATGTTGCATCACTTGCACTGGCTTTATTGGCTTTCAGGCTGACAAGAGTCAAAGCCAATGATAAGTTTACTTACGGTTATCGCAAATCAACCATACTTGTTTCACTCATCAACTCAGTGGTCCTTTTTGTTGCCATTGGTGGAATTATATGGGAAAGTATCAACCGGCTTCAGCATCCTGTTGTAATTTCAGGAACACCTGTAGCTATTATTGCAGGAGCAGGGATTTTGATCAATTCCATTTCCGCTATGTTGTTTTTTAGGGATAAAGAAAGTGATTTGAATGTAAAGGGCGCTTACCTTCACCTGATGGCCGATGCGGCAGTGTCATTGGGAGTGGTCGTTTCGGGCGTTCTTATTGCCTTGTTCCATATTTACTGGATGGACATGGTCATGAGTCTGTTAATTGTCCTGGTTATTTTTTATTCAACATGGAGGCTTTTTAAAGACAGTCTTACACTCACACTTGATGGTGTTCCTAAAGGCGTTGACTTTGCAAAAGTAGTTTCGGAAATTAAGAAAGTCGAAGGAGTGTTTGACATTCATCATCTGCATGTATGGGCAATAAGCACATCGCAAAATGCCCTAACAGCACACATTATCATTCATCAGAACACAGGAATGGAGCAACTAAGTTTGTTAAAGAAAAATATTAAGCACACATTAAAACACGTCAATATTCATCATGCAACCCTTGAATTTGAAAGCCTCGACGAAAATTGCACCGATACGAATACGCACTAAACTTTTCTAACATCTGAACTCTCTAATACCAATGACATCAATTAAACAAGACATACTCATCCTGGGCCTCGGAAATGATATACTGACAGACGATGCAATAGGTCCTAAATTAGCCTGGCATCTTGAAAAAACCTATCCCCTTGCCAATATTAAATATGAAACCGCTGCCATAGGCGGCATGGAACTTATTGAACTGATAAGAGATTATAAACATGTGGTGATCATTGACGCTATTAAAACATTGAATGGTATTCCCGGAACTGTTTATTATTTGACTCCATCAAATTTCAGGGAAACCCTGCATGCTTCTCACATGCACGACATATCATTTCTGACAGCATTACGTATGGCTAAAGAGGTAGGTATTACGATCACTGAAGACATAGATATTATTGCCGTTGAAATTGTCGAAGACCTCACCTTTGGAAATGATTTTACTCCTCAGCTTCAGGCGAAATATGAGGATATTAAAAAAGAAGTGGAAGAAATGATCTCTGAGATCATTCAGAAGTTTGAATAAATCGGTCACAAGTATAAAGGTAATTGCTAACATCAAAGGTTTTATAGTCAGCACCAACCAACCCATGCAAGGTGGTGGCGACGGACAAAAGCCTACTCCTTTTGAATTGTTTCTTGCTTCGTTGGGAACTTATGCCGGTATCTTTGTCAAATCATTCTGCGATCAGCGGAATTTGCCAACGGATAATATAAAAATCATTTAGCATGTTGAAAGAGACCCTGTGAAACATTCGGTTTCAAAAATAGGTTTGGAAATAATGCTTCCTGTTGATTTTCCTGAAAAATATAAAAGCGCTGTGATCAGCGCTGCCGATCTTTGCACTGTGAAAAAGCTGATCCAGAATCCACCGGAAATGACTGTTTACATAAGTATTGTCTGAACTTCTTAACAATTGTAACATTTTATATTGATCTGATCGTTTTTTTTCTAAATAACTTTACATTATTAAATGTTTTATAAGATGTCACCAGTTTTTATAATAGGGTTAATTCTGCTGGGTCTGTTTGCGGGATTTATAAGTGGTGTTGTGGGTATTGGAGGAGGAGTAATAATTGTCCCCTTACTGGTCATGTTATTTGGCTTTACCGAACATTCCGCACAAGGTACTACACTTGCATTGCTGATCTTACCCCTTGGTATTCTTGCAGCGATGAGTTATTGGCAAAAAGGATTCATTGATATTAAAGCGGCATTATTGATAAGCGCCGGATTTGTGATCGGGGGTTACTTTGGTGGTAAATACGCAATATTACTTTCGGACCAGGTCTTAAAAAAGGTTTTTGCGTTACTGTTAATTGCGATTGCAGTAAAACTTCTGTTGTTTAGCAAAGCATAGATCGAAAAAAAAGGAACGAATATAATAAAATCAAACACAGCCCAACTTTCTGTCATTGATATTTTCAAATGTACCGTATGCGATCAATGCCTGAATATTTGTCCGCAGAAAGCAATTGTAAAAGTACCCAGTTCTTCATGTGCCAAATGCATCAAGTATTGCATTACAATGAAAGTGTCGTGTAATCCCGAACACTATGTGTTTTATTATAGAACATGCAATTCATGCGGATTGTGCGCAACTGTTTGTAAACAAGAGACTGTGTATTGGCATAAAGTAATTCCATTTTAACGACTCTTGAATAATAACGACCCTATTTCAAATGCATTAGGTCTAAAATGCGTTTACTAATAGATTTAAATTGTACTTTTGTTTTTCTTTATGTGAATAATGTCATTCCTTCTCAGAAAATATATTTCAATTTTCATGTTGCTGACAATAACTTTGTTTATTGTCCCTAAGGAATACGTGCACGATTTATACAGTCATCAGGATACACGCTGCCTTCCACATAATAATACAACATTAGAAAAGAGCCATCAACATTGCGAAATTCTTAAGTTCAATACTCCTCTTTATCTTTTTCAGTATAAAATTTTCCTTTTATCAGTTACCTTTGTTCAACAGACTTTAAATATTTTCGAATCACCATCCTATAATATTCCATTTTTTAGTCATTTCAATTCAAGGGCGCCTCCTTCAGTTTTTTTATCTTCTCTTTAATCATCTTATCATTTAATTTTTCGCTCATGTTTCTTTATAGGGACATGTATTTATTAATTGGTTAATGGTTTATTTGCATAGTTGCTAATTGCAATAATTAAGTAATGCTATGCGAAAAAATAATTTTTCAAAGTCTTAAAGTTAATTTAAAAAAACGAAATCAATGCAAAAAATCTTACGGGTTTTAACAATTCTACTATTATGTTCGATAGCAGGATTTGCCCAAACTACAATTGATGCAAATATTACTGGAAATGTTATCAATAAAAATAGCAAAAAACCTATTCCATTTATAGATGTATCAATAAAAGGAACAACAATAGCAACAGTGACCGATACCGCAGGACATTATAATTTAAAAAATTTACCTGCCGGAAAATTTACTATTAAAGTATCAGGAGTTGGCTTTAAATCAAAAGAACAAGACGTTATTCTTTTGACAGGTAAAATCATTGAAGTTAATTTTGAAATAGAGGAAGACCAAATAATGCTTGAAGGCGTTGTAGTTTCAGCCAATCGCAACGAAACCAACCGCAGGGAAGCCCCGTCTATTGTGAACATCATAAGTCCGAAACTTTTTGAGAGTACTAATTCTGTATGTCTTGCTCAAGGATTAAATTTTCAAGCAGGCTTAAGGACTGAAATTAATTGCGAGAATTGCGGTTTGCCGCAAGTCAGAATAAATGGACTGGATGGCACATATTCACAAATTCTGATTGACAGTCGTCCTATTTATAGCGCATTGCAGAGTGTTTATGGTATCGAACAAATCCCGGCAAATATGATAGAACGGGTGGAAGTGGTTCGTGGCGGTGGATCTGCCATCTTCGGCACAAATGCTATTGGAGGCACAATAAACATTATCACCAAAGACCCAACAACTAATTCTGTAACATTGGCAAATACAACAACCTTAATTGGTATGAAATCCCCCGACTTTAATACAACCTTAAATGCCTCGGTTGTTTCAAATGATAATAAAGCGGGCGTAATGATTTTTGCTTCGACAAGGCAGCGAAGCCCGTATGATTATTATGGCGACGGCTTTTCAGAAATCACAAAATTAAACGTTAAGAATATTGGATTCAAAGGTTTTTATAAGACCGGTAACTATAGCAAATTAACGGTTGAATATCACAATTTATACAATTTCCTCAGAGGCGGAAATGACTTTGATTTGCCCCCGCAGCAGGCAGGTATTGATGAGCAGGCTGAATACAACATCAATACCGGAGGTTTGAATTATGATATTTTATCTAAAAACAGCAAGCATCATCTGAATATTTATACATCGGCGCAATTAATTAACCGCACTAACTATGCAGGAGCGCAGCAAGATCCTAAGGGTTTTGGGAAAACTGATGGCAAAACTTTAGATATAGGTATGCAATATACTTATTCAATGGATAAGCTGCTTTTCATGCCCTCAGAACTGACAATGGGAACAGAATATAATTTAGATGATTTACATGATAAAATATTGGGATATAACCGAATAACCAACCAGAATATAAATATTGAGAGTTTCTATTTACAAAATGAATGGAAGAATAAAAAATTAAGCATCCTTATAGGAGGTCGTTTTGATAAGCATGAATTAATTAAAAACCCTATCATCAGCCCCCGCTTGAATTTGCGATATAACCCTAATGAAATTATTAGTTTCAGAGCGAGTTATTCCACCGGATTCCGGGCGCCACAAGTGTATGACGAGGATTTACATGGTAATGCACTGGGAGGAACAATTTCTTTTATTCAAAATAACCCTAACCTGAAACCTGAAAAATCACAAAGTTTAAGCGGTTCAATTGTTTTAGACAAAGCCTTTGGCAAGGTTCAAACAGAATTGCTTATCGAAGGTTTTTACACGGTTTTAAATAATGTTTTTGTGTTAAACGAAATCGGGATTAATGCAGATTCAAGCTTTGTACTTCAGAGAGATAATGCTCCGGGAGCGGTAGTGCAGGGAATAAACTTAGAAGGCAAAATAGTTCCTTCAACAAAACTGCAATTTCAATTCGGAATTACTTTTCAAAAAAGTTTGTATAAAGTTCCTCAACAATGGAGTGATGATTCAACAGTGATTCCACAGAGAAAGATGTTTCGCACTCCCAATATCTATGGCTATTTAACCGCTTCTTATCAAGTTACTAAAAATTTCGATGTTTCTTTGTCGGGAACATATACAGGAAGTATGTTGCTTCAGCATTTTGCCGGATATATACCAAAAGATATACAGGTGAACTCACCTGATTTTTTTGATTTGAATTTAAAATTAGCGTATGACTTCAAACTCAAAGGCAGCGCTAAATTGCAATTAAATGGTGGCATTCAAAACATTTTCAACAGTTATGAAAAAGATTTCGACACAACCGTATTCCGTGATTCAAAATACATTTATGGCCCGGCTTTACCACGGTCATTAACTTTTGGGTTTAAAATAATCATATAATAAAATGACTCATCTACTCAAACAGTTTTTAGTCAAAATTTATTTGTAATTTAACACTGATGGGGCGACTTTAAGTCACCCCATCAGTTATCTCAAAATATTAAAAAAAAATGAAGAAATCAATCTCTTTTATAATTGTAATCAGTGTTTTGTTTTTAATGACATTGATACATCAGAAATTATTCTCTCAGCAAACCAGCACTATGACCGACAGTCGTGACGGCAAAGTTTATAAAACCGTTACTATAGGCAATCAGACATGGATGGCGGAAAATTTGAATTATGACACGGCTAAAGGATGCTGGTTTTACAACAACGATAGCTTGAATTGTAAAAGATTTGGCAGACTTTATAACTGGGAAACTGCAAAAGCAGCCTGTCCGTCAGCTGACGGATGGCATCTTCCTTCAATTGCTGAATGGGATTCTCTCATAAAACATTTGGGAGGTTCTGAAATTGCAGGAGCTAAATTAAAATCAAATTCATACTGGAAAACAAAACATGATTCGCTTACAAATTATGCAATTGTTGATGATTGTACTCATAAGAATAAAGGAATGAAGCATGATTCTGTTTTAATCAATAGCAGTAACTTTAATGGATTACCGGCAGGCACTTATTTCATTGGAGGCACATTTGATTACAAAGGAAAATATGGCAGTTGGTGGACGACATCACCCAAGAATATTTATAATTCTTATTACTTCTGCTTTTTTGATACTTCAACGGAGGCATTGTTATATTCCACTGTCAATTCATGTGGCTTTTCGGTTCGTTGTATTAAAGACAATTAAAAAAAAAATAACCATTAACAGAAAGGAAAATATTTATGAAAAAAAATATTCTCATTATTTGTTTATGCTTTTCATCTTTTATCTCAAAGGCGCAGCATTTCGTCAACTACACAAATACCAATACTGTTTATGGCAGCGCCATTGATACGCATAGCAATGTATGGTTTGCCACTTATGGCGGCGCAGTAAAATATGATGGGGCAAACTGGACCACATATACCACTGCCGATAGCCTGATAAATGATAACGTTAATTATGTTTGCGCCGACCACCTGGGAAATCTTTGGTTTGCCACTATGGACGGAGTGTCGAAATTCAATGGTTCTCATTGGACATCATACCGCACAAGCGATGGACTTGTTAGCAATACCGTTTGGTTTGACAAAGCCGATACGTTGGGAAATGTTTGGTTTGGGACAAACCATGGCGTTTCAAAATTTGATGGAACCAACTGGACAACTTATACCACAGCCGATGGACTTGCGAATAATGCGGTTTTTGGAATTGCGATAGATACCATTGGCAATAAGTGGTTTGCAACTGGGCAGGGAGTTTCGAAGTTCGATGGAACCAACTGGACAACTTATACGGTTTTTGACGGATTAGCGGGTAATTTTGTTTATATGGTTTATGTGGATAATACCAATAACAAATGGTTCGGAACATGGGGCCATGGACTTTCAAAATATGATGATACAAACTGGACAACATATACCGATGCCGACGGATTGGCTTGCAATTTTGTTTTTGCAATGGAAGTTGACAACTATGGTAATAAATGGTTTGCAGGCGATACAGGGGTAACGAAGTATGATGGAACAAACTGGACGATTTACAGAGATACAAATGGCCTTGCAGGCAACTCTAATTGGACAATAGCAAAAGATTCGCTGGGCAGGATGTGGTTTGGATCGGATGAAGGTATTTCGGAATATGACGGCGTAAACTGGACAACGCATGTTCCTACAAATTGTATATTAGGCAATGATATAACTTCTATAGCTATTGATCACCAGGATACGATTTGGTTTGGAAATACCGGCGACAGCGGAGAACGCGGGGTATCGAAATTTGATGGTACAAATTGGACAAGGTATGAAGCGACTAATGATACACCCCAAAATAAAGTTTATTCCTGTGGTGTGGATCATCAGAATAAAAAATGGTTTGGTATGGCAGGTCGGGGGGCGCTAAAATTTGACGGTTCAAACTGGGTGGAATATTCGGTATCCGCCGGCCTTGTGGATAGTGTGGTAAATGCTATAGCTACCGATGCCCAGAATAATCATTGGTTTGGAACAGATGAAGGAGTTTCGGAGTATAATAATACATCATGGATAAGCTATACTACCAGCAATGGACTCATTGATAATTTTGTTTATGCCGATGCCGTAGATTCTACAGGAAATATCTGGTTTGGCACTAATGCCGGTGTTTCAAAATTTAATGGTTCAACCTGGATAAATTATACAACTGCTGATGGTTTGGTGGATAATGTTGTTTATTCGATTGTTGTTGATGCTTCGAATAATATTTGGTTTGGCACTCATGGTGGGGTATCAAAATTCGATGGTACATCGTGGACAAGTTTCACAACTGCCGACGGACTTATCAGTAATTTAGTTTCTGCAATAGTTATTGACAATGCTGGAAATAAATTTTTTGGAACCAACAAAGGGTTGACAGAATATGACAATTTTAACTGGATATCTTATACAACCGATAATGGTCTTGCTGATAATTCCATAACTTCTATGGCTATTGATGCGCAAGATAATTTATGGATCGGAACAAATTATAGCGGAGCATCAAAATTTACATACAGATTAATTACAGGAATTCCAGAACAGTGTAATACTTTGCCTGATTTCATTGTTTTCCCGAATCCTGCAAATAATAATATTACTATCGAAACTACAATTCCTGTCAATGATTGTATGTTTTCAATCTACAGCATCCAGGGGCAATTGCTGATGCAGCATATGTTGCAACTGGGGAAAAATAATCTTAATATAGATTGGTTGTCAAGAGGAATTTATACTATTAAATTGAGTAATGCCGCTAAGTCTGAAATGACAAGGTTTATAAAAGATTAATTTTTGAAGAAATATTTTTCCGAGTTTAAAGATTCCATTTAAAATAAAATAATAATAACAATTAAAATTAAACATTATGAAAAATTTATTCTACTCATTACTGATTGTACTTATAGTTCAATCATGCGTTTTTGCTCAGAAAGTTGACACAAGTAAAATAAAAAAAGCTCCTGAAATTTCATTTGAAGATAAAACAGTAAAGAATGAAATAGGTTTCGACATGTTTTATTTTCTAAATCTCTTCAGAAATAATTTTGAGAGTCCTGCTTCATCAATTTTTGCTGTTTCATATAACCGCGAACTGTCGGATAAAATTTCGCTTCATACAACGCTCGGGTCAGGTTATTCCAATAATGTTTCTATAGCAGACTCTACTCCATCACTCAGGGTTATTAATGTTTTGGAAAATTTAAAAGCAGGTGTTGCCTGGGAAAAGGAACTGTTCAAAAGATGTCAATTTTATTATGGCGCTGATCTTGAATTTCAATATGGGCATGGCAAAGAACAACAACTCACTCCATTCAAGAATAATACCAAGGATTATATTAGCAATATTTTTATGATAGGTCCCGGACCTTTTCTTGGTTTTGTTTTTTATTTCAACCCGCGGGTTTCGGTAAATATTGAATCGAACTTAAATTTTATTTATAGTATCAATACAACAAAAACCGTTGATGTAGATCATCCTGAATTGAATAGTAAATATACAATAAAAGGAATCACCACAACATTCATGACACCCCAGAATGTTTTTCTTAATATAAGGTTTTAATTGCCGGGATGAAATAATTAATTCAAAGTCGTAATGAGATAAGATTAAGCGAGCATGGCTAAGAATTCTGGTATTAAAAAACAATTTCTTTCAATTAATAATTGTTGTAATTTAGCCTAACATTTAAAGCTATGAAAACAGCCAGGGAAATATTACTTATTGTTTTTCTTATCCTGCCGGGGATAATGTCATTTGCACAGCCAGCAATTGAATGGCAAAAAAGAATTGGCGGAACCGGAGGGGATTTCGGAAATTCCGCATGTATGTTAAGAGATTCAGGGGCATATTATATAGCAGGATACTCAAATTCCAATGACCTTGATATGATCGGAAATCATGGAGGCATGGACATTTTCCTCAGCAAAATCGATCTCTCCGGCAACCTGCTCTGGACTAAATTGTATGGAGGAATTGCTAACGAATACACCCAATGCATAATTCCTACTCATGATAACGGGATACTTATCTGCGGATTCACCAACGATTCGGTTACTGCCGGAACTCATGGAGGTTTTGATGTTATGTTTATAAAGACCGACTCAGCGGGGAACCAGCAATGGATTAAATTTTATGGTGGCAGCGGTGATGATGGCGATCATGCAGCAGGCATTGTTGAAACAACGGATAAAGGTTTTGTTTGCATTACCGGCGCCAGATCAAATGATGGTGATGTTGGAGCCACCTATGGAAGTTCGGATTTCTGGCTATTCAAAACGGATTCGCTTGGAAATTTTAAGTGGGGGAAAAATTATGGTGGCACCGATGATGAAGACGGCCATGCTATTGTTCCCATGCCTGATGGTGGTTTCATTCTTGCCGGTCACACAGCTTCAGATGACATGGATGTGAGTGGTCAGCACAATCCCAACAGCGGAATTCATGATGGCTGGGTAATTCGCGTGGATTCGGCGCGTAATATTATCTGGCAAAAATGTATAGGAGGAACGGGTTTTGAACTTATAAACCGTATGTATTTTAATAAGGCCGGAAAAATTGTTCTGGTTGGATATACTGATTCCAATGATGGCGATATTTCAGGAAATCATGGACAGAGTGATGTATGGATAGCAAAAATGGATACTGCTGCCGGAAATTTACTTTTTTCTAAAGTATATGGAGGGTCAGGATTCGAAGGAGGCTCTAACATGATCGTTAATGATGATGGAAGCTATACTGTCAGTGCCACTTCAAACTCAACAAATGGTGATGTTACAGGCAATCATGGCAGTTTGGATTACTGGGTTTTGAAAATAGATTCAACCGGAAATATTATCTGGGAAAATTCATATGGAGGAACCGATGCCGATTATGGTGGAAAATTGATGCCAACACCCGATAAAGGTATTATTATTTCAGGCTTTGCAAATTCTTCCAATGGAGATGTGGCAGGTAATTATGGGTATTCGGATAACTGGGTGATAAAGCTTCATTGTACTAAACCAAGTCCGGGATTTCTGTTATCTGCAACAATGTTATGTCCTAAAGATTCTGCTTTTTTCACGAATACTTCTTTGGGTGCAGTAAGCTATGCATGGTACATTAACGGAACCTATTTTGCAAATACTGCCAATATCAGTACAGCGTTTCCTACTCCGGGCAATTATACAATAATGCTGATTGCTTCGCTTGATGATTGCGCTGACACATTAACACAACTACTGACTGTGAATCCAATTCCGGTTGTGTCACTTGGTAACGATACTGCTATTTCACAAGGAACATCTATCACTCTGAATGCAGGAAACCCTGGCGCGACCTATCTTTGGTCAACTGGTGCGACAACCCAGACAATTACAATTAATACTCCCGACACGTTTTATGTTGATGTAAACGTCAATGGATGCATTACTTCTGACACAATCGTTGTTTCTGTAATTACTGATATTCCCGCACTTTATAATAATTCAGGATTGCAGATTTTTCCATTGCCATGCACCGATTTTCTTCATCTTTCATTCTCTTCACCGGAAACTTCGGGAAATATTATTTTATACAGCCTTGATGGCCGACAGATCTTGTATCAGGAGATTCACGAAAATCATGAAATAATCGATGTCAGCAGTATTGAAAGAGGAATTTATTTTCTCAAAATTTGTACAGCTGGGAATTACGGCATGTTTAAGATTGTGAAAAATTAATTCAATTGCTAGATACATTATGAATAATACTTTATAGTCTCCTTTGCAGGGACAAACCATTTCCCTTATTCGTCAATGAAGTACAGCAAAAATGATCAACCCTTTTAGAAATATATTACTTCCAACTTATCGAATGTAATTTTCTGTTCAATAAATGCAACATGTAATTTGAATACTTTCATAAATAAGTTAAGAAATAATTAAAAGATTTTTAGGCATAGAGGCAGCCCTAACTATGGCAATGCTTGCTTATAATATTATGGCCTTATTTAGGCAGTTCATTCTTAACTCGAAAACGCAACATACTTTATCTACATTGAGATATAAGGCTTTTGCTATTGGTGCATATTTTGAAAAAATAAAAGGTAAATATGTTCTAAAAATGGCCTTGCATCAAAAACGAAGAGAATGGTTTACTGGCCTTTGGAAAAATACTAATAAATTTAATTTGCCTTTCGTTTTTTCTAATGCGTAATCTGGGTTTAATTGAAGAATTTTCTCCAATACTTACCAGCTATAAAAAAGAAAAGACCGGCACAATGCCGGTCTTTTCTTTTGGTAACTGCTTTTTTATACCATCGGATATTTCTTAAAAATTTCTTCCGACTGCATCAGTATATCAATATACTGTGCACGTTTGTAAGCATATTTATCTTTTGTATTCTTGCGCGAAAGTTTACCCCGGAAATCATCTATTGATGCATATCCTTTTGCATCCATCCATCCGTCAATTTCTTTTACCATCTGGCTGATGTAAGGAATTTGATTTTTGTAAAGAGCGCTGACAACCTGCACGCAATTGGCTCCAGCCAGTAACATTTTCACAACATCTTCGCCGGTTAAAATACCGGTGTTTGCGCAAACTGAGGCTTTAATGTTGTCATACAACAATCCTGCATAGCGCAAGGTTATTCTGCTGTCGTGCTCGCAACTCAGGTTGTAAGGAAAATGATGTTCTTCCTTGCTAACATCGATATCGGGTTGAAACAACCTGTTGAATAACACGAAAGCATCAGCTCCTGCAAGCTCCATATCTTTGATCAGCTTTAGCGGATTGCTATAGAAAGGACTTAGCTTCACACTTATCGGGATGCTGACAACAGATTTTACCTGCCTGATAATCTCTATCTGTTTTTCTTCAATGCTGCGGCCTTCTGTTTCAAATTTATCAGGGACAGCAAAAAAGTTCATTTCAATACCATCAACACCTATCTCCTGTAGCTTTTGGGCATACTCAATCCATGTTTCTTTGTACACAGCATTCAGGCTGGCGATCAAAGGAATTTTAACAGCATTTCTGGCTTTTGAAAGGTTATACAAATATTCTTTCGGCCCGTTGTTTTCGAATTCAGGAAAGAGTGTTATCATCTCTGCGTTGCGCTCTTCATACTCGGTCCTGTTTTCATAAAGCTCAAGGTTCTCAAGCTGGATCTGCTCTTCAAAAAGCGATTTGTAAACAATAGCAGCAGCACCTGCTTCTTCCATTTGTTCCAGATTTTTCACTTCTGTACATAGGTTACATGCACCTACTATAATGGGATTCTTCAGCTCCAATCCCATGTATGTTGTTTTTAAATTTGCCATATCTTTATTTCTTTAAGGTTTCTTTTTAAAACTAAATTAAGGAAGCAGCTATAGAGGTATAAAGGTGTAAGGATTCAAACAGCCCCTCTATACCTTTATACCCTATACCTGCCGTTTATTATTTACCATACCCCATTTCAGCATAACGTTTGTAAACATTATAGCGCCATTTTGAAGCATCCTCTGCAGCCTGGAACAATTCTTCGGCTTCTTTCGGGAACCCAAGTTTCAATGAAGTGTAACGAACTTCGCTATTCAGGAAATCCTTAAACTCAGCCCAGTTTGGTTCACCTGAATCAAGTTTAAAAGGATTCTTTCCTTCTTTTTCCAACAGTGGGTTGTACCTGTAAAGGTGCCAGTAACCTGATTTCACAGCCCTTTCAGTCTGATCCTGTGTTTTACCCATTCCCCTTTTTAATCCATGATTAATACAGGGAGCATAAGCAATGATCAATGAAGGTCCGGGATAAGCTTCGGCTTCTTTCAAAGCGCGGAAGTATTGTCCGTTATTGGCGCCCATGGCAACCTGTGCAACATAAACATAACCATAGGAAATTGCCATCATGCCCAGGTCTTTCTTTCTGATCTTCTTACCAGATGCTGCAAATTTTGCAACAGCGCCGATAGGAGTAGATTTGGATGCCTGTCCTCCGGTGTTGGAATAAACTTCAGTGTCGAGTACCAAAAGGTTGATATCTTCACCTGAAGCCAATACATGGTCAATGCCGCCATAACCTATATCATAGGCCCAGCCGTCTCCACCAAATGCCCAGATCGATTTCTTTACAAAATATTGTTTGTATTTCATGATCTGTTTTGCAAGTGGCAGGTCATTGCCTTCAAGGAGTGCAAGAACTTTTTCTGATGCGATCACAGACTCTTCAGCTTTGTCTTTTGCAGCTATCCAGCCGGTGAAAACTTCTTTCATATCGGCAGGGATTTCGGTTGCAATAGCTTCTTCCATCAAACGTTTGATCCTGTCTCTGATCTTGCCAACAGCCAAAGCCATTCCATAACCATATTCAGCATTGTCTTCAAAC
>Ga0224525_1000728_pt1 | contig 13907 bp, 7 predicted proteins | sample CFST100metaG_FD_179874 | JGI IMG/M metagenome (GOLD analysis project Ga0224525, IMG submission 179874) | Peat soil microbial communities from Stordalen Mire, Sweden - C.F.S.T100 | ecosystem: Environmental > Terrestrial > Soil > Wetlands > Peat | place: Sweden: Norrbotten County, Stordalen Mire...
GAATAGGGCATACCCCATCCTATACTTTAAACCAAACAGACAGTCTGCATGTAAGTGAACCAGAAAAGACAACAATCCTCAATTCCATAAAGCTAAGTGGTAAAACAGCCAATGGGTTATCTGTAGGCGTTATTCAAAGTCTTACTGCCTCCGTGTATGCCAGGACCATCGATCAGAACGGGAATAAAAGAAATGTTAATGTTGAACCCCTTACAAATTATTTTGTAACCAGAATTCAAAAAGATTTTAATGAAGGTACGACAATGCTGGGAGGCATCTTTACTTCAACTAATCGCATGATTAATAATGTGAATCTGAATTTTCTAAGTAAAGATGCCTATACCGGTGGTCTGGATCTGCTTCATCAATGGAAAGACAAGGAATTCTTTATCGAAGCAAAATTACTTGGCAGTTATATCACAGGAGATGCCAAAGCTATATCCCTTTTACAGGAATCTTCTGCACGATATTTTCAGCGACCTGATGCTGATTATCTTAACTATGACACAACACGGACAAAATTATCCGGCTATGGGGGAAAGTTGAGGATCGGGAAAGGCAGCAAAGGATTCTGGCGTTATAATACAGGATTGACATGGATGTCGCCTGGTCTGGAGCTGAATGATATTGGCTATATGCAAATTACCGACCTGTTGAACCAGGATAATAACATTTCATATTTTGTCAATAAACCTGTCTCAATTTTCCGTTCTTATACTATTGGCCTTGAGGAATTAAATCAGTTCAATTTTCATGGGGATTTCCTTCTTTCCGGCATTCATCTGACATTTAATTCCTCTTTTAAAAACATGTGGACTGTTTATACAAACCTGTCATTTACCTCTTCATCAAAAGATCTCCATATCCTTCGATCCGGTAATTCCATGGAAGTCCCTGGTCAGATTGAGTTCTTCGGACAATTAATCGGGAATGTTGCAAAAGAACTTTATCCCGACTTTCAGTGCCAATTTATTTTCGGAGCTGAAAACTATCTTCGGGCTTATCAGGTTGCCCCGGGGCTGACTTACCGGCCAATAAACACGCTAAAGTTTTATCTAAATATTAATTACTCAACTGACAGAAATGATTTGCAGTACATAACTGCATTGCCTTCAGAAAAACGTTATATTCTTGGACAGATAGATCAAAAAACCATGGGTATCGTTTTCAGAGTTGATTACAGTATTACGCCTGAGTTTTCAATACAATATTATGGCAGTCCCTTTGTCTCAACAGGGATATATTCAAAATTCAAATATGTGACAAATCCCCTGGCCGTTGAATACTCCGATCGTTTCAATTTGTACAACCAACCTATAATTCTGGGCAATGCCAAATTAGAACTGGATGAAAATGTCAATAATTTCCATGATCAGATATATGATCCTGACTTCAGTTTTCATCAATTTCGTTCAAACCTTGTAGCAAAATGGGAATACAGACCTGGTTCAGTTATATATCTGGTATGGTCAAGCGACAGGACATTTAATTCGGATCCTGTTAATTTCAATCTTGTCAAGAGTATGGGTCAGTTAGCAAATAAATTTCCAATTAACATTTTCCTTTTAAAACTCAGTTATCGGTTTTCTTTATAAAGTCATCCATGTATTAAAGCAACAAAAAGGGACCACTTTTAGATACAGATGAAACTCATCAAAATATAAGAATCACAGTATAAAACCAGGCTTCGCAAAAATATATTGATTTGCTTCATCTCTATTTTGTTCCAGTGGAGAGCCTGTTCCATGCAAGTGGGGATGCAAGACTTTCGCTTTGTAGAGCACTCTTCTGAATTATCTAAACCTGAGTTAATACGAGATATATCTAAAATTTTTGATTTTTTGGATTCTGACACACTTTCTGCATTTAACAAGAAACTGTTTTTAGAAATCAAGAGCCATTTCTGAAACCATGTGTCCGGGGGAAAATACTAAATGTTATATATTTAAAATATATACTGTAACCTTTATTAACATATAGTAAATTTAATTAAAGGCATTGCAGAAGTCAGAATTGATATCATTGATTTCCGGGAAAGGAATTTACAAATTATTTAATTTGATCAGGATTACAATAATATTTAATTTTAAGTCAAATTAATATCAAGATCGATATTCAAAAAATGACATTGGAATAGCCTTTTGGACTGGTGAAATAAATGAATTTAATAATGATTCTGGGTCTTTCAAATGACATCTGCCTGATAAGGATTTTGATCCTGAACAGTAAAAGCCTGATAAAGATTTATTAGTAATTTAGAGGAACTTATTCGTTTAGAATAAAATGAAGAAATTTAACTTACTTTTTGCCATCTGGTTCTTTACTTCGGTCCCAATTATAGGGCAATCCTGGCATGAGCTTTATCAAGCAGCCGAAAACTACTACATCAAAAGGAATTACTCTAAGGCTCTTGAGTTTTCAGAACAAGCTGTTAGCCAGGCAAAGAAAGAATCCGGGGGGGAAAGTGCTGAATATGCGACAGCCCTTAACAAAAATGCCATGGTGCTTAAGGCCCTCGGTGATTATTCAAAGGCAGAACCATTATACCTTAAAGCACTTGATATAAGAAGAAATGTTCTGGGACAGGAAAATCCGGATTATGCGACTTCATTAAATGAACTGGCAGAATTATACGTGAATATGGGAAATTACTCAAAAGCAGAGCCATTATACATTGAAGCCCTGAATATCAGGAAAAAAGTCCTTGGACCCGAACATCCTGATTATGCAATCACTTTAAATGACCTTGGAGAATTATATTATTATTTAGGCAATCATACAAAGGCGGAATCATTTTATCTGGAAGCCCTGAATATCAGAGAAAAAGTTCTCGGTCCTGAGAATCTCGACTATGCATCTTCTCTGGAGGACCTTGCAGTATTATACGATGATATGGCCATTTATTTAAAAGCCGAGTCCTTATATCTGGATGCCTTGAAAATCAAAAAGAAAGTTCTCGGATTGGAGCATCCCGACTATGCAACTTCCCTGAATAACCTTGCATTATTATATACAGAAACGGGTAATTATTCAAAAGCAGAACCATTATATACTGAAGCCCTGGATATAAGGAAAAGAGTTTTGGGTATTGAGCATCCTGACTATGCTGTTTCCTTAAATAATCTTGCGGCATTATATAATAATACTGGCAATTATTCAAGGGCGGAACCATTATACCTTGAAGCCCTGAAGATTTCAAAAAAAGTTCTTGGACCTGAGAATCCTGACTATGCAGCATATTTAAATAACCTGGCAGGTTTTTATAAACAGCTTGGCAATTATCCAAAGGCAGAGCCATTATACCTGGAAGCCTTAAAGATCAGGAAAAAAGTTTTGGGTCCGGAGCATCCTTCCTATGCAATTTCCCTCAACGACCTTGCAGGTCTGTATCAGCATTTAGGCAATTATTCAAAGGCAGAGCCTCTGTACCTGGAAGCCCTGAATATCAGAAAAAAAGTTTATGGCCAGGAACATCCTTACTATGCCTACTCACTAAATAATCTTGCGGAGTTTTATGATGACCTTGGTGATTATTCAAAAGCAGAACCATTATATGTTGAGAGTCTGAATATTTTAAAAAAAGTTCTTGGCCCTGAACATCCCGACTATGGCACCTCACTGAATAACCTCGCAGCATTATATAAAGAATCGGGCGATTATTCAAAGGCTGAACCTTTATTAATAGAAGCCCTGAATATCACTAAAAAAGCATTGGGCACTGAGAATCCTGACTATGCAATCTATTTAAATAACCTTGCAGGATTATATGAAGATCTTGGCAATTATTTAAAAGCAGAACCCTTATACATGCAAGCCCTGAATATTCAAAAAAAGGTTCTTGGCCCGGCGCATCCCGACTATGCAAAAACTCTGAATCACCTGGCAGGATTATATGAAAGCCTGGGTGATTATTCAAAAGCCTGGTCTTTTATCCAGTCAGCAAATGATAACTTAAACAACCAGATACATAATAATTTCACATTCCTTTCTGAAACTCAAAAAGAGCAGTTTATAAATAACATAATAAACCGCAATTTTGAATCATATAATTCATTCTTTCTTAAAAGAAACTCCGGCGATCCCTCCCTGGCAGGCGTTTCGTACGACAACGAACTTGCTCATAAAGGATTACTCCTGCTCAGTAATACGACTTTAAGACAAGCTGTATATGGCAGCAATGACAGTTCATTAATCAGGTCTTACGATCATTTCAGGGATATTCATCAGCGACTATCTTTGCTATACACCCAACCGATCTCCGAAAGGAAAGTTAATGCCGATAGTCTTGAAAATGTTTCTGACAGCCTTGAAAAGAGTATTATGTCGAGGGGAAAAGATCTTCCGGGAATCAATGACCTGAAAGGCCCGAGAAGGATCACCTGGCAGGAGGTTCAGAATGCTCTTAAACCAGACGAAGCTGCTATAGAGTTTGTGGATTTCAGGTTCTACAACAGGAAATGGACAGACAGTACTTTTTATTGTGCATTAGTCCTGCGCAAAGGCTACAAGTATCCCAAAATGGTTTACCTCTTTGAAGAAAAACAGATCAAGGATATAGTTTCAACACCAAAGGCAACCGATAACCCTTATTATATTAACCAGATATATAACGTCCGATCGAACCAGGGATCGAATGATAAGACAGGCATGACACCCAATTCTCTTTACCAGATTGTCTGGCAACCAATTGACAGTTTACTGAAGAATGTAAAGACTATTTACATAGCTCCCAGCGGATTGCTTAACAAAGTTGCTTTTAATGCATTAGCGGTGTCGGACAGTATTTTCTTGATAGACACATATAATCTTGTTATTTTAGGAAGCACGAGAGCTCTGGTTGGAAATAAAAGGGATGATTTTTTCATTACAGGTGATTCTAAAGTAGCATTATTTGGTGGAATTGAATATGATGCTGATAGTATGAAACTGGTATCTGCCACCCGGCATTATAATAAATCTGAAAATGAGCTTCCGGTAAGCCGGAGCCTGACAGCATCTGATGAAATACGAGGCGAAATAAGCTGGCCATATCTCGAAGGGACTTTAACAGAGGTTACAGATATTAGTAAGCTTTTCAAATCAAAGCAGATTGATGCTGCTATTTTTACAGGAGCCGATGCGACAAGAGAATCTTTCGAATCACTATCGGAAAGTAAAAAGTCACCAGAAATAATACATATTGCGACTCACGGTTTCTTCTTTCAGAATCAATCATCTGGCGCTGAGAATAAACAAAAGTCAGGTTCATTTTCCCCAAGCGGGCCTATTTATACTCATTCAGTGAATCCTTTGTTCCGGTCAGGAATCCTGTTTGCCGGAGCAAGCCGTGTATGGAAGAATCTTCCTCCAATCCAGGGGGTAGAAGATGGAAATCTGACAGCCTTCGAGGTGTCAAACATGAATTTCAGCAATACCAGATTGGTGGTCCTATCGGCCTGTGAGACTGGGCTCGGGGATATAAAAGGATCGGAAGGTGTTTATGGATTACGGCGTGCCTTTAAGATGGCAGGTGTACAATATACGATAATGAGCCTTTGGCAAGTCCCTGATTACCAGACATCTGAATTAATGAAGCTTTTTTATTCAAATTGTCTTAGCGGGATGACAATAAGAGAAGGGTTTAAAACAGCGCAAATCATCATGCATAAAAAATATGAACCTTTTTACTGGGCTGCATTTGAACTAATTGAATAATTCTACCGTCAAAACGCTCATCTGTAAATCGTCTGCTTTATTATTTCTGAATCAAATTTGACTTTGTCAATCTTCCTGTCTTTTAATGAAATAAAATAGACGGAGCTTTCTGGATTAATAATTACTCTTCAATGTTATTTTGAATAGATAAAACCAAACTATCTAGTTCTAAGCATAATAAATTTCCTTTTTGCCTGTCCTTTTTAATATAACAGCCATTGTCTAAGGAAATTATTTGTGATTTATTGTCCAGACATTTTAAAATTACATTTAAATCATTTGGTATATGCCCATGGATTATCTTTTTTGTTCCAACAATTTCCTTCTTGATTTTAAATTCTGTGATCCATAACATACTGAAATAATCATTAAAAGGATTATTTTGATCAAAATTAAAACCAGCATGAACCAGAAAGTAATTATTCAATTCAAAGTAATATGGAAGGGTGTTAATGAAATCTAAGTATTTTGTTTTTAAGCTGCCATTTTCATTTAATAACCCTTTATATTTATGCAGTTTTGGCATTTGAGGGGTATTTTCTATCTGTTGCCTTGTTTTAGAATCAAGCAATAATTGTTCATGATTCCCCCTAAGTGGGAATATTTGATATCCACTATCTAATAAATCTAAAATTAAATCTAAAACCAGTTGGCTGCAAGGTCCCCTGTTTATATAATCTCCCAATAGGAAAAGATGGTCTGCTTTCGATAAGCTGATTTTATTGAGTAAACTTTTAAATGATTTATAACAACCATGAATATCAGTGATCACAAATCTTCTGCCATACGGATTTTCTAATGGAACTTTAAATCTTAATGTATTATCAAACATTTTAAATCAGCAGTTTTATAATTTGATCCCAATTATCAATATATCATCAACTTGATCTGTCGGCTTCCCTATAATCTGATTCAATCAAAATTAGTGAATCAATTGCAGAAGCCGGGCATATTGACCACATTACGCCGATGTTTATGTATTTTGTGAAAATTATTAATTGATAAGTATTTAACTCCGGCTTTTGATTGTAAGGATTTTCAGGCCAAAGGTGGTCATGGTCACCGGCTTTACCACCTACCAGATTTTAACTCTCAGACTATCTATAACCCATAAGGCTTCACCTCGTTTTACTGCGAATGCTTCGTAGAATTCAGGCATATTTGATAATGGCCCATTAACACGGAACTTGGCAGGTGAATGTTCGTTGCTTTTCACCTGGCTGGCTACAGCCTCGGGCTGGTCATTTTCCATCCAGGCAAGTGCATAACCCAGGAAGAAGCGTTGAGCCGGATTCATACCTGCAATAATTGTGTTGTTTTTAAACTGATCTGTTTTTTTAAAAGCTTCATAAGCCATAATGGTACCTCCAAGATCGGCAATATTTTCGCCTTGCGTCAGTTCACCATTAATGTGCAGACTGTCAACTGCAATATAATTATTGAATTGTTTAACGATCATTTTAGTCTTGGTATAGAACTTAATGCTGTCTTCAGATGTCCACCAGTTTTGAAGATTACCGAGAGCATTGTACTTGCAGCCCTGATCGTCAAAGCCATGTGTGATTTCATGTCCGAAAGTGGCGCCGATAATAGAATAGAGAAGTGCATCATCAGCCATTTTACCTTCATAACCGGGAACAATGATATTACAGCCAGGAATACATATCTCGTTGTTTGAGGGATTATAATATGCGTTGTATGTTTGCGGTTCCATACCCCATTCGGTGCGGTCAACAGGTTTTCCGTATTTTGAAATCATATAATCAAATCTCCATTTATTGGCATTCATCACATTTTTCAGGTACGAAGTCCGGTCGATTTGCATTGAACTCAGATCTTTCCATTTGTCAGGATAACCGACTTTCATTATAACCGTACTGAGTTTATTCAGTGCTTTTTCTTTGGTAACGCTGCTCATCCAGTCGAGTGCTTTTATGCGCTCAGCAAAAATTGTTTTGATGTTATTACCGATCTCGACGAGTTTATCTTTTGTACCCTTTGGCAAATATTCATCAACATAAACTTGGCCTATGAGGTCTCCAAGGGAACCATCAGTTTGCTGGACCACTCGTTTCCATCTTGGTTTTGGTTCCTTAACTCCGCGAAGTGTCGTTGAATAGAAATTAAAAAATTCGTAATAGATTTTATCATCCATATAACTTGAAAGATTCCTTGTGAGATGATATTTAAGATAGTTTTTCCAGTCGTCGATAGTGTATGACTTGAGATAACCATTAATGGCTTTTAAAAATTCCGGTTGTCCTACAATAACGCTGTCAACATTATTCAAACCTGCGCCATCCATAAAAATTTTCCAGTTAATGTCCGGAGTGGATTCAGCAAGTTGTTTGAAGGTTAATTTATTGTAATTCATCCATGGATCGCGGGTATCTTCCCGTTTGCGCGAAGTTTTGGCAATGGAGGTTTCGAGTTTCATGAGACCAGCAGCAGATGTTTTGGCTTTTTCAGCGCTGTAACCCATGATAATGAAGATATTTTCAAGATGAGAGATGAATTTCTGACGGATTGATTTTGCGCGGGAATCGGTATCAAAATAAAAATTACGGTCGGGCAGGCTTAATCCTCCCTGGTTAATAAAAATAGCATTCTTACTACTTATTTTATCATCCTGCCCGACGCCAAATCCGAACAATGGAGAACCGGCAATAATATGAATGTATGATGCAGTTTTAATTATGTCATTGATATTCTTTATTGCGTCGATCTTGTCGAAATCGCTTTTCAAATCGGAGATACCTTTTTCATTAAGTGTTATACTGTCCATGCCGGTATAAAAGAAATCTCCTATCTTCTGCTTGTTGCTCCCTTTGAGAGCATCTTTGATTGCTGCCGAAGATTCACAGACATGGCGAACCTGGGCATTGATGGTATCCTGTATCAATTGAAAGATGCCATTGCTTTGTTCACTGGCAGGAATTGGATTTTGCCTGAACCATTTACCATTGGCAAAAAGGAAAAAATCATCTCCTGCTTTTATGGTAGAATCAATATGTGATACCAGAGCGTCAGTTGCCTGGACTTTTTTTGATTGCTTACATGATATAATTGCAATGATAGTTACAGCTAAAAGCAATGAAAAGAATAAATATTTCTTCATGGTTTGAGATTTTGGGATTTTGGATTAAATGTAGAAACTATTAAAATATAATTATTATACCGGACAGATTTTTAACAAATATTTAATTGATTACTGGAAATACCAATTTCCCTGGCAATTCCTTGTCAGGAATAAATTGACCGCTTAAAACCGGAGTTAAATGGTTGTCATTTAGTTATGTGTAATAAGTTAAGCCAGGCCAGTCAAATGTGGTCAAGGTCACCGGCTTTTCCGCTATAAACATACTGATTGAGACACTGGGTAAAATAAAAAACCTGTAAATTATTAGTTTACAGGCTTCTGCATTTCTGCTTTGTAGCGGAGGGAGGATTCGAACCTCCGACCTTTGGGTTATGAGCCCAACGAGCTACCACTGCTCCACCCCGCAATATAAATTGTGGGTGCAAATGTAATATTACACGAGCAATAACCCAAACAAATATCAATTTATTTAAAATTTTAATTGTTAAGTTTGCCTTGGATTTGCCTGATTAATTACATTCCCGGTAAATCTATATCTTATTAATATTAAATGTTTTAATATGCCAAGAGTATTTAAAGCCACTGAAATAGAGAAAGAGGAAAAAGAGATAAAACGCGATTACCTCGACCGCCATATGCCTCATATCTTCTGTCCCGACGAAGTGAAGAGGGGCGAGAAATTCGCAGTAAAGGTTATAATGGGTGAAGAGTACACGCATCCCGACGAAGCCGAACACTTTATAAGCGTCCTGCAGCTCTGGAACCGAGAGACTCTTCTTGCCGAAACACGCTATACAGCCGGCGTATTTGGGAACAAACCATCGCATGCTGAGGTCGACTTTTATATTGTTGCGCCTGAGGTATCAATGAACCTTTCGGCCATGGCTGTCTGCACAAAGCATGGACTCTGGCAGAGCGAAGATAAAGCTGTAAAAGTTATTTGAAATAACGACCGGCAATTGGCAACCGGCGAAAAAAGAGATGATTATTCTGTCGAAAAACTGCCTGTAACCGGTAACGGGTAGCCTATAGCCGATTATTATTATCTTTGCAAGCCGCTTATAACATAGAATATGGCAAAAAACGAAACAAGAAAAACCAATTGGCGCGATAAATTCAGGTTTACTGTAGTTAACGACACCACCTTTGAAGAGGTCTGGAGGATCAAACTGACGCAGTATAGTGCATTCCTTCTGAGCACCTTCCTCTTACTCTTCATTATCGGAGCAACGACATGCCTTATAGCATTCACGAACCTCAGGAATTTCATTCCGGGTTATCCCGGTGTTATCATGAGGCGCAATATCCTCATGAATGCTATCAGGCTCGATTCGCTCGATCGTGAACTGGCACTCAGGGATAAATATTTTGCTAACCTGAATTCTATAATTGCCGGGAAAGAACCTGCAGGTTCTTATTCAGCCCAGGATACCTTCGGAAATTACAGGGCGATAAAATTCAAGAGCATTCCTGAAGACTCAGCCCTCAGGGCTCAGGTTGAGAGCTCGGAAAGATATAACCTGACACTCGGTCCTACTTCCCCGGAAGCCGTTACCAGCCTGGCGAGCCTTCATTTCTTTCCTCCGGTAAAAGGTGTCATTTCAGGCCATTTCGATATCCGCTCAAAGCATTTTGGTACAGATATAGTATCCAGGCTAAAATCACCGGTATCTGCTGTACTTGATGGAACAGTCATTTTTACCGGGTGGACAATGGAGACCGGGTTTGTAATCGAGGTGCAGCACCAAAACAATATCGTCTCGGTTTATAAGCATAACGAAAGCCTTCTGAAAGAGACAGGCGATCGTGTGCGCGCAGGAGAACCAATTTCAATTATAGGCAGCACGGGCGAGTTGTACACATCAGGTCCACATCTCCATTTTGAGATTTGGTACAAGGGGAGTCCTCTTGATCCTGAAGAACACATCCTATTTTAATATCGGCACACGATATGCCTCAGAAAATTGCGCTGTTGGGATCCACTGGGTCAATAGGCACCCAGGCACTTGATGTCATTTCAAGATACCCGGATAAATTCAAGGTTGATCTGCTGACAGGATGCAATAATATTGAACTGCTTACCATGCAGGCAAAAAAATTTCTTCCCGATTCTGTCGTAATCTGTAATAAAGAGCACTTTAAGCAGCTTCAGGATAACCTGCGGGGGACTAAAATTAAAGTTTTTGCCGGGGAGAAGGAGATAGAAGGGGTTGTTGCATCATCGGATGCCGATCTGGTGCTTGCAGCTATTGTGGGTTATTCGGGACTGAGACCCACCATTGCAGCTATTAATGCCGGGAAAAGAATTGCCCTTGCCAATAAGGAGACACTGGTTGTCGCTGGTGAGATAATAACAGCTCTCGCTGCCAGATCAGGCAGTGTCATCATCCCCGTCGATTCTGAACATTCGGCTATTTTCCAGTGTCTTTCCGGCGAAGCCAGGGAATCGGTCGAAAAGATCACTCTGACTGCATCAGGCGGACCGTTCCTTAAACTTTCTGCCGAAAATCTTCATCATGTAAAACCAGGCGATGCTCTCAGGCACCCGAACTGGAATATGGGAGATAAGGTGACTGTTGATTCTGCATCCATGATGAACAAGGGACTTGAGGTGATAGAGGCTAAATGGCTTTTCGGACTTGATCCTGAGCAGATAAAAGTCATCATTCATCCACAGTCCATAATTCATTCGTTCGTTCATTTTAAAGATGGTTCCGTAAAAGCGCAGCTTGGAATTCCCGACATGAGGGTACCTATCCTTTATGCCCTGAGCTACCCTTTAAGGTTTGCGTCCGATCTTCCGAGGCTCGGATTCAAGGATCATAGCAACCTGACATTTGAGGAACCAGATAATGATAGATTCAGGAACTTGTCCCTTGCCTTCTTGGCATTAAAAAGCGGGGGGAACATGCCTTGCATTCTGAATGCTGCTAACGAAGTGGCAGTAAATGCATTTCTTAAGGGGAGCCTCGGATTTATGCAAATGCCCGAAATCGTTGAACATTCACTCGAAAACTGCAAATTCAAAGCCTCTCCCGATCTTGAATCTCTTGAGGAGTCGGACAGGGATGCCAGGATTATTGCTCAAAACTACATTGATAAATTATAACGCATTCTATGACAGTACTTGTAAGAATACTTCAGCTTCTTCTCAGCCTTTCGATTCTTGTGATAATTCATGAGCTCGGCCATTTCACCTTTGCAAAGATCTTCAAGACCAGGGTCGAAAAGTTCTACCTCTTTTTTGATGCATGGTTTTCGCTTTTTAAGTTCAGGAAAGGGGAGACTGAATATGGTATCGGCTGGATCCCTCTCGGCGGATATGTAAAAATAGCTGGAATGATCGATGAATCAATGGATGTTGAGCAGATGAAACAGCCGCCGCAGCCATGGGAATTCAGATCAAAGAAGACCTGGCAGAGGCTTCTTATTATGACCGGCGGGGTACTCTTTAATTTCATACTGGCACTGATTATTTATGTTACTGTACTCTTTGCATGGGGTGAAACTTACCTGCCGACAACAAATCTGAAATATGGTATCGTAACCGATTCGACAGGACATTCCATGGGACTGAGGAACGGTGACAAGATAATCACAGTCGACAATAAGAAGATCGAAAAATTCAATGAGATCAGGTCCGATATTATCCTGAACAACCGTAAATCGATCCAGATAGAACGCGAAGGGCAGGAAATCAATATACCGATTTCGGAAGAGATCATCCCTGTTATGCTTAAGGGAAAATTCCTGATTGAACCAAGGAGACCCTTCAGTCCTTATGTGATATCATTTATCGATAAAGATACGCCGGCAAAAGCAGCAGGAGTTCTGACCGGAGATGAGATTAAGGGTATCAACGATTCATCATTCGTTTACTTCGATAATTTCCAGGATTTTCTGGCTTCTCACAAGGAGCGTTCAATTACACTTAATATTTTACGGAACGGACAGCCGGTTAAACTGGCTGTCGCACTCAATGCTACCGGTAAGCTGGGAGTCGGGGATTCACATACGTATGGCGAGATATTTGAACTGAAGACAGTTAAATACAACTTGCTGCAGTCGATACCGGCAGGAATAAGAACCGGATTCAAGGCAATCGGCGATTATCTTAAACAGTTCAAGCTCATATTCTCAAAACATACAAAGGGTTATGAATCCCTTGGCGGTTTCATTACCATCGGTAGCATCTTCCCTCCGGCATGGGACTGGCAGGTTTTCTGGAGCCTCACCGCATTTCTTTCGATAATTCTCGGAGTGATGAATATTCTGCCAATACCAGCTCTCGACGGCGGCCATGTTATGTTCCTCCTGTTTGAAGTGATCACCGGCCGTAAACCAAGTGATAAATTTTTGGAATATGCCCAGATCGTCGGCATGGCAATCATACTTGTTTTGTTATTATATGCCAACGGAAACGATGTAGTGAGGCTTTTAAAGAAATACTTTTAGTCTATATGTCAGCAAGTCAGACTCCCTTTAGGGGCAAGGGGGCATTTATAGGCTCATATTTCTGATTGCGTCTTACAGGGATAAATCCTGCTTCACTGATTGCCGACTGAAGCTCACATGCAGTGAACCTGTTGTTTGAACCCGCAGCACTCACAACATTTTCCTCAATCATTATTGAACCAAGGTCGTTGGCCCCGGCATGAAGCGAAAGCATCGCGGTCTCCTTCCCGACAGTAAGTATTGATGCCTGGATGTTCATAATATTATTCAGCATGATCCGGCTGATAGCAATCATCCTTAAGTAACCCAAAGGAGTGTAGCTGCTTTTAATGCCGGATTTTTCCCTTAAAAGAGTTCCTTCATCCTGGAAAGGCCATGGGATGAAGGTTATGAAACCATAATTATCACTCTCTTTTTCAGCCTGCAGATCCCTGAGCCTGATGAGATGGCTGATCCTTTCGCTTATTGTTTCAATATGGCCGTACATCATGGTGGCAGATGTCGGAAGATTAAGCCTGTGTGCCTGCCTCATTACCTCAATCCATTCATCGGATGTTGCTTTTAACGGTGAAACTATTTTTCTTACCCTGTCCGACAATATCTCTGCGCCGGCGCCGGGAAGCGAATCGAGACCTGCCTTAACCAGTTTTGATAGAAC
>Ga0224525_1000732_pt1 | contig 13816 bp, 15 predicted proteins | sample CFST100metaG_FD_179874 | JGI IMG/M metagenome (GOLD analysis project Ga0224525, IMG submission 179874) | Peat soil microbial communities from Stordalen Mire, Sweden - C.F.S.T100 | ecosystem: Environmental > Terrestrial > Soil > Wetlands > Peat | place: Sweden: Norrbotten County, Stordalen Mire...
GGTGATCGGTTTCGCAATCGGAAGGACGATTTTTTGGGATCCGCTTTTGGAATATAAAGCCGGAGAGATAACAGCTGAGGCAGCGGCGCAAAAGATCGCCGATAGTTTCGGGCACTTTTATAAAGTTTTCAAAGGGAAATGATTTTTGGAGTTATGTGTTTTAATATGACTAGGACTTACGCCTCTGAATAAATCATATGAATTTTGTATTTTTCCTCTCCGCGCTGGGGCAGGGTGAGGGGAGTAATAAAATCCATTTAAATGCGCAAGTCCTAATGATTTTAAAAGTTGATAAAAGACAATCACTGTTCATCTATACAAAAATACATCATTGCTGTGTATTCCGTAGAGACAAGGTACTGCCTTGCTTTGGCTGTCCTACGCGGAATGGTGAGATAAAATAAGATAAAGCGGTACTCTGTTTCTAGGGGCGAGAGAGTCGGTAACGTTGCAAGATATTCATAAGTTTTATATTTAAAAGCGAAAGTTATATTTTTTATCTCTCTCTGTGTTCCCACTTCTTTAAAGTTGCGCTATAATGAAATATAAGGAGAGGAACTCTCATACTTTTATAAAATTGCAAAATATTTGAGATATGAAAGCAAATGTGACCTTGTGCACTCTATGTTTTTTGATCGGAGAAAGGGGCGTTCTTTTGGGTATGAAAAAAAAGAGGATTCGGCAAAGGCAATTGGAACGGATTTGGAGGAAAGGTTGTAGAGGGTGAGACAGTGGAAGATGCGGCAGTCAGGGAGATAAAGGAGGAATCCGGATTATTCGTCCGGAAAGAGTAGCGGAAATAGATTTCATTTTTGAAGATAATCCGATTCTCAATAATCATACCAGGGTTTATTTATCCGGAATATGGAAGGGCGAACCGATAGAGACCGAGGAAATGAAACCGCGATGGTTCGAGCCGGATAAAATTCCTTTCGATGACATGTGGTCGTGCGATACGAAATGGATCTCCTCAGTTCTCGAAGGCGAAAAGATCAGAGCGGCAGTATATTTCAAAGACAATAATAATTTTCGGAAAATAGATATAAAGGATTTGGATTGATTTTTTGCACTTTGTAAAAAAACGCAGATTTTTCTTCTCTTCATCTATCTTTAAAAGAAAGGAGGTGGTAAATATGAAACTTCCTATTCAAAAAACGGAGCGCAGGAAAGAGCAGTTCGGCCAATCTTCTTCGGAGGAGGGGATGTGTCCGATGGCTCGCAGTCTTATTGAGCGTATTTTGCCCGAAGAACTTCTAAAACCCTGGCTAAGCGGAGAAAGAAATTTCTATCCGGAGATGGAAATGTGGACTCCCAGGGTTGATGTTTCAGAGACAGATAAAGAATTCCAGATCAATGTTGATGTTCCGGGGGCAAAGCCTGCAGATATAAATGTGGAAATTGCCGGAGATGATTTGGTCATAAAAGGCAAAGTTGAAGAAGAAAAAGAAGAAAAAGGAAAGACTTGGCATCGAACGGAAAGGCGTTATGGCAGTTTTTATCGCGAGTTTGAACTACCCAAAAGTGCCGATTTGGACAAGATTGAAGCTATGGTAAAAGACGGAATGCTTATGATCAAAGTACAGAAGAAGCCCGAAGCACAGAGCAAGACGATAGAGGTAAAGTCAGGTGGTGGCGAGTCACAGCAACAGCAATAAATAGGCATTATATACGATCCATTATAAATACCCCGGTGGACCGGGGTATTTATTGAATAAAACTTGCTACTAAACATTGTTATCGTTCTGTCATTCCGAGCTTGCTCGCTTCGCCAATAGCTACAGCGTGGCGAGTTGAGGAATCCTTCTCTCGTGACAGAGCTATATGATAGGGGTGAGAATTGCTATCATGAAGGGATTCTTCGGATTACCTCAGGATGACAAAGTGTGGGTTTTATCGTAGAAAAGAAAGTTATCTATATTAAGGATGTAAGTTAATATTAATAAAAATAAAAAACTATGGAAGAAAAAATTGCGGGGATTCTGGAAGAGATTTATACAATCGATCCAGGTCTAAAAAACAGGGAAGATGATATTGTTGGGATGTTGACGGAGACTTTGAAAGCCGAGCCGGATTTCGAGGTCGATGAAGAATTCGTTTTCGAGCTCAAAAAAGAACTTTTGGAAAAACCGGAAATGAGGCAGATCGAGGAAAGAAGAAAAATTTCTTCCATGGGTATTTATAAGAGAACCGGGCTTCTCGTGGGGATCATCGTAATTGTTTTAATAATAATAATATTTGCACTTGCAAAGAATAGCACTCGCTATCCGGGAACGGACGCGGGCACTAATATCAGGAAAGCAGCCACTATTTCTTCCAAAGTGTCGATTGCAGAAGTTAAGGGAAATGCTTTCGGGGTATTATCCAATCTATCCGGCCAGCAGAACTCTGGTACGGCTCAAAATTCCGGCGGAAAAGAAGCGTCTTCGAAGGATGTCGCAAGCGCTCCTGTGGCAAATAATTTTTCTACAGGCAGTACCGCTGCAGCCGCGCCTTTGGCAATGGGCGGGGGCGGGGCGTCTTCTTCGGATGCGAAAATGATGCCGCCATATCGGCCGACATATTATTCTTATGTTTATAAAGGCGATGATTTTACTCAGGATCAGAGCACGATGAATGTCTTGAAAAGAGTGACGGGGGAAAATTCGGCAGTGTCGGCAATCGAACTTGCGCAGAAAATAAACTTGAATCTTTTTGATTTTGGTAAACTGAATGATTCCAAGGTTGCAAATATCAGTTTTTTTGAAGACAAAGATTATGGGTATCGAGCTGATGTGGATTTTGCGCAGGAAAGTGTTTCTCTCTATAAAAACTGGACGAGCTGGCCTAATATTTACGCGGATTGCAAAGATGAGGCTTGTTATACAAGCAAGCAGCTTAAGGCTTCCGATGTTCCAGCTGACGATGAAATAATTTCTGCGACCAACGAATTCCTGAGCAATTATAATGTGGATCTGAGCGCTTATGGCAAGCCGCAAATCGATAATAGATTCAGGGTTTATGCTACGGGTCAAAGTACGTCAGGCACGACGAGCACGTCAAACATAGCAAATATGCCGATAACCATCCCTGAGGAAATTTCCGTGATCTATCCTTTGCAGGTCAGTGGAATGGGCGTATATGAGAGTTATGGAGATGTGGCCGGACTCAATGTCAGCTATAATATTAGAGACAAAAAAGTTTCTTCCGTTTATAATCTTACGACGCATAGTTATCAGAGTTCCGGTTATGACGCGGAAACGGACGTGCAGAAAATATTGGACACGGCGAAAAATATCGATGGGAATATAACAACACCTCCGCTTGCAAATGAAAAGAGCAGCAACTTCGAGACAGTCGAATTGGAACTCGGCACTCCGGCGCTCAGCTATGAACATTTCTGGAGATATGAAAGCAATGGGCAAAGCTCCGAGTTCCTGGTTCCGGCACTAGTGTTCCCGATCAAGAATAATCCTGCTACCGGATATTATGGACGGAATAATGTGGTCGTTCCGCTCATCAAAGATTTCCAAAATCAAAACAGCGGCGGAGGAATCGCTGTGCCAATGGAGGGAGTGGGGGAAGTCAAGAGGACTAATTGATTTTCCAATTTTTATGCTGTCATCTCCTGGCCGACGAATTTGTCATATGCATTGCATTATTCCCGCATTGGACAGCCGAGACGTAGCAGTGCTACGTCTCTACGAATTCCATATTCTGTCATCTCGAAAGTCGTACTCGACTGAGAGATCCGGGAATTATATTGCATACTCATAATGTTGTGCTATAATAAAATCATATTTGCACAGTATCTCTCTCTGTCATTGCGAGGAAGCCGGTACTCCGGTGACGTGGCAATCCCGAACCTATGCGGATAGAATGTTACATAACGTCAGATGAATTGTAGTATCGGGATTGCTGTCCCCGCCTTCGCGAGGATAAACTTGGATTACCTCCTCGGAATGACATCCGATATTATCCGTATCGCATTCTGCATTGATTCCCCTCTTGAGAGGGGTGGCGCCCTAAGGCGACGAGGTGTGTCGCATTTTGTGTTTCGTATTGTGTTATCCTGAAGGAGTAATCGACTGAGAGATCTGGGAACAGTTTGCATCCTCAAGTAAAAAGTTATATAATTCAATCATAAATCAAACAACATTATCCACATTCTGTTTTCCATAACTTAACCAAGTAAGCATAAAAACGTATGTTGCATAAAAAGGTGGATTCAATAACAACCCGACAGGGGGGGGTCATAGCCAGCCGATTTTAGAGTTGAAAACCGATAAATCAAAACATAGATTCAGTCAACTAATCTTTCATAGAGCAGCGGCTGTTTTTTGTTGCGTTATCATTATAGCTTTCGGCATAGTATTCTTCACCAAAGCCGATCCCGTCACCACCACCATCGGACAGAACATCAGCACCAATAATCTTTCTCTTTCAGGAAACGTAACTTCCGGCACTTGGCAAGGCACAGCAATCGATACAACCCACGGAGGTACCGGACAAGACTGGTCAGCAGCCACCCAAGGCAGCCTTCCATATTTCTCAGGCACAGGCGCGCTTTCAGCTCTCACTCCAGGAACTGCCGGACAGTTTCTGCAGTCGGGAGGGGTGGGGGCTAATCCGAGTTGGACATCTAAAAATTTTCAAGAGACTGCTTCATATATAATTTACACTGATGGAACAAATGTTTATGCAAAAAATGGAAGCACTGGTAGTCTGGATTATAGCGGAACAGATTTTAGCACGGTTCTTCAAAGTGTTTCCAATCAACTGACAACCGGCGGAACAATTTTTATAAAGGGAAGTTATAGTATGAATGCACAAGTCACATTTTCCCCAGGTGTGATGATTTATGGTGATGGTTCTACTGGAATAGATATCAGCAATTTAAATGATACAGCTTTTTATTTTAATAAAAATGGATCTTTAAGTACGTATAAAATAACTGGAATTCAGAAACTATCAATAGGGGGGAATGTTTTAAAAACAAATAGCAGAGCTATGGCATTTGATCGAATATATGAAGGGATTACTGTACAGGACGTTAAGGTGTTAAACACAAACTTTTTAATATTAAATGGTGAGTGTAGCGGAGCAAGTATAAACCGTGTTTATGTTTATAACCCAACGACAACTGGTATTGTATTAGAAAATACAAGCGGAGGTTGGGGGCCAACCGATACGGTGCTGGATCATATCACTATGGAGCATGGTCCTTCCGGCAGTGTTGCGATATCAGATTTAAGCGGTACTATAATGATTACACACAGCTATATTGAGAATTTTCCTATTGCCATAATGACAAATAAAAATGACGGAGCAACAAAGATAGATAATACGCACTTCGGATTATCTAATGCAGGTGATGTTGTTTGGGATATTTATCATACAAACGGTTTCACGAGCTCAATAAGCAATTCTGAAATTGATGTAAATGTAGATGCTTCTATAATCCATGACAGAACGGCAGGCGAGCCTATCGTTTTCCAAAATAATGATGTTTTTACATCATGTTATATGGGGGGGACAAGGGCGTTATTCCAATGTGAAGCAACCAGCAGCATAAAGGTTGATGGGAATCAGTTTACGGGAACAGGGAATGCTGTGATATTTAATGCCATCGGGGGGATTAGCAAGGGTTCTTTTAGATATAATCGACAGATGGTAGGGGTCATAGTGTTTAATATTGGGGCATATGCATTTGCGAATTTTGATATAATTGGAAATGAACTTTACAATGCTTCGTATTTCATGAATATGGCTGCTGTTAATATGAGGGACAATTACATAGAATCGAAAACAACAAATTTATATATTTCAACATCGGGGGTTGCACAAAATAACATAATTAACAATGTGTTAAAAGTATCAGGAGGACATTCTTATCAATTTAGTTTTCATAACCAAGATTACTTTAGTAAAAATCAAGGATATCTCACCGAAAACTCCAACACCTCCACCCTCACCGCTGGACAAACTTCCGTCACTGTAACTCACGGTCTCGCAACCACTCCCACCCGCGTCCAGCTTACTCCAACCACCGACACCGGAGGCAAGAGATATTGGATAAGCGCCAAAGGTGTCACCACCTTCACCATCACTATCGATTCTGCCAACGCTTCCGACATCACCTTCGACTGGCGGGCAGTTGTGGGAGAGGGAAATTAAGAATAAACTGATAACTCATAACCTATAACTCATAACGTTCTGAATCTGTCATTGCGAGGAGGAGGCATTTGCGACGACGCGGCAATCCCGTTACCATATTCGCCTGACATTATATAACATTTTATCCGCATAGCATCGGGATTGCCGCGTCGGAGTACCTCCTCGCAATGACACCATATATAACGTCCATATAACTTTTCTCAAATAACCCATGTCCAACCCCAAACCCCAACTAAAAACCTTCCTTCCCATTCTCTTCTCCCTTCTTCTTGTTTTCGGCTACTATCTATACCTTCACGCCAACGTTCCTGCCAAGGTCAATTTCAGCAATGATACTATCCTGTCTCTCACCAACATCACCGCTGGCGATCTTATTATCGCTCAAAACTCCCAGTGCGATTCCATAGATGTCTCAGGAAAGAATCTCACTGTCAGTAATATCCCCGATGGAGGAAATTTCACTCTCAAAACAGCAACACACAGCAGTGCCATTAAAATCTCTCCCTCCGATGGAACAGTCAACCTCACTTTCTCCAGCGACAACTTTTCCCAAGGGGGGATCGTTTCTTACACTCTCTCCAGCTCCACCGGTTCCGCAACTGCCAATATCACTTGGGGAGTTCCACAATCCAACATTCACTATACTGTCAAAGCCAATGGCACAATACTAAGCGCTCCTCTTTCCAGTTCATCAAGCGAGATAACTTTCAATTACAATAAAACCTTAATAACTCCAACAACATTCACTATAGCGGAAGACATCACAGCCCCGACCTCTTTCACTCTCATCTCTCCTGCCGACAAAGCAGTGATTTCAGACAAACGCCCTACTTTCTCCTGGAACGCTTCATCTGACAGTGGATCCGGACTGAGCAAATATCAGCTATACATAGATAACACACCAAACCAAGACAATATCCCAAGCAGCGCTACTTCCATCCCATCCAGCGCCGATCTTTCCTGCGGCAATCACTCCTGGTATGTAAAAGCCATAGACAGCGCAGACAACAGCACAAGCTCCAACACTATGAGTTTCCTCATCGACTGCGCAGGAGGTTTTACTCCTCCTACTAAACCGAATATCACTAACGCCAACATTACCGCTTCCAATACCGGCATTCTTACTCTAACCAACATTCCCGGCAACATCACTCAGTTCACTGTTTCAACCACTCCCGACTTTAAAAATACTTCTTGGCAAGACATTTCAAAGAAAGATGAGATATTGAAGAAGTATAACGCCAACGATAAGCTCTACATCAAGTTCCGTACCAAAGATGGAGGAGTATCAGATGTTGTAACTTATACTCCCAAGAGCAGCAACACCAGCACAGGAAACAATACTATTTCAGGAAACACTATCACTAATCCCATTACTCTAAATGACGGCGACATAGTCAAAACCCCCACCAACCCCGATGTCTACATAATAAAGTATAAGAATAATAAACAATACAAAAGACTCATCCTCTCTCCCTCCGTCTTCAAGTCTTACCAACACCTAAAGTGGACTAACATAAAGATAATATCTCAACAACAACTAGACCAATACACAACCTCTAACCTTGTAAAAGAAACCAAAGACACCATCATCTACTCTCTAACCCCCCAAGGAAACAAAGGAGAGAGAAGAACCATAAGCACATCCCAGCCTTATGACATAGACTCTGTTTATGAGATAAACAAGGTGGATAGGGATAGTTACAAACTTGTAAAGTAAAGCATTGCATTTAAAGATTCCCCTCTTGAGAGGGGTAAGAGCTTGTGGTATGGCAAAGCCATAACACGGCGAGGGGTGTGTAGCGAACGTTACAATTTATATCGACAGTCTTTAACACACCCCGCACACAAACAGCTGACGCTGTTTTGCGCCACCCCTCTCAAGAGGGGAATCAAATATACGATACGGAACAAAATTCCACAATGACAAAATGTGGGTTCTGTCGCAGGAAAGAAAGCATATATTGTCCAGAACGAAGATTCCGGCTCAAGGCCGGAATGACACAGGCATTCTATACGTGGAGTAGCAGACTTTAGTCTGCGCTGCTATCCAACGCGCAGTAATACAAACGTATGCGACGCATTGTTCGGCTTGGGACAGCCGCGCAGGTTGAAACCTGCTACTCCATGTAAGAGCTTATCCGCTAAGGCGTGGGCTAAGCAATATTATTAAATTATATCCAGCAAAAAACAGAAGACTTTCATCTTCTGTTTTTTATCAGCATCTATTCTTTATTAAGGCTCATAGATATCGCTGCGAGATATAAGGCTGCAATTCCGATCAGAGCGTAGATGATTCTTGAAAGCAAGGTCATATCTCCGAACAGAGTCGCAACCAGATCAAATTCGAGTATTCCAATCAACCCCCAATTCAATGCTCCCACTAAAACTAAGACCAGCGCCAACCAGTCTATCATATTTAGTTTTTGCATATTTTTAATTTAAGGATTTTAAAGTACTCGACCTTTGTATATATGAATGATAAATTTTTTTGATAACTAAGTCAAATAATTTAAAATTGAATATCGAAATAACTATATCGAATCTTCTAAACCTTATTCCTGCGATAGCACTTTCCTTTTGTCATCCCGTAGGGATTCCTCTTTTAACTGTCATCCTGAGGTAATCCGAAGGATCCCAGTCTATCCCGCATAGTATCGGGATTCTTCGGATTACCTCAGAATGACACGTAATATACCGTTGAAGGGATTCCTCCGCTCTGCTGCGGAATGACAAATTGCAGGTTTTATTGCAGGAAATAATGTTTATATATTTTGATAGAGTAATTTCAATATTCACATTTGCCTAAAGAAATTGTCGCGAGGCTGTTTTCGTGTTAAAATATTTTTGGTGTTTTCTTTTATAAATTCTAACAGTCACCATCACTATGGAAAAGAAGATTCAGAAGCTTGGTTTCTATGTGCTTCGCTGGCAGCTTAGCACGCCGATCCTGTATCTGGTCATAGCGAGTCTGCCGTACAGCAATCTGACGAAAACGATAATTGCTAATTTCATCGGTGCTCTGGTGTTTTTTCCGGTTGATGAACTTATTTTTAAGAGCAGCGGCAACAAAGAAGAGTTGAAATAAAGCGACTTTTAATGCGTATTATATAATATGAGAAATGACTACTCTCAAACTGATTTTTATTTATTGAAAACTGATGAAGAGCTCGTTAAAATGGCTCTGGAAAATCAGGATTGTTTTTTGTATGTGATGGAAAGATATCAGAGGAAGCTTCTTTCGTATATAATAAGGATTTCGGGATTTTCCAAAGAGGATGCGGAGGATATTTTGCAGGAAGTTTTCATCAAGATATATGTGAATCTAAATTCCTTCGACGGAGATTTGAAATTTTCGTCTTGGGTTTATCGTATTACTCATAATGAGGTCATAAACAATTATCGCAAGAAGAAAGCCCGGCCACAGAGCGTGATGGATCTGGATGATGACTTTTTGAACAATCTGGTTTCCGATATGAAGACCGACGGGCATATCGATGCCCGATACTTGAGAGAGAATGTGAGGAAAGTGATGGAAAAGATGGAGCCGCGGTATCGGGAAGTTTTGGTTCTGAGGTTCTGGGAAGACAGGGATTATAGCGAGATTTCGGATATTCTGAAAAAACCGATGGGGACGGTGGCGACACTCATCAGTCGCGCCAAGAGCAGCTTCCAGGAAGAGCTTTCGAAGCAAAATATTAATTTGTAAAAATATATGGAAAAAAATTTAAGCGAAGAAATTCTGGAGAAGATCAAAAAAGATCGGATAAAACCCAAGTCTAAATGGCAGTTTGCGCTGAAAGATTATGTGGTCTGGCTTGTCTTTGTCATCAGCATCGTTTTTGGTTCGCTTTCTTTTTCCACCATTTTGCATTTTTGGGAGATGAGCGATTGGGATGCATACTATCGAGTCAACGATAATTTCCTTGCGTTCATAGCCTTGACCATGCCTTATTTTTGGCTTGTGTGTTTTTTGCTTTTCATTTTCATTTCATATTTTTATTTGAAGCACACTAGATCGGGATACAAATATGAATTCATAAAAGTAGTGGCGCTTAATCTTGCTCTTTCTCTCGTCTTCGGCTGCATCCTTTACAGTTTCGGAGCCGGCAGGCAAATTGACGAAGAGTTCGCGAGGAGGTCTCCTTTTTATAATGATTTGAGAACCAGGCAGGCTTATGTCTGGCTGAATCCTGAGCGAGGCGTGATTATCGGGAAGATTATGGATATAAAAAGCAATGGAGATATTTTTGAGCTTGATGATCCGCAGCAGATAGTTTGGACTGTGGACGCGAGCAATGCGAATTATCCGCAAGGGTTTATTATACAACGAGGTTTTATGATAAAAGTTTTTGGAAAAAAAGGCGATAATAATTTTTTTTCAGCAGATGAAATCCGTCCTCTTATCAGGGAAAAAAGGGGACCGGACCCTTTATTTTTGCCTTATCCGAGCGGAAATTAGAATGAATCAGATAATTTTTTTCAAGGTTTAGTTGAAATAAAAAAATATACGTGGCGTATTATATTTTGAAGGCGCCTGATTTTTAAAAGCTAAACTAAACCTATGAAAAACAAAAAATTTTTCGGTTTAACGGCTGTATCAGTAGCTCTTATCGGTGTGATTTTCACATCCTCAATAGCCTTGGCTCGTGATTGTGATGACAATAATTCCTGTCAGCACAATTCTTGCCAAGACAAGTCTTGCAAATGTGACAGAGACTGTGATGACTCACAGTGGGGAAACGGACCTTTTTCCAAGCAGTATCGCCAAGTCGCTTTGAATGGCGATTACAGACAATGGAGAAATGTCATGTGGAGATATGGATTTTTAAGCAGTTTGCATGGAGCTGTCACCGAGTGCAATTTTCCACGATTCATGGAGGCTATGAGACTCTTGGATTGTGGAGACACAGATGGGGCGAGAATCATCTTGGACAGAATGGACAGGAATCTATACACATATGCCAGAGGATTTGAAAACGGTTTTGAAGCGGGATATAAAAAAGGATGGAGAGACGCTCGAGAATTCTTTACGACTTGTAATGACGGAAGCGGTCGATGTGATGCATACAGTGTGAGATTCTAGGTGAATAAGATATCTTCTATGGCTTGATAAAAAGTGTATAGCTAAAACAAAAAAGCGGCCTTTATGGCCGCTTTTATTCTATTAAGATAAAATAAAATTTTCCAGTTGTTGTATTATATACTGAAGGCGCCTGATTAAAAAGCTAAATTAAACTTATGAAAAACAAAAACATAATTTGTTTAGCGGTTATATCGGTTATCCTCGGATCGGCAGTTCTCGACTCTCCGCTTGCATTTGCAGGTGGTGGTGCTCCAATGCCCACTTATCGTGCTCCTGTTAAAAAAACTCCGGCTAAGAAGACTCCTGTCAGTAATCCTGCCCCTGCTACGCCAGCTGCTCCTACCACTCCGGCCGCTCCCAGCGCTCCTGCCGTTCAACCGGCAAATGTCGGTCCGCTAAATCTTGCCGATGGTGCTCTTCCTTGTGGAAATGATTATTCCGGTTGTGGTGGTATCGGTAATGGTTTTGGCTTCGGAATTGGCAGTACTTTTGGAAGCGTATGCTTTTCTTCCAGTTGTGAATCTGTCGGCAGTCGTGGTTGTGATCCGATTGTAAAGTTTGCAAGACCATGCAGGTGTGGATCGGAATGTTTTAGGAAATGGACGCATGATTTTCACTGCAAAAAATGCGCATGCAAACACAGCCGATGCGGTTCATGGGGTATTAGACGTTAGTTTGACGGAAAATCTGTTTTAGGTCATGAAATATAGCTAAGTCAAAAAGACAGTTTCAAAAGGACTGTCTTTTTGACTTAGTAAATGCTTTTACCTAAAATAAAAAACTTGTTTCACGTAATATGATATAGGGGTACACACCTCTTATATTTTAAAAGCTAAGTTAAATCTATGGATATGAATAGGAGCATTATCAGTTTAATGGTCATATCATCCATATTTGGAATTATGGTTACCAGCTTTTCGACAGCGCTTGCTTGCGGATCTTATAGAGAATCCGGAGGCGGCTATTATGGAGGAGGCCGTGGTTCTTATCCGAATAATTTTAATGGATATGAAAACGGAGGATATTCTTTAGGGGACAATAACTACGATGGTGGCTATGACCGTGGATCTTACGGAGGACAATATGGCAACGGAAGCTATGATAGCTCGGGAAGAGGATATAATAACGATACGAGAGGATATGGCAATGGGGGGCGATATGATAACTCAAGAGGAGAATCCTCTAACACGGGAGGGTATGATTGCAGCAATTTAGGATGGAATGATAGCAGGGGATATACTGAAAAGGGACGTGTTTGTCTAGGCCTTGATAGTAGGAATGGATATACCGACAGATCATATGATAACGAAGGATATTATAACTCCGATAGGAACGATAATTATGATAGCTACTAGACAATAGATATGACTAAAAATAAATAAAGCAGCCGTAGCTCAGCTGACTTTATTTATTTTTAGCCATCCGGTGGTCATTATGAATCGCTTGCTTTTTGGTAGACATTTATGTCATAAAATTTACGGATGAAAACTTCCCGCAAAATAAAAAACTTGCTTCACGTATTACATATAGAGGCGCACACCTGTTTTTTAAAAAGCTAAATTAAATCTATGAAAAAAAATATCATTGGTTTAATGGCCGTATCATTGATCTTTACTTTTGCAGCGATGGATGTTTCAATTGCTTCTGCTGACGGCGGTTCTTGGGGCGGTGGTTGCAATAGAGGATGTAACATGGGATGTCATAAGAAATGCAATAGAGGATGTAATAGGGGTTGCAATAGGAATCGTTGCGGCAACAAAGGTTGGGGCGGAGGTTTTAACGGAGGGTGGAACGATGGAAATTGGAACAACGGAGGTTTTGATGGAGGGTGGAACGATGGAAATAACGGATGGAATGGTGATGGAAACTGGTAGATAAAAATTCCTTGCAAAAATATAGTAAAATTTCAATAAAGCGGTCGTCAAAGGTCGCTTTATTGACTTATCAAAAATTTTCACTTAAAATAAAAAACTTGCTTCACGTATTACATATAGAGGCGCACACCTGTTTTTTAAAAAGCTAAATTAAATCTATGAAAAAAAATATCATTGGTTTAACAGCTGTATCATTGGTTCTTGCTGTTTCGGTCATTCTTAGTTCTTCGGTAGCTTCTGCAGCTACTTCATATGGACAGGGCGGTTATAATAATGGAAACGGTCACGGTAACAGCTATGGACACAATAATTATGGCAACAAAGGAAACTACGGATACAATAACTATGGCAAGAAAGGCAGCTATGGCAACAAGAATTATGGCAACAAGGGAAATAACAACTATGGACACAGTAGCTACGGATACAATAACTATGGCAAGAAAGGCAACTATGGACACAATAATTATGGCAACAAGAATTATGGAAACAAGGGAAATAACAACTACGGACACAATAACTACGGATACAATAACTATGGCAAGAAAGGCAACTATGGCAACAAGGGAAATAACAACTATGGCAATCAACGCTAGTGTATAAAAATGCAGTCAAGAGATAAAACGACCTTGAATGAGGTCGTTTTTGACATATTCAAAATTTTCAATTAAAATAAAAAATTTGTTGCACGTATTATATTATAGGG
>Ga0224525_1000734_pt1 | contig 13783 bp, 11 predicted proteins | sample CFST100metaG_FD_179874 | JGI IMG/M metagenome (GOLD analysis project Ga0224525, IMG submission 179874) | Peat soil microbial communities from Stordalen Mire, Sweden - C.F.S.T100 | ecosystem: Environmental > Terrestrial > Soil > Wetlands > Peat | place: Sweden: Norrbotten County, Stordalen Mire...
GGGCGTTTTGATGGGCGTGGCAACGCCGACAAACTGCGTAACGGTATCATTGCCGTAGTTTGAAACCCATGCGTTGCCGCTGGCGTCGAGCGCGAGCCCATAAGGCTCCAGCAGCGAAGCATCCGTGCCAAAGCCGCTTGCAGGTGAGAGAAAGCTTCCAGGTGAAGCGCTGAATGCACCGCTGACCTCTGAGATGGAGTTGCCGCGGTAATTGGCTACCCAGACCGTGCCAGCGCCATCGATCGCAATGCCTTGAGGATGCCGCACCCCGCCTCCCGTAATGCCGTTGAGCAATACAACGCCGCTGCTGCTAACTTCACTTATGCTGTCGCCGTAATAATTAGCCACCCAAACATTGTTACTCTGGTCGGTTGCAATGCCGGAGGCGCCGTCGCAGCAGGTGATGACGGTGGCCGTCGAACCGTCTGCCGGAATTTTCGTAATTGTATTTGCCGATTGATTTGCTACCCAGGCATTGTGGCTGGAATCGACGGCGAGCGCCACTGGAAACGCAAGCGACGTACCTCCCCAGCCGCCAGTACCGGAGAGCGAGGCGCCGGAGCTGTTAAGCAGAGTAACCTTCGAATCGCCATAGTCGACTATCCACATATTGCCGTTGGAATCAGCCGTAACTCCGATGGGGAAATATATACCGCCCGCAGAATAGCCGCTGCTGCCGGAAAGCGGCTGGCCGCTGGCATTGAGCACGGTGATTGTGCCCAGATTGCTATTGACGCCGCCGGTGCTCTGCTCATTGGCAAACCAGATATTGTTACTCGTGTCGATGGCCATGCCAAAGTTTTCATTCAAACCACTGCCGGTATAGCCAGCCGTCGAAAGCGGCGCGCCTACTGGAGAAAATGTCGAGGCCACGCCAGAATAATTCGCCACCCAGAGATTTCCAGAGTTATTAACGGCGAGCGACGCCGGTCCATTCAGACCGCCGCTGGTGAGCGTGACGGAGAGCATCCAGTCCTTTGGCGCACTGCTCAACTTTGGCAGGAATGGCGCGCTCGCTGTGAGCAGGTTAAACAATGTTGTAACTTTGTTGCCTGGGTTCTGCGCGATATAAAGCGCCGCCGCGATGGTGTCGTCCGCCGTTGTCTTTCCCGAGGGTGTTGCGGCGGAGAAGAGGCTGCCGCAGGCGGTGGATTCTCCGCCCGTTGAGTTAATGCAGGGCGCAAGGATGTCTGCCAGCGTATTGATTTTGCTTTGCGGAACCGTACCGTTGCCGGCTGGCGTTTTGGCCAGCGCCTGGCCAGTTTTGATGTTGACGATGTTCGGAACCTGAGCAAAGGCATTTGACAATCCGGCCGCATTCGTTTCGGATGCGCCGATATGGGTCGCATCTATCATGAATGGCCGCAGCGCCCACACCGAGGCCACAGTTGTGACTTCATCGATGACGACAGATGGGTATGTTGAAATCAAAGAGCTGCATGTGCCCAGCGCTGCCATAAGGGCCAGAGCTGGGTTGTTGGCGCCGTTGGCGAGTCCCGGACTTCCTTCGAGCGCCAGGATGTATACCTGGTCCGTTCCATTCACGCAACTCCAGCCGCCGGGAATGTCGAAGTTGCCACTGCTATCGGTGGCGACATACCCATGGCCGTTGCCGTCTTTGATTACGTCACTTATCGAGGTATTTAACAGAGAGGTTGAAGCCGAACCGTATCCAGCGGAACCCGCTGCATATAGATACACCATGGCTCCAGTTACCGGCTGCTGCCCTTCAAGTACCGTGCCCTGCAAAGTAACACCCGCAGTGGCGCTTGTTGACGGAGTGACAGTTCCACCGCATCCCGCAATCAGGCCTGCGCAGAGGCACGGCACAATCAGAAGTGGAAGCAAGACGGAACGGCGCTGAACTGCACGCCACTCTGCCGAGCAACTCTCAATCGACTCCACCGGCACAAAGCCTCCAATCGCGGCCTCAAGGGCAAATGTTTTTTTGCTTAGGGAGCTGTTACGGTATTGCTGCTCAGCGTGACAGCGGCGGTATTCGCCAATGCACGGCCTTTAAGGACAACTCCGCTGCCTAGAGTGATGGAGGCATGCGCCAGGATGGTTCCATCGAATGTAGAATTCGTTCCCAGGGTTGCGGAGGTGCCAACCTGCCAAAAGATGTTATTCGCCTGGGCGCTGTGTGCCAGAACAACCTGCGTTGCGGATGCGGTCGTAAGCGTTGATCCAATCTGAAAAACAAATACCGCTTCTGGATCGCCCTGTGCGTCGAGAGTCACAGTGCCTGCCGATAACCCCACTGCTCCTGCGTTACTATATACGCCGGGGGTGAAAGTTGAGCCGCTTATGTCCGTCGGCAGACTCCCTGTTTCCGTTAATCCAGCGGCATAGGTATACGCACTGGTTAAACCAGTCTGCGCATTATCCGCGACTGAGTCGTTAACATATTGCGTTGCGGGGGATATAACTGCTCCGGAAGGGAATCCAGTAACTGAGGTTCCAGGATATAGTCCCAGATCTCCACCACTAATAACAGTCGATCCGGTATTGGTAATGGTGGAGGCGCCAAGCACAGCAAAACATGCCACTGAATCCGTTTGGGTGCTGACAGCGAAGCTCGCCGGAGCAGAAGTGAGGGCCACAAAAGGCGGATTCGGCGAAATAAGATCGAGTAGCGCCTGTACATTTCTCGTCGGATTCTGCGCTATATACCATGCGGCCTGGACAGTGTCTGCGGCGGTGGCGCCTGAAGGCGTGGCATCAGTAAATAGATTCGAGCAGTTGCTAGACTTGGCAGGGTCCGAGTTCACACAGACAGCCAGGATGTCGGCCAGAGTATTAAGAAGCTGGCCCTTGCTGCCTGTCGGACTCACGGCAGCTCCAGTAGAAAAATTGACCAAGTGGCTGACGTTTTCAAAGGCGGTTCGCAGATCGTTGTAATTAGCTGCAGGTGCGCCAACAATAACATCGGCGCCTGCAACGCCCGATGGGGCGACGATGAATGGCTGCAACTGCAAGACTGCGGCAGATGTGGTGACCTCGTTGATGTTGATATATGAAGAAGGAATTGTGGCGCTGGCCGCGCAGTTGCTGAGAGAAGCCATCAGAACTATATCGGGATTGACTGGATTGCCGTTGCCAGGACTGCCACCGGTGGCGACGATATAGAAATAGCTTGGCACGGAAGGCAGGTTGTAGGTGAAGGTGAAGGCGCCGCTGGCGTTGGTAACTGGCAGGGTCCCGGTAATGAGAGGCGTTGCCCCTTGACCATAACCGCCTCCTGAGGATGGCGCGCCTGCGGCGTAGAGTTGAATCGCCGCGCCGACAATGGGCTGCTGGCCACCATGGACTATGCCCTCAATAGCCTGTGCCGTAGACGCGCCCGCCGGAGATGAACTGGCCTGGTTCGAGCCACAGCCTGTTGCGCCAAGCACAACAAGCGACAAAAGCGCAAACGGTACAAAGCTGAATGGGATGGATCGAAACGCGTATGTGTGCAACATAAATAACCCCTTTGGCAAAATGGCAAGACTGTTCCGTGCCAGCCACGAACGCGAGAAAAGGCTGTCCATACGCCGCAACTCACATGGTGGATGACGATTCTACTGTGCTTGTCTTGGTTGCCCGGAATACCAGAATGGGCACCTCAAAAAATAGAGGATGGAATATCGCCAGTCTGTGCAAAATAGCACATAAGGCTTTGCGCTTGAGCTTGAGCAGATGAGTAGACCGCGCGGATGTATATCGAACGTATTTGCGCGCTGCTCACATATGGTGATGCCGAACAAGGCTGTTGCAGAGAGGTACTGAAAGACAGCGGTACGGCAGGCCTCGAACAATTCTTCAGAAAACTTACATGCCATATTTTCAATAAGATAATATGCGCGGTGTGCACTTTTGAACAGCCGGTAAAACCGCTAGATGGCAAAATCTAGTGATAATGAGCGCCTAGTCATTGAGTCGCCTGGGTGCGAACGGTAGTGGCAGCAGAAACGGTCGGGTTTGTATGCCTGCTCAGCTTGCTCGAAGACGATATCAACGACCTTGAAATCAAGCAATGGGAGCTATCAAATGATCAGAATTCGTTACGCTGTTCTTTTCGCTATCACCCTTCTCTTTGCCGCAATCTCACTGCACGCGCAGACCGGAAGCGGCGGTGGTTGCGTTGATTCTCCCGAGGCCCCTACGGTTATTTTGATGTTTATCGGCGTTGCCGGAGTGACTTATGGATCGTCCGTGCTGTGGAAGGCGCTTTGCCGCAGCAGCAAGAGGTAATGCCAGCCGGAGATCGTTACGGCCGTATTCCGCCGGTACTTTACGCTGGAGCTGTCATGGCTCTGGTGGGTGTCGGTAGTCTTTCGCTGTCTCCACTCTGGCAGACGATGTACAGCCTCTGGAGCACAGACCAGCTTCGTTCCATTGGAGCGATCTTCCCGCTGGTAGCATGCGCTGGAGTGATTGCTGCCTGGCGTCGCCTCGGCTGGGGCATGAATGGGACGTTCTGGGCTCTTCCGCTCATCCTTGTTTCCATTCTGCTTGCGCGCTCCCTTGCCACTGCTGTTTTTGTGGTGAGTTATAACGGGCAACGGTTGATAAACTGCGGCGCCGCGCTGTTCCTTTACGGAATCGCAGCCGTACTGCTCTTCGGAGGACGCCGACTACTGCGCGCCTCGATTGCTCCCTTATGCCTTCTCTTGTGTATCAATCCTGTGCCGAGCGCATTCAACTCCGCTGTAGATCTGCCGCTACAGTATATGGCCGCATCCACGGCACGCGCTTTTGCACACCTCATCGGCCTGCAACTAACCGGTGTTAACCTTCGCATGATGTTTGCGCCAGACTTCGGCATGTTTATCGCGCCAGGCTGCAACGGCGTTCGAGGCGCGATAACGCTTGGATATTTGGCCTTAATTTGTGGCTATGCCCGCCACCTGCGCCCCCGCACGCTTGCTATTACCGCGCTGATAGCTCTACTTATGGGTTATGTGCTCAATTTTCTCAGGCTCTGCATTCTCGTAATTTACTACCGGATAGGTATTAGCTTTCCATCGATTCAGAAGCACGGCGCAGGCGTCGACTATGCGATCGGCTGTACTCTGTTCTTGTTTGCCGCACTTGGCCTTGGCCTGCTCATTCGTTCGCTTGAGACGCGCACTGTGGCAGACGGCAGGAATGTAAAACAAACACCAGGCGCCGGATGGCCCGGGGAATCGTGGCGTCCAAGCTACGCTGCCGCGGCGCGCGCTTTCTGCTTTCTGGTTATTACCCTTGTCTTCATTGTTCCGGAACTACTCTCAGCCGCATGGCATCCCGTGCCGATGCCGAACGAGCAGCAGATACTGGGCAGTTTCCCCGCCAAGGTGGGACCTTATATGCTTACCCGCACCTGGGCCGAGCATAATAGCAACGGAATGATCGCTCTGGCGATGGCCGAATATCGTGCCTTTCCGGGCACAGGCGCTACACCCAATAGTTTAACTTTGGGCCTTTGGGTAGGTTCAGCCAATCACATCATAGCGAATTGCAAGTTTGCGCAGGGAATACAATCTCAGTGGCATGGTTCTTTCAAGGCTATGTCGTGGCAGGCGTTTCCCGTTCACTTTGTCACCAATTTCTATGATGACGGTATCAGCCGCCAGTATGACGCAGAGTCAATCTGCACCAGCAGCGGCTGCACGGGCTACCCCGGTATCTCCAGCCATAAAGTTTTTGTCTTTACAGCGCCGAATCTCTCTGATCTTATTTTTGTGTCCCATGGCAAATCCCTCCCTATTCTGCTTCGGCGTGAGTGGCTTGACAGCGACACAACTCCATCGGCTGACCTCCGCGTGCAGTTTGAAGCCAGTGCACAGATCTTTATGGAGCAGATCAATCTCCGGTCGCTTCTAATTCAAGACGGATATCAATTCTAAGTTCATGAGCTATCTTCGCCCATCGTCAAATGAAAGTTATGCCACTTCCTGTTTGAATCGGTACTCACAAGCCGCTACGTGGTTATCGAAGCTCTGTTGGTCAGCGGCTCACCGGCACATAAGCACGAGGAACCAGCCATTCAGTCCGGCGATGAGGACGGCGACAGACCACGAAAGCCCTTGCAGCCAGCGGGCATTCACAAACTCACCCATGATTTTGCGGCTCCCGGTAAAGATGACCAGCGGAATGACGGCAAAACTCAGTTGCAGTGACAGAATCACCTGACTGAAGAGCAGCAGCTTTTCCGTTCCTTGTTCCCCGGTAATCGCGACCACGATGATGGTGGGAATAATGGCTAGCGAGCGGGTGATGAGCCGCCGCAACCAGGGAGCGAGTTTTATGTGGATGAACCCCTCCATAACAATCTGGCCCGCGAGCGTGCCCGTGATCGACGAGTTCTGCCCGCTGGCCAGCAGGGCGATGGCGAACAGGGTGCTGGCGCCGGCCGCGCCCATCAGCGGGCTGAGCAGCTTGTAGGCGTCCTGGATGGCGGCGACCTCAAAGTGGCCGCTGCGATTGAAGACCGCGGCCGCCACAATCAGTATGGCGGCATTCACGAGCAGAGCCACGGTAAGCGCCAGCGCGGAGTCGATGTTGGCCATCTGAATGGCCTCGCGTTTGCCCTCGGAGGTGCGTTCATAGTTGCGGCTCTGCACAATCGAGGAGTGCAAGTAGAGGTTGTGGGGCATCACGGTTGCGCCCAGAATTCCGATGGCAATAAACAGCATATTGGGGTTCGTGACGATGGCGGGGGAAGGAATGAATAGATTGCGCAGCGCCAGACCATACTCCGGCCGGGAAAGAAGCATCTGCACGCCGAACAAAGCCACAATCGTGCCAATCAGCGCGATAACCAGCGCCTCAATGTAACGCAATCCCCAGCGCTCCAGGACGAGAATCAGCAGCACATCCGCGCCGGTAATCAGCACGCCGTAGAAGAGCGGAATGTGGAAGAGCAGCTCCAGCGCAATGGCCGAGCCGATCACCTCCGCCATGTCGCAGGCGGCAATGGCGATTTCGGCGAAGATCCAGAGGACGTAGCTTACCCTGGGACCATAAGCCTGATGGCAGACCTGCGCCAGGTCGCGCTCCGTGGCCACGCCCAGTTTGAGCGAGAGGCTCTGCAACAGAATGGCCATCAGGTTTGAGGCCATGATGACGAACAGCAGCGTATAGCCGAAGCGCGCGCCACCGGCAATGTCCGTGGCCCAGTTGCCGGGGTCCATGTAGCCGACGGCAATCAGGAATCCCGGCCCAATAAAGGCCAAAAGCCGCCGCCAGTATTGCGGCGACCGTGAGAGGTTCACCGTTGCATGGACTTCCTGCAACGAGGGCACCTGATGCTCTGGACCCGGTGCCAAGCCGGGAATGACGGGCAGCGGGGAAATCGTCATCGTGCTCATACCAAAGATTATGACACAAATAGTTAACTATGATTAACTGTTTGTGTTAGCTGTAGCTATTATTCCGTTTCCAGCTTGGTCCATACCGCCTCCGAGGCCGGTCGTCCCAGAACAGTGGTTCCCGCAGATAGCTCAATCGAAACGGTTTGGTCGTAGTTCTGGCTGAGAACGCGCAGGCTGCTGCCAGGACCGATGCCGGCCCGGTGCAGAAACAGCAACAGCTTGGGATCGCGCTCCTGAAGGCTGATGACGGTATAGCGCTGGCCCTCGACGGCCTCCGAGAGCGGCGTCTCGCCGCGCTGCTTGCGCTGGTCCGGATTCTCGGGCAGCACCTGATTGCCGTGCGGGCAAGCGCCGTTTTCGCCCAACTTCTCCTTGAGCTTGGCCTCAAAGACAGGTGAAACGGCGTGCTCCAGCCGCTCAGCCTCTTCGTGAATCTGGTCCCACTCCATGCCGAAGATCTCGCCCAGCATGCGCTCGATGAGGTGATGGCGCAGCGCAGTGCGGTAAGCGATCTCGCGTCCCGTCGCGGTCAAACGCACAATGCCATCCTCGCCCACTTCAACGTCGCCGTCGCGCTTGAGCCGCTTGAGCGCCATGGTCACCGCTGGCGGAGAAACCTCCAGCCAGTGCGCCAGCAGGGCGGGGATCACCTCACGGCCCTCGGCTTCAGCTTCGAGGATGGCCTTGAGGTAGTTCTCTTTCGATACGTGTATGGCGTCTTCCATGGCGGACTGCAACCAGTCTATACGCTGGAACAGACGGCAAGTGCCAAATCTATACCACCGTCGGCAGCCGAGCTTACAAAACCGCGTCGCTCGCCGCGCCTGGAGATAGAATAGCTTACAGAATGAGTTCAGCGACTGTTCATCGGGATTGGATCGGACGGGTCATTGACGGGAGATTCACTCTTCTCGAATGGCTGGGCGGCTCCGAGTTGAGTAGCGTCTTCCTCACGGAGCGGCCGGAAGATCCATCGCAAAAAGCCGCCATCAAACTCATTCCGGCTGATGCGCCGGGCGCGGAAGATCAACTCGCGCGCTGGAAGGCAACCAAACCCCTCTCTCATCCGCACTTGGTGCGCCTGTTTGACTGCGGGCGCTGCCAGATCGACGGCCACCCGCTAATCTATGCCGTAACGGAATACGCCCCGGAAATTCTCTCGCAGATCCTTCCCGAAAGGCCCCTGACGCCCGCCGAAACCAGAGCGCTGCTCGGCCCGATTCTCGGTGCTCTTTCCTATCTTCACGGAAAGGGCTTTGTGCATGGCCACCTCAAGCCGTCGAATCTTCTGGTCGTCGGCGAGCAGTTGAAACTTTCTTCCGATAGCCTTCGCGCCGCGGGCAATTCCGGCAAACGCTTTCCGGCAACAGAAATCCAGGATGCTCCGGAAACCGCTGCCGGAAACATCACTGCTGCCGCCGACCTCTGGTCGCTCGGCGTGACGTTGGTTGAAGCGCTTACGCAGCGTCCACCGGTTTGGAATAGATCGACACAGCGGGAACCGGTCGTTCCAGAGTCCATGCCCCAGCCCTTCTTCGGTATCGCGCGGGAATGCTTGCGCACCGATCCCGCGCGACGTTGCTCCCTCAGCAATGTGAGGGCTCGTCTTGATCCTGCCCGCGCTTTGCCGCTGTCTGCCGTCAAAGTCAGTCAAACTGAACCGGCCAAGTCCCACGCGACGGCGCTGGTGGCCACGGTGCTCGTGCTGATTGCGGTAATCGCATTTATACAACTGCGCACACATACGAGTTCGCCCGCGCTGCCATCGGACACGCAGCAGCCCGCTGCCGCAAGCGCCGCTCAGCCAACTCAATCAACTCAATCTTCAGCGCCGGCGGCCACAAGTTCCCCAGACGCGGCGGCCGGCGATGCTGTCGTTGAGCGAGTGATGCCCGACATACTTCCGGCGGCGCTTCAGTCCATTCGCGGCCAGGTCAACGTGAAAATACGTGTGACCGTCGATGCTGGCGGCAATGTTTTGAATGCCACGCCGGACTCGCCGGGCCCCAGCAAGTATTTCTCCAAGGTGGCCTTGGAGGCCGCGCAGCAGTGGAAGTTCAAGCCCGTGCAAGCCAATGGCCGGGCCGTCTCCCGCTCCTGGATTCTGCAATTCCAGTTCACGCAGGCCGGAACCGAAGTCGCTCCCGTCGAAGCCGCTCCTTGAGAGAATTTTTCAGGCGTGTACTTGGCATTGCAACCGGCATACCTTTGCCAGTAGACTGGTTATGGCCGGAGTTGCTTTGCTTAGAATTGCAGAGCTGCTCGGGCGCAGGACGCTTCGAAGGTCATGCGGCATTTTTATTCCGCTTTGGACTGCCAGGTTCCAGTAGTCAACTGGATGGTCAATTGCGGAAATAGAAGGAAGACAGCAGCAGATCCCCAGGGCGTCCGGCGTGAAGAGACGCGGAGCATACGAACGCGTAAGTAACTGGATATAAAGACGATAAAATCCGGAGAGGTGGCAGAGCCCGGTTGAATGCACCTGACTCGAAATCAGACATAGTCGCAAGGCTATCGGGAGTTCGAATCTCCCCCTCTCCGCCAATTAAACCATTCTGAATCAAGGAAATAGAACGACCTCTCAAGAGACCATGGCTACCCCTTCCGGGTGGCCTTTTTCGTGCCGGTGGCTGTTCTGGTGGCTGTTGGTTTTTCCAGTGGTTGTTTCTCTGGTTTTGCACCGGAGATCAGTTCAACCGCGCTCTGGAGGTGGCCTGGCGACAGATGAGCGTACCGGGCCGTCATCTGAATCGTCTTGTGCCCCATCAGCTCCTGTACCGCTTTCAGCGAGACTCCCGCCATGACCAGGCGGCTGGCGAAAGTGTGGCGGAGACAATGCCAACTGAAATCCCTGATCTGGGCTTTCAGCATCGTATCCTCAAACCAGCGCCGGATAGGCTTCCGGATCAAGGGCTTTCCGTCATCGGCGAGAAACACCTGCTTCGCATGGCCGGAAACCTGAAATTGCCGCTCGAAGGCCGCCAGCGCCGCCGAATTCAGGGGAATGGCCCGGCCCGATCCGTTCTTGGTCTTCAGAAGTTGAATCCTCTTCCCCTTCAAGTCCACCTGATCCCAGGCGAGAGAAAACTGCTCTGACCGCCTCATGCCGGTATGCAAAGCAATCTCGAATTCATTCAGGAATCGCTCCGGATATTCCTCATCAATAATCAGGCGGATCGATTCTTCCTCTTCGTCGGAAAGGAAACGGATGCGGGCATTGTCCTCTTTTTTTGCTTTGATCAAACGTGCCGGATTGCGCTCTGTCCAGCCATTCCGGATGGCCTCGCGGTAGATCATGCTCAATGTGGCCCGGTAACGATTGAAGGTCGCGGGGCTGGTATTGCGAGACTCCAGAAAGGCAGCCAACTCCTGCTGCGTCAGAGACGAGGCCGCGCGACCCCCGAACTCGGCAGTAAGAAGTCTAATCTTCTGCTCATCGTCCGCAGGGTTCGCCTTGTTCTTTTTGGCATATTCGAGGGCGTTGTCGGCGAGTTCCTGAAACGTCCGCTCGCGCTGGCGGAAGGGCTTGTTCAGCTTTTTGCCGGCTGCCGCATCGGCCTTTCGCTGGTGGTAGAGCTTGATTGCGTCCGTTTTGCGACCGACCTTCTCGCGCCGACGCTTGCCCTCGGCATCCACGTAGTGAATCCACCAGATACCGCTGTCCGGCACCTTTTCCCATACGCCTCTGGGCATAAATACCTCCCGTTGACACCCTGATTATAATCAGCATATTGTGCGGAAATACAAGGATATTTATGAATTTGGTGGCTGTTTCTAACAGCCACCAAGCCCTTATCAAGCAAGACTTGATATGCCACATACCATCAACCATCAAATTACTTTCTATTTACGCATTCTGCGGCTATATTTACTCATTATGCGTACAGACAACCCCCTCGATGCTCTTTTCCCGACAATTCGGGCGGGGGTGTTGTCCGCGGCGCTGCTCCAGCCAGAGCATTGGTGGTTTATGACCGAACTGGCCCGGCATCTGGGGACCTCGCCCTCCAGCCTTCAGCGGGAACTTGAATCCCTGGTAGCCGCCGGTCTGCTTCTGCGCCGCCAGGACGGTCGCCGTACCTATTTCAAGGCGAATGTCGAATCCCCGCTCTTTCCTGACCTGCACGGGCTGCTCGACAAGACCAGCGGGCTTGTGCCAACGCTGAAGTCAGCCCTCACACACTTGGACCACCGGATTGAATTGGCCTTTCTTTATGGCTCCGTCGCGCGTGGCGAGGAACACGCTGCCAGCGATGTAGACTTGATGGTCATTGGAACTTTGAAGCAAATTGATCTTTTACCCGTTTTGCGGAAGCTGGAAGCACGCTTCCGTCGCGAGGTCAACGTCACGCTTTATTCTCCCGAGGAGTTTCGCCAAAAGCGTGTGGCGGGGGACCATTTTCTCCGTTCCGTTTTGAAGGGTAAGACAATTCCCCTGAAGGGTACTCTCAATGAGTTGAAAGAAGCTGCTTCAAGACAATAAGGCTCATCAACACACGACCAGTCGCCAGAAATTGGCGGAAACACGCGACGCTGAAGCGTTAACCATCCGTATTATTGGATAAGACAGAAAGAATGGCCTCATACCGTTATGGTTACTGGAGATCTTCGCAATCAAGTTGACCGTCTGTGGGATGCGTTCTGGTCCGGCGGCATTTCGAACCCCATGGAGGTGATCGAGCAGATCACCTACCTGCTCTTCCTGCGCCGCCTGGATGAGCTACAGACCCTTGAGGAGCAGAAGGCCCAAACGCTTGGTATTCCCATCGAACGGTATTTCTTTCCCAAAGGCAAGGACGCCAAAGGCCGTCGTTACGCTGACTTCCGCTGGTCCAAGTTCAAGGGATACGGTTCACCCTCCGAGCTGTACGAACTGGTCAGTGAGCACATTTTTCCCTTCCTGCGCACCCTGGGAGGCGACGGCACCACCTACACGCAGCACATGAAGGATGCACGCTTCACCATCCCCACGTCGGCACTGCTGGTCAAGGTGGTTGACCTGATTGCGGCGCTGCCCATGGATGGACGCGACACCAAGGGCGACCTCTACGAGTACATGCTCTCGAAGATCGCTACCGCAGGACAGAATGGCCAGTTCCGCACGCCGCGCCACATCATCCAGCTCATGGTGGAGATGGTCCAGCCCACGCCCAAAGATACGGTCTGTGACCCGGCTTGCGGCACGGCGGGCTTCCTGGTGGCCGTCGGCGAGGCGCTGCGCAAGCATCACCCCAACCTGTTTCACAACCGCAAAGAACGAGAGCACTTCCACGCGGACCTCTTCCACGGCTTCGACTTCGACAACACGATGCTCCGCATCGGCAGCATGAATATACTGTTGCACGGCGTCGAGCAGCCCAACATCGTCTATCGCGACTCGCTGGCCGAGGACCATGCCGCTGAGGAGGAGAAGTACACACTGGTCCTGGCCAATCCGCCCTTTGCCGGATCGCTCGACTACGAGAACACGTCCAAGGACTTGCAGACCGTGGCCAAGACCAAGAAGACCGAACTGCTGTTTCTGGCACTTTTTCTGCGGCTGCTCAAGCCGGGTGGCCGTGCCGCCGTCATTGTGCCAGACGGCGTGCTCTTCGGATCGAGCAAGGCCCACCGCGAATTGCGCCGCATCCTGGTGGAGGACCAGAAGCTCGACGCGGTCATCAGCTTGCCGGGTGGCGTCTTCCGGCCCTATGCTGGCGTTTCGACAGCCATTCTGCTCTTCACCAAGACCAACTCCGGTGGCACGGACCATGTCTGGTTTTACGATGTGCAGGCCGATGGATGGTCACTGGACGACAAGCGCCAGCCCCTGCTCGACGAAGAAAAGCTGGGAGTGCTGCCCCAGGAGGCGCTCAGCAAAGCCGAACACGAAAAGAACAATCTGCCCGACGTACTGGCCCGCTGGGAGAAACGCACGACCTCTGAACGTAAACGCCCGCGCACCGCGCAGAGCTTCACCGTGCCCAAGGCTGAGATTGCCGAAAAGAACTACGATCTGAGCTTGAACCGCTACAAGGAAGTGATCCACGAAGAGGTCCACTACGACCCGCCGAAGAAGATCCTCGCCGACCTGAAGAATCTCGAAGTTGAGATTTTGCAGGGACTCAGTGAGTTGGAGGGGATGATCAAGTAATGAATCTAAGATCAACAAAGCTGGGTGAAGTGGTTGATATCCTCTCAGGCTTTGCCTTCAAATCCGAGCTATTCAGTGATTCGGAGGGTATGCCACTTGTCAGAATCCGCGATGTTGTGCGTGGATATTCTGAGACCAAGTATACCGGGGATTATGACGAAACTTTTGTTGTTGAAAACGGTGATGCTCTGATATGGAGTGATCCTGTCAATACCTGCGAATCTGTGGGTTCGTTTTTGTCGTTGTTTTTTCTTTTGCCGTTTTTCGAGGGCAGGGCCAGCAGCAGCCGGGGCAGGTAGTAGCGACGATT
>Ga0224525_1000740_pt1 | contig 13742 bp, 9 predicted proteins | sample CFST100metaG_FD_179874 | JGI IMG/M metagenome (GOLD analysis project Ga0224525, IMG submission 179874) | Peat soil microbial communities from Stordalen Mire, Sweden - C.F.S.T100 | ecosystem: Environmental > Terrestrial > Soil > Wetlands > Peat | place: Sweden: Norrbotten County, Stordalen Mire...
CTCCCATGGCTTGACGGGCGGTGTGTACAAGGCCCGGGAACGTATTCACCGGATCATTGCTGATATCCGATTACTAGCGAATCCAACTTCACGAAGTCGAGTTGCAGACTTCGATCCGAACTGAGACAAGTTTTGGAGATTAGCATCCTGTCACCAGGTAGCGACCCTCTGTACTTGCCATTGTAGCACGTGTGTAGCCCTGGACGTAAGGGCCGTGCTGACTTGACGTCATCCCCACCTTCCTCACTACTTGCGTAGGCAGTTTCTTTAGAGTTCCCAGCATTACCTGATGGCAACTAAAGATAGGGGTTGCGCTCGTTACGGGACTTAACCCAACACCTCACGGCACGAGCTGACGACAGCCATGCAGCACCTTGAAAGAGGTCCTTGCGGAAGGTCACCTTTCGGCAACTGTCCTCTCCCATTTAAGCCCAGGTAAGGTTCCTCGCGTATCATCGAATTAAACCACATGCTCCTCCGCTTGTGCGGGCCCCCGTCAATTCCTTTGAGTTTCAACCTTGCGATCGTACTCCCCAGGTGGATCACTTAATGCTTTCGCTCAGACGCGTACAGTATATCGCACACATCGAGTGATCATAGTTTACGGCGTGGACTACCAGGGTATCTAATCCTGTTTGATCCCCACGCTTTCGTGCCTCAGCGTCAGTTATAGTTTAGTGAGCTGCCTACGCTATCGGTGTTCTGTGTCATATCTAAGCATTTCACCGCTACATGACACATTCCGCCCACTTCAAATATACTCAAGGTTAACAGTATCAATGGCCATTCTACAGTTAAGCTGTAGGATTTCACCACTGACTTATTATCCCGCCTACGCACCCTTTAAACCCAATAAATCCGGATAACGCTTGGATCCTCCGTATTACCGCGGCTGCTGGCACGGAGTTAGCCGATCCTTATTCTTACGGTACCATCAGCCCTGATACACGATCAGGGGTTTTTTCCCGTACAAAAGAAGTTTACAACCCATAGGGCCGTCATCCTTCACGCGGCATGGCTGGTTCAGACTTGCGTCCATTGACCAATATTCCTTACTGCTGCCTCCCGTAGGAGTCTGGTCCGTGTCTCAGTACCAGTGTGGGGGATAATCCTCTCAGAACCCCTAGACATCGTAGCCTTGGTGAGCCGTCACCTCACCAACTAGCTAATGTCACGCATGCCCATCTAAAACCGCCGGAGCTTTAATTGCAAAAAGATGCCTTTTCGCAATGTTATGGAGTATTAATCCCGATTTCTCGGGGCTATCTTCCAGTTAAAGGTAGGTTGCATACGCGTTACGCACCCGTGCGCCGGTCGCCGGCATGTATTGCTACACCCGCTGCCCCTCGACTTGCATGTATTAAGCCTGCCGCTAGCGTTCATCCTGAGCCAGGATCAAACTCTCCATTGTAAAGTTTGATATTTTTAATTATGTCTCAAGGTTTACTAATTTACCTATCAAATTAATGATAAGTGATATTTACTACTTTTTTGGCTTTCTTCAGTATTTTCAAAGAACTTTATTCCATTTTTTTATCAAATGGGCTGCAAAATTAAAAACATTTTTTGATTCTGCAAACTTTATTATATATTTTTTTCAAAATATTTTTCTTAGAACGATTTCCCGTTTTTTAATTGGGACTGCAAAATTATAATAAATTTTGACTTGTGACAAATTTAAATCAACTTTTTATTAACATTTTTCAGAACGATGTTTTTCAAACGGGGCTGCAAAGATATGTAAACATTATTCTCTTTTCCAAATATATTTCAAATTATTTTCAATTATTTTCATATTTTCTATTTAAGCCTCTGATATAAATATCTTTATATTTATATTTTTTATGATAATATTTTTTATAAAACTGAGTTTATTATGAATTACACTACTTTTGTAATAAATTATAAGGTATATGAGACACAGAATCGCAATAACCCTCTTCACTTGCCTGTTAATGATGATTACCGGTTTAAAAGCCCAGGATAATGTTAAGCAACCAAATAAATTCACGGACCGGCTCTTTACTGGTGGTGGTATCGGTTTGCAGTTTGGCACACAGACTATGATTGAAGCTTCTCCTATCATCGGATACAAGATCACCAAAAACTTTGCAGCTGGTATTGGAATAACTTATCAATATTATAGAATGAACTACAACGGGAATGTTCTTCAAACTTCAATCTACGGTGGAAGTGTATTCACAAGGTATTATTTTCTTCAGAACTTTTTCCTTCACGCAGAATATGAGGCACTGAATCTGGAAACAGCTTTTTTTGATCCGGGCTATTTTTATCACAAACAGAACAGGTACTGGGTTGGGAGTGTGCTTGCCGGCGGCGGCTACAGGCAATTTATTGGCGAAAAGTCATCTATTAATATAATGATACTTTATAATTTTAATGATACGCCTTACAGCCCATACAACAGTCCACTTGTATATAGAGTAGGTATCGATATTGGATTATAATATAAAAGAAAAAGAGTGCGGTTAACCGCACCCTTTTTCTTTTACACAAGATGGAATTATATCTCTTTTAATACTTCAACAAGCAATTCCCAAAACATCTCAACGGTACCGATATTGATTCTTTCGTCAGGAGAATGTACTCCCCGTAAGGTTGGGCCAAATGAAATCATATCCATTCCCGGATATTTTTCACCAATAACACCACACTCAAGTCCCGCGTGAATTGCAAGAACCAAAGGTTCCTTATTGAATAATTTCTGGTAGGTTTTCCTCATCACTTTCACTAATTCCGAATTTAAGTTTGGTTTCCATCCGGGATATCCGTCACCATGGGAAACTTTTGCTCCCGCAAGCGTAAACACTGATGCTACCATTGATGCAATATCATCCTTCGAAGATTCAACTGAACTTCTCTGGCTTGTCTGAATAAGAATATTATCATCGATTGTTTTTACGGAGGCAAGATTAGTGGAGGTTTCAACCAGTCCGGGCATATCCGCAGTCATTGCAATTACACCATGAGGACAAGCATATAACGAATCTAACAGCCTTATCTGTGTGTCCAGGTCTATAACAAATTCAGGTTTTTCAGCCGATTCAATAGTGAACTTGAGATCGGGTTCGGTAACTTTCAATTCATCCTGAACGGCACTATTATACCAAACAGCATAATCCAGCAGTTCTTTCTTTTTTCCTTCTGGGATTACAACCGATGCGAATGATTCACGCGCAAGTGCATTTCTTAGATTGCCACCATCGATCTTTGAAATTCGCAGTGCGAAATCATGTGATGCATTCCAAAGAAACCTGTTTATGATTTTTACGGCATTCCCAAGCCCTTTATTTATATCATCTCCTGAATGACCACCTTTTAAACCGGTCACAGCTATTTTAAATGACAAATGCGCCGCAGGAACTGCTTCCTTTTTATAATTAAATGAGACGGAAGTGTCTTTTCCACCTGCACAACCAATAAATAATTGTCCTTCGTCTTCTGAATCCAAATTGAGCAATACCCGGCCTTTAACGAAATCAGGTTTCAGTGCAAATGCTCCAGTAAGGCCTGTTTCTTCATCAACCGTGAACAAACACTCAATCGGTCCGTGCACAATGTTCTTTGCCTCAAGAATTGCAAGTTGTGCAGCTATTCCAATGCCATCATCAGCCCCAAGTGTTGTGCCTTTTGCTTTCAGCCATTCACCATCGATAACAGGCTGAATGGGATCCTGATCAAAATCGTGATTTGTGGAAGCATTTTTTTCGCAAACCATATCTGTATGACTTTGCAGAACTACTGTCTTCGCTGATTCTTTGCCCTGTGTAGCCGGTTTCCTAATTAATACATTTCCCACTTCATCAGTAATAGTTTCAAGTCCCTGCACTTTACCAAAATCAACAAGCCATGCAGTAATTTTTTCTTCTTTTTTTGAAGGACGGGGAATTTTACATATTTCATTGAAGTAATACCATACCCGTTCAGGTTTCAGTTGTAATATATCATTCATATTCTTAAAAAATTAATTAGTAAAACAATAAAAATAATCTTTTTCTAAACTATTAACCAAAAAAAATGGGTCATAGAATGGCCATGACCCATAAACAATAATCTATTCTTTTCAGCTTCCTTTTGAAAGCTTTTTAAGTTTCTTGGCTTCCTTTTTTTCCTTTGGTGATTTGGATGGAGCCTTCTTTTCTTCTTTTTTAGCTGATTTTTCTTTACCCATAACATTTGATTTTAGAACTGTAAATATAGCACAAATTTAAAAAAACAAGAACAATTTGCATGTAAAAATCGTATAAAAATAATAACACCCCTTTGAATTATATATAAAAAGGAAAGTGGTTTATTAATAAAACTTAATTTTGCAGCAACAACAGAAAAATAAGTATGAGCAGAAATATTAGTTTTTATATAATTATTCTGCTGATCTTCGGATCACTTATCTGGCTTATTTTAAATGAAGGTGAAAAGCAAAATTCAATTCTTCCTGAGAATCACAAGAAAACAGAATCAACATTCAATAAAACTAATTCCAATAATAAGAATGTTTCTATTCAGGATGAAGATCATTCAGTTGTCAGCAATTCCCTGAATACTCTTAAAAAGCAAATTTCTTCTCCACTAAGCATATTGCTGGTACAGATAATTATCATTATTATTTTTTCAAGGATACTTGGGCTCACTATTGGGAAAATTGGGCAACCTATTGTTATAGGTGAGATCATAGCCGGAATAATTCTTGGACCATCTTTTCTAGGATCTCTTTTCCCCGAAACTTTCAATTTCATATTTCCTAAAAGTTCGCTTAACAACCTACAACTTTTCAGCCAGTTTGGCCTGGTATTGTTTATGTTTATTATAGGAATGGAAATTGACACAAAGCTTGTCAGAAAAAAATTAAACTCCGCGGTAATCATAAGTTTTACAGGCATAATATTCCCATACTTTCTTGGTATACTACTCTCCTATTTCATCTACGCTTCATTTGCAATGCCCAGTGTAAATTTTACCACTTTTGCCCTTTTCATTGGCATTGCAATGAGCATTACTGCATTTCCTGTGCTTGCAAGAATTATACATGAAAAAGGACTTACAAAAACTCCATTAGGAATAATGGCTATCACATGTGCAGCTACCGATGATATAACCGCATGGCTCATATTTGCTGCAATCATTGCTATCGCGCAGGCCGGTACAGCAATAAGTGCAATAGTAGTAATTGCAATTGTTTTCCTGTTTTTAATTTTAATGTTATTTATTATTCAACCCATTTTAAAAAGAATCGGAAGTGTTTATATTTCCAGTGAAAATCTTAGTAAGACCGTAATTGCGATTATTTTTCTATTACTTTTTATTTCAGCTTTTTTTACTGAGGGAATTGGGATTCATGCCTTATTCGGAGCTTTTATAGCAGGTGTGGTAGTACCTAAAAATCAGATTTTCAAAAAACTAATGATAAATAAAATCGAAGATATAAGTACTGTTGTATTATTGCCGTTGTTTTTTGCCTATTCAGGCCTACGCACACAGATCGGATCTCTTAATACTCCATATTTATGGGGAGTTTGTGGTATTGTAATTCTAATAGCAATAATTGGAAAACTTGGAGGAGTCTCGATTGCAGCACGTATTGTAGGGAATTCCTGGCGTGATTCCATATCTATGGGAATACTTATGAATACAAGAGGCTTAATGGAACTAATTGTATTAAACATTGGTTATGATCTTGGAATATTGTCGCCTGAAATATTCTCTATCATGGTAATAATGGCCCTTACAACAACATTCATGGCAGGACCTTTCCTAAATCTTATTGATTATATATCCAAGAAAAAAGACTCCCATTTGATCCAGGCTAATAAAAATATTCTTAAAGCATTGATCTCTTTCGGCAATCCAAAAATGGGAGCATCTTTGCTAAAGTTATTCTCATATTTTTCAGGTAAAGATGCAAGCTCATTTAACCTTTCTGCATTGCATCTCACTCCTCAAACTGAAATTTCGAGATCCGATGCCATTAAATATGAGAAAAATAGTTTTATACCTATCAAAACTGTTGCAAATGAATTGGACATCCCAATAAAAACAATCTACAAAACAACAGAGGATGTATCAAAAGAAATTATTAAGATAGCGAAATCAGAAAAAGCGGATTTATTGCTTATAGGGGCTGCAAAATCCGTATTCAATAAGAATTTTCTTGGAGGAAAAGTAAAATCCATAGTGGACCAATGCAAATGCAATGTTGGTGTTTTAATAGATAAAGATTACAATGAACTGAAAAAAGTTTTTATTCTCGCCGATCATAAATCAATCAATCATTTTCTTAATATTGCTGAAAGGCTTATCCGCAATTCTGATGCACGCATTATATTTATGCACAATGAGAGTCCTGAAATATTATTTAATCAACCATCAATTAAAGAGCTCATAAATAATGTAAGGATTGAATTTACAGAAGTAAAACCTATTTCGGAAAAGCATCTCGAGAACTTTGACTTATTCATTATTAATCTTAAATATTTTGAAAAAGTATTCAGTGATAAGAATGTTTTAATAGATGCCAGGCCTTCGCTGCTTCTGATGAACTTTGTTGATGATACTTTTTCTGTGCGCATGTCGCATGAATTAAAAAACAAAAACGATGTATAACTACCAGACACTTTTTGATTTCACCAAAAATCTTTTTATAAAAACAGGTTGTTCGCCCCAGGATGCCACAGTAGTTGCAGATGTGCTGATGGCTGCAGAACTCAGGGGAATTGAATCGCACGGATTATTGAGAATAGCTGATTACTATAATCTGTGGAAAAATAAGCGCATCAACGTTACCCCGGATATCAGGGTAGTTCATGAAACTCCAAGTACCGCAGTAGTAGATGGTGACAGTTCCCTAGGAATGATTACCGGTAAAAGAGCAATGCTGCTGGCTATTGAAAAGGCAAAAGCTGTGGGTACCGGCTGGGTATCGGTGCGAAACTCCAACCACTTTGGCATTGCCGGGTATTATGCAATGATGGCTCTTGAACACGATATGATAGGAATTACCATGACCAACGCAAATCCACTGGTTGCTCCCACATTTTCTATCGACCGTATGCTGGGTACAAATCCTATTGCAGTTGCTGTTCCTGCAGGAAAGCAACCTCCATATGTTGCTGACTTCGCTACAACTCCTATTGCCCGCGGCAAACTTGACCTGATGCATAAAAAAGGGAAAGTAGCACCTTTGGGATATGTGCAGGATAAAGATGGTAATCCGAGCACTGATCCGAATATTCTTACACAAGGAGGTGCAATTGTTCCGCTGGGAGGCGATTATGAACATGGCAGTCATAAAGGATATTGTCTGGGATCGATCGTTGATATTTTTTCCGCTGTTCTTTCCGGAGCAGGTTACGGACCATGGGTGCCGCCATCAGTGGCATATCTTCCTGTAAAAGAAAATCCTGACGTAAAAGGAACAGGGCATTTCTTCGGGGCAATGCGCATTGACGCATTCAGGCCAGCTTCAGAATTTAAAGATATAATGGACAAATGGATTCTTACCTTCAGAAATTCGAAACCTGACAAACAGCACGAAAAGGTTCTTATTCCAGGTGATCCGGAAAGAGAAATGGAAAAAATAAGAATGAAGGAAGGTATTCCTGTAATGCCTGTTGTAATTGAAAAAATTAATCAGATCGCAGAGGAATTAGGTCTTGAGAAAATATAGTTTGTAGAGAGTCTGCAATCATCAATCCTCAGAAGCAGGAGGCAGTGGCAGGAGGCTAAGAAAACTTAAAACTTTCAACTTTTTACTTTTAACTTTTAACTTTTAACTCACTTAAACTCCACTTTCGGCAACATTCCCATCCTGTAGGCAATTGCATTGCGATATTGTGATGTATACGATGAAGGATTCAATACCTTATATATATGCGGATTTGGAAGAACTGCAATTAGCGACGCTGCTTCATATTTGGTAAGCTTTGAAGCATGCTTCTTAAAATATTTCTGTGAAGCCGCCTCTACTCCATATACTCCATCACCCAATTCAACAATATTTAAATACACTTCCATAATTCTTTCTTTGCCCCAGATAAATTCTATCAGCACAGTGAACCATGCTTCAAGCCCTTTTCTTAAATAATCACGATGAGGCCACAGAAAAACATTCTTGGCAGTCTGTTGACTTATAGTACTTCCACCTTTAATTTTTGTATCGGTTTTCTGATTTGCTTCATAGGCCTGCTGCAAAGCATCCAGATCAAACCCGTGATGTGTCATGAAGTGATCATCTTCTGCAGCAACAGCAGCCTGGTAAAGGTTAGGCGACATTTCATCAATTGAGATCCATTTGTAAGTTGATTTTACTGAATCACCAGAAGCCTTCATTTCCAATGCCCGTAAAAACATGAGAGGCGTTACAGGTGGCGGCAGGAATTTAAATACAATTACCGGAATCACTGTAAGAAAAATAAAAAAGAGAAACAGCCTTATAGAAAGCTTTAACAAAAATTTTATTTTTCCACCCTTAGCCATATGTATATATTGACTGCAAAATTAACTAAAACTGCAATACTAAAAAGTTTATGTGCATATTGCTTTCATGGATAGATTTTTTATACTTTTGATTATCCCAAATTAAAATTTATCAATCACGGATTATGAAAAAGCCCCTAATCAAAAACCGGCACATCAATTTTGCTGCATTTCTTATAATTGTTTTCTGCATAGCTTATTCTGCGGAAGTATTTGCGCGCGCAGGTGGCGGCGGCGGAAGCAGTGGTGGCGGCGGCGATGGCAGCGGATTGATCGGGCTCCTTATTTATATCATTTTCATGATACCGTTTCCATGGAACTTTGTTGTAATAGGAATTATAATATTTGTCGGCTGGCTCGCCAATAAAAAACAGAAACAGCAGAGTGTGCTTAACCAGCTGCCCATGGGCAACGCAGGTGATAAACTTAAAGCTCTGGAAAAATACAAACTTGTAAACCCAGAATTTGATGCTGAAGCATTTAAGGCCAAAGTTAAAACTGCTTTTATACAGATTCAGGAAGCATGGATGCTGAAAGATATGAGCAAAGTGCGCAAGTATATTTCTGACGGGATGTACCAGCGACTTAACATTCAGTTTAAAATGATGAATATTCTTGATCAGAAAAATATTATTGATAACCTTCTTGTTAAAAATGTTTACATCGATAAGATTGAGTATGACGGCAATTTCGAAATTATCCATACTGCTATTCACGCTTCTATTGTTGACAAATTCGTTAGTGCAAAATATCCCCAGCTTAATAATGGTGGTGCTGAAGAGTTTGTGGAATACTGGTCGTTCATAAAGAAAAAAGGAATTAAGGAACAAAATCTTTTCAATACACAGAACTGCCCGAAGTGCGGAGCCGAATTACCCAAGAATGCCGGTGATGTCAGCCAGTGCAGTTATTGTAAAACCATTACCAATCTTGGCGATTACGACTGGATATTATCGGAAATGACACAAGCCGATGATTACATTTCAATTTATTCCAAAGTTTCAAAGGAATCAGCGCTATCAATGAAAGTACAGGAACTTTGCAAAACAAATGAAGATTTTTCAATTCAGAATATTGAAGACAAGGCCAGCAATGGTTACCTGCAGATTGTAACAGCCCAGGCCTTAAAGGATCCAAGTATCATGAGGCGCTTTGTTTCAGATGAACTTTTTGAAAAACTTAAAGTATTTAGTGACTCTGAAATTGTATACAACAGGTTTTATTTAAATGATGTTACGCTTATCGCTGCCAACGTTATCGACAATAAGAATGTGCTTTCCATTGCTATAAAGTCAAGTTATCAGCGGGTAATGCTTAAGGACGGCAAAGCAATTCTGCTCGACCAGGTGGTTATGAGTAAAACGGAAACCATACAGATGAGTCGTGATGTAGCACCTCAACTATCAAAAGGATCGTTGTATGCACATGTATGTCCCTCATGCGCCGGTCCGGTAAAAGATACAATCGATACCAAGTGCCAGTATTGCGGAGCTGAACTAAACAGCACAAAGAGTGAATGGATTATTACGGATGTTCTTGGAGTTTCCGAATACAAGAATTATTACCAGTCGAATAAAGACGACCTGGTTGCCGGTATTGATATTGATAAGCTCGAAAGTCTTTATGATGTGCGTGATTATGCATTTAATAATGTTCTTGTAGTCATGGCAGCCGACGGAGTATTTGCTGAAGAGGAAATAATGATGGCCACTAATCTTGCGAAAAAATGGGGTTATAATTTAAACCGTATAAGCCCTATGTTCGAAATGGCAAAGAACGGCGGACTTGTTATCAGGATGCCCGACGATATGAAGAAACGGCAAAAAATATTCAGGCTTATGGAAAAGGCTGCTGCTATTGACGGAACTGTTTCTCCGGAAGAAAAAGCTTTGCTGGATGCGGTTAGCCTGCAGTATTTAAAGACTGAATAATAACATTAGCATTATTAATTAATGGCAGTGGCAAGCACCATCAAAGGTTGTAAAACTTCGGCATGCTCTATTTGATATTTTATTTATTCTTACATAAGCATTTTATGAAAAAAGTAATTATAAGCTTATTAATCATCCTAATCAGCACAATTTGTGCAGCGCAAAAATTCAACGGTGGAATTACGGCAGGGGTTGCCAATACAGATGTAAAAGGAACTGACCCTTATGATGTCGACTTTAACAAGGTTGGAATCACTGCAGGAATATTTACTGCACTACCTTTGAATGAAAAAAGCGGTTTCCGTATGGAGATGAACTTTATTCAAAAAGGAAGTTATATTCCTCCCAAACTGGGTCCCGACACTATCGCTAATGGTCCAGACACCTCGCTGAAATTACGACTTCATTATGTAGAAATACCTCTTCTTTATTATCAGAATCTGCATTTTAAGATCAGGGGCAAAGACATTGACCGTTTTGGATTTGAGATAGGACCTTCCATTGGATTCCTTGTTTCATCAAAAGTGAATATTAATCAATATGGATTTTCTCCGATAAGCGGAACACCTTATAAAAAATACGATTTAAGTGCAGCGATTGGTATTTATTACAGGATTGCTGATAATTTAGCGTTTCATTTCCGGTACGAAAATTCTGTTCTCCCCATTCATAAATATCAAAGTGGTAAAATGTCCTATTACAATTTTCATTTCAATATTGGTGAAACCAACATGGTTTTTACGTATTCATTTATTTATACTTTGTAGGAAATTCTTCTTTTTTCAAAACTGCCTCCACCTCCAATAACTGATTACTACTTCAGTACCTGTTGATTGATGGCTGTTGATTGATGACTGTGGACTGTGGACTGTAGACTGTAGACTGTGGACTGTAGACTGTAGACTGTGGACTGTGGACCGAAGACTGTGTACTGAAGACTGTGGACTGTGTACTGTGTACTGTGTACTGAAGACTGAAGACTGTGAACTAAAAACTGCACACTGCTAACTGCCACTGCCTACTTAACAAAATCCATTTGCCTGCGGCGTCATTCATTGTCATTAGTCTGATAACCGATCACCGCTGACTGATAACCGATCACCGACTACCGATTACTTACATTTACGGCTTGCGCGATGAATACTCAGCAATTGTCTTTCAGTTTTATTTCAGCACTTCAATGCCAAGTATTGTGCATGCAAAACGCAACAGTTTACTGCAATCGCCCGGAAATACCAGGTGATGATTGCCAAGCGGACTTTCCCTGAGTAATTTTACTTCCTTTTCAGTGAGTTTCACTTCAATTTGTGTACGACAGGCGGTGTTTGATTTTGGCCTGCCTGTTATGTTTGCCGATGCTATAAACGCTTTGCTTAGTTTATTATCGAAACGGAAAATAGTTACCAGGTCACTTTTAAAATCACCTTCAATGGCAGTGCCCTCGCCTGTTTCAAAGTGTGTTTTTACTGAATAGCCGGAAACCAGGCCGGGTGCAATGGTACAATGCGAAAACATGCAAACTTCATTTGTGGCCTTATTTATATTTGCAATCCAGGGAACAATTCCGGTTAGCTCTTTACAGAGCATCATCCCGGTAACTGCCGTAAAATCGCCTTCACAGCCTGCGGGAAATCCTTCATTATTGAATTTTGCAAGAGGTAAACAAGCGGTAACACTGTAATTTTTTACCAGCGGAAAACATTCCATTGTTATGGCATCCAGCTTCCATTTCTGGATAGTATCTTTTATAAGTTCACTTACTTTTGCAGTTTCGGTAAGATCAAAATGCGTTTTATTTTTAAATGAATCAAGAAAATCAGCAGAGGCTTTAAATTCAGAAAAATAAGCTAGCTTGTTCCAGGGTAATTCAATTAATTTAATTCCAAGCTTTGCTTCCAGTAAATCTGCTGGAATAGCAGAAGAAATAAGCCAGTCCGAAATCTGTCCGATGAGCCCGAGTTTTTGCCCCTTTAAACTTTCCAATGCCTTTTTTATGGTTAAGAAATCCTTTAGAATTGATGCAGTTTCTGTTGTTTCTTCTTCATCCAGCAATATCGAAGGGATATTCATAGCATTCAAACATGCCTTTACTTCCGTGGCGGAAGCGTATGAATTGTCGTGCTGTGAACCTATTAGCACATAAAAATTTCCAGCCGTAACCTGTTTTATTGCAGCTTGTTCAGAACCACCGGTCAGAAAAAACAGCACATCGGGATTGCTTTCAACAACTGTATAATTTTCGGATGAAATAAGTTTTTCAATACGGATTACAGCATTTTTGAACATTGCATCAGGGGCACCCTGGTTCGCTAACAGTTTTACTTTTAGTTTAGCCACTTTTAAAATTTTATTAGTAAGACATCATGCTTCTACAAATGTAGCGTTTAGTCTTAACTTCTTTATAAAAATGTTTTTATGTTTTTGCAAGAAGCATCATTCATGGTCAGTCGCTGCGCTGTCATTCATTGTCATTTATCCAATTACTGATCACCAATTACTGATCACCGATTACTGATCACCGACTACTGATCACCGACTACCTACTACCGATTACTGACAATTGAGTTTTGCGCCTGGATAAAAAAATCCCCCCGTTTTTCTGGAAGGGACTTTTTTATTTACTATATTCCTATTTCGCTAATTAACTCCAAACTATACTTTGGATGGTCACAAATTGAGTTTTATTTATTTTATTTACCCCTCTTTTATTCTCCCCTGCGAGCAGGTGGAGATATAAGGCAAACTCAATTTGTTCCATTTCCTACTATATCTTACTCTTGACTCTTTCATTCGCTTCCAGACCTTCGGTGCGGCACAGGTCGCTGTCATTCATTGTCAAATGCTATTATCATTTGTGATTATTAGTTTTTTATTGCTGACTGAAGACTGCTGACTGCTTTTTTTTAAAAGTCCTTTGCTGCTTCGCATCGTCATTAGTGGTCATCTACCTGTCGGCAGACAAGTTTGCGGGAAGGCAAAACCTCAAAAGTCAGCGAAGGCATTGAGGGCCGGGTCTTTTGAGGTTTGAGCGCCGGATACTTTTATAGTCACTGTTTACTTCAAAAATGTCATTTGCCTGCGGCGTCATTCATTGTTATTCGCGGGAAGGCAGAACCTCAAAAGTCTGCGAAGGCATTGAGGGCCGGGTCTTTTGAGGTTTGAGCGCCGGATACTTTTATAGTCACTATTTGTGTTCTAGCCCCCTAATAGATTAGACTCGTAGAGACAAAGTTAAAATAATTAACTTTGAAACCAATAACTATGAGCGCAAAAAAACTAACATTAGAAGAAAAAGTAAAGATTGTTCAGGAAGCAGAG
>Ga0224525_1000741_pt1 | contig 13720 bp, 11 predicted proteins | sample CFST100metaG_FD_179874 | JGI IMG/M metagenome (GOLD analysis project Ga0224525, IMG submission 179874) | Peat soil microbial communities from Stordalen Mire, Sweden - C.F.S.T100 | ecosystem: Environmental > Terrestrial > Soil > Wetlands > Peat | place: Sweden: Norrbotten County, Stordalen Mire...
ATCCGCGTCCGAGAGCCGTGGAACTTTCCGGCTCGAAAGAGAGCGAGGCATCGTTCAATTTGAGTTTATCGAGCGCGTCGCGAAGAGCGGGATAATCGGCGCCATCGATCGGATAGACGCTCGCAAAAACAACCGGACGCACTTCTTTGTATCCCGGAAGAGGTTTGATCTTGCCTATATTTTCCTCAAAAGCGCTATGCAGATTCGTGATCGTGTCTCCCACGCGGCACCTGCCAACTTCTTTGAGTCCGGTAGCAATATAACCGATTTCGCCAGTTTTGAGAGAATCTTTCTTTTTGAGTTCGGGAGTGATGATTCCAAGCTCCAAGATTTCCGATTCAGCCTTGCTTCCAAGAAAGGAAATTTCATCTCCCGCTTTGATTTCGCCGTCCACGATTCGGACTTGCGCCACCACGCCTTTATAACTGTCAAAATATGAATCAAAAATAAGCGCGCGGGCAGGAGCATTGATATCACCGGTCGGGCATGGAACCTCTTTGATGACGCGAGCTAGAACTTTGTCCACGTTCTCACCGGTCTTGGCACTGATTTTCAAAATGTCCTCGCGCTCACATCCGATGAGATCCATGATTTCCTGCTCAACTTCTTCGACCATCGCGCTCGGCATATCAATCTTGTTGATTGCGGGAATTATCACAAGATTCTGGTCGAGCGCCAGATACAGGTTCGCAATCGTCTGCGCCTGGATTCCCTGCGTGGCATCCACAAGCAAAATCGCGCCTTCCACGGCAGCCAGCGAACGGGAAACTTCATAAGTAAAGTCCACGTGTCCGGGAGTATCGATGAGATTCAAGATATAATCCTTGCCTTCATAAACATATTCCATCTTGACCGGCTGAAGTTTGATAGTGATCCCGCGCTCCCGCTCCAGATCCATCTGATCCAAAAGTTGCGCCTTCATCTTGCGATCCTCGACGGTATGCGTCATCTCGATAAGCCGGTCGGCAAGCGTGGATTTTCCATGGTCGATATGTGCGATTATGCAGAAATTTCTGATATTTTCCAGATTCATTGATTTTGCTAAAATATTTATCAAAATAAAAAACTGCTTTATATAAGCGATATACTTTTAATCTATTATAGTTTATGCTTTTTGGCAAATAAACAAATATTGACAAAATATATAAAAGTGGTATACTTTAAGAATAAACAAAAATAGAATCTAAAAAAAGGAGGTAAGCAGAATAGGGATAAAATGGAAACATCCTCTTGGGAAAATAGGACTAGCACTTTGTATTATCCTATTGGCATTTATTATCGCTTTATCATTCTTGGGAAAATAAATAAAAAATCCAGGAAGGAGAAAAGACAGGAGAGAGTAACGACGCTTGATGTATGGCACTGCATTGTCACATATGCATTTGCGACAGTCTATCCAATATCAATCGTCAGTACTACAAATTTAAAATTTATAAAAAACAAACGGAATATCAATCCGCTTTTTATTTCAATAACAACCATAATTTGCCACATTATCGTTTTAATACATTTTATGTCATACCCCGATTAAGTCGAGGGCAGGCTCTGAATTTATTTCAGGATCCTCATTATATTTCGTATCAGCTACACGGTAAAAGTTAAAACGTCATATGAGGAAGATTCCGGATATTTTGGAGTACCAAAATTCCGGAATGACAAATAAGAAGAGGTGTATCAAAAATTAAGATGCATATCATATTACAGAGCAAGGACAGTCCTTTTGATACTGTAAGGACTGTCCTTATTCCGGAATAATTTCCGTAGTTTCGATATTAGTCTTGAGAATTTTTCTTTGGAAAGATCTTTTGAATTGATTGAATTCCTCGATTTGGAAAACCGAGCTGAGAAAGAGATAGCAGGCGACGCTGAGCGTTCCCGCGATCACGCACTGCGTCAGGATTCCAAAAAAAGTATGCGTGTCCAAAAATGGCTCGACGCCATAAAGCGCGGCATATCCGACCGCTCCCGCGCCGATGGCGGAGAAAAGGATTTTACCGATAGCGAGATAAAATTCTCGAGGTATCGGTGTCAGTACTTTCCATTTTAATATGCAAAAAAGCAAACTTGCGTCGATGATGCTGGCAATAGTGAATGCCCCGACCAGTCCGTATAATCCGTATTTGGAAGAGAGCCACAGCATAAGGATTATATTGATTATCGCAGCAAACAGATTGGTGAGAAACGGCGTCCTCGAATCGTGCAGCGCCCAAAAAGCCCGTGTGAAAAGCTGAACGAGAGATTGCGCAAAAAGGCTGATGCAAAAGATTTGCAATATGCCGATTGTAAGAATCGTATCTTGCCAGCTGAAATATTTGTGCCCCAAAACCACGCGCACGACTTGCGCCTTGAAAACGATCAGGAATATGCTGAGAGGAATTATGAAATACAAAATCTGTCTTGCCGTTGAGAGCAGATGCCCGGTGAATTTTCCGCGGTCTTCCTCATCGCTCAGCGCGGAAAGCATAGGGAAAGAAGCGATAGCAAACGAGACGGCAAAAATTCCCAAAGGAAAACCCTGGATATTATTTGCAAGAGTGAAGATGGCAATACTTCCTCCTGCCAGAGTCGAAGCAACGACTGTGATTATTATGATATTGATTTGCGAAATAATAAGCGTGCAGATGCGAGGTATCATTATCTTTATGATTGTGCGCACCTCGCGGCTTTTAGTGTCAATGAAAAACTTGTATCGGAATCCGAGCATTTTTATACTGGGAAACTGGATAATAAACTGAAGAAAAGCACCAATAACAACTCCCCAAGCAAGCCCCCTCAGTCCATAAGTTTTCGCCAGGACTTCGGCGCCGAAGATTATTCCGAGATTGTATAAAATCGGAGAAAGAGAATATATGAAAAATCTTTTATACGACTGGAGAATGCCGCCGGTGATGCTTGAAAGCAGCATAAAAATCGGACTCAAAAACATTATGCGGGTGAGCTCGACGGTCTTTTGCTGTTTTTCAGGATCAAAGCCCGGCGTGAGAAGAGCAATGATCTGCGGCGCAAGAACGATTGCGATTACGGTAAGAAATGAAAGAATAACAAAAAGAATATTGAGTATGTTATTTGCAGCCTTAAAGGCATCTTCTTCTTTGTCGTCCGCCACCAGCTTGGCAAAAACCGGAATGAATCCGGCCGAAAGTGCGCCAAGCACTATGATGCTGAAAATAAAATCCGGAATGCGGAATGCGGCATAATATACATCCAGCTCGCTTCCCGTTTTGAAATTATTAGTAAGGATGGCATCCCGCAAAACTCCGATAATTTTGCCGGCAAGCGTCATAACGCCGATGACAAAAGCCGCGGAGCTGATAGTGGAAAATTCGCTATTTATAAATTTCTTGATCATTATTGAAAAATTAAGCCTGATTTAACATATTCATTCTATAGCATATTTTGCGGTTTGACAAAGGAGGGATTTTTAGATTAAAGGTGTGATAAAACAAGTGCTTTACAGACGAATAAAAATATGTTATTTGTTTTTTATCAAAACAAAATAAGCGAGGTTGTAATCTTGTTAGTGGAAATAAAGACAAATGAAGGTACACAAGTTATTACCGCCATAGCCTACTTAGAACCTGAAATAGAGAGCAGGGAAGGAATCGTGTTTTATACGATAAGAGTGATTTCTGTAGACAAGTCTATAATCAACGAGATTGACTGCGAAAATCTGCCACCGTTTGAACACATGATCTTCCTGTCCGACTGGACACCGAAAGCCATTGCAGATGGAGTTTCCTACATCTACAATAATAAACTCAATAATTGGCTTGAACAAAAAGCCTCCTAAATTTATGCAGCCCAAAGCTGCTTTTATTTTTTTTATTTGACAAAGAAAAATAGAATTGATAAGTTTTTATTAACCCCTTTCTTTATTCGATTATTTTAAAACAAAAAAATGGATATATCAGAATTTATAAAATTCAGGAAAATAATAAAAGGAAATAAGATTCTGAGAACAAACGGGCACAACCATACGACGACTTCCGATGGGAGAATGGGGATTGTTTTACTACTGCTACTAAACTTGTTATATGGTTTCAATAAGATAGCTGTCACAGATCATAATGTAGCAGCTTGGAATGAAAGAAAGTTTTGGCATAAATTTATTTCAAAAATATTCAGAATTCTTGATATTGAAATTATTTCCGGAATTGAATTCAGTTGTTTTTTTGAATTGAACAATAAAAAAAGAGAATTCCATATAGTCGGAATAGGAATTGACCCTGATAACAAAGAAATAAAAGAAGCAGAGAGAAATATAAAAGCTGGCAGAGAAGAAATAATTAAAAAGATGCTTGAAAAAATCCGCAATCTGGGTTTTTCTATTATTTCTTTTGAAAAATTAAAAAGAAAATCCGGAGGAAATATAACTCTGCCAGACATCGCCAACAATGTTAGAACAAAAAATGGTAAAAAAATAGATTCTCAAAAATTTATAAATGAGCACCTGGAAGCAGGCAAAGATTGTTATCTACCCAATGACACTTTTTTGTTGTCGACAAAGGAAGTTATTCGTATTATAAAGTTATCCGGCGGAACTGCCATTTGGGCCCATCCAAAATATACTCTGAGAGACTTATTTGGAGAGAATTTTGAAAATATAGCATTGCAGTTAAAGAATTATGGAATTGATGGCATTGAGACTTTCAGGGGAGGGCAAAACATGGAAGACACAAGTAGAATAAAAGTTTTTTGCAAAAATAACGAGCTAGCTATAACAGGCGGACCTGACACACATAAAGCAAAAGATTTGTCGATTTATGCAGAAACTATAGTAAATGTATTCGAGAAAAATAAAGATTTTTTAATCAACTAAAAAACAACCAGGCAAGGCTGGTTGTTTTAAAAATAATATCTCGCTCTTCTATTTCGCCGCCACGCTCTTGTCTATAAAATCCTTGATCTCGCTGATCGGTATCACTATATTTTCTCCCTGCTCCACTCCGACCAGTTTGCCGTCCACGCTGATGACGGCGGAGCCGGTGGAAGATGCGTCGAGCTTCTGTGCAATTTGAATTCTCTTTTGCAAGGCGGAATCCGTAGAACCCGGCATCTTGTAGTCATCGACGAATCTGGAAATGATATCCGTCGTCACTGCGCTGTTTATGATGATGAGTTTTTGTCCGAGCTTCAGATCTTCCGGACTGGAATAGGGGATCACGGAAAGATTATTTTCCGAAATCTTTAATATCGCCAGAGAATAATTCGCATTTTGCGCCGCAACCTGCGCCGCATAGGTTCTGCCGTCCTTGAGCTTGATCTGAATGTCCTTGCTTATCACATTACTGTTGCCATTTTTAGTAAAAATATTCTGAAGTGGAGTAATCATATAGCCATCACTGGTCAGAATTATGCCTGAACCGGTTTCCTGGAATTGTCCTGCGACAGTTTTGACTAGGACTTCCGCCACGGCCGGACTGACTTTGTCGATCGTGTCGGAAATAGCCTCCTCCTGGGATATTTTCACTTCCTGCGTTTCGCGCACAATAGTGGTCCTCTCACTGACTCGCTTCAAATAGTCATATTGGTTAAGCTGCGGATATTCCACCAGAAGCGTAGGAAAAAAAATCCGATCAAGCCAGATGCCGCCGAGGCCGCCTATGAAAAAAACAAATATGGCAAAAACTATGAACTTGGCAATTTTTTTCGCAACATTTCTCAGTTTTTTGGGAACCGGAGCTGCAAGCACTGTTTCCGGCTCAATCTTACCTTTGAAAAAATCTTCGGTTTTCTGCATTTTTTCTTTTTGGCGGTCGCGAAGGGAACGGATTTTGATGTCTTCCATTTTTGTTTTTTAATTTTTAGTTTATTATGAAACTTTCACATTTGACTGATAAATCAGAACTATACTATTCAAAACAATGCCATCATTTTGTCATTCCGTAGCAGAGCGGAGGAATCCCTATCATACGATAGAACTATGCGATACGGGCAAGGGCTTGGTGTAATGAAGGGATTCTTCGGATTACCTCAGAATGACAAAAGGTGGGAATTATTGCGAGAGTTAATGTTTGTAGGATTGATATATTTTTATTTCAAAAATCACATTCAAACGTGCAAGTCCTCAATTTATATAGAGCTTGCTTGTCGAAAAAATCGCCACAACCGCCAGCGCGGCAAACGCCACAGAGACGATGAATTTTCTTCTCGTAAGTTCATTCCGCAAATAGCTTTTCGCAATATTCCAATAGGAAAAAAACACGACAAGAACGGTTGCTCCGAAAGTGAGGTGATTTATAGGAAGATAGATGAGTCCCCAGACTAATTCTATCATAACCAGTGCTAATAAAAAAGAATAAAAATTAAATGTCCTGTTCCTGTAATAATCGAGGTGAAGCTCCAGCTCTTGGCTTTTTATGAAATTTATTTTTATAAGATAATAGCTGGAAAGATATATCCCGACCAGCATCACGAGCATCATTTGCCAGGTGCTGATGCCGGCAATAATATAGATTCCATAGATTCCGCTCGAAAGAAAAAAGAGAGAGAATATCACGATGGCCTGATTGAGGCTGAAACCGGAATCGATAAGTTGTATTTTTTCTTCACGAGGCCTTTCTTCCTGCGGCATGAAAAATCTGTAAAGCCCGACCATGGTCACAACGAAAAGAAGCGAGACAAAGATTATGAAATACTGCTGCAAACTGCTCTCTCCTATGCTGAGGAGAAAAGTTACGCTCCCCATCGCAAAAAGAATACTCAGGATTATCGGAAGATATCGATATCTGGTTATCCAAAACGCACTGGCGGCACTCAAAAGAAAAAGCAGAACCACGGCGCTCACGGAAAAGCCGAAACTTTTGAAGAATATATTCAGCACAATATAAAAAAGAATGCCGGGAATGACGAACTTGAGTTTGTTTTGGATGTTTAGTTTCATAATAGAATTAGGATTTATCTATACTATATAATAGAGCATTTTGGGGGAAAGGGGAATATGACAGGATAACTCAAAACTCAAATGTCAAATCTCAAAACCACAACTTAAAAACGTGAATCAACCCTGTGCGACCGGAGTACCGGACAGCACAGGGCGTCAGTGTAATTTATAGTTCAAAGAGTCTTAGTTGTTTTATATCTTCTTTTCTGCCTTGTTTTTCGATATACTTCTCAATAACCTTTTTATCTCCTCTGCCGCTTACGGTGGCAAAATAATATCCATCTGTCCAGAACTCTCCTCCCCACAGTTCTCTCTTTATCTCCGGAGCTTGCTTGAATATTTGTTTAGAGATAGTCATCTTCATTAGTCCAATTACTTGTCCTCCGGAGTATTTTGGTAGGAATCTACAGAGTAAATGTACATGATTTTTATCAAATACAACATGGGAGACTTCTATGGCATATCTCTCTTTGAAACCCTTGATTGTTTCCAACATTATACCTTCGGTTTTTGGATTGAACAGGGATTTGCGATATTTTATGGTTAGTTGAATATGGTAATAGGCATCAGAGACATTGTGATACCAATACCACATATCCTTTTCTATATTCGTCATATATGCCCATTATATCACAATCGAGGTAATCGTCAGTTTCGCGGCAATTCATCCCTGTGCGACCGGAGTACCGGACAGCACAGGGAGTTCTTGCCGCAAATTCCTTAAAGCTGTGATGCGGAAATTATTCTTTATAAATAAAAAATAGCATTTTGAAAGATGCTATTTTTTATTTATAAAGAATTTTATTGTTCCTTTGTATTATCTTCCTCATCCTCTTCCGCCTTCAATCCTTTCACATATTCTGGTTTAAAATCGCCATATTCATCCAATATGTCTTCTTTCGGTGATTGATCTTTGTTCTCTTCTCTCTCTTTTAACTTCTTCTGTAGATTTTCAAGAGCATTCTTAGCTCCATCTCCCTTTTCTTCGTTGTCTTCCTGATTGTTTATCGGCATTGTTTCAAATCCCATAAGTTTCTCCTTTCCAATAACTTCAAAGATATTGGTTTAAAAATTGATAAATAAAAATCTCGAACTAAAAAATATAACACCCTTTAATTTCTATATTTTTCATGACTACGCTTATATTATACACCTAAAACGACCTTCTGTAAATGACAGAAATGGACTTTCGAAACCACCTTATCGTTCCAACAAACATTCACTTTCGCAATAATCCCCATATTTTTGTCATTCTGAGGTAATCCGAAGAATCCCAAACCTACGCAGGATAGAACGGGATCCTTCGGAGTACCTCAGGATGACACGTAAAATTTAAGTTTTATTTCACGAAAAATAGTAAAAATGTAAGTCTCTACAATGCGCAAAATATAGAAAAAAAAGGAACCGGTCAGAGACACGGTTCCCGCAGCAAATTGTAAATTTTTTATTCCTCAAAAACAATCTTGTCATTCACCGCATCGATTTTTATCACTTTCCCGGGCTTGATTTTGCCATCGATGATTTCCATTGCAAGTTTGTCGAGGATTTGATTCTGTATAACCCGCTTGAGAGGGCGCGCGCCGAAACTCGGCTCATAGCCTTCTTTGGCGATCAGATCTTTCGCTTTACGGCTCACATCGATAAAAATGTCCTGTTTCTCCAATCTTTTTTTGACCATATCGATCTGCAGCTCGACGATTTTTTCAAGCTCTTCTTTCCGTAGCGGATGGAATATTATGATCTCATCGATGCGATTTATGAATTCCGGCTTGAAATGGCGGCGGAGTTCTTCCTTGATCCGGCTCTCGAATTTTTCCTCATCGGTTTCCTTGTCGCTGGAACTCTTATCGACAAAACCCAAAGAAGAATATTCCTGAATGACTTCGTTGCCGATATTGGAAGTCATAATGATGATGGTATTTTTGAAATTCACCACGCGGCCTTTGGAATCGGTCAGCCGGCCATTGTCGAGAATTTGCAAAAAAATATTGAAAACTTCCGGATGCGCTTTTTCGATCTCATCGAAGAGAATGACACAGTATGGGCGTCGGCGCACCGCTTCCGTGAGCTGCCCGCCTTCCTCGAATCCGATATATCCCGGCGGCGAGCCGATCATCCTCGAAACCGAATGCTTTTCCGTATATTCGCTCATATCGATCCGCAGCATCGATTTTTCGTCATTGAACATAAACTCAGCGAGCGCCTTGGCAAGCTCGGTTTTTCCCACGCCGCTCGGACCCATAAAAATGAAAGAGCCGATCGGCTTATTTTCTTCCGCAATTCCCGCCCGGCTTCTGCGCACTGCATTAGAAACCGCTTTAATAGCCTTCTGCTGGCCGATGACTCTTTTGGAAAGTTCCTTCTCCATACCGGAAAGCTTCTGCGCCTCCTCCTCGATCATCTTGCTCACCGGAATTCCCGTCCAGCGCGAAACCACTTCCGCGATGTCTTCCTCGTCGACTTCTTCTTTGAGAATCGGACGCTTACCCTGGATTTTCATAAGATTTTCCTGCTGGGATTTTATCTCTTTTTCTAATTGCGGAATCTTGCCGTAGCGGATTTCCGCAACTTTTTGCAACTCGGCCTGTCGATCGGCAATTTCCGCCTCTTGCTTCAGTTCATCGATTTTCTTTTTGGAAGTGCGAATCTTAGAAATTATTTCCTTTTCATTCTTCCATTGCACTTCCAGGTCGCGGCTTTTCTCATTGAGGTCAGCGGTGATTTTCTCCAGCTCTTTCAAGCGCTTCTTGGAATCGGCGTCTTTCTCTTTCTTAAGCGCGTTTTTCTCGATTTCCAGCCGCTTGAGTTCGCGCTTTGTGATGTCGAGTTCGGTCGGCATACTGTCGATTTCCATCCTGAGTGCGGAAGCGGCTTCATCGATGAGATCCACGGCCTTGTCGGGAAGGAATCGGTCGGTGACATAGCGATTGGAAAGATTGGCGGCGCTCACCAGTGCGGAATCTTTGATGCGGACTCCATGATGCACTTCATATTTTTCCTTGATTCCGCGAAGGATCGAAATCGTGTCCTCAATGCTCGGCTCCTCCACATAGACCGGCTGGAATCTCCGCTCGAGCGCCGCGTCTTTCTCAATATATTTCTGATATTCCTTGAGGGTAGTGGCTCCGATAGTGTGGAGCTTGCCGCGTGCCAGTGCGGGTTTGAGCATATTGGATGCGTCCATCGAGCCTTCAGTCGCGCCCGCACCGACAAGTGTGTGAAGTTCATCAATAAACAAAATGATTTTCCCGTCGGAATTTTCCACCTCTTTAAGAATCGCCTTAAGCCGCTCTTCGAATTCGCCACGGAATTTCGTTCCGGCAAGCAGCATTCCTAGATCAAGCGAAATAATCTGTTTGTCTTTCAAGCTTTCCGGCACATCCTGTGCAACGATTCTTTGTGCCAATCCTTCCACGATAGCGGTTTTTCCCGTTCCCGCCTCACCGATCAAAACCGGATTATTTTTGGTGCGGCGCGAAAGCACCTGCATCACGCGGCGTATTTCCTGATCGCGGCCAATGACTGGATCAATCTTTTCCAGCTGGGCAAGCTTGGTGAGATTCTGCCCGTATTTTTCCAGCGCCTGAAATTTGGTTTCCGGCTCCTGATCGGTAACCCGCTGCGAACCGCGAACCTCCACCAGGACTTTCAAGACGTTTTCATAAGTCACGCCGAATTTTTCCAATAGATTTTTGACATCGCCCGGCGTCGCCGTCATCGCCAGCAAAATGTGCTCGGTTGAGATATAATCATCCTTGAGCTTGGAAGCTTCCTTGTCCGCATTTTCCAGAGTCTGTCCGAGATTGGTAGTGAGATAGACAGCCTCGGCGCGATAGGAAAGCTCGTCGGCGCGCGGAATCGCTTTGATGGCATTCAACAGTTCCGCCTCCAAAAAATTGATCTGCACATTCAGCTTGTTAAGCACCGGCAGAACCACGCCGCCCTCCTGCCTGATGAGCGCCAAAAGAAGGTGCGAAGTATCGACCTGCTTTTGCCCTTCATCCGAAGAAATTTTCTGCGCCATAGCCACGGCTTCTTGCGATTTGGTAGTGAAACGATTTGGATTTATCATATTTTTAAGTTATTGTTTACTTGATTTAATTTTATAATGACAAGCGTAAAAGTCAAAAAAGATCTGTCATTTCGAACGGATGTGAGAAATCTGTGGATCGTACTATGCAAACAAGGCTTTATTATAAACACAACATTATTAGCATACTAGCCAGTTCCCAGATCTCTCAGTCGATTACTCCTTCGAGATGACAAATATTGTTTTGTTTATAAGCATGGAAAAACCGACTTTTTCATAAAACTATAAAATGCTATAATTAACCTCATAAAACAAACTAAACTTTCGATATGCAAAAACGTTGGATTATCAATGAAAAATACACTGAGGACTTCGGGAAAAACTTTCCGGAATTTTCGTCAATCGCACTGCAGCTTCTGTGGGACAGGGGGCTTAGGGAACAGAAAGCGATCGATGAATTCTTCAATCCGGATTACGCAACCGACCTGCACGATCCGTACTTGATGAAGGATATGGAAAAAGCTATAACAAGAATTTTTGCGGCGCTCGAAAGCGAAGAAAAAATCTTAGTCTATGGCGACTATGACGTTGATGGCGTAACTTCTTCGGCAGTTCTCATAAATACGCTTACCGAGCTCAAGCGAGTCTTGAAAAATATAAGCGAAGAAAAAGCGAAAGAATTTTTGGATATCTACATTCCCGACCGCGAGAAAGAAGGCTATGGCATTACGGAAAAAGCGATCGAAGAAATCGCAAGACGAAAACCGGATCTGATCATCACGGTCGATTGCGGAGTTTCAAATGTGGAAAGCGTTGACGCGATCAATAGACTCGGAATCGATATCATCGTCACCGACCATCATCATGTTCCGGAAACAAGACCGGAAGCTTTTGCAATTATCAACCCCAAGCAAATCGACTGCGAATATCCTTTCAAACTGCTCGCAGGCGTGGGAGTGGCATTCAAACTCTCGCAAGGCCTCCTTATATATATACGAAAAAACTTCCCGGAAAAATTCGAAAAGATGAAACCGGGATTCGAGAAATGGCTTTTGGACCTGGTCGCGCTCGGCACCGTCGCCGACTGCGTAGATCTTTTAGGCGAAAATAGAACACTTGTGAAATATGGAATCGTAGTTCTTAATAAGTCACAGAGAATCGGGATTAGAAAACTTGTGAACTCTGCCGGAATCGGATCACAGGAGAATGCCGGCATCATCAAGAACAAAAATATAGATACTACGAACATCAGTTTCAACTTGGCGCCGCGTCTCAATGCCGCCGGAAGAATGGATCATGCCAATGCCGCCTACAAGCTATTGATGTCGATTGATGCCGGTGAAGCAGAAGAACTCGCGGACAAACTTGAGAAAAGCAATCAAACCAGACAGAAGCTCACTGACGAAATGATGGAAGAAGTCCGAAGGCGCATCTCAAAAAAGAAAGTCTTACCAAAAATAGTAATTGAAAAAGGCAAGGACTGGAAAATCGGACTGGTGGGGCTTGTCGCGGGAAAGCTCACAGAAGAATTTTCTCGGCCATTTTTGATCTTGAAAGAAGAAGAGAGCATATATGCAGGCTCGGGAAGAAGCATTCCCGCATTCAATCTCATTGAGTCTATTGATAAATGCGCTGATTTATTGATCCAATTCGGTGGACACTCGCAAGCGGCCGGCATCAAGCTCAAGAAAACGCAGTTCAAGAAATTTGAAAAAAGAATGAATGAAATCGCGGAGGAAATCCTGACAGAAGAAGATCTTGTCCCCTCAATCAATATCGATGCTGAAATCGATGCTGAAAAAGTCGATTGGGAACTTGTCGATTCATTGGAAAAATTCGGCCCATTCGGATTCGCCAATAGAAAACCATCGCTACTCGTGAAAAATCTGGAAGTGCACGAAGTCAAAGCGGTTGGAAACAAAAAGGATCACTTACGCGCCTGCTTCAAAACCACTTTCAAAAATGGCGCAGCCAAATATTTCCCCGCCATCGGATTCCGTTTGGGTCATATGCTCGACCGGATGCCCGACCGCGAAACCGGCCTCCGCTGGGGCGACCGCGTTGACGTCGTCTTCCAGCCGGAAATCAATGAGTGGAATGGTGAGAGGGAATTGCAGATGAATATTGTGGATGTGAAATTGAGTGAATAAAAAAAGAGTCACTTCAATGAGCGACCCGAGTACAAATATATTCTATCTTATCTTACTGGATACCTAGAAAATTTGCCATATAAGCAGCAAGGCAATGAGCATTATAAGCCATATTGCCGACCTGACAAACGATATCCACATGATCTTCTCCATTCTATCTTTTTCTCCGAATTCCAGTTCTATCTTTTCTTCAATCTTTTCTTCAATTTTATTCTTGTTTTTATTATAGCCCAATTTCTGTGCTATAGCGTTGGCATATTTCAATTGTCGAGAAATACTAAGCATAGAAATAATCACAGCTAATGTTAAACCGACTCTAAGTAGTAACTCAGAAATTTCCGAAAGACTTAATGTCATTCTGATATCCTCCCTATTTTTGTTATTTAAATTTATCCTAATCCAGTCGTTATGTTTGTCAAGCTAAATTTAACAAATCAGATTTTTTGTGTCATAGTGAAACAAGATAAGAATGTAAAATTTTAAAAATATTTTTTAAATTTAAAATCTAATTTTAAAAATTTATGCTTTCCAAAATAAATTCCTGTGCGGTGATCGGATTGGATTGTGAGAATATCGAAGTTGAAGTCGATATCGGGCCGGGGATGGTGGGGACGACTGTGGTCGGGCTGCCGGACACTGCCGTGCAAGAATCGAGAG
>Ga0224525_1000742_pt1 | contig 13703 bp, 7 predicted proteins | sample CFST100metaG_FD_179874 | JGI IMG/M metagenome (GOLD analysis project Ga0224525, IMG submission 179874) | Peat soil microbial communities from Stordalen Mire, Sweden - C.F.S.T100 | ecosystem: Environmental > Terrestrial > Soil > Wetlands > Peat | place: Sweden: Norrbotten County, Stordalen Mire...
CCTTTATAAGGTGATCTTTTGCCAGCCGGAGATAAAGGGTAGTGAGGGAAAATTTTCCTTCTTCAGTGATCAGGGCGAAAATTTCCGGGTTGAGGATCTGGATGCCGCTGAAGGCGAGCATTTCCAAATTCCCAAGAGGTTCAAATGAAAGGATCTTTTCACCTGTTTTCAGATTTGTCCAACCACACAGGCGATGATCGGGATTGAAAAGAAAATAGCGGGAGGTCTCCCTCTTCCTGACCGCCAGTGTTGCGAGGGCATGAGATTGAAGATGGGATTCCATCATGGTGTGAAGATCCAGGTCAGAGATAATATCAACATTCCGGACAAAAAAGGGTTCCCTGCCGGTAAAGAAACTGGATGATTTTTTCAGCCCGCCACCGGTATCGAGTAACTGATTCTTCTCATTGGAGATAGTAATATTCAAACCAAAATTTATATTCTGATCCAGGTACTGGATGACCTGGTCCGCGAAATGGTGAACATTAATGATAATCTCCTTCACTCCATAATTCGCAAGATGCCGGATGGCGCCTTCAAGCAAGGTGCGGCCATTAACCTTTACCAAGGCTTTCGGGATGGTATCGGTGATGGGCCGGAGCCGTGTTCCCAGGCCGGCAGCCAGTATCATCGCTTTGGTTGGAAAAGTTTGTTCAGGGTCCACGTCTTCAAGAAATTATTTATTCAACTCTGTATTCTGAAGGTCGATTGTTACATCAAACTTTAAACGAATATGTTTAGCCAGTTCCCCGGCGCAATATACCGACCGGTGCTGGCCGCCGGTACAGCCGAAACTGACCATCAGGCTAGTGAAACCCCGTTCAATGTACTTTCTTATGCTCTGATCTACCAATGAACAGGCATGGTTCAGGAACTCCCCGACTTCAGGTTCATTTTCCAGGAACATAATGACCTGAGGATCATTCCCGGTTATCGCACGATATTCCTCATATCTTCCGGGATTGGGCAAAGCGCGGCAATCAAATACGAATCCTCCTCCGTTCCCGCTATCATCAGCAGGGATCCCGGTTTTATATGAAAAACTTGAGATTTTTACAGTCAGTTGGTTGCCGGTTTCTTTAAAAAAACGAAATGCCGGGTTAACAATAATCTTTTCCAGCGTTTCCCTCAGCATGGGCAAGGGCACGGGAAGTGATTTTTTATCCAGTAAATACTGCAAATTCGCTATGGCAAAAGGGATGCTCTTCAGGAAATGGGGTTTGTTCTCATAATATCCGCGAAAACCATACGCTCCCAAGGACTGGAGGATGCGTATCAGGACGAACCCGGTATAAAATTGATGAAAGGATTTCCGGTCGACGGGATAATAATTTTCCAGAATATCCAGGTAATGTTCCAACAACATCTCTCGTATTGATTCAGGGACCGATGCTTTTGCATCGTATAACAGGGAAGCGATATCGTATTGCAGGGGCCCTTTCCGGCCTCCCTGGTAATCAATGAACCAGGGTTCCCCCTGTATCAGCATGATGTTCCTTGATTGAAAGTCGCGGTACATAAAATAATCTGATCCTGCGCCCAGAAGGAATTGCACGAGGGTATTGAAATCATCCTCCAGTTTCTGCTCGTCAAACGGTACCTTTACCAGCTTCAGGAAATAGTACTTAAAATAATTCAGATCCCACATCATCGACTGGCTGTCGAAAACTTGCCGCGGATAACATTTTGAATAATCCAGTTCCTTTCCTGCGACCACCTGGAAAACCGGTAAAAAACTGATGACCTTCTTGTATATCCCGATCACATCTTCAGGGAAATCCCGATCATCCTTCCGGTTCCCTGAGAGGTAATTGAATAAGGTCAGATTGCCCAGGTCGCTGAGCAGGTATACCTGTCCGGATGGATCCGATGCGTGCACCACGGGAACCGGCAGTTTATGCCGGTGAAATTTTTGAGAGAAGGAAATAAACGCCTCATTCTCTTTACGGTCTTCATTGAATATGCCAATCACCGAACCTCGCTCGCCTTCCAAACGGTAATACTTCCGGTAAGAACCGGATACGGGAAGAAAGGTTATGCTTTCCGGTTCAGTTCCCGCCCATTGATGATACAATTCCTTTAATTCTATTTCTTCATTCTTCATTTTTCATTCTTCATTAAACTTCAACAACTTTTATCTCCGGTTCAATAAATACAAGATATTTCTTCACTTTCGTATAGCCCAGTTCATTCAGCAATCTGCCATAAAGTCCGATCTGTTTTACCTGTTCTTTCGTAGGTTTCCCGGTTTTAAAATCCAGTACAATCGCCTCATTCTCCCTGATGATAACCCGGTCGGGCCTGTATATATGTCCGTTTTCACGCAGGATTTCGGCTTCGACCCGGATTTTATCGTCCGGAAGAAAAAACGGCCGGATCAATGGATCGGCAAGCAGTAAGCGGATCTTCGCCAGCAATTGCTCCATTTGGTTTTGATCGATCATCCCTTCATCGTTCATTTTCATGAGAACATATTCCTCATCACCTGTTTTCAGGATCCTTGAAAAAGCAGTATGAACCAGGTTTCCCCATTGGAAGTTTTTCTGAGGATCAGCGATGTCCCAGGCTTCAGGGGCGCTGGTACGGATCAGCACTTTTTCGCGCCAATCACTGCTGATCATGGAGGTCAAAGATCTTTTGGAAATTGTTTTGCTATTCACCTTTGCTTTATGCTGGGAAACCGTTCCAAATTCATATACTCTATTCTCTTCCGACCACAGTTCCGATTGTTGCAGATAGTGGAAAAAGAATGCCGGGACGGTTTCGGGAACTCCCGGTTTGGCCGGCGGGGCAGGAGAAAACACGAACAACCTTTCTTCCGGGCGTGTCATTGCAACATAGAGCAGGTTGATGGCATCCAGCAAGGTTTTATCTTTTTCTTCCACTGACCGTTCGCTGAATTCCGTGTTCACGATGGCCCCCCCGGTTTCAAGCATCGCCGCCGGAAGTCCATGAAATCCTGCTTTCGGAAGATCCACCCATAGGTATTTTTTGGTTAACATCTTCTTTTCCATAAAAAATGGAAGGATCACGACCGGGAACTGCAGGCCCTTGGCCTTGTGCATGCTCATGATGCGAACTGCATTCATGCCATCAGGCATGATGATGGAAAACGAATCCTCGTTTTCATCCCACCATTCAAGAAAATCCACTGCACTGGAAGAATGTTTCCGTGAATATTTCAGAACGGTATCCAGGAAGAACTGGAGATATGGATCGGCGTTGGTATCCGGGTAAAACACCCGCACCAATTCCTCGATGGCATCGTATACCGGCCTTGTTCTAAGTTTGTCGGGATATATCAGTATTTCGTTTTCCTGCATTAGCTGGAAGATAAAATCCTTGCCGGGTTTTGCAGGGATCCCCGACAGCAATTCATGAAGGCCGGGAGCCGGAAGTTTCCCTTTTCCATAAAGGTAGGTAAGCAGTTCCGCTATCAGGACAATATTATTCGATCCATACAACAAACGCACGAATCCTATCAGGAAGTTGACTTCGGGCGAGTGCATGAGCATGAGTGATTCGGCGGAGATCACGTCGATGCCATTACTCAGGAGGAATCGTGCAATCTCGCTTCCTTCTTTATTTCTCCGGCAGAGAATTGCGATATCCTGTTTCCGGAAACCTGCTGTTTCCTGTTCATGGATGGTTTCCAGGATGCGTGATCCCATGTATTCCCTGAATTGTGCACCTTTCAGTTCACGCCCGGCAAATTCCATGCGGATATATCCACCGTCAGCACCGGTTTTTGATTTTTGTTCAAGACTGTCGTAGACCTGTTGGTTATATGGGGTTAACAGGGTCTTTAGCCGTGAGAAGAATGCGTTATTAAACTCTACGATCTCCTTTTTTGACCTGAAATTTGTATCAAGCGATTTCTTATCGAAATGATCCTTTAATATCTTTTCGCTTTCCTCAAGTGACTTGTTTATCTCGCTTCCGGGAATGGCAGGCAAATCAGCAAACTGCCTTACATCCCCATTTCTCCAGCGGTAAATTGCCTGTTTACCATCTCCGACCACGAGATTGAAAAACCCGCTGGAGAGTGAATTTTCCACCAACGGGAGAAGATTGTGCCATTGAAGGATGGAAGTATCCTGGAATTCATCGATCAGGATATGGTTGAATTTTTCACCCAGCCGCTCATAAATATAGGGAACCGGCTCATGCAGGATGAACCGCGAGATACGCTGGTTGAACTCGGAGATGTGTACAATGTTATTTTGTTTTTTAAACCCGTCGAGCAGCTGCCCTATCACATTCAGCACCGCCATCGGGAAAAGGGTTTTCAAAACTGCCAATGAAAGATTGTACAGGTTTTTTCCTTCCTCGTATGTATGATGTATCTCCATATAAATTGCAGTCAGTTCAGGTTTGAGGTTTAGGATCGCTTCTTTCTCGGCAACACCGGCATTCCCGCTGGTCCACTTGTCCTCGTCGATGGTTTTTTTTACATAGGAGTTAGGCTCAATGGAATCCAGGTCGCTTTTCGACAGCTTTTCGAAGTAGCGTGATATGCCGGATCTTCCCTGGTAAAACGCATTAGCCGGCAGGTTCGAAATATCTATTAACGCTACAGCTTTACCCGCAAGGGAGCTGATATTCTGTTCAAAAAAACCCGTTTGTTTTTTTAAGTTGCCTGCAATCCTTGAAAAATCATCCAGCGTCAGATCCTTTAATTTTGCGAGCTGCTGATTACCCTCTTCATCCAGCAGGATCCTGGCAAAATTCAACAGGATCCGTTCAATGTTCCAGTCCTGCTCATCATCCATCCTGCTCTCAATAAACCTGACCAGGAGGTTTGTCAACCCGGCATCTGCCCCTACCTTATCGATCAGGAGATCCACAGCGGTGGTCAGCAATTCATCACTGTCGACCTCGACATTAAAGTTCACAGGTAACCCGAAATCATGCGCGAATGTCCGGATGATACGGTGCGAAAAGCTGTCGATGGTGCCGATGGTAAAGTCGGAATAGTCGTGAAGGATGAGCCGTACTGCCTCGCCGGCTTTCCTTTGAATTTCTTCTTCTGTGAGTTTGGTTGCACCGATCAATTCAGGTAGCAGGTTATTGCTGGTGGAGACGCTTCTTTCTTCCGGCAACCCTGCCAGTTCCTTCAGGCTACCCAGGACGCGGTCCTTCATTTCATTGGCGGCCTTAATTGTAAATGTGATGGCCAGGATATGCCTGAAATGATCGGGTTCAGGCAGGATCAGCCGGAGGTATTCCTTCACCAGTGTGAACGTTTTACCGGAACCTGCAGATGATTTGTAGACTGTGAATGACAAAATGATTTGGATTTTAATCCTTCCCCTGACCTCTTCATTAGCCAGGATTCGGAAGTGGAGTATGTTTCCTGTTTACTGGTCCCCGGCAGGATCAGTGTTATTTTTCTTTAGCCGGTTTTTTGTTTTTTATTTTATCACTTTTAAAAAAATCGCCCCAGTTGCTGAAATCGCGCTGGTAAGAAAGGCCGACGCCCTGGGTATAAGGCGCATTGTTTAGCAGTTCTACCGTATTGGTGCGGTTAAACGCCCGGATCCTCCATCTCCGGTTATTGGTCAGGATGTATTCGAGTTTAACATCGCCTACAATAGTACTTGCTTTCTGTGCCGTCGAGTTGGGGTTCAGTGAATTTACCCCGAAGAGTCCATCGATCAGCAGCCGTTCATTGAAAAGTTGTGTGGAGACAGCAACGTCGAGTTCCTGTCCGGGAACGTATGATGAACGGCGGTAATTTACTCCGATGTCAACATCTTTCGACACCTTTGAAAGTAAGGAATTAAACTGACCCATAATGAGTGATAAGGATGTTGAACCTACATCGATGTTTCCCAATGAATTCCCCTTATAGGATTTAAACTGGCCTAAAACCAGGATACTGAATATTTGCTGGGTCATTTCCGTGGCATTGACCGTATCGATGGCGCTATAAACCACTGATTTCACACTCTCATCTACATTCGGCAGGTTGAGCCCGAAGGAGATAGCGGGATTTGAAAGTTGTCCTGAAAGCCGGATAACGCATTCAACAGGGATCCGTTTGTATCTGTCTTCTTCGGTTGTCAGGTCCCCCAGGGGAATTCTTGTTTTGTAAATGGCGCTCATATTGATGTCGGCATTGGCAGGGTCACCCGACCAGCTGATCCGGCTTCCATCCGCAATGGAGAAACTATAACTCATCAGGCTCTTCATCTGGAAATGAAAGGATCCTTTCTGGATCGTATATGTACCCGAAAGTGAAAATCCTGTAGTGGGTGTCATTCCCATGGTCAGGTTTCCTGATCCTGAACCTTTGATATTTCCCATCTGGTTGGGCAACGAAACTTCCACATCCGCAGAGGGGTTGACCAACACGGCGAGCCCCAGGGAAAGACCTTTTGGTGTGCCAATGGGAAAAGGCTCTTCGTTCCGGGTTGAGTCGTTCAAATGTTTTGTGAAAATAATGTAGTCGTTCTGACCTACGTCAGCTGCGGAACTGATCGGTATGTATACGTGAGTTCCGCCTCCAGTCTGGGCTTTAGCGCTGATCGAGATATTATCTGTAGGTCCGGTGATCCTGACGTTCCCTGTTCCTCTCGCCGTTCCATAAAAGATGTTGTTCTGGGCATAAGTGTTCCGGAAAATGGAAAAGTCCTCGGGATCAATGGACAGATCAAGGTTAAGACTATGAAAATAATTATGATAGATCTTTCCGCTGAGATAGGCCTTATGTCCCAGGGAATCATAAATCGTAACGTGGTTAAAATTGAAAGCTGTGCTGTCGAGGGTAACCACATCCACCACAGAGTAAGGTATGTTCAGGTAATTGATCTTGAATTCTGTATGTATCAGATTGAGCTTTCCGGCCAGCCTGGGTTTATCCGGGGAACCCGTAACCGTGATATCTCCTGAAACCAAACCACTAAGCCTTGACATGAAACTGGCAACGAAGGGAGAAACCATTTTCAGATTCAGATTTTTCAATGACAGGTTAAAATTCATATGAGGTTCAGGCTTACCAAGGTAATAACTTCCTTTCAGCGAAAAGGGAATGTTGGTTCCTGCATTCCCTGTATAATAGATCCGGGAATCCACATCAAACCGTTCCGCGTTTTCATCATAAAAAACGTTGAACTTTGCATCTCCCAGGAGTTCTTTGTTGAAAGAGAATTTATCGAGATTCAGATCCGAAAGGACTGTAAGGGAATGCGGGATATTCATCAGTTTCAGGCTGCCACTCAGGATTCCATCGACATTGATCTGCGGATTTTCAAGGAAATAGTCAAGATCGGAAATATCCACCTTATTGAAATTCAAACGCAAGGTATCTTCCGGGAGGCTGGAGATCTTTCCGTCGACCTGCAGTTTTTGTTCACCCGATTCAAAGGCAACATCATGAAATAGCACTGTGGAACTGTCAATAATCACTTCGTTATCATTTGCAACGGTCCAGTAATTTTTATCAATAAAGGTATGGAACCGGGTAAGTTTGATCTGGACAACAGGGCTGTTCCTAAGATTGACAAAACCACCCAGGTCACTTTCTATTTTTCCCATGGTCCAGAAAATGTCATAGAAGATGCTGTCGTGATGCAAGTTTGAGACCAGGTGTAACGAATCCATCATGATCAGGGCAGAATCCGATTTCTCTCCCCTGTATATAAAAAAACTGCTGCAGCCCGTCTGAATATTAAGGTTCTCCTGCCGGCTTGTAGCCTTAATAAACCAATCTGTAAAGTGGTTTCCATATAGAGAAAGGTCAGGTGAAGATCCATTCAGGGCAATCGTTCCTACATTCTCATTGTAATATCCTTCGAAGCTGGTATTGGGAGCAACTCTCAGATGAGGGGCAAAGACTTCCATGATGGGGTCCGTTTTTTTCAGTCTGATAGCGTAATTGATCTGCTGGTTGGTGGAAGGATGATGATTGATGAGGGTATCATTAAGCTCAAAGGAAGCAATGTAATTTGTGATAAAGGAAGTAAGTGAAGGGATCAAGTCGCTGAAGTAAAAGTTTCCCGAGATATCGGCATCCACAAAATCCGAAAGAAGATGGTAGGATTTATTGTTTTTTGCATCCCTTGAGGTCAGAAGTGAAAGATGATCCATGCGGATGTTATGCACTCCTTCACGGTACCGTGTGCTGTCGACATAGATGGTACCTTCAATATTGTCGATGCTGTTTCCTGTAAAATCCACCTTGACATGCGCCGAAAGATCTTCCAAAGAATCCCTTTTCAATAGGTTTATCGTGAATAGCTGGGCATGATTCAACTGCAGATCAAAATTGAATGCCGGCAAGGAATCGCCCAAATCAACAAGTCCGTTAAAATCGAGCCTGAGGTTTTGATCATCCACATTCATCCTGCCGTTGAACTTTTTATCTTCCAACCCGCCCTGTAAGGTAATGTGGCGATACGTATATCTGTTCAGGCTGACAGAATCAATCCATACATTCATTGTAACGATGGCATCTGCGAGTGTGAAACCGTTGCCATTCAGGTTAGCCCGGAGTGTAATGGGCCCGAGCAATTCCTTTGATTTGAAAAGTTTACCGAGTTGCAGAGCGGTAACATCCGCTTCGCCGGTGTACAGCAGGCCTTTCACTCCCTTTTGTTTCCGAAGGGAAAGATCCGTTTTCAGGTTGCCGATATCTGTATGAAGCGTTGCATTGGCTACGAAATCGTTATAGAACCCGGTGAAATTTCCTTTCAGGTTGTAGGTTCCTGTATTATTCAGAAAAGCTGGTAGAATCAGGTTTGTATCGGCTGTGGGAAGATTCATGGAGTGGATATCCTCCTGATTGGTGACAAAATCCTTTATGTTCAGATCCACGAAAGTTTCTTCCACATTGGGGAGGCCATATGCATGGATATTCCCCACGAACTTTGTTTCGGTTCCGTATGCTAACCGGAAATCTCTTGCACTGAAATTGCTGACCGTTCCTTTTATCTTACCTTCAAGCTTAAACCGGTCTTTCATCACATAAAGTACCGGTGCAAATGTCCCGATATCCTGGAGATCCAGGTATGACGGGTTTATCGATGCCCTTATACGTACTTTATTCAGGAAATCGGTATAATCGTTCCAACGGTCATATAAAAAATCAAATGTCAGGTCGAGGTCACTGGAATTGGTCACCAGCTTCAGGTTATGGGCTTTGAGGAAAGCTGGGCTGACCTGGAAATCACCGCTCATGGAGTGAACCGAAAAACCCGAACGTTCAGTAGCTGAAAGCCGTTCGATCCTGGCATCTATTGTATCGCCATCCGGATGGAATCCGGTGATCAGGAGATCAATGTTCCGGACATCAATATTGGAATAGTCCATCCCAAGTGTGATCAGTGGTTTATTCTCATCCTGGAGGTGAAACCGGGTTGACGAAATTTGTACCGTGTTTACAGAGAGATGCCATTTGGGCCCCCGTGTGGTATCCGGCGGTCTCAATGTAGCCTTAGGGGTAAAATAATCAATGATGAATTGAAGGTTAAGAACGCTGTCGCCTTTGTGCGTCAGAAGTTGGATAACACCTTTATCGATAAATATCTTTCTAAAATTGAGGATCTTTTTTGACAGGCTGAATTTTCCGGGAATAATGCTTAGCTTATGGGCAGAGAAGATATCCGCCCGGTGCCGGTCCTTAATGATTATGTCCTCAATGGTAAGGCCATGCCGGATGGAAAGATCAAATCCACCGATCCTGATTTCCGTGTGAAGCTGGACGGAAAGGTAATGTGAAGCGATCCTTGCCGACAGGGTTTGTACCCAGGGATCCCGTAGAACAAGATAACTTGTGGTAATAAAGGAGATCAGTACCACCAGAATATAAATCAATATTTTTATGACCCTTTTTATGGTAATTTTGTATTTTGAATTCATGAACAGCTCATCCAAATAACAACCATGATTTACATTCTGGGCATCGAATCTTCCTGTGATGATACAGCTGCAGCTGTTATAATGGATGATTGCATACTTTCAAATGTAACGGCAAACCAGGAGATACACCGGAACTTCGGTGGCGTGGTCCCCGAACTGGCTTCCAGGGCACACCAGCAAAATATCATTCCCGTAATCCAGGCTGCAATACAGAAAGCAAAGATAAATAAAAATCAGCTTTCCGCAGTTGCGTTTACAAGGGGCCCCGGCTTGCTCGGATCACTGCTTGTCGGGATATCCTTTGCAAAATCTTTTGCTTTGGGGTTAAAGATCCCCATTATTGAAGTGGACCACCTGCAGGCGCATATCCTGGCGCATTTCCTGAGAGATGAAACCAGCACAAAACCTGTGCCTGTTTTTCCATTCCTTTGCCTGACAGTATCAGGCGGACATACCCAGATCACAGTAGTGAAAAGTCCTTTCGATTTCAAGGTCATCGGCCGTACGATCGATGATGCTGCCGGCGAAACTTTCGACAAGGCAGCCAAGATTATGGGATTTCCCTACCCCGGCGGGCCGATGATCGATGCATATGCAAAGGAAGGAAACCCGGATGCTTTTCGTTTTTCAAAACCCAACATTCCCGGACTCGATTTCAGTTTCAGCGGACTAAAAACTTCTATCCTTTATTTCCTCCGGGATCATTTAAAACAAGATCCGGATTTTATTGAAAAGAACAAGGTCGATCTCTGCGCATCTATTCAATCGGCCATCATCAATATTCTCATGCAGAAAGTAAAAACCGCTGCCGATCTCACTGGTATCAGCGAGATCGCTATTGCCGGCGGTGTTTCTGCCAATTCTTCATTGCGTGCGGCTTTGCTGAGAGCTAAGGACGACTTTAGCTGGAATGTTTTTATCCCGAAGCTGGAATATTCAACGGATAATGCGGCCATGATAGCCATCGCCGGGTACTTCAAATACCGTAACAACGATTTTGCAGACTTCTCAGTAGCGCCCTATGCCCGCAGTTTATTTTGACTCATCCGGACAGGAGCAGGAGGTATATTTCCGCTCCTTTGCCTTTTGAAGCGCTTCCCTCCCTTCGGCCACCGAAAACCAGATCAGTCCTGCTGAGCCAATCACATCTGCATAGGCAAAACCTGTGAATTCATACAAGGCACTTGAAAAAAGCAGGACCAGCGACATGTAGATGCACACCTGGCTGCACCCGGCATCCGCAAGGATGGCGCTCGAATCCAACTTCCGGCCAATCCTTCTCTTCGAGATGACCAGCCAAAGCATGACCACAATGGAAATGGAGGAGATGAGGGTTCCCCAGAAGGTGCTTTCCGGCTTGTGATGCGCTATAAGGTTCACAACAATCCCGGCCATCAATCCCAACGCCAGGACCATGAAGCTGACCCCGGTGATCCTGAGTGCCCGGATTTCAAATTTACTGACGGCGGTATCGGGATTCCGGCGGATCCGTAAGATCATCTGGAAGATCCCCAATCCTGAAACAACTTCGATAAAACTGTCGGCCCCGAAACCAAACAGTGTGAGGGTCTCATCATCATAACCAAAATACATGCAGACGATTCCTTCCAGAACATTGTAAAAGATCGTGAACAGGCTAAGGAAAAGTGCTGTTCTGTATAGCCGGGATTCATCAAGTGTCATGAAAAACCGGAATTATTTGCTTTTTAACACCTCGAATCTTTCCTCGTCAGTAAAATTGAAGGTTTTCCCGGAAGGTGAATAATGCAAGTATCCCATGATTTCCATGCCCTCGGGCATATTAAAGGAGATATACTGGTTCATGAAATAATCAAAAATGTAGTTGGCATTGCGCCGGCCGGAATAAGAAGCAAGGTTATAAATGTCGTTCATCCTCAGTGAATCGATTTTATACCGGTACTGAAGGTTCATCGTGAAATTATTCATGATAAAGTTCCCGGTAAACCCATCCGAAGCGGTAAAGCTGGAAAAAAGCACCGTTTTGCCCGGTTTTACCGAATTATATTTATTCAACTCGAACCAGGAGGAAGCATCAACGGCATTTAATTCAAATGTTTTATAGAAAATTGTGTCTCCAACCTGTTCGGAATCTTCAAAAGGATCGAAATACTCATCGAGCTGGACCTGCGATATATTCACAACATAGGCCTGTGGTTCTGTTTGCAGGATCGTATCTACATTGCCATTCAAAAATACCCGGAACCCGATTCCCCGGAGTTCATCGATAAAGGAATTGACATACTTATCGAGAAAAGTTGAATCATCGACAAACCGTATAAAACGGCTACCGGCATATAAAGCTGAATCCTGCTGTGGGCCGGAAAGCGAATCAAACCCGGGAATCTTTTCCCCTTTATGGTTAAATTTGTAAATGTTTCCGGGAGTAAACAGTTCAATACTTATTTGGGGTGCTTGTGCCAGGAATTCCTTCCCCAGTTTTTTCTCTATAGTACAGGATGGGAAGATCAGCAGAAGCATTAATCCCGGCAACAATAATGTGGAAAATATTTTTTTATTCAATTTTCAGATTTAAAGATCGTGAATAAATCATTTTAACTTTCTTTATTCCTTTTGCAGGAGTTTAAGTCCGAAGGCTTTTCCGTATTCAACACATTTCTCAAGGGTTTTCTTGTGAGGTGTGAATTTCACCATCAGGCCTTCATCAAACAACCTGAACTTCAGATTTGACAGGTTGGAGTTAATGAGTCTTGCGCCTTCCCCGCTCCAGCCATAGGAACCAAACGCCGCAGCCAGCTTGCCTTTGTCGCGGATCGGGTTTGCCAATGCAAAAACCTGGTAGATGGGTAAGAGGATATTCTGGTTGAAGGTCGGGCAACCGAGAATGACCGCAGCAGAATGGATCAGTTTTTTTTCGATGGCAGCGAGATCCATCTTTTCAATATCACAAAGGTCAACCTCGATGGGGCCGGCCTGGCGGATACCGTCTGCAATAGCCGAGGCGATGATCGCAGTATTCCGGTAGGCCGAAACATAGGCGAGGAAAACCGTATCCGGGACGGGTTCTTTTAAGGCTTCGAGTGCATACTGCTCAGAAATATCCACATATTTTCTCCAGTTCTTCCGTAATACCATCCCATGCCCGGGACAAATGACCCGGATCGGAAGCAGGCGGATCCTTTCAATAGCATGGATCATGAACTTGCTGTAAGGTTTCATGATCACATCAAAATAATACCGGAAGGAATCATCGAAATCGCCTGCAAGGTCATCAAACAGCACTTCATTGCAATAATGTTCGCCAAAGACATCGCAAGTAAACAGGAGCTGATCTTCCATTAGGTAAGTCAGCATTGAATCTGGCCAATGGAGGTTGGCTGCACCTATAAACTGCAATTTCTTATTCCCGAGATCAAGGATCTGCCCATCTTTAACGACCATGTTCGGAAAATCAAAGCCAAGAAGGTCTTGCAGGTAATGGATCGCGTTGCCTGAACCCACAACCGTCGCATTTGGCGCCTGTTTCAGAAGATTTGCCAGGCACCCGGAATGATCCGGCTCTGTATGGTCCATTATGATGTAGTCGATTGTAGCAGGATCCGCCACTCTCTTAAGCTTTTCAAAATAGGTATCCCAGAACGGCTCTTTTACTGTCTCCACAACTACTTTCTTCTCAGCATTAATAAAATAAGAATTATAAGTCGTTCCATATCGGGTCTCCATCACAATGTCGAACGTCACAATACCTGGATCCAGAACACCGATCCAGGTCACATCCTCGTTAACTTTTATAATCTTATTATCAGTCATTGTCAAATCTGAAATAGTAAAATCTAAAATGGCAAAATTCAAATCTCAAATCC
>Ga0224525_1000743_pt1 | contig 13679 bp, 11 predicted proteins | sample CFST100metaG_FD_179874 | JGI IMG/M metagenome (GOLD analysis project Ga0224525, IMG submission 179874) | Peat soil microbial communities from Stordalen Mire, Sweden - C.F.S.T100 | ecosystem: Environmental > Terrestrial > Soil > Wetlands > Peat | place: Sweden: Norrbotten County, Stordalen Mire...
AGATATTTGTGTTTCCACCTGGCATATAGCGATGGTGCAATTTGATACTTTCGTAACGTAATGGAATGCCCTTCACGTTCTCCTTCCTGAATGATCGATAATCGTTCTTCAGGTGTAAAATTTCGTCTTGTTCTTGTCATAGTTCCCAAATTTAATCAGACCTAATTTATTTATCAAATTATGTCCAGCTATTTGGGGGGTTAAGACAGTTTTGCACGGTACAATCAACTATTTAAAATAATCTATGACAAAAGTCTGCATTTGGTCTTCTGTCATTTTATCTGAATTTTCTACCTCAATTTTAATACCCTCAAAAAGATGGTCAGTTTTTATCAGGTTTAATAATTCATTTTTGGCATCTGTTGGACCGAATAATACTACATCCTGATACTTTTTTATAATATCACCGATTTTCTTGTAATAACTTAATTGCAGGTGTTGTTCCTTTTTATGAATAAGTTTTTCACCCTTGTAAAAATTAAATTCTGTTTCATGGTTTGTTAATTCTGATACAACCCTATGAACAATTATGCCATTTGTTAATTCCATCAAATGGGCATTTGAATGGTCCATCCAGATACCCAGTTGTTTAATATTATTCATCATTATTGTTATTAGTTTATGAAATAATTAATCTGATAATTACAATTGTGCTTATTTACATTTGCATATGAAAGATTTTAAACGCTCTCCAAAGGTCCTTCTCTTTATCTGTATAATTGTTACAAAACTCTATGAACAAATTATATCATTCACACATTTTTGAGTTGGCGGATATGATTTGTCAAATTGCTGAATTGAGGCATTTAAATAAGCCGGGAAGATATTGGAAGGTAAAGCAATACTGTTGAAAAGGCTGCCACTGCAATCTGCCTTCTTCCTAAAATTGCCCACCTGGCAATTTCTTTAAGGTCGTTTCGGAAGCTCGGGAAGTTGACAACCGAAGGGAGGAACAGGAACACATGGAGCTCGGCGAAGCCAAATCCCGAGAGCGATAGGTGATATTTAGGATTAGTGGTTCAGAAATAAATAATGGTTGACGGTAATTAACACCACCTTATAATATAAGAAAACCATCCACCTGAAACTAATTTCGGGTGGATGGTTTATGCAAAAAATAACTTATGTGAGCAAGCTTGACTTCTATATGAGTTATTTTTTCTCTGTAGCCGGAGGAAGCTTCTTAACAAATACTCCATCTTTGTCATAGACAAGTGTCATGGTGGTAGCATCCTTAACAACAACTACATGATAGCTCACAACGTTATTTTTTGTAACGCTTTCGGCTTCTTTAATTGTATAACCAACATAATCTTTAGCAATATTGTCAGTTATAGGTTTTAGAAGATCAGCTACCATGACAGGGGTGCGAACACCCTTATCTTTGGTGTCTGTGGTTTTGGTGGCCTGGGCATTGACTGCCAGAACTGCCATAAATAATACAAGAACGATTAAAACTTTTTTCATAATAAATAAAATATTTAGTTTAAAAACTGCAAAATAATTCATGATTTTGGGGGTAAAACAGATGATTTAAGGGTTGCAATAATCTTATGATATTCTTTTTTTTTTGCCCAATTAAATTTGAAGTTTTCCAGACATCTCCTCTTTCCTGCCTTATTCAAATATCAGGTTATTGTCCGGTAAAACTGCAATTCTCTGTTTTAGTTTGGCTTTTTGCCCGTTCAAGTTTCCTTTTAATTCTGTTGTATTCTTTAATTTTAATTTTAAATGGTAAACGAATTTTCACTTTACAAAAATAGATCTATTAACTCCTGAAAAAGTTACAAAATTCTAGAAATAAGTTACATAATTTTTACCTTTTCTGATAGATTGCGTCCTTAATGTTTGGCAACTGCTTTATCTGTAATTTTTACAGCAACTTCAGTTGGCGAAACTTTTCCATTGAAATAATCGGCATATGCACGGGTAAATTCTGCACCATAAAATAATATCATGGAAGAATAACTCACCCACAGAAGTATTAACACAATGGAGCCTGCTGCACCATATGCCGAACCGGGATTTGTTTTACTTAAATAAAATCCAATTGCTGTTTTTCCCAGTATAAAAAGAAATGCAGTAAGAATTGAACCCCACCATAAATATTTCCATTGAATTTTTACGTCAGGTAATATTTTGAACAAAAGTGCAAACAGGAGCATTACGACTCCAAACGAAATAATAAAATTAAGTACATAAAATATTATGAGTACAATGTTTGGCCAATGATTCATCACCCAATTGCCCATGACTGCAATGATAGTAGTGATTGTAAGCGAGATAAGCAGCAAAAAGCCAACAGATAAAATCAGACCGAATGAAAATAGCCGTGTACGAATTAATGTAAAAACGGCTCTGCGTGGTTTGGCTTTTACTTCCCAGATTACATTTAATGCTTTCTGTAATTCAACAAACACGCCTGTGGCACCAAGAAGTACCGTTATTAGTCCAACGATGGTTGCAAGCACTGATTTATTTGTCTGGCTAATGCTGATGATCATGTTCTGAACCTGCCTCGCTGTTTCTACACCCATTATTGAAGATATCTGTGTAAATAATTGCCCTGTAATGACATCTCGCTTAAAAAAAAGCGAGCCAACAGAAATTACAATTACCAGTAAACCAGGCATGCTGAAAATTGCATAGTAAGCAATAACAGCACTTTGCATAAAGGGATCTTTTCCCCACCAGCGGATGGAAGCAGAGCCAGCAATTTTGAAAAACGCTTTTATTGTTTTTTTCATTAGATGACATTTTTAGAAGCTGTAATCACATTTAACGCTTTGGGTATAATTTCAACTCTTACCGGCGCCATTCCTAAAATCTCGCCATCAACCTGAATCTGCATATTATAATGAGAGTAAATTTCTGCTTCTTTAGTTTTATAATATTCTTTTCTTAAAAATTTATTTAATTTACCACTTGCAATCGAGAATATTAATACAATTATGTCCCATGGATTTTTTCTATTTATTATTACCAGATCCAGAAGGCCGTCTCTCATGTTTGCTCTATCAGCTATTTCATATTCCCCACCGTAATATTTAATGTTTGCCACGATTACAAAATATCCTGTCGATTCTACCTTATGCTTGACATAAATCTTATGCCATTTATATCTGAAAAGAAGTTTGATCAGCCTAAGCGGATATGCGAATTTTCCCCATCTCTTTTTAAATTCCGGAGTTGTGTCTTTTATAACCTGAGCAAAAGGGCCCACGCTTAACATCATTGAAAAATATCTGGAGTCATTACTTGTTTTTGCATAACCTAAATCCATTTTTATCTTTTTGCCTTTTGTAATTAATTCTGCTGCCTCTTTTGGATCATCAGGTATACCCAGTTCACAAGCTAAAACATTCGTACTGCCAAAAGGAATAATCACCAGGGTAGCTTTTGAGTTCGCCATACCATTAATTACTTCATTTATTGTTCCATCCCCACCTGCCGCAATAATTAAATCGTATTTATCCTTCGCTGATTCTGCCAGTTTTGTTGCATGTTTAGGATATTTTGTGAATTCTATATCCAGTTTTATCTTTGCTTCATAACACTTATTTTTTACTTCTTCTATAACGTCATCTTCTGTTATTTTAGGCTTGAATAATTCGGATAATCTTCTTTCCAATTTTTTTAAAGTCCATCTTAATATGGGTGGCATATTCCTTTTCATCTTCCCGGAAGAAGGATTTAATATTAGAATGGCTTTCATCTTTTAATAAAATGCTTCATGGTTAAAGAATTCTATTGCAGTAATTCATACCTGAGGCCAAGACATCAATCTTTTGCAGGATGGCAAGCGCTGTATTTCTTTTAATTATGAAGTAATTTCTCTAAGTTTGAGTTGATCACATTCTTTGACTTTCCCTTTTTTAGTGGCATCTTCTAACAATTTTAATGATTTATATTCTGCAACCTAATGTTTAAACCAGCATTAATAACCTACTAAAATTTACCTGCCCCCTTCTAAATTCCATCTATATAAAGATAAATGCTTTTGTGCCAGGAGTTTTTACACAATTCCTTATCAGATTTATATAATTCACACATATAATGGTTTATGGGGACAGTTATTTCAATGTTGCCTAAAGAAGGTTTTGATTAGGCTATTTTATAAAATCTTAACACAAATGGATACGTTTTGGTTTATGTATGAATGATATAATTTATTCCCCGTATTGAGTTGAAAAGACGGTGGCCATGACCAGGGTCAGCCGGATTATATAATCCACCAAATGCAGTAATTAAATACTTGTTATTTAGAATTGTAGAGTGCGGGTAATATGCCGGGTCAAATATAAAGAGGTCAGGTTCATGCTGTGATGTGACAATAAAAAAGCCGCCCTCAGACTACGTTAAGGACGGTTTAATATTTTGGAACAGCATTTGTAATTGTTGAATATCAGATATTAAAATTCTCTGATTACTTCTTTTTCTTCTCTTTTGAAGTAGTATTTACTCCCGAACCATTGGCATTATCATATTTCTCCTGGGCTGTATCAAGTGTCTTCCTGGAAATTTTAAGTGCATCCTGTGCATTTTTTTTGCCAGCTTTCCCTTTAGCTAAGTTTGCATTTCCTGCAGACATCTTTTTTGTTGCATCCTTTAGACGAGTGTCAAGCGCTTTGGAATCTGATTTATATTGAACATCAAGTGCTTTCAGATCAGCCTTGGCCTTGCTGGATTCATCCTTATCTTTCGAGGCAGAAAGCTTAGTAAGGGATTTTTGACTGTTAACATTGTCTTTATCCAGTTTCTTACGGGCTGCTTCAATGGCCTTAGTTTCTGTTTTTGATTCGGCAATCATCTGAGTTCCCAGGTTAATCAGAGAATCTGATTTAGCTGACTGCTGTTCATTCAGAGCCACTTTAGCTTTGGCTGCAGCAAGGCTGGTTTCAAGTTTCTTCAATTCTGCCTGTTTTTTATCCGCCTGTGCGTTGGTCAGAACCGGAGTTAAAAGAAGAAAGGGTAACACAATTAAAATTCGAAAACTCTTTACAGTACTCATTATCTTATTTTTAGTTTAATAAAGCGAAGGTACGATTTGCAATTCAGTTATGGACATCCAGGAAAATATTTTTGTACGTGTAAATTTTATTTTTGTTGCGGTTTTGTCAAGCAGATTTGATAATCCCTTTGTTTTTCTTCTATATCGGAAATTTAAAGGATCATGTGAAGGCCATCCCATTAATCTCATAGTCCTCTAAATTGCCACCCTGATAAGCTCCTAAAGTTTGGTTTGGAGAATAACCTTCTTTCTAATGTTAAACTAAGTAAAGCAGGGGCTTGATAACCAAAAAGCCGCCCTTCGAACAAGATCAGGACGGCTTTTTATTTTGAATCTTTAGGCATAAAAGTTTACCAAAGTTAGTCCAATGACACTTTTAATAAACTGACAAGCATTTTCAAGTGTCCCATTAAAATCGAGCACTAAAAGTTCTGCAAAAATTATGTTAAATTGAAGCTCTTCGCAGCAAGCAGCGGAGAACCGATCCGCCACTTGGCGGAGAGCTCAGCGAAGCCAATACGCGCGCGGGGATTCAAGCCTTTAGATTTTTATCTCCCTTAAATCTTCTTTTACATTCACTACTGAAAACCTAAATCAGTTCACTAAGCATTTTTAAATGCACTCTTGCCTGCAAATTTGGATGCGCTTCCTAAGGAATGTTCGATTCTCATTAGCTGATTGAACTTTTCAACACGTTCACCTCTGCATCCACTTCCTGTCTTCAGGTGACCTGCGTTAACCGCTACTGTTAAATCGGCAATAAAACTGTCAACTGTTTCTCCGCTCCGGTGTGACACAAAGCAGTTATAGGAATTCTTATAAGCAAGTTCTATAGTCTCAAGAGTCTCTGTAACTGTACCAATCTGATTTAATTTAATCAGTACTGCATTGGCCACGCCTTTTTTAATACCTTCAGTAAGGATTGCCTTGTTGGTACAAAATAAATCATCACCAACGATTTCAATTTTCTTGCCTAATGTTTGGGTCATGTTATACCAGCCAGTCCAGTCATTTTCTGCCATTCCATCTTCAATCAAAACAATAGGATATTGACGCACCCAACCTTCCCAAAGTTTTACCATTTCATCACTGGTTAGCAATTTCCCCGTGCTTTTAAATAATTTATATTTACCGCCTTCCCAAAGTTCGCTGGCAGCAGGGTCAAGGCATATACTAACCTCTTCGCCTGCTTTATAACCGGCCTTCCCAATTGCCTCAAGAATCACTTCAATGGCTTCATCGTTCGATTTCAGGTCCGGGGCAAAGCCACCTTCATCGCCAACACCTGTGCTGTAACCCTTCCCTTTTAATACAGATTTAAGTGAGTGAAAGACTTCAATACCTGTGCGGATAGCCTCAGTAAATGAGTGAGCACCATGCGGAGCAATCATGAACTCCTGAAAATCAACATTATTATCGGCATGTTTGCCACCATTGATGATATTCAGACATGGAACAGGCAATAAATGTGCATTGCTTCCTCCTAAGTACTGATAAAGCGGAATATCAGCACTCAGAGCTTCCGCACGCGAATATGCCATTGATACACCAAGAATCGCATTGGCGCCAAGTTTTGATTTGTTTGGCGTACCATCCAGATTTATCATAAAATAATCCAGCTCACGCTGGCTTACGAAACTCTTACCAACAATTTCTTTAGCAATGATCTTGTTGACGTTTTCAACGGCTTTTAAAACACCTTTCCCTCCATATCGTTTCTTATCACCATCCCTCAATTCACAGGCTTCACGTTCACCTGTTGAAGCGCCACTTGGAACTGCCGCTCTGGTTTCAGTACCGTCTTCAAGGATCAAACTGACTTCTACCGTAGGATTTCCACGGGAGTCCAGAATTTCTAATGCTTGTACATCAATTATTTCCATAATGAGTAAATTAAAAATATTAATAATTAATCGCGGTTGTTATTTCAATTTACGTTGCGATAGCAAATTTCAATTCACTGGCAAACTTCTTCAGAAATGAACCAAATATAACTTCACTTTCACATTGTCATAAGTATTTTATCTCATGAAAAGCCTTTCTGAATGTTGGGTTTGCAAAATAGCCCCCGTCTGCTAAATCATTTCCCGTTATATCATAATCTGAATTCCCTTCTATCAAAACAGGACCTGATGCTCCTATTGCAATATCCCAGCCAACCAGGCGCAACCCGGGTATGTATATTGCTGCTTTCAGCACCAGTTCTTTGATCTGGGGGAAAAAAGGAACATTAAAGTTTTCGAAAACTATTTTCGATTTGGGATGCTCTGTAAAGACCTTTATTCCGAAAATTTTAATCGGCCCATATCCAAACTTTTTAAGTTTACCGGTCTGAAGGTTGATACCTACCTGACATCCGCCTGAAGAAATATTATCAACAAATTGATCATTAATACTCATTCTGAGATATGCCGAAATAATATTTGCTTCCCCGTTATTATCTACAAATGTATCCATCCTTATCGTATTCAGGCAGGAAGAATTAAGTTCAATTAAATCACGGTGCTGATTTATCGTCTCCTGAAATAAAAACCCCGACCGGATTACATCGAAATATATTTCATCGATAACTTCAGGTTTTCCGTTCACCTGATAAAGAAATAATTTGTAGATGTTTGATCCGCATGAACTTGAATTAGTCTTTTTAATAAATATTGATTCATAAGAAGGATTTTGCCTGAAAATTTCCAGCAGCAGTTCCTTGAAATCCCCGACGCTTTTTACTTCGGTTGCATTTTTACTTAAAACGAATATTTTTTTGAAATTATACATTATTATCCTGGGAAGACTTATATTAAACTGGCTATAGAAGAAGTCGAAAAACAATTTATTGTCTAAAACATCTTTTACCGTCTTGTCATTAAAATTAGGAGTTACCCTTTCACATAATAACTTATTTGGTAAATAGTTCTTTATGTTTATTATTCCCTTTTTAAATAAATATCTGCTGAAATAATGAACAGGTATTTCCCGGTAAAGGAAAAAAAGATATAAGAGTTCATAGATTATCTTCCAAAGAGGTTTCCGATCAGGATCTTTTATAAGTTCATTGAGTAAAGCCAGACCAGACCGTTCAACTAATTTTGTCATTTTATCAAAATTATAAGGCAAATCTACAAAGAAAGGTCAACAAATTACTGTTAACAGACATGAACAAATAATTTGTTCAAGGCTGTTGGAAAACGAATTATATCAAATCCGATGCTTGCAAACCACCTGACAAATTATAAAATTATATTGAAAAATAAACATCCGGTGATAAAAAAGTTAGGGAACGCTCTGTAAAACACTCATCATCTGACTACTATCAGAATGCTTTATTTGAAATTCATTGAGTTTCTGAAGCAATGATTAAGCCGGAAAAATCGTAAAAGTTATTTTTTTCATTTCTAATTTTATTCTTCAATAAGTTCCATATTAAACCCGGCCAGGAATGAAAAAAATTAAACCTGATAATTATTTCGTACCGTGAAATTATGTCATTACAATTGAATTTATTTTCTTTAGGGTCGGAAAAGGAGTTGTCGACTGATTCCAATACCTGACGATAATTTAAAATGAACTATTGATATAATAAGCTATTTTTGTCTATAATTGTTGAATAAAAAATTCAAAGAGATGTTGAAAAAGTTAAAATTGTCTAGCTTTTTTCTGATGATAGTTCTGGCACTTTCTTGTGGCCAGAATCCAAAGGTAAAAGATGTGAAAGAGGTAAAAGAGGTAAAAGAGGTAAAAAAAACATCCGACAGCTTAACAATAGCCGCAGCTAATACTATTTTAGATGATCAGGCATCATTCATCTCAGGTTTGGCTAGTGGTAAAACTGAATGCCTTTTAAAGCTTAATTCGTCAAAAAAATGGAACCTGTATGCCAAAGATCTTGATAGCTTGTTTTCCCATACCAACTCGTTCCGAATTAAGAAGATGAGGAATTGGGCCGACAGCGAGTTAGTATCAAATCAAAGTGTAACAACAGTATTTTATCCATTTTCAGGCCCCGATTTTCTAACCGCAGATATCTTTTATCCCGATGCTGACCAATATATTATGATTGGTATGGAGCCGATCGGTTATATACCTGATATCTGCAAGATGCAGCCCGACTCTGCGACCAGCTACCTGAATACAATCAACAATGCTTTAAAAGATATTTTTAAACGAAGCTATTTTATCACTATGACAATGGGCAGTGACCTGAGGAAAACCAAAGCAAATGGCACTACTCCACTGATATCCCTTTTTATAAAACGAACTGGCCATCAGATACTCTCTATTCATAGGATAGGTGTGGATTCACTGGGGAAGTTGCAGATTTTTGACAGTATGAAGTATAAAAAGAGCACTGTTCCTGGAATTAAAATAGATTTTCTTTCATTATCAAAGAATAAAGTTCAGTCAGTTTTTTATTTCAGAACCGACATCTCAGATAAGGGCCTGGCAAAATATCCGGGATTCAAAACTTACATGTCACAATTACCTCAATCTTTTTCATATTTAAAAGCAGCTTCATATCTGATGCATTCCAATGAGTTTAAAATAATCCGTGATGTAATATTCGATATCAGCGTCACTATTCTGCAGGATGATTCAGGCATTGCTTACAAATATTTCGATAAAACGAAATGGGAGATCCGGTTATATGGAAAATATCAAAAACCGGGAACTGAATTCTCTTATATCAGTGAACCTGATCTGCAAAAGGCATACAATAAGACTAAATACAGGCCATTGTCTTATACAATTGGATATAACTGGCGAGCCGGGAACAGCAACATGCTGTATGCCATAAAAATTAAACCTGTCGCTAAAAAATGAGAAAATAGCGTACTGCGTTAAGCTTCTATCTTATCCCTCGGACAGAGACATCCTCTTTTTAAAAATATAATAAGCCGGAATTCCTGCAATAACCGTCAATGCGGCTATTGATGATTCGACAGGCCGTTCAGCATATGACAGCCCCAGAATGATGAGACCGGTAAGTATATATAAAATCTGGGTCAGTGGATAGCCCGGCAACCGCACAGCATCCGGATTTTGCCTTCTCAGCTTTATAACACTGAATACTGTCATTATGGGAAATATCCCCAACGCAAATCCCATATATGTAAGAACCTGTTCAAAAGTCCCGGAAAGAACCATAACAACGGCTATTACACACTGGAGAAGAATTGAATTGGATGGGACCTGAAATTTTGGATGTATAGTGGCTGCTGATTTGAAAAACAATCCGTCCTTGGCCATGGAATAATATACCCTTGGTCCTATTATAATGAAAGCACTCAGGGAGGAAAAAAGAGCAAATGCTATCAGGAGAGAGAAGAGTATATCTGCTGATTTTCCAAAAAGGTTGCCCATTGCAAGCCCCCCTACTGAGATAACACCTTTCATTGCCTCCGGACTGATACCGTAAACATAGAGGATGTTTATCCCAAGATAGAGGACTATCACAATCGCTGTACCATAAAGAAGGGATCGAGGCAGTGTTTTTGCAGGATTCTTGATTTCGGAACCCAGATAAGTTGAAGCGTTCCACCCGCTGTATGCAAACATAATCCACATCAGCGAGAGTCCTATTGTCTTCCATCCGGCAAAACCCGGTGTAATACTGCTTCCCTTACTAAAGTTTCCCATATCACCTTTCCCGGAAGTGAAACCTGCAATCAGGAGAGTCATAATAAGAGCCACTTTAAGAACTGTAAGAACATTTTGAATTCTTGCTCCATACTTTATACCACGGTAATGTATGAATGTAAATATCAATATTATACTAATTGCAATCAACTTCCCTGTCCAGGATGCATTCATTATTCCGGCTTTATCGAGCCACGCAGGCAATCCGGGAACCGCTCTGCAGAAATATTGGCTGAAACCTAGTGCTGAAGCTGCTATGGGAGCTGAGAACCCTACCATGAAAGATACCCACCCGCTTAAAAATCCATACAGAGGTCTATAAAGCTTCGACAGAAAAAGATATTCTCCACCCGCACCAGGCATTGCCGCTCCGAGTTCACCATAAGAAAGAGCACCACATATAGCAATGATTCCACCTACAATCCATAAAACCATCATCAGGATCGGATTATGTAAACCTGCCATAAGGAGGCCGGAAGTTGTAAATATCCCGGCACCGATCATATTGGCTACAACAATATTTGTTGCAGGAAAGAGACCAAGCTGTCTCTTTAGTTTTTCGTCCTTAATATCCATATCTTTTTATTCGTATAATCATTATTTACATATTCCGCCCCTTGAGATCCCCCATCCTGATCTCATGTTTCTTCAGACCTTTCTTATATCACAGACAGGAATACTGACCACTGATTTTTTCCGAACATGATCGTTAGCTAAGTCAGGTGGTCAGCCAAACTATTAGCATCAAAACTGCCAATTGTCTTAATTATCAGGAAAAGATCATAAAATAATCTGAAAATCTATCAAATTTATGAGGGGAAAGATAAATACTTTATGATTTAATCGTGCTCAATCAATTATTATATTTTATAGAAATTCTATAAAAAGCAGGTTACTTATCTCATTTCCAGCCAAAAAATCAGTTGTATAAACATTAAATAAATCATATTAATTACATCAATCTTTTTTTGAACGAGAAATAATTCCAACTTTGTAACCTTCTGTTTGTTTAAAAATAGTATCAAAATCAGCAATAAATCCTATAGAACTTATATTTATACTTTACAAAAAAGTCATCAATAATCCATTTCAATCCCCATGATAAGATATTATTTACCCTCAATGTTCGTTATGTTCCTTTTTATTTGCTTAAATGGATTAATAGCACAAACTACTCCACCCCAGCAGAACCAGGTTCATCTTGAAAACACCGAACAATTTCCTATTGAATCAAAATATGTTAAAAATGAAAAATATATAATTCAGGTTGGCCTGCCGATAGACTATAAAAGTTCTAATAAATCCTATCCTGTTCTCTATGTACTGGATGGAGATAAATCTTTCGGAATGGCAAAGGAAATTACCGACTGGCTTTCATGGGATAATGAGATAAAAAACATAATAGTAGTGGGAATCAGCTATGGTAGAGGAACTAATATCTGGTGGGAAAAAAGAACGAGAGACTATACGCAATCCAAGGATACTGTATACTATTATTATCCAAATGCAGGTGGCGGTGACAATTTCCTCAGTTTTATCAGAAATGAACTATTCCCTGTTATAAATAAAAATTACCGGACAAAACAGGATTCAAATGCAATCATGGGATTATCATTCGGGGCATTGCTAAGCTCATATGTTCTTTTTACCCAACCCGATATGTTCAAATATTACATAATTATCTCTCCTTCATTATTCTGGAATGGCAATAGTATCTTAAAAACAGAATCTGATTATTTTGTTAAACATAAGGAATTGAATAAAACAGTGTACATGGCGTATGGCTCACAGGATGATAACGACTGGGTAATAGGTCCCACTACTGAGCTCATCCGGGTCATACAGGAGCACAAATATGCCAGCCTCATATTTATTACACAAGTATTTAAAGGAGAAAGCCATATTTCAGTTTACCCTGTTGCTTTGACCCATGGTTTGAAGACCATATTCAAGCGCTAAATCAAATTATCAGGAAACCCGGGCTCTTAACCAAAATCTAACCTATTGAAGTGACTGCAAAAGCTTGGTATAATGGTTTCCGGCTATAAATCAGGTTCATTCTGACCATTCAAACATGGAAGCGACGAGCTGAATTTTAATCTGCATCATGAAGAAGTGAATGATCTATTGCCTCAGGCAACGAACCGCTTCCCCGCGTAGCTTAGGACTGCTGCCCTTGTTTAAACTTGGGCTCTGTGAAATGTAGTGATCAATTGCATCCTGAGCTCTGCTTTCTGTCGAACTCCACCATATAGCGATACTTCCTAAGTTCTGAAATGTTCCGTTCTCAACACGATAACCTCCAGGGAGGCCTATAAATCCGGCTTCATTAGTTCCATTGTTACCATCACCCCATCCGCTTGTGCTTTTCATTTTGTTACCTGCCGCTCCTTGTCCTCCCAAATAACTAATCAACCGTGCCCAATCATCATCACTGGCCAGGGTCCAGCCGGCAGGAGCCAGCCCTCTTGGGTCGCTTACCGCGTACCAATTATATAGTTTTTCGTATTTCAGACCGATTGCAGGGTTATTATTATAGTAGCACCATGCTGGTTTTCCTGATTCACCAGCAGCTACCCATTCTTTATTGTTTCTTGCCTCAGGAATTGAATCGCCATTCCTGAAGGTACTTACATTCAGGTTTGCTACCTCCCACCTTTGTGTTCCGATAGTTACAGTTCCAGCATCTTTGCTCTTGTTATCCGTTTCAGATTTACTACTCTTTTGAGTAGATTTTGATTTCGTCTGAACAGATTTCGCAACTGTCTGTGCAGATTTTGTTTGTGTCTGAACGGATACTGAACCTGTTTGGACGGTCGATGATCCTTCAGGAAAATCAACATTACCCGACAAATTCCCATAAGAAAATACAAGTGCAAAAACACCCGCTATCCTGACAATCGTTTTTGCTTTTTCCATATCAGTCTCCATTAAATTGTTGGTAAAAGTTTTTTATTTCCAATTAGTAGTGATGCGTTAACTTTAAAAAAATATTATTAAAACACTGATAATAAATTTAATATAAGCGTTCTTTGAT
>Ga0224525_1000744_pt1 | contig 13675 bp, 11 predicted proteins | sample CFST100metaG_FD_179874 | JGI IMG/M metagenome (GOLD analysis project Ga0224525, IMG submission 179874) | Peat soil microbial communities from Stordalen Mire, Sweden - C.F.S.T100 | ecosystem: Environmental > Terrestrial > Soil > Wetlands > Peat | place: Sweden: Norrbotten County, Stordalen Mire...
CCTTATGAGGGCGAGAACCTTTAATGTCGGGAATATATCCGTATTCTTAAAATCCCTGAGTACTGTATCCTCATGCGCCAAAAACGGGCCTATGCCTATCATGGCCGGATTCAATTCCTTGAAGAAAAGAAGGTCTCTGGCGATTGATTCCAGGCTTTGTCCGGGCAGGCCCACCATGATACCCGTACCCACCTCAAAACCGAGCTTGCTGAGGGTATAGAGACATTTTTTACGGCCTTCCAGATCGTCGTCCGGGTGCAATTTTTTAAAAAGTACCGGGTCAGTAGTTTCAATACGCATGAGATATCTGTCGGCACCGGCTTTTATAAATTCTTCATACACTTTCGTATCCCGCTCGCCCACGGAAACTGTTACAGCCATGTTCAGGTCATTTTTTATCCTCTTTATAGCTTCAATCAGGGTGCTGTCATACCCTATATCTTCGCCGGACTGCAAAACCACTGTCAAAGCCCGGTTCTTTTTCATAAAAACAGCCGATTCAAGTATTTCTTCCAATGAAACCCTATAACGGCCCACTTTTTTATTCGCCTTATTTATCCCGCAATAAACGCAACTCTTGCGGCAATAATTAGAAAATTCAACTATCCCGCGAATGAACACTTTATTGCCAAAGTATTTTTTACAGAGCCGGGCCGATTCGTCAAATACCGGTTTGAACTCCTCCCGGGTAGGAATAGATAGGAGGTATGTAAGATTTTCCACATTTGCTTTTCCCGATGATATTTCTTTTAAAATTTCCTTTATGTTCATACCTTTTCTCCAATTTGTTAGTTCAGAGGTTTATGACTTCAGATACAATTAAAAATTAAAAATTTAGAATTATAAATTATGGTCTATCGTGCCTGCAAGGCACGATTATTATATCGTCGCTATGCGACACCTTAATTTTGAATTTTTAATTCTTAATTTTTAATTGTCCTTATCAATCTCCCGAAACGGCTCTATAACCCTTTTCAAAACTCCCTGCACATAAGATATCGCAATTCCGTAGTTTGTTATGGGTACGCCCGCACTCCTGCAGTCGGCTATCCTTGAGAGCATCTCCTGCCTGTTTATCATGCATCCGCCGCATGCTATGGCGAGCTTATATTGCTTTAGATCTTTATCCACATACGGGCCCGCGTTTACCTCAAACTCTATATTTTTGCCTGTGTACTGCCTTATCCACCTTGGTATTTTTACCCTGCCTATATCATCAGCCTGGCTGTGATGTGTGCATGCCTCAAGTATCAGGACTTTATCCCCGTCTTTAAGGCTGTCAATAGCTTTTACCCCTTTAACAAACTCGGATAAATCGCCCTTAAGCCTGGAAAACAGTATAGAAAATGTGGATAACTTAATATCATCCGGAACATCACCGGCGACTTTCAGGATAACCTGAGAATCAGTAATAACCAGAGCCGGTTTTGTTGATAACTTGGACATGGCAAATTGGAGCTCCCTTTCTTTAACAACAACTGGGATCGCGTCATTATCAAGCACATCCCTGATAACCTGAACCTGCGGCAAAATAAGCCTGCCTTTTGGCGCTCCCAGGTCAACAGGCACCACCAGAACAACAAAGTCTCCTGACGATATCAAATCGCCGATTATAGTGGCATTTTCAACTGTGATTTTAGACCCTATTTTTATCAAAATTTGACGTGCTTCTTCAATATTATTTCCTGATGTACAACTTAAAGAAAAGTAAGGAATGCTCATTTCTTTTAATGGCTTTTCTTTTTGTTCATCCTTTGCTTCAACATCGATTTTATTAAAGAATACTACCACTTCTTTGCCGCTTTCTTTGAGCTCTTTTATAAGCTCATCATCACTGCTATTATAACCTATGTAAGTGGTTATAACTACAGCCAGATTGATGCGCTTAATTATATCCCTGGTCCTGGCAACCCTCTTGGCCCCAAGTTCGCCTTCATCGTCTATACCTGCTGTGTCATATATGAACACAGGCCCCAAACCGCGTATCTCCATGGCCTTCCCGACCGGGTCGGTGGTTGTGCCCGGGGTAGCGTCGACTATGGCGATTTGCTGGCCTGTTATGGCATTGATAAATGATGACTTGCCTGCGTTCCTGCGTCCGAATATCCCTATATGTAGCCCTGCGGTGTCTCCTGCATTTTTAGCTCTCCTTTCATAAAAACATTGAACTATCACTTTCTAAATCCCATCATCCTTATCCTGTCAGGGGCCATAAGCTCATCATATTTTACAGCGTCCATGATGCCGGTTTCTATGATAATATCCCTGACCGGTTTTTTTGTCTTTTTATAGGTCTCATAAACAATAGCCGCTTTGTCATGGCCTATGATCTGCGAAAGATAGGTCAAAACAGCAACCGCTGACGAAGCGTTTTTTGTAATATTTTCCTTATTTAGTTTTATACCTCTAACAACTTTATTATCAAGGCCGGCTGCGGCATCAAGGACCAGCCTCATATTTTTGAGGACAAGGTGCGCTACCAGCGGAAAAAACTGATTAAGTTCCAGGTTTCCCATGGCTGCCGCCGTGGACAGGGCCTGGTCGTTGGCAAAAACCATAAGGCATGACTGCGTGATGAACTCGCACATCACCGGGTTGACTTTGCCGGGCATGATGGTGGAGCCTTCCTGCATCTCCGGCAATATGAACTCCCCTATCCCGCCCTCGGGCCCGGAAGAGAGCAGCCTCAAATCCCCGGAAATTTTCATAAGGTTCACGGCCGTTGTTTTGACCATACCCGCGACCTCGACTATTTGGTCCAGATTCTGGGTCGCATCCACAAGATTCTCGGCCCTGCTTATATTGAGTCCGGTTAGCTGTTTTAATTTTTCAGCAACCCTGAATATATATTCCTGGGGCGCGTTAAAACCGGTGCCTATGGCTGTGCCGCCCAGATTCACGGTCTTTATCCTTTCCCTGCTTTTAAATATCCTCCACCTGTCCCTGCCGACAGCTTCTGCGTAAGCCGAAAACTGCATGCCGACAGTTATGGGAAGCGCGTCCTGCAGTTCGGTCCTGCCGAGCTTTACAACATCCGAAAACTCTTTTTCCGCGGATTGCAGGGATCCCTGAAGTGATATCAGGGATCTTTCAAGGTCATCAAGATAAAATAACATGGCCGTTCTTAAGGCCGTAGGAAAAGTGTCGTTAGTGGACTGGTGCATATTTACGTCGTCCAGAGGGTGCAAAAATGAGTATTCCCCTTTTTGCATACCTGCCATTTCGAGGGCGTGATTGGCTATCACTTCATTTATATTCATATTAACCGAAGTACCCGCTCCGCCGGATAGAGGATTGACGCGGATATCGTCATATAAGGATTTTTCAATTAATGCGTCTATGGCGTGTGATATGGCCTGCGCTTTGTCCTCATTCAGCGATCCAATATCTGCATTGACCAGCGCCGCTGCCTTTTTCACAAGTAGATAGGCCTTTATGAAATAACGGTCTGTTATTTCACCGTTCCCGCCGAAATTTTCCAGAGCCCGCGCCGTATTGATGCCGTAGTACGCGCCGTCCGGTATCTCTTTTGAACCGAGAAAATCATGTTCAATGCGCATGGAAAACTCCTTTATATAAAAATGAACCGCGCTGCGGCAAGCCGCATGGTATTATCAAGCTAAAAAATCTAAATTCATATTAACTTATATTATTTCAGAATACAAATCATTTATACATAAAAAAAACCGGCCGGGATTTTGAACTCCCGGCCGGTTTTCATATATCTAAGATCAAATTTATTTATAGTACGTCGGCCTTGCTTTGTAGTGAGTGTGGAGAAGTTCATGCGACTTTTCCGAGAGCGGCTTTCCAAGGAATTCCTTGTAAAGCTGCTGCACTTCTTTATTCTCATGCGACTGTCTCAGCACGCTCTGCCTGTCATCCTTGTATATGCCGTCGGTCCTTTTCTTTCTGATAACGTTCGTGACCTGATAAGGCTGTCCGCCGCCGGATATGCATCCGCCTTCGCACGCCATGACCTCTATGAAGTCATAAGGCATAGGCTTGTTTGCCAGTTTTGCGGCGCGCAGTTCATCCATGACCGCCCTTACATTACCGGTGCCGTCCGCGACGCAAACGCGCAGTTTCATGCCGTTTATGTCTATTGTCGCGGTCTTTACTCCTGCCAGGCCCCTTACAGCTTCAACTTCTATATTATCAAGGTTCTTGCCCGTCAGGATAAAATAAGCAGTCCTGAGCGCGGCTTCCATGACTCCGCCGGTGGCTCCGAATATCGTTCCGGCTCCGGTATAGCTTCCGAGTATGCTGTCGGCCTCTTCATCCTCAAGGTCAAGCAGCTGTATGCCGCTTGATTTTATCATCCTTACAAGTTCCCTTGTGGTGAGCGATACGTCAACGTCCTGGAAACCGGACGAACTCATATCCTTTGCCCTTGATACTTCATATTTCTTCGCCGTGCACGGCATGATAGATACCACGAACATCTTTGAAGGATCAACCCCGGCTTTCTGCGCGTAATAAGTCTTCGCGAGAGCGCCGAGCATTTCGTGCGGCGATTTAGCCGTCGAGAAATGTTCGATCAGGTCCGGATAATACTTTTCAAGGAAGTCAACCCACGCCGGGCAGCAGCTTGTGATAAGCGGCATAGCGCCCTTCTTTGTGGTAATCCTGTGTATGAGCTCCGAACCCTCTTCCATGATGGTAAGGTCGGCCGCGAAATTCGTATCAAATACGGCGTTAAAACCGAGCTTTCTGAATAAAGAATAAAGTTTCTTTGTCAATATGGTACCGGCCGGTACCCCGAAAGCCTCGCCAACAGCCACCCTGACAGCAGGCGCTATCTGAACAACCGTATAAACATCGGGATTTCCGAGCGCGTTCATTACAGTTGGAATTTCGTCATATTCGGTTATAGCTCCCACAGGGCAGTGAGCCGAGCACTGTCCGCATTTTATGCAGGGAGAATCCTTCATCAAAATATCCCCTGCCGGCGCGATCCTTGAATCAAATCCCCTGTCCAGGAATTCAAGCGCGTAAACTTTCTGTATGTTCTGGCATACTTCGACGCAGCGTCCGCAGTGTATGCATTTTACCGGGTCAAGAACAATGGCCTTTGTCGAAGCGTCTGCCGGAAGGTCCTGCAGCATCTCTTTGTACGGCCTGTCCCTTATGCCGAATTCTTCGGCAAGCTTCTGAAGTTCGCAGTTCCCGTTCCTTTTGCATGTCAGGCACTGGAAAGGATGCGACGAAAGTATCAGGTCAAGAACGTTCTTCCTGATCGAGAAAAGTTCCGGATCATGCGTTGTGAGTTCCATGTTCGGCTCAACGTAAGTACAGCAGGCGCGCAGCAGTTTTCTGTTGCCTTTCTGCTTTACCACGCATATACCGCATGCAGCCGTCGCCGGCAGATCTTCGTGCTTGCACAGAGTCGGTATCTTTACATTTACGAGCCTGGCGGCTTCAAGTATGGTCAATCCTTTGTCAACCTTTAAAGCCTGTCCGTTTATCTTGATATCTATCATTTGCCCTGTTGTTTTTGTTGTATACATTGTCGCCTCCTTATCCTCTCTTTACAGCGTCAAATTTGCAGACGTTGTAGCACTCTCCGCATTTTATGCAGAGCTTCTGGTCTATCAGGTACGGTTTTCTCTTTTCGCCGCTGATCGCCTTGTTCGGACACCTCATGGCGCAAAGGCCGCAGCCTATGCACTTATCAGTTTTTATCGTGTATTCAACAAGATCATGACACTTACCGGTCTTGCATTTCTTGCCTGTTATATGTTCCATATATTCGTCCTCAAAATAGTTAAGAGCCGACAAAACCGGGTTCGTTGTTGTCTGTCCGAGGGCGCAAAGCGAGGATTTCTGCATGGCCTGGGCTATGTTCTTTATCTTCGCAATATCCTCAACCTCTCCGTTTCCCTTTGTTATCTTTTCAAGCAGAGCGAGTACCTGCCGTCCGCCTATCCTGCACGGAGAACACTTTCCACACGATTCATCGACCGAGAACTGCAGGTAAAATTTATTAACATCCACCATACAGTCATCCTCGTTCATTACGATCAGTCCGCCCGAGCCCATGATGGAGCCTATGGACTGAAGTGATTCATAATCAACAGGCATGTCGAGGTGCTTTTCCGGTATCAATCCGCCGGAAGGGCCGCCCGTTTGGACAGCCTTGAATTTTTTATTATGCAGTATGCCGCCGCATATATCGTATACGATCTCCCTTACTGTAGTTCCCATCGGGACTTCCACAAGGCCCGGATTTGCCACTTTTCCGGTAACCGCGAATACCTTTGTTCCTTTTGATTTTTCTGTGCCTATTGAAGAGAACCATTTTCCGCCTTTTTCAATAATAACGGCCACGTTCGCCCATGTCTCTACATTATTAATAAAGGTAGGTTTACCCCATAATCCCGAAACTGACGGGAACGGCGGCCTCGGCCTCGGATTGCCTCTTCTTCCTTCGATGGAAGCGATAAGGGCTGTTTCTTCGCCGCACACAAAAGCTCCGGCGCCCAGGCGAAGTTCTATATCAAAGGAATATCCTGATCCGAGTATGTTCTGCCCGAGCAGCCCGCGTTCACGCGCCGCTTTCAGGGCTTTCTCAAGCCGCTCGATCGCGAGCGGGTATTCCGCCCTGATATATACGAAACCGCGCGTGCATCCCACCGCGTATCCTCCGATGATCATACCTTCGATCACGGAATGCGGATCGCCTTCAAGCACGCTCCTGTCCATGTACGCTCCCGGGTCACCCTCGTCAGCGTTGCATATACAGTACTTTTCCGCGTTCTTTTCCTTTTTTGTAAGCTCCCATTTCAGGCCGGTCGGAAATCCCGCGCCGCCGCGGCCGCGCAGGCCCGATGCTTTCATTTCAGCGATAATTTTATCCGGATCAAGATCAAAGAGGGCTTTTTCAAGGGCTTTATAGCCGCCTCTTGATATATATTCATCTATGGATTCCGGGTCCATATAGCCTATGTTCCTTAATACTATCTTGAACTGTTTGCTGGTCTTATCTTTTTCCTCTACCGGCAGACATTTATTATCATATGAAAGAAGGAACTTTTCCTGCCTCTGCCCCTTTATATGCGCATCCAATATTGACTCAACATCCTCAACCTTGAACTTCGTATATATGGCGCCGTCCGGCACCATCCTTACTATAGGGCCGTCTGTCGTAAACCCGATGAAAGGACTTCTTAATACTTCAAAAGAATCCGTAAGTTTTTTATCATTTACCAGTTTAACAAAAGCGTTATAAACCGGTTTGTCCTTCCTGGAAGCAGGCTCCCAGACAAAAATGTACTGTTTACTCATCGACAGGCCTCCTTAAGCTTTGAATATATTCTTGCCGGTGTCGGTAGAGGGCATGAATATAACATAGTTGTTCAGAATGTTTTTCTTGATCACGTGGTCGCTTATTATGGAATGCGCCGTTTTTTCATCGACGTTGCCGTACAGTATCTCGGGCATGCCTTCGATCTTAACTACCAGATTAGGTTCGCAAAAACACATACCGAGGCATCCGGTCTTTTTGAGCTTTATTGCCTTATCAAGCCCGTTGCTCTTTAACTCCTGTTCAAATATTTTGTATACCGCTTCGCCGCCTGAGGCTATACCGCATGTTCCCATGGAAACCATTATCTCGCCTTTTGTATCCGGTTTGAAATTTTTCCTGAGCTTTTCAAGGTCGCCTTTTTTAAGCTTTTCCATTATTAAGCGCCTCCTGTGATGATTTCTTGTGTTCCCCGAGTATATTGGGAAGATCGGACTTTACGACATTGCCGTATGTCTTGCCGTTTATCAGCATGACCGGGGCAAGTCCGCAGCATCCGACGCATCTTAAGACTTCCAGCGAATATTCCCCGTCGCTGCTTGTGGAATTCACGCTGACTCCGAGAATGTTTTCTATTTCCTGTATGATATCATTCCCGCCTTTTAAATAACATGCCGTACCAAGGCACACCTGGATCTGGTTCTTGCCCGGTTTGTTCAGCTTGAACAAATGGTAGAAAGTGATGATACCGTATATCTTCGCGAGCGGTATCTCCATGATCCTTGAAACCTCCATGGCAACCTGACGCGGCACATATCCGTATACTTCCTGGATCTTGTGCAAAACCATGATCTCGTTGCCCGGCTTGCCCTTCCATTCTTCCATGAAGTCAAGCAGAGCCTTTTCAAGCTTAACCTCCTGCTTTTCTAACATCATAGCGTATAACCTCCGTCTATTTGTTATGTGATTTTTTTCACATATTTCTCAATTAAAAATGAGAGCATTAATAAACAGCTCTCCCGAAATTACTAATTTCAACCGGCTAAAAAATATCGTGAAAAAATTATATAAAATACTTCAATTTTTGTCAACAATATTTTTGAATTATTTTTTTATTTATAAATTAAGGCGTTTTATGGATTTTTAAAGGAACAAAAAATATCATAATAAGAAACTGTATTTTATTCTATATTGCCCTACTTGTGAATATTTTCCGTTCATCAGAACTCCAAAACATCCATTGGTCGATATTATGGCCAATATTATAGCGGCACCGCGGTTCCGCTGAAAAAAAAACTCTGTGTGGCTTGTCTGATTTATATATGATATTTTTATCGGCCTTGCACCTCTCATTTGACTGCTCCGTAAGAAGCCGCTTTTATTCCGGGGTTGCGAATACCATGCAGCAAGCTACGGGGTATTAAAACCTTACCTTACATGCAGGAGCCGCAAACTAAAGTTTGCGCCTACATAATCAAATACCAATCCACATATCTCTGTTTATTTTTTTTGTTTGTCCATGTAGGCGCAAACTTTAGTTTGCGGCCGCTTTCTACGCAGTAAGCTGCGCGGAAATTAAAAAACTTATGGCACAAGCCAGTCGAATAAAACCCGATAAAAATATCATTCTTTCTTTTCCGTACGGTTCTATCCCCTGTCTATCCCCTATCAAAAATAGTTGTTGACATAATGCTATAATTTGCTATAATATGCTACATGAAGACAATCGTAAAAGAATTGGAAAAATACAGGCTTGAAAATAAGATCTCGCAGCAGGAACTTGCCGGGCACCTTGATGTAGCGTTTTGCACGGTCAACAGATGGTTTAAGAACCGTAATGAACCCAACCAGATACAGGAATACCATATTAAAAAAATGCTTCAAAAAAACAGGAGGAAACAGGATGGCACCAAAAGAAGAAGTTCTAACTAAATTTTCAGAAATGGACAATTACGAGGATGTACAACCGGGACGCGAGTACCTTCAGCTTCTTAAAAAGTCAAAAGCTTATTCAGGTTTTGAAAAGGCGGAAAGCCGTTCACACGGATCAAAGATCAACTCAAAGATCATGAAACTTTATCTTTCGCTTTAAATTATTTTGAAGCGTGCAGATATTTACAGTCGCCTGTCAGTTTTTTGTTGAATTTTATCTTCCTGATTTCTATATCTATATCCCCTTTCAGGTCGACTATTTCATTTGAAAGCGTCTTTGCCTCAGCATAGGTTGTTTCAAACATATTCATGACAGTGCTGTAGAAAGACTGCATATGGGCGTGGTCGCAGTTAAAACCTTCTTTTGCATGAGCGCATACAAAAGTTCCGATCGCTATCTCGTTGTCTTCAATGAACGGCTCATTCTCCGGCAGGGCGAACATATAGACCGAGGTTGTGGTTTCGATCTCTTTGTATTTTATTGAAAGTTCCCCGATCATTTCCTGTACAAGCGCGTCGCGCCGGATTATACCGTTCTTCCATTTTTCCATATTATTGTATAAAGGCTCAAAATGGTTCTTAACATCGGCGTACAATTCCTTATCAATCCTTTCCGGATGATAAAAAATATTATGCCAGTCGTCAAGCACGTTATATTCAATATCGCTGAAATGCTCTTCAGCTGTCGGGACGCCGGTCTTTGATCCTGCCTTCGGCTTGCCGGTTTCCTGTGTTTTACCTTTACCCAGCAGTGAAGCAATTATGAGCAGGCACATTACGGTCGTACACGCGCCTATACCTCCGGCTATCATGAACTTATTGTCCGATCCTTTTTTTATATTCTTCAGTTCGCTTTCAAGCGCCGTTACTTTTGCCGTAAGCGATACATTCTGCGCATTAAGGGCATCGGCGCGGTCACGTGCCTCCGTAAGTTCGGCTTTCAAAGAAGATGAAGAAGAACTTTTCGCGGTGACAGTTGCGGCAGGCAGTATAAGGATGCACAAAACAATAACAGCAGCTTTAGCATATTTCATTTAAGCCTCCAGTTGAGTCTCTACATGATCTTTATTTTTATAAAAATATAGTATCACAATTACGCGGCAGTTTAAAATATTTTGGCAATTATAATATTATCGGAATATTTTTCTTCCGGCTTAAATGTTTTAAATTATTCCCCGAGAAAGCCTACTGGCTGTCAGGTTATCGTTAATTAATGCCGTATTCCTTCATCTTGGACTTTAATGTATTCCTGTTTATGCCGAGTTTTAAAGCTGTCTGCAGTTTATTATTTCCGGTTTCGATCAGCATCTCTTCAATAAGATATTTTTCCAGCCCGCCGATAACGCCCTTATATATATTGCCTTCGCTGTTTATTTTAGCTTCGGTTTTAATATAATTTTTTATATCAAAACCTTCGTCCTTATTGTTCTTCGCCGGATTTATGCCGTCGGGTATGAGCGATATATCTATAAGACTGCCTTTTGACATTATTACGGCGCGTTCTATCACATTCTCAAGCTCCCTTATATTGCCCGGCCATTCATATCCATTAAAAATATTCGCGACAGTTTCATCTATTCCAACGATCTGCTTTTTATAGGCGTCATTGTACCTCTTGATAAAAAAGTCCACGAGCAGAGGTATGTCGTCTTTGCGGTCGCGCAGAGGAGGCATATGCACGTTGATCACATCAAGCCTGAAATACAGGTCCGCCCTGAACCTGCCTTCATCGACCAGTTTTTTCAGGTCCTTATTTGTAGCCGCGATCACCCTTATATCCACCTTGACCGTTTCCACTCCGCCAAGCGGTTCTATCTCTTTTTCCTGTATCGCCCGCAGTATCTTTGACTGCAGCTGCATGGGCATTTCGCCTATCTCGTCAAGGAATAAAGTCCCGCCGTCGGCGAGCTCAAATTTTCCTTTTTTATTTCCGACAGCACCGGTAAACGCGCCTTTTTCATATCCAAAAAGTTCCGATTCAAGAAGATTCTCGGGTATGGCCGCGCAATTCACGCTTATGAACTTGTTATCGCGCCTGTCGCTCAAAAAGTGCAGTATCTTTGCTATCAATTCTTTCCCTGTACCGGTTTCGCCTGTTATCAATACCGGAACAGGCGTATTTGATACGGTCTTGACCTGTTCCAGTATCTTCCTTACGCCTTCGTTTTTTCCAACTATATTCTTAAAACTGAACTCCTTTTTCAGTTCTTTTCTGAGTTCCATGTTTTCGCTTATGAGCTTCTGCGTTTCATCCTGCTGCCGCTGGAAACTCCTGACCCTGTACGCGATGAGGGACGCCAGAAGCGTGATAGTATTCACTCCGTCCTGGAAGTATTCTTCGTCATTGAATATTTTTTCTATTGAAAGCACGCCGAGCACCCTGGGCCCGGCCTTTATAGGAGCGGCTATCATGGAATTCTTCTCCGGCCTCTGTATCTTAAGACGGTTGAGGAATAACGGTTCTTTCTTGAGGTCTTCAACGGCTATCGTATGACCTTTCAGGACCGCGTTTCCTATTATCCCCTCTCCTATCTTATATACCCCGTTCTTTATGGATTCCTCGCTTATTTTATAACCGCTGTACACTTTGAGTGAATCCGGTTTTTCCTTGTCAAAAAGAACAAGCATGCCGCGCGATATGTTCATCTTGTCTTTGAGAACTTCCATGACCTTATTAAAAATATCGTTCAAGGATTCCTCTTCCTCAATAATATGGAATGTTTCGATCAGGATATCCTGAAAGTTTATCTTTGAGCCAAGCGTCTGCTGCATTGTATCCTTCGTTATTATCTGCGCGGCCAGTTCTGCAACCATTAACAGCAGGTCAAGGTCATCCTCCGTGAACGCGTCTTCCTTATTTGAATCAACGCTGATAACCCCTATGATCTTATTTTCGGTCCTTAAAGGCACCGCAAGCTCGGATAAAAGATCCTCCCTCACCTTTACATATTTCGGGTCCTGCCTGGTCTTATTTACGAGTTTCGGATTTCCTGTCATTGCCACCCAGCCCGTTATCCCTTCGCCAAGCTTCAATTTCGTGGATTCGGCCGTCTTTACCGGCAGGTTCTTATACGCGGCTATATCCAGCACCCCTTCAGCCTCATTTATGAGCATGACGCTTCCGGTCCTGGCACCTGTGAGTTCAAGACACCTTTCCAAAATCATTGTGAGTAACTTTTTTGTGGAATGCGGTTTATTCATCTCTATTGAAATGTAATGGACAAGCTTCAGTTTTTTTAACTTGCTTTCGTAATCGCTCCCGTATGGAACCCGGCCCGTCTGCTCATCTTTCTTTATCAACTTGCCCTCCAATAATTAAGCATTATTCATGCCTTATTTGATTAAAAAATAATCATGTGGTTATTATATAACAATTAATAAATCTGTCAATAAATAATTAAAAAATGTTTAAAATTTAACCATTAAGCGCATTTTTATGCGCCAAATTTGACCATGATTGTTTATAATATTCTTATTTTATTGGCATATTTTACTGGCATATTTATTGCTTTAAATATGCCAATGCCTTGATTGGCATTAAGTGGATTATGAGTCGGATGATCACGAAGTTGAAGGGACTTCTACATATCCATCCTCATATCCCCTATAAACCGAAAGGAGATATACTATGTCTGACAATGTTGTAAACGTATCAGAGATCTTTGGTTCCAATGTTTTCAGCGACAAAGTAATGAAAGAAAGACTTCCCAAGCCCACTTACAAGGCATTCAAGAAGTCTATCAACGAGGGTAAAGCTCTTACCATTGACGTGGCAAATGTTATTGCCAACGCCATGAAGGATTGGGCCACGGAAAAAGGCGCCACGCATTACACGCACTGGTTCCAGCCATTAACCGGCATCACCGCGGAAAAGCACGACTCGTTCATATCGCCAACAGGCGACGGCGAGATTACCATGGAATTTTCTGGAAAGCAGCTTATACAGGGCGAACCGGACGCCTCGTCATTCCCGTCGGGCGGGTTAAGGGCGACTTTTGAAGCGCGCGGATACACGGCATGGGACCCGACAGTCCCGGTTTTTGTAAAAGAAAACGCCGCCGGCGATGTTACTCTCTTCATACCGACTGCTTTCTATTCATACACAGGCGAAGCGCTTGATAAAAAAATACCGCTCCTGCGTTCCATTGATGCGGTCTCAAAACACGCGCTCAGGATATTAAAAGTACTCGGAAACACAACATCAAATAAAGTTGTTGCCACGCTCGGGCCGGAGCAGGAATACTTCCTTGTAGACAAAAACCTTTTCTTAAAAAGGCTTGATCTTCAGCTCTGCGGCAGAACGCTTTTCGGCGCTCCTTCCCCCAAGGGGCAGGAACTTGAGGACCAGTATTTCGGCACAATAAAGGACAATGTCCTCGCTTTTATGGCCGACCTTGATATCGAAATGTGGAAACTCGGTATTTATTCAAAAACAAGGCACAACGAAGTAGCACCGGCCCAGTTTGAGAACGCGCCGGTATTCTCAATGCTTAATAC
>Ga0224525_1000748_pt1 | contig 13622 bp, 7 predicted proteins | sample CFST100metaG_FD_179874 | JGI IMG/M metagenome (GOLD analysis project Ga0224525, IMG submission 179874) | Peat soil microbial communities from Stordalen Mire, Sweden - C.F.S.T100 | ecosystem: Environmental > Terrestrial > Soil > Wetlands > Peat | place: Sweden: Norrbotten County, Stordalen Mire...
GGCGCGCGGCGCACATTGCCAGCGTCGATGGGCAGAAAGCCGCTGGGATAGACATTGCCCGTGTGCGAGATGAAGACGAAGCCCTTGCCGTCGTTGACGCGGCGCGTGGTCCAGTTTGCGGTGCGGGTTTGGGCGTCAGTGGTGGGCGCTCCGGCCTCGTACTTCTGCGCTCCGGGGCGCGCATGGCCGTGGCCGAAGCGGCGCTCCTCCAGATTGTGCTGCAAAAGATAGCGGCGGTAGTGCATTCCCTCGGTGGTCTTGATCTGGAAGTTGACGCGCTGCGAAAGTTCGTAGATTTTGGCGAAGGCCTGCTCGAACTCCTCGCCGCTGAGCAGATCTTCGAGCTGGCCGCGGCCGACGGGAACCAGGAAAAAGACATTCCACATGACGATGGGCTGCTTTTCAAAGAGGGCGCAGAGGCGGTCAAGATCCTGCGCGTTGCGGCGGCCGAGGGTGGTGTGGACCTGGATGGGAATGTCCGCCTCGTTGGCCCACTCGATGGCCTGCATGGTGCGCGCCCATGCGCCGGATAGGCCGCGCAGGCTGTCGTGAATCTCCGGCGTCGAGCCGTCCAGCGAAATGCCCAGGCGGACCAGCCCGGCCTCCTTGAGCTGGAAGATGGCCTCGCGGGTCAGCAGAGGCGTGGCGCTGGGCGTGAGCGCCACATGCAGGCCCTTGCCGGCGGCGTAGCGGATCAGCTCAAAGACGTCCTTGCGCTTCAAGGGGTCTCCGCCGGTGAAAACGAAGATCGGCACGCGCAGCCCGGCGATTTGATCGATCAGCGCCTTGCCTTCGGTGTTGGTCAACTCGTCCGGATGGGCGAGCGGCTGGGCCGAGGCGCGGCAATGCTGGCAGGCCAGGTCGCAGGCCTGCGTGACCTCCCAGATGGCCAGAAAGGGGGCTTCGTCATAATCCAGCCCGCCACGCGCGGGGATAGTGCGCATTGGTTCCATAAAACCTCTTTTGCGGAAATGCTCCCGCATCCTTGACTGCTTAAAGTTGTACCAACCCTGGGTGCCCCACATCTCGATTTTGAGATGTGGGAAACCACGAACTCAAGGTACTTCTTCATCCTGTCAGAGACTCAATATCCAACTGTAGCGCGATTGCCCAGCAATGTACTGGCCCGCTTCTGCTGCCCGCGCTGCTTGCCTACACGGGCAGCGCTCATGATGTTAAAGTCTGGTCGTTGAGAATAAAGTGGATAGAGTGAACATGATTCGTTCCAGAGCTTCCTGAATCGAGGACGCGTGAGAATGCACTTCGGGAAAAAGGAATTACATCACACCGACCGCTTTGGCTGGCTCCGCGCTGCTGTTCTGGGTGCGAACGACGGCATTCTGTCAACATCCAGCCTGGTGCTTGGTGTGGCAACCGCGCATGGAACTCACCATAGCATCTTGATCGCAGGGACCTCCGGTCTGGTGGCCGGAGCCATGTCAATGGCTGCCGGTGAGTATGTTTCCGTTCATTCGCAGGCGGATACCGAAGAGGCGGAACTGAATCTTGAACGTACGGAACTCAGAGCAGACAGCAAGGGCGAACACAAGGAACTGGCGGCAATTTACGAGGCTCGCGGACTTGCTCCCGCGCTTGCAAAACAGGTTGCCCAGCAGCTCATGGCTCATGATGAGTTAGGCGCACATGCGCTCGACGAACTTGGTATCTCCGATAGCTCCCGCGCGCGTCCCATTCAGGCCGCGCTGGCTTCCGCCGCCAGCTTCGCTGTCGGAGCATCAATGCCTCTCATGGTCACGGCATTGGCGCCTGAACACGCATTGATTTTGCTTGTCACTGCATCCTCGCTGGCGCTGCTCGCGCTTCTGGGCGGCCTGGCCGCGCGCGCGGGCGGCGCTGGAGTGGCGATTGGCGCACTCCGCGTCACCTTCTGGGGCGGCTTGGGCATGGCCATCACCGCGGGTATTGGATGGCTCTTCGGTGCCGTGCTGTGATCCGTGTCAGACTCTCGTTGCCATCAGTGATAAACCCATGTAATCCCCGAGTTCTCAGTTCCGCGCATCTTCTATCCCTCTGGAGCATCTGAACAAGCAGAACATCTGTTTCGAGGACTTATCCTATGGCATCTTTATTGGAGCCCATTCAAATCGGCGACATCAGCCTGCCCAATCGGGTTATCATGGCCCCGCTTACCCGCCTGCACGGCACGCCTGACAACATCCCCACGCCGCTCATGGCCGAATACTACACACAGCGCGCCAGCGCTGGCCTGATCATCTCCGAGGGCATTCCGGTCTTGCCGTCGGGCGTGGGCTACGCTTGCGTCCCGGGCATTTGGTCGCCAACGCAAACGGCGGCCTGGAAACCGGTGACCGAGTCCGTGCATCGCGCGGGCGGCCGCATCTTTGCGCAGTTATGGCACGTGGGCCGCATCTCGGATCCGCGCTTCCTTGATGGAAATCTTCCGGTTGCTCCCAGCGCCATCCGGCCTGCCGGTCATGTAAGTCTGGTCCGTCCCATCACCGAGTATGTAACGCCGCGCGCGCTTCAACTTTCTGAGATTCCAGCGATTGTCGAGGGTTTCCGCAAGGGAGCCGAGAACGCCAAGCTGGCCGGCTTCGACGGCGTCGAGATACACGGAGCCAACGGCTACTTGATCGACCAGTTTCTGCAGGACGGCTCCAACCATCGCACCGACAAATATGGTGGATCGATAGAAAATCGCGCGCGCCTCATGCTTGAAATTGCCGATGCGGTGATCTCCGTTTGGGGCGCCCAGCGCGTGGGAATGCATCTGGCGCCACGCGGCGATAGCCACGAAATGCACGATTCAAATCCGCCCGCCACCTTTGGCTATGTGGCGCGGGAGCTTGGCAAGCGCGGGCTTGCCTTTCTGTGCGCCCGCGAGTACTTTGGCCCGGACCGGCTGGGTCCGCAGCTCAAAAAGCAGTTTGGCGGAGTCTACATCGCAAACGAAAAATATACTCAGGCGCTGGCCGATCAAGTTATTCAGGATGGCGAGGCGGATGCCGTGGCTTTTGGCCAGTTATTTATCGCCAACCCCGATCTGGTCGCGCGATTTGCGCGCCATGCTCCGCTCAATGTTCCAGACTCCAGCACGTTCTATATGCCTGGGGCACAAGGCTACATCGACTATCCAGCTATCACCGAAAAACGCCCTTAGGAGCTTTTAGCTCAAATGTTAACAAGACTCTGGGTGCCCCAGGTCCCGATTTTGGGACCTGGGAAAACACAAGCTCAAAATACAAAATCACGCGGTCAAAGACATAGCAGCAGAGAGCTATAAAAATAACGTACCCGCATCGAGACCGGCCAGAATTCCGTGTCCGCATGAGCAGGCTATGCAACACTGGCCCCGGATTCCTGTTCCTTGCCTTTTGCCACTTATAGCTTCAGTCCCTTCAAATAGGCGCGGAACAACGGTCCCAGATCGTCGCGCTCCAGCGCAAACTCGACGGTGGCTTCCAGCATCCCCAGCTTGTCACCGGCGTCAAAGCGCTTGCCCTCGAAGTTATAGCCGAAGACCTTCTCTTCTTTGACCAACTGATTAATGCCATCGGTAAGTTGGATTTCGCCGCCCGCTCCGGGAGTCGTCTGTTCCAGCAGCTCGAAGATCCGCGGCGTCAGCACATAGCGGCCGATGATGGCCTGCTTGGAGGGCGCGTCTTCAGGCTTTGGCTTTTCCACCATGCCAGTGCAGTCGTAAATCCGCGCGTTGCCGGGGTCCAGCGAACCGGCCAGCACGCCATAGGCGCTGATCTCCGACCCTTCGACGGTCTGCGTCGCCAGCACCGAGCCGCCCCTTTCGTCGAAGACGCCGATCAACTGCTTCAGGCAAGGCACCTCGGCCTTGATCACGTCGTCGGGCAGAATCACGGCAAAGGGCTCATCGCCCACCAGTTCCTTGGTGCAAAGCACGGCATGGCCCAGCCCCAGCGGCTCCTTCTGCCGCACATAACTGATGCGCGCCAGCGACGAGACGCCGCGCGAAACCGCCAGCAACTTGTGCTTGCCGGATTTTTCCAGCATCGCATCCAGCTCAAAACTGTTGTCGAAGTGATCCTCGATTGTACCCTTGCCGCGGCCGGTAATGATGATGATGTGCTCGATCCCCGACGCAATCGCCTCTTCCACGCCGTACTGGATCAGAGGCTTGTCGACCAGCGCCAGCATCTCCTTGGGAATCACCTTGGTGGCCGGCAAAAATCGCGTGCCCATCCCACCCGCCGGAAAAATCGCCTTCCGTACCCGCTTGCTCATTCCGTCTTCCTCGTTTCAGCAACGACTGCGTGGCCTCCGCAGTTTTATCCGTCATTCACAACATTCTAAGCCGCTCACGCAACGCTAGGGAACCTCTGAATAAGTTGATGTTTTGAAGGGTACGGGCTTTAGCCCGTACATAAAACTTGCAAAATCAGCGGGGCTTTAGCCCCTGAGGGAATGCCCGACGTCGAATAGAACTTGTTCAGAGGTTCCCTAGGTTTCTGACCGCTTGAAGAAGTACCAATGCTGGGGCCCCACGGACAGGTCTTCGTCCGTGGGGTGGAGGTCCCGATTTTGAACCCTGGGAAACCTCGAATTCAATGGTACGAAATCCTCCGGTCAGAGACCTGGTCCGCGCCAGCGACCTGTAAAAAGAATGAGAGGTCAGTGCCCTACAGCGCCGGCGAATCGTCCCCCAGTATGGCTTCCCGCACAATCTTGACCGGCGGAAATCCCTGCCGCAAAAAGTCATTGTGAAACTTCTCCAGAGAGAAAGCTGCACCCTGTTTCTTCTTCACGTCCTCGCGCAGCTTCATGATTTCCAGCTTGCCCAGCGTGTAGTAGAGATACGTTGGATCGCTCGTTCCCCGCTTGGTTTCAACCACCGCGTTTTCCTTTGATTGGTAACCTTCCTTCTGGAAGAACGCAACCGCTTCGTCATAACTCATCGAGCCGGTGTGCATTTGGATGCCGACGATCACCCGCGCATTGCGCAGCAGCGCATCCTGTAACTGGCCCAGCCGCAGGAACTTCGATTCTCTCTCGTCCTTGGCTCCAAAGCCCGGCTGGCCATAACCTTCATCGAGCATCATCTGTTCGGTGTAATGCGCCCAGCCTTCGATGTCGGTATTCGCGCCGAGCAGCTTGCGCACGCGGCTGGGCGCTTGCGGTAGCCACAAGAACTGAACGTAATGGCCCGGATAGGCCTCATGCACCGCCGTGGAAATGATCGTGCCCACATTGAAGCCGTGCATGTAGCCCTCGACCTCGGCGGGACGCATTGACGCATCAGGCAGGGTTACGTTGAAATAAGCCTCAGTTGCGTGCGTCTCGAAGGCTCCCGGCGTGTCCATGCTGGCCGTGGTCGTGGCGCGCATGAAGGCCGGTGTCTCTTCTACGATGGGTCGCACATCCGAGGGAATCGTTACAATGTGATGCGCGCGAATGAATGCAGTCAATCCATCGAAGGTGGATCGGAAAGCATCCTGTAACTGATCCGGCGCGGGATGATTCTCGCCTAACTCTTCGAGCACCGCCGACGGTTCCTTGCTTGGCTCCAATTCTTTGGCAACCTGCCGGAAGCGCTCCTGATTCTGGCGCATATCTGCCCAGCCGATTTCAAGAATCTTGTCCAGCGGAAGGTCCACCATCTCGTCGTATTGCAGCTTCTTCGAGAAGGTCTCCGCGCCGATGCGGAAGTCGCCATTCGACTTAGTCAGTAAATCCGTCTTCAGCCAGCCTTGATAGCTCTTCAGCGCCGCCACGACCGCCGCATTGGACGCGGTAAACTCGGCCTTCAGCGCCGGGTTCTTCGCGTCGGCAAAGGCCAGCGGAACGTCGTGCTCAAAGAAACTTATAATCCCCGGTAACTGCTCTATCGCGATTTCGGTGTAAATGCGCGGCGGATTTTTGAGGTTCACGCGCGCATCGGCCAGCAACGCGGGCATCTGCTTTTCGCGCGCCACCAGAGATCGTAGCCGCTCATCCGGCGAGGCGAATTTGCGCTCCATCAGCGAAAACGCTCCATTCGCGCAGGCGCTCGAATAGTTATCCGCGTTCTTCTCCCATGGGCGAATCACTTCTAACGTCAGCAGTCGCGAATGAATATTCGCAACCACAATCTCGCGGTCGCTGCGCGGAACGAAATTGGCCGCATCGGTATCGGGATGAATCGCGTCAATGTGTTTCTCGATGCGCTTCAGGTCCGCAATCTCGGCGTCGATGCTCTTGCGTGAGTAATTCTCTAACTGCGCGTCATATTGGTGATACCCGTCTAGCGTTGCCTGTGTCGGTTGATAGCGCAGGTATACCTGATCGAGATACTCGTCCGAAAGCGTCTGAAACTTCTGCTTCCAATTTTCATTCGCGGCATGAGCATTTAGCGCGGTTATCATACAAGCTCCAATCACCAGAAAGGCAGATAGCTTCTTCATGCTGCACCTTCACTCCGATCTTAATCCCGCTAACTCCGCTAACATCGCTAACTCCGCTCCGCGGGCGCAAGGTTGGCAAGCAGTTCTTCAATTTCCAGCAGAACCTCGTCAGGACGCGTGGCCGCCAGTGGGAACTTCAACAGCCCCTGCGGCGTGAACTGCGCGCCGTGCTTGGCGTTGCGCGCCACCAGACGCATCAGAACCTGCGGATCGACGGTGGCCTTTTCCGTAAATCGGATGTGCAGTTCGGCGCGCTTACGGTCGATCTGCGAAACGCCGATCCGCTCGCATTCGACGCGCACCAGCCCGGCCTCCAGCAGATAGACCGTCGCGTCCGGCGGCTTGCCGTAGCGGTCTTCCATCTCCGCGCGCACCTCGTTCACAGCCGCCTCGCTTGTTGCCCCGGCAATCTTTTTGTAGAGCCGCAGGCGCTGATTTTCTTCCGGCACATAACTCTCGTCAATGCGCAGCGCGATGCCCAGATTAAGTTGCGTCGCTGGCCGCTCCTCGCCGCTCTCGCCCTTCATCTCCTTCACCGCGGCCTCCAGCATTGAGCTATATAACTCGAAGCCCACCGCCTCGATGTGCCCGCTCTGTTCGCCGCCCAGCATGTTACCCGCGCCGCGCAGTTCCAGATCGAGCGCCGCGATCTTGAAGCCCGCGCCCAGGTCGCTGAACTCCTTCAGCGCCGCCAGTCGCCGCCGCGCAATCTCCGTCAACTCCTTGTCCGGCGGCACCAGCAGATACGCATAAGCGTGCCGATTCGACCGGCCCACGCGGCCGCGCAACTGGTACAGCCCGCTCAGCCCCTGCCGGTCCGCGTGATTAATCAGAATCGTATTGGCCAACGGTATGTCCAGCCCGTTTTCAATGATTGTGGTCGCCACCAGCACGTCATACTCGTGCCGCATGAAGGCCAGCATCACGCGTTCCAGTTCCGTCTCGCTCATCTGCCCATGGGCCACGGTCACCCGCGCCGCGGGAACTAACTCCTGAATGCGCGCGGCGATTTCGTAGATCGACTCCACGCGGTTATGCACGAAAAACACCTGCCCGCCGCGTTCCAGTTCCACTTCGATGGCCGAGCGCACAATCTTCTCGTCGTACTTGGCCACCACGGTCTGAATCGCCATGCGGTCCTTGGGCGGCGTCTCGATCACGCTCATGTCCCTGAGGCCCACCATCGACATATGCAGCGTGCGCGGAATTGGCGTGGCGCTCATGGCCAGCACGTCGATGGCGCGCCGCATCTGCTTCAGCCGCTCCTTGTGGCGCACGCCGAAGCGCTGTTCCTCGTCCACGATCAGCAGGCCCAGATCCTGAAAGTGAATGTCCTTGGAGAGCAGCCGGTGCGTGCCGATCAGAATATCGATCTTGCCGGTTTCCACCTGCTCTTTGATAACTTTCTGTTCCTTCGGCGTGCGGAAGCGCGAGATCATTTCAATATTGACGGGAAATTGCGCAAATCGTTTTTTGAAGGTCTCGTAATGCTGAAAGCTCAGCACCGTGGTCGGCGTCAGCACGGCCACCTGCTTGCCGTCCTGTACGGCCTTGAAGGCCGCGCGCATGGCCACTTCCGTCTTGCCATAGCCCACATCGCCGCACAGCAGCCGGTCCATCGGCCGGGTCGATTCCATGTCGTATTTGACTGCCCGAATCGCCGATAACTGGTCCTCTGTCTCGGTATAGTCGAACGCGTCCTCAAACTCGCGCTGAAACGCGTTGTCCTTGGAGAATGCCGTGCCCTGCGCCGTGGCGCGCTCGGCGTATAACTTCAATAACTCATCGGCCATGTCCTGCATGGCCTTGCGCACGCGCGCCTTGGTCCTGGTCCATTGCTGTGAACCCAGGCGGCTCAGTTGCGGCGCCGGGCCGGTGTCGGTCGAACGGTACTTCTGAATCAGATCCAGACGCGTGAGCGGCACATATAACTTGGCGGACTCGGCAAACTCCAGAATCATGAATTCGACCGAAAGCCCGTCCTGCTCAATCTCCTTCAGTCCTTGATACTGCGCAATGCCGTGCTCCACGTGAACCACATAATCGCCCACGCTCAGGTCGCGAAAGTCGGAGACAAAGGCCGCCGTCTTTGACCGCCGGGGCACAGGCCGCGCGGCCACGTCCGCTTCGTCGGAAAGGTCGTTGGCCCCGAAGAGCATCAGGTTCGCGTCCTGAAAGTTCACGCCCGCGGCCAGCGGCGTGCGCACAATCACCGGCACCCGCTCGTCGCGGACCTGGAAGCTCGCCTCTTCCATCACCGTTTCGCCGGGACGCGGATTGCGGCTGCCCAGCCTGTACGGAATCTGGTAGTCGCGCAGCACCGTCGCCAGCCGATCCACATCGCCCTGATGCGGCGCGGCCAGCAGAGTCTGCGTTCCAGCCGCCATCAGCTTGCGCAACTGCTCCGTCAGCGCCGGCAGCGACCCGTGGAACCGCAGCGTCGGCCGCGTATTCATCTCGACCTCGCCCAGCGTCGAGTCCTCTTCCAACAGGTCCACCGCGCCCAGTTGATCGAGGTCGAGGCCCATGTGCGTTTCGAGTGCAGCCTTCAGCCGCTCGGGCGACAGATAAATATCCTCGGGCGTAATCAGCGAGCCAATTCCCGAGCGCTCATGCCGCTGCTCGACCTTGGTCCACCAGCGGTCAATCTGGTTGCGCACCATCAGCGGCTCGACAACAAACAGCGCCGCCTTCGGCGCCAGCGTCAGCAGCGATTTCTCCGCTCCGGCCACCGTCGCGAAAAACTCCCAGCCCGGAAAAACGCTCACCCCGCCCGAGGCCGCCACCTCGGTGGCCATCTGCTCCTCTTCGCCCGCGTCTTCGTCGCCGGCTTCAAAACTTAGCCGCTGCTTGCTCAGCCGCCCATGCACCGCGGCCAACAAGCTCTCGTTCACTGGCGTTTCTGTCAGCGGTGGCAACTGCGCCGTGTCCAGCCCGCCCTGAGAGCGCTGCGTCTCCGGATCAAAATTCCGGATCGTCTCAATTTCGTCGCCGAAAAACTCGACGCGCAGAGGCTGATCGTCCTCCGGCGAATACACATCCAGAATTCCGCCGCGCCGCGTGAACTGCCCCGGCATCTCGACGATGTCCATCTGCGTGTAGCCCACGCTGGCCAGGTGCCCGGTCAGCGTCTCCAGGTCCATCTCTTCACCGCGCTTGAGGGTTACCGCCAAATTGGCGTAGTAGTCGCGGTCGAAGAGCTTCAGCGCCGCCGACTCCACCGGCGCAATCAGGATCGAAACCGCGCCGGTCGCCAGTTTCCACAGCGCCGCCGCGCGTTGCGCCTGTACGTCCGGGTGGGGAGAAAGATTTTCAAAGGGAAGCACGTCGTGAGCCGGCAGCCGCACCACTTCGGCGGGGTCCACCGCGCCGGTCAGTTCGCAACCGGCGCGCACCATCGGCTCCAGCGCCTCGGCGGCCTTGTTGTCGGCTACCAGCACAATCACCGGCTGCCGCGCCGCCCGTGCAAACAGAGGAATGTAGAGCGACCGCGCCGTCGCGGTCAGCCCGGACACACGCCTCCGCCCCGCACCAAGGCTCAAATGCCTTTGTACGCGCTCAAAACCCGAAGAGTGCTCCAGCTCCGCAAGGATTTCGCGGACAAACGGGAGAATCATTGTTTTCAGTTTAGCAGCGCGAGCCAATCGATAAGGCAGGTGGCCCGTTCATCCTCCCCGAAGAGTCACCATAAATCACGAGAATCTGTGCCCCGTTCATCGCAGCACTATCGCGATGAGCGGGCGGAGGGAGCATGAGCCTTCAGGCTCATGAACCTGGGGCCTGGGTTGAGACGCCTTCAGGCGCGGGCACTGTTTCGGCCACGAGCACAATGCCCGGAGCAGAAGCTCCTTGCTTTTTCGTCTGCTTCTTACTGATTTGCCAACTATTGATCCGGCCCAAAAGAATGAGAACAGGGTGCCCCATATCTTCCGCGTTCTGTGCGGAAGATGTGGGAAAGCACGATGCCAATCTTTCGGGCCGGATCAGTAAATACTGTCAGGGTGCCCCATCCATTTCCGCGATTTTTGCGGAAATGGGTGGGAAGCAATGTCACTGATGAACGGGGTGCCTGCCACAACTACGCTTGCTTCCTTTTTCTCTGTGAAACAGAAGCCCAACTGCAACCCCGTCTCTCACTTCAGTTTTGTCAGCGAGGCCATCCCCGCGATCTGCTTGGATTGTTGCACCTCTTCCTCCGTCAGCAATGAGCGGCGCAAGCGCCCGAACCAGGGCGAAATGATCGCATTGGCAACCCGAAACAAAAGAGATTCTTTAACCAGTTGCATCTTCATGGGGCGTAAGCAGTTCTGGCAGCTTTGCACAAACAGAGACTGCGGCGGAACCGGAATGCGATGGATCCATGCCATCGTACGCATCCCCAATGCCAAAGGTTCTCTGATCGCCCTGAACCACCGGCTACGCTGGCTGCATAGTCTCATTAAATATACTGGGCAAACCTTACAGTCAGCCGTTGCGTGGCTGTTTTCCATTTCTTGCTCTCCCGTTCTTCCTCTGTCTTGCATCCAAGGAAAATCGAGCCTTGCAGCTCTCTGTTGTATATGGCAGTTGCTTCGTTCATCCTCCCCGCAGAATCACCATAAATCACGAGAATCTGTGCCCCGTTCATCGCGATTTTATCGAGATGAGCGGGCGGGTTCCCAGGTCCGCTATTGGAACCTGGGAAGCACAAACTCAGTGTACAAAATTATGCTGTCAGAGACTTAAAGCTCTTCCGTGTCGTATTCCCCGCCGTTTACGGAGCATCCCCTGTGCCCACGGCGATACCTCGCGGCTTGCCACGAGGTTGTTCATTGGATATGAAATTCAAGATCGTTCGCGCGTTTGCTTAGGGACGCCCTGAACAAGTTGCAGATTTGAAGGGTACGGGCTTTACAGGTTGAGGAAAAACCAATGTTTTGAAAGGGCACGACTTCAGTCGTGCCGTAAGCTGCTTAAAATCAACGAGGCCTTTAGGCCCTGAGGGATGCTTTTCGAGCGTTTAGCTTGAAAACAGGCTTTTTCCGCAACCCGCATCGCCCCGGAGTGAAGTTCCTCAACGATGTGGGTTTTGCCACCCCACCCCGCTCCACTCTCCCGCATCAGCATTGGCGTGTGCAGAATTCATATCGGCGTTTGCCGGGGGTAATCCTTGGCTGGGAGAAGGTTGTGCTATTTCCGGTCTCAGAAGCGAGACCGGGGGCACCCGGCGTTTTTCGGGATCGATCTGGTTTTTGTTGAGTAACCCACGCTGGATGAGTGCATCGGGCTGTTCTCGCCATTCGACGGCCCATAACCTTGGGTGCCCCATCCTTCCGCGTTCTTTGCGGAAGGGTGGGAACCACTACTGCCGACTAGAGAAGCTCTGAACAAGTTGCAGATTTGAAGGGTACGGGCTTTACAGGTTGAGGAAAAACCAATGTTTTGAAAGGGCACGACTTTAGTCGTGCCGTAAGCTGCTTAAAATCAACGAGGCCTTTAGGCCCTGAGGGATGCCTTTCGGGCGCTTAGCTTGAAAACAAGCCTTTTTCCGCAACCCGCATCGCCCCGGAGTGAAGTTCCTCAACGATTTGGGCTTTTGCCGCCCCACCCCGCTCCACTCTCCCGCATCAGCATTGGCGTGTGCAGAATTCATATCGGCTTTTGCAGGTGGTTTGGCGCAAAGTGAGAAGCATTCCCGCTGACATCGGTGTTTGCCGGATCGATTTGGTCTTTGTTGAGTAACCCACGCTGGATGAGTGCATCGGGCTGTTAGCAACAGTTGACTTGGAACACTCCCAGGCCCGAGAATCCGGGCCTGAGGCACCAAGCTGTTCTCGCCAGTCGAAAAAGACTCACCAAAAAGCGACATTTCGTTACCAATTGAACCAGACTGAAGCTGAGATTCGAGAAAATCAGGTATCTTTGGTGAATAATTGAACCGATTCTGCTGTAGTGCTCAACCAAGCAGCCACAGCGTGAAGGAAGAGACCGCCAATGTCCACAAACTCAGGTCAACCCGAACATGAATTGATTCTTTCCCATGAGTTCTTACCCCTTGAGCTCTCACCATCGGAGGACTGGGTTAAACCGCCTTCTCCCGGCGAAGTTATCACCAGCCTCGCCACTGGAAATACTTACACAATGGGAGAAAAAATTGGAGAGGGCAACTTCGGCATAGTCTATGCCTGCGTGGATCGTTGGAATAACGAACTAGCAGCTAAGGTCATGAAGCCAAAGGGGAGCTACGAATCAGTAAAGAAATCAACGGAAGCCGAGCTCCAAAAGCTGGTGTTACTGCGTCATCCCCACATCACTTACCTCTTTGACGCTTTTGAGTATCGGGATACGTGTTACCTAATTACGGAGCGGTGCTACTGTCCATTAGCCGACCTAATGAAGATGGAGGATTTCGACGGCCTCGTGTGGATCAAGCCGATTGCTCGCTGCTTGTTGCAGGCGGTTCACTTTATTCATACAAATGGATATGTCCATCAAGATATTCACTTGGGAAACGTCTTTGCATCGTTCGCTAAAAACGAAATGGGCACCGATCCTGGAGCAATCCAATTCAAGTTGGGCGATTTCGGCGTGGCAAAGCTCTTTAGCGAGATTGACGCGACCAACACGAGAGCGCTATGGATGCTTCCCCCAGAGGTCTTGGCCGAGGCGGAGTTCGGCCCCATTGACCATCGGCAGGACATCTATCATTGCGGCCTTCTCTTTCTGAATCTAGCGTACGGCAAGGAGTTTCAATTCACACAGGAGGACATCTTATCCGGTAAGCCACGCGAACTTTCTCTCCAACTTACTGCGCCTTTTAGTTTCGCGATAGAGAAGACTCTTCGGCGGCGAGTTGCATACAGGACAGAAACAGCGATGGAAGTGTGGCGGGACCTAAATTCCCCGATACTTGAGCAGGATAGAACTCTTTCCAGTAGGGAGACTTTGGCATTAGAGGATGGGGCGAGTGTGAGAACAAGCGAATCCTGAAAATTCGCGGAATTTTCAATGAGCGCAAAATCCCCAATGCGCTCATTGAAGATGAATAGGCCCTCGCAAGTCGCCCAGTCTTGGGCAATCCGTCTAAACATAATCCTTGACTGGAGCGAACGGCGCTTCGCCGAATGCCAGGTGCTCCATCCCCTTTTCTCCCTGCGCAACCGCCAGCCACCCCCACTGCCACTGGTTGCAGATCATTACCCTCCCGGCTTGCACAATGAGATCAGCAGGAACCGGCATGACCAAAGC
>Ga0224525_1000751_pt1 | contig 13593 bp, 7 predicted proteins | sample CFST100metaG_FD_179874 | JGI IMG/M metagenome (GOLD analysis project Ga0224525, IMG submission 179874) | Peat soil microbial communities from Stordalen Mire, Sweden - C.F.S.T100 | ecosystem: Environmental > Terrestrial > Soil > Wetlands > Peat | place: Sweden: Norrbotten County, Stordalen Mire...
GTATTGGTTGCGCTTTAGACATCAGTTATTTAGTAGCTTCGTCTAAGGCAGCCCAATGTTCGTCAGTCATACTATTAGGCGTAAACAGACATATTCCGGCAGCACCTGCTTTCATTGAACCTTTTACCGTTTTTGCTATTTCAGAGGGAAGCAATCCTGAGTTTTCAGGATCGATTACTTTATCTTTGTTCTTCCAATCCTTGCAAATAAAGAGTCCGCTATAAATAGGTGCGGCGCCTTTAACAGACTTTACTTCTTTGCGAGTAATTTTGCTTACCCAAGCAGCATTCTTTAAATAAAAATCATTATAGTTCATAGGGAAGAAGGCGTCTATTTTCCATTTATTCCACTCTTGACGAACCATTTTGACGGCATAACCGTATGGGCCCGGAAATACATCGGCACTTACTTTTTTACCTTGAGTGTGTATGGCTGCGGCAAGTTTGTTCACAAAATCGCTTACGGCGTTACAGCGGAACTGTGCCCACGCTTTACATTTAGAGGGGTCCTTTATCGATTTAATATCAATTCCTGTTTCAGCCTTGAAAGCAGCTACGCAACTATCGCAATAGCAATAATCCGCCTTTGGATATTCTTTATGCATGACTAATCCATACTTTTTCCAAAGCCCTTGTGCCAAAATCACATCGGCATAGCGAATATAATCCAATTGAACATAGTCTACTTCGGGAATGGCAGCTATCTTGCTGTATTGTTTGATAAGATAGGCTTGTACTTGTTTGTTGCGTGGATCCAAACATTTATAATAGGGTACATAAGCTTGTACGGAATAAGCCGACTGACCTAATCGGTTTACAGTATACCAGGTGGAATCCATTCCGGCCTGAAGCATACAGGGAATCCATGCATGATATTCCAATCCCATGGATTTAGCTACTTTTGCAGCTGTAGTCACTTTTGCGACATCAAAGCCGGCATTAAAGCAAACACCTACAACTCCATGCTTTTTCCATTTGGCAAAATCGTTTTTTAATGATTCGGCTGTTGTGTTTCCGTCCCATGATTGCCAAACATAAACTGGTACTGAAGCAGATGATTGAATCGAATAGATCATTAATAATAGCGCGATGAACGTGTTTGAGATTAATCTTTTCATATGATATAAGTATTTATCGATTAGTTACTTTAGTGATTGAATTCGAGTGCCAATGACTCGGTGCTGCCTATATAGCTTTTTGGCATGAATACTTGTACTTTATTGCCTGTAGCCTTCCACTTCACGTTTTTACCGGAGTCTACTAATTTTATCTTACCGTGTTTAGTCGGTATGTTACCTTCCCATTCGATGATTGCGGGAACACTTTTCCCTTCCGGTAAAGAATAAAGCGCATAGAGCGTTTTTTTATTTTTGTTAGCTGTAAACCATACGTCGTTGCTGTGATAAATAGGAGTGATGCGAGTATTATAAATAGCGTTTCCGTATTTTTTCATCCATTGTCCTATTTGTTGCAGGCGCTCTACTGCAGGTTGATCGATTAACCCTTCAGGGGTGGGACCTACACCTAATAAAAGATTTCCACCTTTGGCTACTACTTCCATAAGGATGGAAATAATTTTCTCAGGGGTTTTGTAATGCGGATTTTTTACCCATCCCCAATTATCGGTTAGTGTGATGCCGCTTTCCCATGGATTCTGAAGTTGCACAGCCGGAATCGTTTGTTCGGGCGTCTGATAATTTTCATATTTACCGTGAATGGTACGATCTACAATCAACAGGCCGGGTTGTTTGCTGCGTGCCATTGTTGCTATCTTCGGCATATCAATGTCTTGTCCATGGTTTTCGGGAGCTACCCATCCACCGTCAAGCCATAAAATATCCACCGATCCATAACGGCTCATGATCTCGTCTATTTGATTGTAAACATACGTTTTAAACTGCTCCCATTTTTGAGGATGTTGCCCGATAACGTAATTTACATTCCGGTTTGGTGTGGCATAATAGTCCCACCAGTAATCTTGGCTGTGCCAGTCGGGCTTCGAAAAATAAGCTCCGATCATAAAATTATCTTTTCTAAAAGAGTCGAATACATATTTTAGTGCATCAGCCTTCGAATTATCTTTAAAGGGACCTTTGGCGATAGAGAAATCAGTGTATTTCGAATCGAACAGACAAAAACCGTCATGGTGTTTAGAGGTGAATACCATATATTTCATACCGGCATTTTTCATCACATCGGCCCATTGAGCAGGATCAAACTTTGAAGGATTGAATTTTTGGCTTAGTCCGAAATACCATTTTTTGTAATCCGAATAGGTAATTGTGCTATCGCGAGGAATCCAATCCTCATCTTCGGAACAGATGGACCAGGATTCTACAATTCCGGGAACGGAATAAATACCCCAATGCATTAAAACGCCGAATTTCATGTCTTGCCATTTATCAAGTTTATTCAGTACTTGAGGATCCGTAGGTTTTTCGTATTCGGTAGATTGCTTATGTACAAAACCTACTTGAGCTGTAGACAATAATGGAAATAAAACCCAGAGTGCAAAAAGAGCTATATGTTTTAAGTTATTCATGTGAAAGATGATTTAGTGAATTCTGAATGCAAATGCGGGCGATTGTATCTTTGATATATTCCGTGGAAGACGGATAATAACCTTTCCGTTCTTAATGGAGTAAGCTACAGGCTTGCCGGTTGTCAATAATCGAATAACGGTTCCTTTTACCGGAATGTTTTTATCCCATTCTATCACCGAAGGAGCTTTTTCTCCATCTGCCGGAGCATAAAGAGCATACAATGTTTTCTTATCTTTATCGGCTGTAAACCAAATTTTTCCGCTTTGATAGTCGGGCGTTATACGGGTGCCATAGATGGCTTTTCCGTTTATTTTCATCCAATCGCCAATTTCCTGAAGGCGTGCTGTAACACTAGGTTCTATTTGACCTTCCGGTGTAGGACCTACACCTAATAGCAAATTGCCTCCTTTTGCTACAACCTCAATAAGAGTTGAAATCACCTTTTGAGCAGATTTTAGATTCTTTTTTTCTACCCATCCCCAAGCGTGACTTAGGCTCATGCAAATTTCCCAGGGATGAGAAAGTTGAGTCGCCGGAATAGCTTGTTCGGGAGTTTGATAATTTTCATATTTACCGGGTATGGTACGATCGACAATGAGCAGGCCCGGTTGTTTGCTACGTGCCATGGTGGCAATTTTAGGCAAGTCAATGTCTTGTCCTTTATTTTCGGGAGCTACCCATCCGCCGTCGAGCCATAAAATATCTATCGACCCATAGCGACTCATCAGTTCGTCTATTTGGTTATAAGTATATTCTTTAAATTTTTCCCATCTCCAAGGATGGTTTTCAATGGTATAATTTATGTTTCGGTTAGGAGTATCGTATTTATTCCACCAGTAGTATTGAGAATGCCAATCCGGTTTCGAGAAATAAGCACCTATCATGAATCCGTCTTTTCTGAAAGCATCGAATACATATTTAGCTACATCAGCTTTCGGATTATCTTTAAAAGGTCCTTTTGCAATAGAAAAATCTGTGTATTTCGAGTCGAACATGCAAAAGCCTTCATGATGTTTTGTGGTAAACACAACATACTTCATACCTGCTTTTTTCATTATATTAGCCCATTGAGTAGGATCGAACTTCGTGGGGTTAAATGTATTGCTGAATCCCCAATACCAGTTTTTGAATTCCTGATAATTATTATGACCGTAACGTGTTATCCAGTCCTCCGAACACAGGGCCCATGATTCTACGATACCCGGTACGGAATAAAGTCCCCAATGTAAAATAACGCCGAATTTCAAATCTTGCCACTTGTCCAGCTTATTTAGTACTTTAGAGTCCGTCGGCCATTCATACTCGGACGATTGTTTGTGCACAAAAGTATTTTGTGCGTTGATATTGATAAAAATAAAAAGAGTAAAAAGGAAGAGTGAAATTTTGAGCTTTTTCATGTGCTTTTTAAGAAAAATATGAGTTTACTATCATTTAAAAGTAAATAGATAAGGCTCATTTCACTGTTTGGCGTGAAATAAGCCTTATCAAAAATACTAAAATAAATTAGTTCGTATTTAACTTTAGACAATTTATTATAGAATATTATAAATCGTCTAAAGTTTTAAATTATTCTTTATCCCACCAAACTCTAGAAGTCATCTTATCACCTCCGGTAAGTCTGCTTACAGCTGTTTTATAGTTCGTACTATTAATAGTAGCTTCAGTAGAGTTATATGTGAAACGACGCGGGATAGTACCTCCCGTAACATTACCGACATAATTTACAGTCTTCAATACAGGATATCCGGATCTTCTCCAGTTGGCAAATGTTTCGTATTCGTCGGAGAATGTGTTGATATAATATTGTGTATTGATTTGTTGTAAAGCCATTGCCGAATTGTATGGATTCAATTTTAAGTATTTGGCTATTTCTGCATCACTTGGAGCATAATTAGTACCAAATTGGTTAAATTGTTTCATAGCGGCTGTTATGCCTTCATTATAATAACTTTCAGCGCTTCCGCTAATCCATCCGCGATATGCAGCTTCGGCCAATAGTAGTTCGTTTTCGGCATAAGTTACTAAGAATGTAGGTGCATCGATACGAGCGTATGTGTAACGGTTTGCTACAGAATAACCATTCTTGCTGCCCGGATAATTAGGTGCATTTTGCAAATAAGTAGCACTTGAAATTCCTGTTGTTTCATCATAACCGTTAGGCATACCAATTTGATGAGAAGCAATTGTATCTCCCATTTCCCAATCGCCGCTATCAATCTTTTTACTTGGATCGGGAACAATCGTACAAAGTAATCTTAAACGTGGGTCGTTGCTATTTTTTAGCAAATCTACAAAAGATTCACTCATACGATATGCATCCGGATCTTCATGACAATAAATCTTACCAAACGGTTCACATGAATTATTAGAAGAGGTAGCTGATGGGTGTTCTACTTTGGCATTGTCATTATTGCTTGCAAATAAACCACCGGCAACAGCTGCTTTTACCCATGTTTCGGCAGTTGTAGGATCTACTTTTGATAAGCGCATACCCAGACGTAACATCAATGAATAAGCAAATTTTTGCCATTTGGTGCAATCACCACCATAAATGATATCTTCGCTACCGATAGTAGAAGTTTTACCCGATAAATTAGCAGCAGCTTCTTTAAGCTCATTCAACATATCGGTGTAAATAGCCTGTTGAGTATCGTATGCCGGATAGCCATTACTTTTATAGTATGCCATACCAGCTTCTGAATAAGGACAATCGCCGTACATGTCCGTCATACGCTGGAATAGAAGAACTTTCATAATTCTAGCCATTTGATATTCCGGATAATAAGTTGTATTATCCTTCCAGTTCTGTAAAAGATCAATTACGTCTCTAACGCCATTAGGATACATTCTATCCCAAAAAGCAGAATTGTAGCCGTCTGAATAGGTATATTTGTCACCATTCCAATAGTCTTGAGTCGAGGCTGTATGTTGTAACATGGTACTGCAATAGATTAATCCGTTACGCCAAGCCTCATATTCTGTACCGTAACAGTACATTTGGACGTCGGTAAACTCCAATTTAAAATCCATGGAAGATGACGTGATAGCTTCGGGATCAGTATTAACATTTCCGAAATCGCTACAGCTATAGGAGGTAGATATTAATCCTAACACTGCGATATAATATAAAATTTTCTTTTTCATATTTATTGTCTCCAAATTAAAATTTAACATTAAGGTTGAAACCGATATTTCTGGTTGCAGGATATCCGTTCAATTCCAAACCTTGTCCGTTTGAATTATTGTAGGATGATTCCGGATCGATATTTGGGGTATGTTTTGAAATTGTCCACAAATTACGTGCAACAAAAGAAAGATTGAGCGCATTTACAAAAGGTAATCTTTTATTTAAGAAAGATTTTGGGAATTTATAGCCGAATGAAAGCTCTCTTAATTTCACAAAGTTGGCATTATATACAAATGCTTCCGTGATATTTTGATCTGTAATCGACTTCCAATAAAGCTGTGTATTAACACCTGATTTGGTGAAACTCTTTCCGCTTTCGTCGACTCCGGTAACAGTAAGACCGTTTTCACGTCCTTGCAAAGTACCCTTTTGTAGTCCGTCGAGATATAAGTTAAAATTCGTGCCTGAGAATAATTTAGCACCAAGTTTGAAATCAATCAAAAAAGACAGGGTAAAGTTTTTATAAGTGAAATCATTATGAAAACCACCGGTCCATTTGTAGACACCATTACCAAGTGCTTCTACATTATCTGATCTAATTGGAAATCCGTTCAAATCATAAACTCTGTTACCGGCATTATCGGTTTTGAACTTATAACCTACGATCTGGCCATAAGAATCTCCTACGATATCTTGGATAGTTGCACTACCGCTTCTCGAACTAGCACCATCTATAGCTATTGAGTTTACTCCGTCACCTAAATAAAGCACTTTGCTCTTATTGTATGAAAAGTTGATAGAAGTATTCCATTTTAAATTACTGTTGACAATAGGAACAGCAAAAATCATCATCTCAAATCCTCTATTACGAATCTTACCAATATTTTTATAGGCTGAGCTGAAACCGGAAGCCTCGCTGGTAGAAACCTTAACAATATCGTCCGTAGTTTTCTTCTCGTATACAGCCATGTCGAAGCCTAAACGGTTATTGAAGAAAGAAGCATTGGCACCGAGTTCTTTTTCGCTGATTTTTATTGGTTTCAAATAAGCATTTGGTACGGAAGAATTGCTGATGTAACCCATTGACTGATTCTGTACATTGAAATTATTCATTGTATAGCTTAGTTTGGTTTGATATGCGGATGTTCCGTTTGAAGCCGATGCGAGTGAAGCTCTTATTTTTGCAGTTGTAATCCATTCAGGTAATTTAAAGCAATCGCTCAACATCCAGCTTAAGCTAGCTGAAGGATAAAAATAGTGATTATTATTAGGGTCCAATGTAGAGAACCAGTCGTTACGTCCGGTAACGTTGAGGTATAACCAATCTTTATATCCAAAATCGGCTGTACCATAAATGGAATTAACTTGATATTCTGTATAATCCTTTTTAAAAGTACGTGTAGATGCATCTACGTTGGATGTAGAATAGAAGCCATTGATAACAAATGGGCGGATACCACCATCTGTACCATACTGCTTTGTAATATCACGTTGTCTGTTTCCGCCAATGGTAGCGCCTATAGAAAAATCTTTAATTTTCTTATTGAATCCAAGTAAATAGTTCAGGTTAATTTCAGAATAATTCATTTCGTATTCATTAATATAACCATTTGGATCGGCTGCTGCACCTGTTGGTTGTACTTGCTTGAAGTCGAGAACATAACCGTCACGTGTAACTTGTCCCTGAGCATACAACCAGTCTGTAATGTCGTAACGAAGGGTAATGGCCCCTGTAAGACGATTTTTATCTGTATTATTGGTCTTTTTATACTGCAACCAATAAGGGTTATTAAAATAGACATTATTGCCCGGTTGATCTTCTGTACCGTCGGATGATGTGCCATTATTCGCTTTTAACCATCTAACATCATATCCATTTGCCAAATAGAGTAAAGTTGCGTTTGTATTGCCATTACCATCCGACAAATTTGCTCTACCTTTTACATTTTCAAAAATGTAATTGGCATTTACAGATAAATGTAATTTTGAAGTAATATCGTAAGTTGTGTTCATATTAATACCCTGCTGGTTTAATCCCGCATTTGGTAAATTGGAGCGAGAGTAGGTATTCGAGACTCCGAAGCGATAAGTCACTTTATCACTCTTACCACTAAGGGCTACAGATGCTGTCTCGTCAACACCCGTGCGATAGAAATTTTTCCAGTTATCAACATATTGATAAGGGACTGTACTACCATTACGATTTACAAAATCCTTACCGTCTAATTTTTCGCCCCAACTTGAACTATAAGTATCATAGGCCGATTTTAGGCTAGAGGGTCTTATACCTTGTGTGCCTTGTCCATAAGTCTTCTGAAAATCACGGTAATCATAAATAGAATTGAATGTCAAATTATTATTGAATTCAACTCCGATGCCTTCGGTATTTTTCTTTCCGGATTTTGTGGTTATTAATATAGCGCCGTTACCACCTCTATAACCGTATAGAGCTGATGCGGCAGCACCTTTTAATACTTGAATGTTATCAATATCATCAGGGTTGATATTCGATAATCCGTCACCCATATCCATGCCGCCCCAAGTTCCGGCAGATCCTAAGTTTGTATTATCGAAAGGCACACCGTCGATAACATAAAGCGGTTGATTGTTACCTGTCAAAGAGGCATTACCTCTAATAATTACACGGCTTGATCCGCCAAGACCTGTAGAATTTCCCGAAACGTTTACACCTGCGATTTTACCGCTTAATGCATTTCCTAAATTTGGATCGCGAGATTCCGTAAAATCTTTACCTGCAACGTCAGTAGTAGAGTATCCGATAGAACGTTTTTGTCTTTTAATACCCAATGCCGTTACAACAACTTCATTAAGGGAATGAACATCTTCGCTTAGAACGATATTTAGGTTACTTTTTCCTGCAACAGAAATATACTGGGAAACATAGCCTACATAGCTTATAACTAATGTTCCATTTTTAGACACTTGTAGAGAAAAATCACCATTTATTCCTGTGAGAGTACCCGTTTTTTCTCCCTTGACCACGACACTTGCACCAATAATTGGTTGGCCGGAAATGTCCTTGACAATTCCTTTAACGCTTGAGCCTTGCGAAAAGGCACTCATCGCAAAGAATGTCAAAATCACTGTTAGACACAATCTCAATTTGAGAAAGTTCAAATTCTTTTTTCCATTCATACTTTAATCTTTTATAGGTTACTATTAAAACTGTTTAAAATGTATGGTATTTGGTCCATACATAATGTCTTTGGTATTAAGTTATTGTTAATATAATATATTTTCATAATGCCTTATATTTAGAATTTAATATTTAAATTAAAACCGATACTTCGTGTGGCCGGATATCCATTTAATTCAAGTCCTTGGCCATTTGAACTGTTATAGGCCGATTCCGGATCTATATTAGGAGTATATTTTATGATGGTCCATAAATTACGTCCTACGAGTGAAATGTTTAAATTTTTAATAAATGGTGCATGGCTATCTAGTAAAGACTTTGGAAAAGAATAGCCTATAGAAAATTCTCTGAGTTTGATAAAGCTGGCGTTATAAACAAATTCCTCGGTAATGTCGTTTGTAGAAATCCATTGCCAATAAGTTTGTGCATTGATTCCCTTTTTTGAAAAGCTATTTCCTTCTTCATCGACACCCGTAATGTTTACACCATCCTTTCGGCCGTTTAAGGTTGCTTTTTGCAGACCGCTATTGTAAAGGTTGTAATTGGTACCCGAGAATATTTTTGCCCCCCATTTAAAGTCAAGCAAAAAAGCGATTCTGAAATTTTTATAAGTAAAATCGTTATGTAGGCCCCCTGTCCATTTGTAGACTCCATTTCCTAAAACACTTACATCATTTGAACGAATAGGAAGCCCGTTGGGACTATATACGCGATTTTTATTAGAATCGGTTTTATAAGTATATCCTACAATCTGTCCATATGATTGACCTACAATATTACGAATAGTAGCATTGCCATTACGAGAACTGGCGCCTTCGATAGTAAGAGAAGATACATCCTTGCCAAGATAAAGAACTTTGCTTTTATTATAAGAAATATTAAATGAAAGATTCCATTTGGTCTTTCTTGCTGTTATAGGTACGCCAAACAACATTAATTCTAAACCTTGATTACGGATTTTTCCAATATTTTTGTAAGCAGAAGTAAATCCGGAGGCTTCGCTAGTAGTTACTTTTGCAATATCATCAGTTGTTTTTTTATTATAAAAAGCGAAGTCGAATCCTATTCGGTTGTTTAAGAATGATGCATTCAGGCCAATCTCTTGCTCGCTAATTCGTACCGGTTTTAAGTATGTATTAGGCACAGAAGTGTTTTTTATATATCCCATAGATTGTCCTTGTATGTTAAAGTCGCTCAGTGTATAAGTGAGTTGCGTCTGATAAGGAGATGTCCCGTTCGAAGCCGATGCCATAGAAGTTCTAAGTTTTAGGGATGTAATCCAATTAGGAAGTTTTAGGCAGTCACTCACCATCCAGCTGAGGCTTACCGATGGATAAAAATAATTATTATTGGAAGGATTAAGAGTCGAGAACCAGTCTTTTCGACCCGTAAAGTTGAGAAACAACCAATCTTTATAGGATAATTCCGCCATACCATAAACGGAGTTTACTCGATATTCAGTGTAGCCTTTAGCAAAGGTACGTTTACCCAAATAGATGTTCGAAGAAGAATAGAGTCCATCGATTACGAAGGAATGAATATCTCCATTTGTTCCATATTGCTTGCAAATATTGTATAGCCGATTTCCTCCTAAGTTGCCACTAAAGGTAAAATCTTTCAATTTTTTATTTACTCCGATTAAATAATTCAAGTTGATTTCTGTAAAATTCTTTTCATATTCATCGATAAAGCCATCCGGATCGGCTGCTGCGCCGTTGGGTTGTACTTGTTTAAAATCCAAAATATATCCGTCGTGCGTAACTTGTGCTTGAGCATAAAGCCAGTTTGCAAAATCATATCGAAAGGTTAAAGCTCCCGTTAGTCTTTTTTTATCCGACGTGTTTGTTTTACGATATTGTAACCAATATGGATTATTGAAGTATACACTATTTCCAGGTTGCAACTCAGTTCCGTCTTCATTTGCACCTTTATTCCCTTTAATCCATCTTACATCGTATGCATTGGCTAAATAGAGTAAGGCTGCGTTCGTATTACCGTTTGAATCCGATAAATTAGATCGCCCGTTTATATGTTCGTAAGTAAAATTCTCTTGGAGTGATACATGCAGTTGTTTAGTAATATCAAATATCGTATTCAAGTTAATACCTTGTTGATCGGAATTTGCGTTAGGTAAAATGGACTGTGTAGAAAGATCTGATAAACCGATACGATAAGTTGCATAGCCGGTCTTTCCACTCACTGCTACCGAAGCACTCTCATCTATCCCCGTGCGATAAAAATTTTTCCAATTGTCGACATAACGATAAGGAACAATGTTACCATTGCGGTTTACAAAAGAAGTTCCATCCATCATCTCTCCCCAACTTAAATTATATGTTTGATATGCAGATGATTGATCTGTAGGACGAGTATTTCGCGTGCCTTGTCCATAAGTCTTTTGAAAATCCCGACAATCATAAATTGAGCTGAATGTAAGGTTGTTGTTAAATTCAATGCCTACACCTTCTTGATTTTTTTTTCCCGATTTAGTTGTAATAATAATGGCGCCGTTACCTCCTCGATAACCATAAAGGGCTGAAGCGACAGCTCCTTTTAGTACCTGAATATTGTCGATATCATCCGGATTAATATCAGATAAGCCATCGCCCATATCTAAACCACCATATGTGTCAGCTTGACCTAAATTCGAATTATCGAACTGAACTCCGTCTATTACATATAAAGGTTGATTATTCCCGGTTAGTGAAGCATTTCCACGAATGATAACACGACTTGAACCTCCCAATCCTGTAGCATTCCCGATAACATTCACACCTGCTATCTTGCCGCTTAATGTATTTCCGAAATTGCGGTCTCGTGATTCGGTGAATTCATTACCATTGACTTCTGTTGTGGAATATCCAATAGAACGTTTCTGTTTTTTAATTTCTAAGGCAGTGACAACCACTTCTGAAAGAGGACGAATATCTTCTTTTAAAATAATATGGAAAGTGTTATTGTTATTTATTTGAATCTCGTGGGAAATATATCCTACATAGCTGATATCAATTACATCCTTGTTTTTAACTCTCAGATTAAAGAAACCATCCTCATCGGTTATTGTGCCCAAATTATTCCCTCTTACTCTTATACTCACTCCGATTAAAGGCTTACCATTTTCATTGAATACGCTTCCTGATATACGGAATAAATTCTTTTTGGTGGTATGCACTTCTTTATTTGATAAGATTATGTAGCTTTTAATAAATTCATAATGAATTTCAGTCTGTTTAAATGCTTCATCCAGACAACTTGAAACGGTTTGTGATAATTTACTTACGTTTACCGTTTGTTTCACATTAATTTCGTTGTTGCTAAATACTACCAGATAGTCCGTCTGTTGTTCGATGGTATGAAAAATTTCTTTTAATGTAAGATGTGTGCTGTGAAGATGAATAACAGTATTCTGTGCATTTCCATTCAAGGAGAATAGAGATGCAAAGCAAATGACTATTATCATAATCGCAGTTTTCATTGTATAGGTGGTATTAAGGTCTTATTTTCAGCTAAATGCCGTATTTACACAGATAAATAAATTTTATTTTCCTCATCATCTTTTGTAATTTTAAATTCATGTGTTTTACATAATATCCGAAGTATTTCCATTACTCCGTCTTTTTCATGAAATTTACCTGTATATCTATAATTAAGAATTTTTTCGTTTTTAACAACAATATCTACATCAAAGTAGAGTTCCAAGTCCACAATGATAGAGTTTAAAGTTTGATTATTTACAGCATAAATACCTTTTTCCCAATATAAGTCTCTGCTCTCAAGGTCTGTATTTACAGATATTTTGTTATTCTCGAATAATAATCGTTGATTGGGTTTTAAGATTGCTATGCACTGATTATTACGTGAATTAGTAACTTTTACGGATCCTTCGAGTAGAAATACTCTGCTTTCCAATCGTGAAGGATAATTATATACATTGAATTTAGTACCTAATGCCTGTATATCTAATTTATTTGTTGAAACAATAAAAGGATGCTTTTTATCTTTGGCTACTGAAAAAAAGCCTTCTCCCGAAAGTATAACTCTCCGTTCTTTACCGAATACAGATGGATAGGTGAGGTGTGAGTTGGCGTTTAACCAAGCTATGCTTCCATCGGGTAGTTTTATTTTGGCACGCTGACCCGCAGGAACAAATAATTCTTGAGTATGGTGTGATAGTTCGTTCATAACCCCCCAATAGGAAATATATTTTGTACCTACTATTAATAGAGCTGCTACAGCAGCTATCCTTAAGAAATAAATTGTAAATTTTATCCGTTTTTTCGCTATAATCCGATGCCTGAATTCGGCATATTTATGTTGTCCCAAAGATTCATCCTTTAAGTTTGGATGGAGAGAAATTAAGCTGTCTATCTGCTGCATATCCATTAAATCCTGCTCCAACTCTTTATTAGTCAAAGCTTCTTTTAATAATGAATAGCGCTCTTCTTTGCTTAGTTCATTTATATAGTATTTTATAACCCTTTCATCCATACTAATTTTTTCTGTATATAAAGTAAACGTACGAAAAGGAATATTCCGCTAAAACAAAACGATATTATTTTTAATGCGGTTTCTATGGACTCTATTTCAAGAAGAGGAAAAGGAGTAAGGGTATGTAGTCCTTCAGCTCGATACGTAGCTTTTTATATGCAATACCCATTTGAGTTTCTACTGTATTGAGAGAAATATTCAATTCAATGGCAATTTGTTGCTGCTTTTTATGATATAACTTACTCATTATAAAAATTTTCCTGCATTCCGGGGGCAGTT